>ENA-OUUV01000473-OUUV01000473.1-human-gut-metagenome-genome-assembly--contig:-NODE-473-length-24769-cov-4.712633_pt1 | contig 24769 bp, 27 predicted proteins | sample MGYA00237952_ERZ548838 | MGnify/ENA primary metagenome ERZ548838 (study PRJEB26490, sample SAMN05194705) | human gut metagenome | biome: terrestrial biome; feature: human-associated habitat; material... | reverse complement strand
AATACGATCTCAGCACTCTGAAAATGCACCTCATCAATTCGATAGGAAATAATATTGATGAAAGATCCTGTCGCGCACATATCGTGAATTTGCACGACAGAGGGCTTTTGGAGGATAAAGAGGCGGCGGTAATGCTGGCGGCAACCGCCGATAAGTCGTATCACGATGTGCCGCACGAGCTTCGCGATAAGCTTAGGGCGAATATATTTAAGCAAATGTTGATTTCATCTATGAAATAAGGAGTGATTTATATGTTGTGTCAAAACTGTGGTAAATATGAGGCAACTACACATATCAAAAGGATTGTAAACGGCGAGGCCACGGAAGCTCATCTTTGCTCCGATTGTGCACGCGCTCTCGGCTATGACAGCGTCTTTCCGGATTTCGGCTTCAACTTTTCAGATATGCTCGGCTCGTTTTTCAACGAGGCAACGGTCGGCGCTCTCAGCAACGGTATAGTCCGCTGTGAAAAGTGCGGCAGTACGTTTAATGACATCGTAAGAAGCGGCAGAATGGGCTGCGGCGATTGTTACAGTACATTTTACGATAAGCTTCTTCCCTCATTTGAGCGTATCCACGGCAGAACCCATCACGAGGGTAAAAAGGCAAATACTTCTCCGGAAATAAAGAAGCTCAGCAAAACCGAAGAGCTTAAGGAAAATCTTAAGCAGGCGGTTGAGGCTCAGAATTACGAAGAGGCGGCACGCCTTCGCGACGAGATCAAAAAGCTGGAAAGCGAGGATAATCAAAAATGAGTAAGTGGTATATAGGCGCAGGCGAACAAAACGACATCGTTATAAGCACACGCATAAGACTTGCGAGAAATATTGAGGATTATCCTTTTCCCTGCAAGCTTGATACGAAAACGAGAACGGCTCTGAATAAAAAAATCGGCGACGCTGTATGCGGCAGAGAGAATCTCGAATTTATCGAGATGAAAACTCTTACTCAACCGCAGATAGTATCGCTTGCCGAAAAGCATCTGATAAGTCCCGAATTTGCATCGTCTTATGACGGCAGAGCGTTGCTTTTATCAGACAGCGAGGGCATAAGCATAATGCTCTGTGAAGAGGACCATATTAAAATACAGGTTATGAAACCCGGTCTTTCACTCGAAACGGCTTATGCCGAGGCAGACAGAATAGACGATGAGCTTAACGAAAAATTTGTTTTCGCATTTGATGACCGTCTCGGCTACCTTACCCAATGTCCGACCAATCTCGGTACGGGTATGAGAGCCTCGGTGCTCCTTCATCTTCCGGCGCTTACGGCGTGCGGCCAGATGAGCTCTATCTCTTCAACCGTATCAAAGCTCGGTCTTACGGTGTGCGGCTCTTACGGTGAGGGAAGCGTTCCCATGGGCGATATATACTGCCTCAGTAATCAGGTAACTCTCGGTATCTCCGAAAAAGCCGCTATTGACAATCTCAAAACGGTAACGCTGCAGCTTGCGGCGCAGGAGAGAACAGCGAGAGCGGAAATGGTTAAAAGCATAGAAACCGAGGATGAGATATTCAGAGCCTACGGAATTCTGAAATCGGCGAGGATTCTTCCCGTTAAGGAATTTATGACTCTCGTATCAAAGGTTCGTCTCGGAGCGGTTGCGGGTTTTATAAATGTTAAGCCCGAGACCGTCGATGAACTTATGATTTCAATGCAGCCCGCAACAATAAACGCGGCGGCGGGCAAAAATCTTGACAGCCGCGAGCGCGACATTGAGCGTGCAAAGCAAGTAAGACAAAGACTTTAATTTTAAATTTTCGCTTTGCGGCGTTAATTTGTCAATTTATTTGAAAGGAATGACAGTTATGTTCAAATTCACCGGTTTTACGGAAAAAGCAAATAAGTCCTTGAATGCGGCGGTAAAGGCAGCCGAGGATTTGGGACATACTTACATCGGCAGCGAGCATATATTGCTCGGCCTTCTCTCGGATACATCCACTGTTGCGGGTGCGGTGCTGGCTGCACATAATATAACCTATGCCGACATAGAAGAAGAGCTCAAGAGAAGCATCGGCGTAGGCGTACCTACCGAGCTTCAGCCCGACGACTTTACACCGAGAAGCAAAAACATTCTCGAAACCTCTGTTGCATTCGCAAGGCAGATGGGTCAGCAGCTTGTAGGTACGGAACACGTATTGCTCGCAATAGCGCGTGAGGGCTCCTGCAGCGCAACGCTTCTTTTAAGCCGCGCCGGAGTCTCCATGCAGGACATTGTAAATGATGTGTCAAAGGCTCTTATGGGCGGTACGGCAAACGCCGGCACCGACAATAAGGACGGCGGCAAGGAAAACGAGAGTATGCTCTCGCAGTTCGGCAGAGATCTTACAAAGCTCGCAAAGGACGGTAAGATTGACCCTGTAATCGGCCGTCAGAAAGAAATAGAGAGGGTTATTCAGATTCTCTCAAGACGTACCAAAAACAATCCTTGCCTTATAGGCGAGCCCGGTGTCGGCAAAACGGCAATCGCCGAGGGGCTTGCTCTTAAAATTGTTTCGGGTGAGGTTCCCGAGCTTTTAAAGGACAAAAAGATATATTCTCTTGACCTTACCGGTATGGTTGCAGGTACAAAATACCGCGGCGATTTTGAAGAGAGAATTAAAAAGGTTATCGACGAGGTTAAAAACGCCAAGGACGTTATCCTCTTCATAGATGAGGTACACACTCTTATAGGCGCAGGCAGCGCCGAGGGTGCGGCTGACGCAGCCAATATCTTAAAGCCCTCTCTCGCAAGAGGCGAGCTTCAGATAATCGGTGCAACCACTATTGAGGAATACCGTAAGCACATCGAAAAAGATGCCGCTTTGGAGCGTCGTTTCCAACCTGTAATGGTTGATGAACCCTCGCAGGAGGAAGCTATTGAAATACTCAAGGGCATTAAAGATAAATATGAAGCTCATCACAAGGTAAAGATAACCGATGAGGCTATCGAGTCCGCCGTTAAACTCTCTACGAGATATATAGGCGACAGATATTTGCCCGATAAAGCCATAGACCTTATCGATGAAGCGGCTTCAAGGGTAAGACTTCGTTCCTATACGGCTCCGTCGGACCTTAAAGAACTCGAAGACAAGAAAAAGAGCGTTGAGGCGGAAAAGCTCTCGGCTGTAAATGCTCAGGAATTTGAGCGTGCTGCAGCTCTTCGTGATGAGGAGCGTAAGCTCGACAAGGAAATTAAGGACAAGAAAGAAAACTGGCACGATATGGCAGGCAAGAGCCATGACGAGGTAACTCCCGCCGACATTGCCGATATAGTATCCTCTTGGACCGGAGTTCCCGTAACTCAGCTTTCTACCGAAGAGAGTGACAGACTTCTTCATATGGAGGATGAGCTTCATCGCCGCATAGTCGGTCAGGATGAAGCGGTCGAGGCTGTTTCAAGAGCTATCCGCCGCGGCAGAGTCGGACTTAAGGACCCGAAAAAGCCCATAGGCTCGTTCATCTTCTTAGGCCCCACGGGCGTCGGCAAAACAGAGCTTTGCAAGGCTCTGGCCGCCGCTATGTTCGGTGACGAAAACGCCATGATAAGACTTGATATGTCTGAGTATATGGAGAAGCACACGGTGTCCCGTCTTATAGGTTCGCCCCCCGGATATGTCGGCTATGACGAGGGCGGTCAGCTTACCGAAAAGGTAAGAAGAAAACCGTACTCCGTTGTACTTTTCGACGAGATTGAAAAGGCACACCCCGACGTGTTCAATATGCTTTTGCAGATACTTGACGACGGTGTTCTGACAGACGGTCAGGGCAGACGCGTTGACTTTAAGAATTGCATCATCATAATGACATCGAATGTCGGTGCTAAGCTCATTTCGCAGAAGCAAAAGGCGTTCGGTTTTGCCGCAGGCGCAAAAGAGCTTGAGCAGAACGAAAAGGAAATCAAGGACGCTGTAATGGGTGAGCTTCGCAACACCTTCCGTCCCGAATTCCTTAATAGAGTAGACGACATAATAGTATTCCAGCGCCTTACCAAGGAAAACATCAAAGAAATCGCTTCGAGACTTCTCGCTGTTCTCCAGAAACGCGTTGAGGATATGGGTATCGAGGTTACTTTCTCCGATGAAGCTGTCAGCAAGATAGCCGACGCAGGCTTCGACGATGTATACGGTGCAAGACCTCTGAAACGTGCTATCCAGAGCAGAATTGAGGACGCTTTGTCCGAGGAAATGCTCAAGGGCAACGTGAAAAAAGGCGGCAAGTATATCTGCAATGTCAAAGATGACAAATTTGTTTTTGACAAGGCCGAGGAAAAAACCGTAACCGAATAAGCATAGCGGTCCGTAAAGCCATATGACTTTACGGACCGCTTTCTATATTTTCATATAATAGATGTAAAAGAATTGCAGCTTTTTTGTATGTAAATCGGTATTGCGCTCGGAGCGGCAAAAGTGTAAAATATACTCCGGAAGTGGTATTGTGGCAAACACAAGAAAAAACGAAATTTCAACAATAAACAAAATACGCTTTGACCCGACAAATCCGTGCGAAGACGATATAGACATACGCGACATAGCGCACGCTCTTTCTATGATGACAAGGGCAAACGGCCATTTCACCGAGTTTTATTCGGTGGCAAGACATTCCGTAAACTGCGCGCTTGAGGCAACGGCGCGCGGATATTCAAAAAGGGTCGCGCTTTTTTGCCTTTTGCACGACAGCGCCGAAAGCTATATAGGAGATATGACAAGGCCTCTGAAAATGCACTTTCCGCTGTTTTCCGAATATGAAAAAAAGCTGCAAAAGGTAATTTTTTCAAAATATGCGACGCTTGATATTGACGATGACGAAAAGGAAAAGGTGAAATCCGTAGACGACAGCTTACTGTATCACGAGTTTCTTTGCTACCACGGCGACAAGCTGTTTGACTTCACACCGGAAATACATATAGATGTAAAGGATAACTCAAAAAATATATCCGAGACCGAAAAGGAGTTTCTCTGTTTGTACGAGGCTTTAAAGATAAAATAATCCTGAACGGTTAAAAGCAAAACCAAAAACCCATTGCATTTTAAACAGCCTAAAACGACCTAAAGCACTTGCTTTTGTGAGTGCTTTAGGTCGCGGTGCTTTTGGACTGTATTACTGTTTTCGGTAAAAATAAAACCGACAAGTTCAGTTGAAGCTTGTCGGTTTTTGGAGCGATTAAGCAACAGCTTACGAACCATAACGCTCCCTTTCTAAAAATATTATATATGAATTCTTATTGAATTTCAACGGGAACATGGAAAATTTTGTTGTTTTATAGTATTATTTTATAAAGGTGATTTTATGAAATATAATGTGGAAAAAGATAGTAAAAAATTTTATTTTGGAAAACAAGAAGATTATCAAAATATAGACCTACATATCCAACCGAACTTTTTGATTTTTTATCTATTTCTGAATGATCAAAAATAACGAATGTCTATAAAAGGAGTTCTGAAGTTATGTACAAATATAATGTTAGTAATCATATAGAAAAAGTAAAAAATGAAGTAGCAAAACTATTAGAGGGAGACAGCTCTGGACATGGACTTGAACATATTAATAGGGTTTTAGATTTATCTTTAAAATTTGCTGAAAAAGAAAATGCAAATAAATATATAGTATCATTAATAGCATTACTTCATGATGCAGATGATTATAAGTTATTTGGTATGGAAAATGCAGAGAAACTTACAAACGCCAAAATAATTATGGATGATTGCAATGTTGATAAAGCTATCCAAGAACAAGTATGTGATGCTATTAATAATATTGGATATAGCAAAAGATTAAAAGGACATAGTCCAACAACTCTTGAAGGGAAAATTGTATCAGATGTAGATATGTGTGATGCATTAGGAGCAAATGGTATTTTAAGAGTCTATACTTATAGTATGAAAAATGGAAAACCATTTTTTGATAGAAATATTTTCCCGATTGAAGATATGAATGCAGAAAAATATACAAGAAAATGTGCAGATAGTAGTGTATGCCATATTTTTGAAAAAATATTAAAACTTAAAGATTTAATGCTAACTGATTCTGGTAAAGAAGAATCTAAAAATAGGCATCAAATAGTTGTAGATTTTTTATATCATTTGTTTAATGAAGAAAATGCTCCTGAATGGATTGAATATTTAAATAATTATCTTAAATAAGGGTATGGGAATTCCCATAGTAGAATTTATGCGGGAGTATAAATTCAGTGCTGGCTAGACACTACTTTTACTCCCACAGTCTAAAAAATATAAAAAGAGGATTAAATTATTTTGATAATTTTTTCCTCTTTTTTAAAGATTATTTATATAAAAACATATTCATTTAAGACAATTTCTTCTGCTGTATTTTTGTAATTGTTCATTAATTTTGTCCATTCTAATGGATTTAATTCTTTGTTTTTTTCAGATAGTCTTTCATCATTTTTAATATAATTTTCCATTAGTTCTTCATAATAATTCTCACAAGAATCACTGACTAAAAGAAGATGATGAGTTAATTTATTTGTCATCAATAATGTCTCATAAAGTGCTTGCTTGTTTTGTGCAATAAAGTGTAATCTTAATATTCCATATCTTCCAAGCCTTCCATAATTTTCGCCTTTTTCTAAATATAAATCTGGTAATAAATAATCTCCTTTTCTTGTATAAGTAACTTTCATTTTTATCATTCCTTTCTTCTTTAAATAGTGTTAATTAATTCATTTTTTGGCACTAATATTAAAATATCTTTAATAACATTTTTTTCAGTATATGGACAACTGACAATGCCATCTATATATAAATGTTCTTGTGATTTAGTAATAAATTCTTCTAAAAATTTATCAAAATATTCTTTGCGTTTCATTTTCTTAATTGATAAAATATCATAATTCGATTCCATATTTTTTAACTCAATTTCATCAATTTCTTTATGAAATTTAATTCCAATATTATTGTCATTCATAATATTATTAAGATATTTTAAGTATTCTTTACTGCTTTTAGTTATAAATTCATCTGTGAATTTTATATCTTTAATATCAATATTGTAGTTTTTATCACGTTTAATTTCTATCATAGATATCAGTCTATGAATCGTATCTCTTTTAGCTTCTCTTGATAACAAATCATAAAGAAAAGTAAATCCAATATTTTTAATATTAGTAAAAAATAAAGTGTTATTTTTCTCAGTACAATCTAATTTTTTAACAAGTTCTATTGTATATTCTTTAGAATTATTATCTGGATCAAGTCTTACTTTCTTTTGATTTAGTTTATCAATTTCCTTTTTGATAGCATCATTTTTATGATTAATTGTTTCGACATCTAAATTAGAACTTAAATATAAATCTACTAATCTTTTTTCCTGCAATTTTAATTTTTCGATTGCTTTTTCTATATCTTTTACATCATCACTTTTGGTAGAATTACAAGTTATAATTTCATTATCCATAGAAAGTATAAATAGTGTTAATTCTTCTAATACTTGTTTTAATTTTGTTTCTATTTTTTCAGTATTATAATGAAGTCCAAATCCACTACAATTATGATTTTTACATCTTAAATGGTAATAAACTTTTTGCTTCCCGTTAGGATATTTAAAAGATTCTGATGATGACATTATCTCACCACAAATAGGACATTTTACTAAACCAGAAAACAAATGAATATATTCTCCATAGTTAGAATGTTTGTTTTTTACTAAAACATTTCTAGTAGCATTCCATGTTACTTCATCAATAATTGGTTCACAATAATTTTCAACTCTTAAAATATCTTGTGGCTTTCTTTTATATTTCCCGTATTCAAAAACTCCAATATAAATAGAATTAGAAAGTATTTTATAAACTCTATCAGATTTCCATTTTCCTTGCTTTAAATAAGCATTATTATCTTTCATAATAGTAGCAATACTTCTTGTAGAATTGCCTTGTTTGCATAATTCAAATATTTCTTTTACAACTTCAGCCTCAATAGGTTCTACTTCTAAATGACCAGTTTCCTTATTTCTAATATAGCCATAAGGTGCTTTGCTAGGATGAATACGCTCCAATGCCATTTCTTCCATAGCACGTTTAGTTCTTGCTCCAATTTCTTTTCTTTCTCTTTGACCAAATACTAAATTCATTCCAAAAATCATTTCACCATTAGCAGTAGATACATCATAAGGTTCGAGTATTAGTTCTATTTTTACATCATGTTCCTCACAATAATTAAGTAGCCAAAAACCGTCATAATTATTACGAGTAAGTCTATCAACTTTAATTGCAACTAATTTATCAATCTTTTTAGATTTTATATCTTTAAGTAATCTTTGCATTTCTGGTCTCATTAAATCTTTTCCAGAATGACCTGCATCATTATAGACATCTACAATATCATAATCGTTCTTTTCACAATATTCTTTTATCATTTTAAGTTGTGAATCAATAGAATAGCCATTATCTCTTTGGTCATCAGTAGATACTCTTACATAAATACCACATCTCATATTTTTCCTCCTTTCATTAAATTTCGAGAAATATTAAAATACTTCTCATATGTTTCCTCACTCAAACGCAAAATATCAGACACTAAATTTAAAATTTTTAATATTTCTTATTAATTTTCTCAATTAGAGTGAGTTTTATGAAGTTAAATTTAATTTATTTCTCATATGTTTCCTCACAAATAAGCAAAATGTATAGTCTAAAATTAAAATTTTTTCAAAAATTGTGCAATTTCTTTAAAATTATACTTTTTATTATGTTCTTTAATATAAAAAGGCTTATTTGATATTTCATTAACTTTGTATTCAAGTATTGTAAGAGTAGTAGGATATGTAATTTGGTATTCAGTAGGTATTATTACTTGTAGATTGGTGTGCAATATAGTTTTTATTTGTCCTAATTTAACCTTGTATTTAAAATCTTTTAAGATGGTGGTTAAATCTTTATTAGGTTTTAGGTTTTCAATTTCTTTAAATTCAAGCATAAAAAATGTCCTCCTTCCTAGAAAGAGAACTTTAAGTCTTTTATATAAAATAAAAACTCACGAACTTTAATTAGTCCGTAAGTTGTTTTCAAATGGAGCAGATAATGAGGATCGAACTCACACTCTAAGCTTGGGAAGCTTATGTTCTGCCATTAAACTATATCTGCACAATTTTATTGTAACTCTTCTACTCTATCCTAATCAAGTCTTTTTTAAAATTAAATAAAAGAGCCTTAAATAAAATGAATGACGGCTCTTTTATTTAGTTGTATTTTTATTATTTTTTAATGTACTAACATAAGTTGTTTTGGTTATTTTGTTATAAAATAATTGGTGATTATTTAAAATGAGAAACAAATTAACAAGATAATACATAAAGGTAAAAAGAAGTAGAATACAATAGACAGCTATTTTATAAGTGGCCTTGATATTGAAAAAAGTAATAATACTAGAAGCACTAGTGATAATAATTAATGGTAGATTGTAGTAAAGTATGAAACTAATAGTTCTAAATAAGAGATGGAAAAAAGAATTATTAGGAAATGATAACTTGATATTAACAAAGTTACGACCAATTGTTTTGCCATCCCAGATAGTAGGCATTATTACAAAGTATAGAAAGATTAGAAGATAATCAAGATACTTATTGAAGTTTGTAAAGATGGAAATAAGTCCTATTAGAATAAGGTAGATAGTTACATCAATAAAAAAGGATGTTAATCGACGTAAGCCAGAAACGTTTTTAGAACTTTCAAAAGTTTTATCATCAATACTTTGTCTAGTTGGAAGTATTTTAGTAAAACAGCCCATAAGGATGTATCCTAAGTAACCACCTAAGGTATTAATAATTAAATCATCAACATCAAACAAACGATATGCACGGGGATATATAAAATATAAGCCGGTATATTGAGTAAATTCAAAGAATAAAGATAAGAGAAAATTTATTTTAATTGTTTTTTTTAAGTCACATTTAAAATAGTAACGTAAATACATACCAAAAGGAATGGTCATAAAAACATTAAAAATGACGGTATAGAAACTAGCATTTTTCATAGCTAAGAGGTATGTGGATGGTTTATTCCAAATAAATGGTGTTTCTTTTAGGAAATCAATTACAAATTTGAATGGAATTAATTGAGGATGTAAAGGTGGCATATTAAGGACTGTTTCTCTATCTGGTAAAGGTAAGATGACTAAGAAATAAGTGGTCATTAAGTAAAGAATAAATGAATAAATGATAAATGTACGTAGTTTATTGATTGAACCATATTTATGATATTGTTGCAAAATAAAAGGAATAGTAACTAGAAAAGCCACTATTGGAAAAAGTAAAAATGCTATTTTAAAAGTATTTAAGTACGTCATATTAATCTTTTAGAAGTCATGTAAAAGTGACTTTTTATTCCTTTCTACTACTTGGTAAGTTATATTATACCATTATTTAACGATTTTCTTTGATGATGTTTTTACTACAAAAGTAAGTTACTAAGAAATATCCACCATAGATGAAAACGATTAAACTAGAGGTTAGAATAACTGCTTTTAAATTAAAGCTGGTGCCCATTGTTTTTAAGATAGTGTTACAGAACATAATACCAAATATAGAATGGATAATAGCTAAAATTAAAGGGAACATAAAGAAGATACCTATTTGAGTGAATAAAGTTTTATTAATCATTTTTTCATCAACGCCAAGTTTTCTTAGCATATTAAATTTTTGAACATTATCACTTGATTCTGATAATTCTTTTAAAGCTAAAATAGCAGCACATGATATTAAAAAGACAATGCCAAGGTATAAGCCAAGGAATGTTACTAAGGCTCCTAAACCGATACTCGCCTCGCGAATATCTTTTTTAGTGTTGTATGTTATGCCATAATCAAGAAGGAATGTATCATTATTGATAATGGAATTAAGCTTTTCTTCGATTGTATTAGAATCACCTTTATAATCAGCAATCATTTGATTACGAAATTTTTGTTTATCATTTAAAGTTTCATCTGGTAATACAATAAAGCCAGTTTCAGTTTCTTGACTACCCATTTCGTAGAAGCCATAAATTGCTTTTTTATACTTAGGAGTATATTCTTGATTATTGATAGTAATTTTTATATTTCTTTTTAAAGCTTCATTTTGGATATTAATCATTTCTTTATAGTTACCTACAACAACATATTCATGTTTTTTTAAAGTAACTTTTTCTAAATTAAAACTTTCGGCAATATTATTATAATCAGTATTTTTCATTAAGACAACAGGTGTATCATATCTTAGATAAGGATATGATTTTTTAACTGTTTCAAAGTAAGAACCTAAGGTTTCTTTTAAATTAACAGTATCATCATAATATAGAGAAAAATAAGTAATGTTTTGGAAAGTCTTTTGAATATCAAGACCATTTTTCGTAAGTACTTCAGCTAAACTTAACTGAGCATTGGCTTTTTGGGTATCTGAAGTCTCTTCATCATTTGAATCGGGAATGGTTTGAGCAAATTCAATGTCATGAGGAGCAAAAGTAGTTAAGTTTTTATTTAAAGAATTTTTCATTGATAAAGCGGTTGATAGAACACAGATTGTTATGAAAAGCATTAAGCAAATAATAGTTGTAGAAAAGACTGTTGTATTAATCTTACTAGAAAATTGTCTTAGCGTAAAACTATTTAGTCCTTTGTAATATACTTTTTTTAGACTCATAAAAATTCGTAAAAGCAAGCCTGATAATGACCAAAAGATAAAGAAGGTTGCTAAGGCTCCAAAAGCAATTGAACTATATATTTTATAATTATTAAAAGTACTAATATTACCCGTTACTTCATAATAAGCATATCCAAGCAAGATACAAGATAGAATAAAGATTATTGTACAAAGATAAGGATTTTTTAACTTGATTTTTTCGGATTTCTTATTGGCATGAATTAAATCAATCAATTTACATTTACTAATATTTATCGTATTAAAAATCATAACGACTAAGTACATAATACTAAAATATAAAAGAGTTTTTAAGCAAGCACTCTTGGAAAAGATAAAGGTAAATTTTGTTAAGTTAGCTTCAAACATATTAGCAACGACAATACTCATTAGTTGAGATAAAGAAACACCTATTCCTAAACCAAGGGCAAGTGAGGCTATTCCTATAATTAGCGTTTCAAAGAAAAGAATTAAAGATATTTTTCTTTTACTCATTCCTAAAGTTAAGTAAATACCAAATTCTTTATTTCTCCTTTTTATTAAAAAGCGACTAGCATAGATAATTAAGAAAGCAAGTATGAAAGAGACAAAGACACTAACACCAGATAAAATTTGGGTAAGAAGTTTGATTATTTCATAAGTTGAAGATGAAACATTTAACATAATAGTTTGATCGTCAATAGCATTAAAGACGTAGAAAATAGCAACACCTAGAATAAGAGTAAAAAAATAGATTGTGTAATCTTTGATACTTTTACTGATGTTTTTTAAGGATAGTTTAAAGAGCATCATTCAAGTCGCCTCCAAGTAAGGTTACTACGTCAATAATTTTGTCAAAGAATTCTTTGCGATTATCATTTCCACGGTTAATTTCATTAAATATCTTACCATCTTTAATAAAAATGACACGCGAAGCATAGCTGGCTGAAAAGGCATCATGGGTAACCATAAGAATTGTCGTTTCGTTATCTTTGTTAAGATTGGCAAATTGTTCTAAAAGCATTTTAGCTGATTTAGAGTCAAGAGCTCCGGTTGGTTCATCAGCTAAAACAAGTTTTGGATTAGTTATAATCGCACGAGAAGAAGCGACACGTTGTTTTTGACCACCACTAAGTTGATAAGGATATTTATTTAAGATTTTCGTAATATCCAGTTCTTTAGCTACTTTTTGAATTCTTGCTTCAATTTCTTTAGCAGCAACATTTTGGATTGATAAAGCAAGGGCGATATTTTCGTAAGCAGTTAAGGTATCCAAAAGATTAAAGTCTTGGAAAATGAAACCAAGTTGTTCACGACGAAATTTATTTAAAGCATTTCCTTTTAATTTAGTAATATCGTTGCCATCAACATAAATATGGCCAGAAGTAACTTTATCAATAGTAGAAATACAATTTAATAAAGTTGTTTTACCACTCCCACTAGCACCCATAATGGCGACAAATTCGCCTTTGTTTACTTCAAAAGATAAATTATTAAGGGCTTTGGTTAAGCTTGATTTATTACCATAATATTTTTCTATTTTATCAATTTTTAAGATATTTTCCATAATTTTTTCTTCCTTTCACTAACATTGTATTATAAAAAAATTAGATAGTCGTTAGTTTAATATTACAGTGTATTACAATTTTGTAAGGATTTTAAAAGACTATTAATTATCAAATTTATAAAAGTCATTTTTGGCGAAAGTGATGCTTACTTGGGTATACTCCCCTACTTTTGATTCTATTTTTATTTGATGACCTAGTTTAGTACAAAGATTTTTGGCAATATATAAGCCCATCCCGGTTGATTTGGTTGTTAAGCGACCATTTTCGCCTGTAAAAGACTTAGTAAAAACACGAGGTAAGTCTTTTTTGGAAATGCCAATGCCATTATCATAAATTATCAGAATGGTTTTACTAGCTTGGGAGATGCTAGATATTCTTATTAATGATTGAACTTTTTGGTTACGATATTTAATACTATTATTAATAATTTGATTCAAAATGAATTCTAACCATTTATGATCAGTTAAAACTTTTTCATCTTGAAGATCAACTTCAAGTTTAACATTATTTTCAAGGAGATCATCCTTATTTTTTAAAGCAACATTTTTAATAATTTCACGAAGTTCTTTTTCACGAATTATGTAATCTTTTTCTGCATTTTCGCTTCTTACGTAATAAAGAATTTGGTCAATATAATTATCTAATTTACGGATTTGGGTTAGATATTTTTTATCAAGGTCAGTTTGATGGTTATGATTTAATAAAATTAAACTAGAGATGGGTATTTTTACTTCATGAATCCACATTTCAACATATTCTTTAAAGTCGGTAATACTTAGGTTATATTCTTTTATATCTTCAATCATAGATTTATTTATTTCGTATAAAGTTTCATAAAATATTTTTCCTTCATAAAAAGATGGTTTAGCAATCATTTCTAAGATAAGGTATTTTTTGTCTAAGTTAGTTAGAGTGCTTGTTAAGGTATGATAAAATGAATATTTTTGAAAGTAATCATAAAAAATATTAAATAAGGTAGTTATGATATAGATTATTGTTAAAGCGATCTTTAATTCATGACCAATTTTAAAGGCATTTAAGATTAAGATCATTATAATTAGAAAGAATAAGGAGAAAAGGATTTGAGGGATTTTATCTGTTAAATATTCTTTAAATTTCATAATAAACGATACCCTTCTTTTTTACGCGTTTCAATTTTATCATCTAAATTTAACTCTTTTAATTTACTTCGTAAGCGACTGATGTTAACAGTTAGAGCATTATCATTGATAAATTCATCGTTGTTCCATAAATCAGTCATTAAATCGTCGCGGGTTACAATACGACCACGATTATTTAAAAGAAAAGTAAAAATTATCATTTCATTTTTAGTTAATTCGATTATTTTATCATTACGTTGTAAAAGTCCTTTGGAAGTATTGACAATTACATCATCATAGAACATATTATCCCAGACTTGTTCCATACGCTTAAAAATATTTTGAATTCTTAAAAGTAAGATGGTGGGATTGTAAGGCTTAGTAATATAATCATCAGCACCATAGGAAATAGAAAGAGCTTCGTCAAGCTCACTAGCTCGGCTGGTGACCATGATAATTGGCGTATTAATTTCTTTACGTAAGTTTTTTAAGACAATTTCCCCATTTTCATTAGGAATATTGATATCTAAAAGAATTAAATCAGCTTTTAGTTTTAAAATTTGTTCTTTTAAATTAGTAAAATTTTCAATAATGAGAACTTTATATCCAGAATTTTCTAATAAAGTTTTTAATTCATGACGAATTGTAAGTTCATCTTCAATAATTAATATTTTTTTCATCTTAATTCCTCTTATAACCTAGAGCAAATATTTTTATAATATAAGCTCTTTTTATGTATATTTTATCATGAGTTAGTTTTTTTAAATATTACATTTTTGTAAGGTATGATAAATGTTAATAAAAAAATGTAACAATATGTTACATTCAGTTAATAATTTAATTTAAGCTAGCTTTTAATTCAGCAATTTCTTCTTCAGAAAAAATTTTTATTTTACTAGCTCTATTACAAAAATTATTAATAAATTTATTATCTTGTGTCTTTAATAGTTTTTCTTTAGCTAAAGAAAGTGGAATTTTTTCTGGAGCTATAGATATCAACTCTGTTAAATAATAATCATCTTTTTGTTTTATATAATAATCCATAATTGAAATGAAGTTTAATTTTGATTCACTATAATTGGAAGCTAAACGCCACATTCCTTCTCTATCATCATCTTTGATTGCAGTTTCAACTAAACAATCAAAGCCTTCTTGATCTAGATTAAACGGTGATGGTACCCAAAGGTATTTTTTGATAATACTAAGTAATTCTTTTTCAGTTAACTTATTACATAATTCTTGATATAAAGAATTACTTATAAATAAGTCACATAGTTTTTCATGACGTGGTCCACTATCTCGTTTGATATTTTTTTCTTTTAGTAAACCTTCATATTTTTTCGTTGCGAAGTCACGAATATCCTGAGGACTTTTTTCATTTTTCATAGTATTAAGGCAAACTTCAATTAAATGATCAATTGAAGCAAGTCTATTTTTCTCAATTAAATCGATTTCAATTGGAACAGTAGTAATAATTTTGTTTACTTCTTTAATTAATTCGTCTAGAGTAGAAAGTTGAGACGATGATAATTTATTTCGATCAATTTCATTTAAAGTTTTAAGTAATTCATCACTATTTATAAAGCGATTAATATAACGATATACAATATCTATTAAGTCCATAATTTCTCCTCTTTTCTGTTGATTATAGTTAAATACAAGATTTAACTTAAAGTTTATTATAGCAGATTTTAAGAAATTAGTTATATAAAAACTTTTTTTAAGAAGATTTTTTAAGCCTATAGAGCAATCTTCTTTTAAAGAAATAAGATTACTATTTAATTCATAAAAAGAATATATGTTCTCGTTATTTATTCTAACTAAAGTAATATTAGAATATGTCATAGCTAATTGTTCAAAAGGAAACCTAATTATCCCCGGTGTATTAGAACCAACTCCTAGTTCTAGTAAAACTATTTTTTTATGAAGGTGATTATTTAGAAAATTTTCGTAGGCTTGATTTAGACTGTACCAATTTTGATCTTCGACAAAATAATCATCTTTTCGAATATTTATAGTCATTTCTTGACCACAAATAGGACAATAAGGAATTAAGTTATGAGGAACTTTTAAGTCATCTTTGGAAAGTAACATTTGTTTTACTAAGTTAGTATTGTCATATGTTTTGGAATGGCAAGCAGCCGAGCATTGTATTTTATTGTAGCTTCCTTGAACTTCAAAAATTTTCTTGGGATTAAAACCAGCTTTTAAAAATTGCCCATCAACATTAGTTGTTATAACAAAATACTCTTTATCTTGGACGATTTTTAAAAGATTTTGATATGTTTTAAAAGCTGGTTTAGAAATATAGGAATAATTGATGTGCTTAGCCCAGTAGCTCTTCTGGTTTGTTAAATTCATAGAAACTTGAAGTATACATATCGGTCATTCCGTAAGCTTTAACTAGTTCGGGAAAGTACTTTTTAAAAGAAGATGGTGAATAATCAAGGCCCGCAGAGGCTGATAAACCAGCTCCGGCTCCTATAATAATGGCATCTGCTTCATTAATTAATTTTTTTATTTGTAAACATTTTTTGGTATTCATCGTAATCACTTCCACTAAAAACATTAAAAATTACTTTTATATTAGATTGATACTTATTGAGTGTTTCTTTAACTGCTTTATATGCAATTAGTTTAGCTTGAGCAATGGGATAAGCAAATAAACCGGTTGAGATACAAGGAAAGGCAATAGAATGATAGTTATTTTTAATAGCATATTCTAAGGTGTTTTTATAGCAGTTTGATAAAACAAGTTCATCTTCAAGAGTTAGTTCAGTTATTATTTGGGGACCAACGGTGGTAATAATTTTTTGACAAGGTAAGTTATAAGAATTGCAGACAATAAAGTCCCCTGTTTTTATTTTTTGACCTTGTAAAATTTGCTGACATTCAAGACGTAAACGCATACCAGCGGATGTATGTATTACATTATCTACACATAAATGCTGAGGATTAAAACAACCTAGACCATCTTCGTTACCAGCATTGACAATACAATCACATTTTAAAGTAGTTATATCGCCTTGCCACAGAATGATATGGGGTTCAATTTCTAACAAGTTATTAACATCAGTTATTTCTTTTTCTAATCGTTCTAATTTTAAATAGTGATCTTCTTTTTTTAAAATTGTTTCACTAAGTGGCTTGGGAGCTCTTGTGTTGACAAGGGCTTTATATAATTGTTTTAACTCTTGATATGAAGTTGGTATTTTTAAATTATAGTCTCGTTCATCTAGGAGGTATTGAATAAGTTCTTTTAATAGTTGTTCTTTCATTATTGATCCTTATATTTAAGTCCAAATTCTTTCATCATATCAAGAACACTTTTAAGTTCCATGCCTTTTTCCGTTAGTGAATATTCAACCTTTGGTGGAACAACAGGATAAACTTTTCTTTTAACGATACCATCTTTTTCTAAGTCTTTTAAATTTTGAGTTAAGACTTTAGCCGAAATGCCCACAACTGAATGATTTAGTTCATTGTATCTTTTTGTACCAGTAATTAAATCTCTTAAAATTAGGACTTTCCATTTATTAGAAATAATTGAAGCAGTATATTCAACTGGACAATTTGTATAAGTTTTAGACATAGTATCACTTCCTAATTTCATTTTAGCATCATATAGCAAATAGCAAAAATGGTAAGTACGTACTTTTTGGTAAGTATAAAACAAGTGAATTTTCCTTCACTTATTCATTGTTTGAAAAGAAGAAACCGGCGATTATTTCTAGGTAATTGATACCACTATAATTGGAATATTCTTTTTTAACTTTTTCAATCATTTCATCCTTGGTGCTACAAGTACTAGCAATGTTTAATAAGTTTTTAATATAAGATATTTTAGTATTAACAGCATTTATTGTTTCGGGAATATAATGGGAGGTTAAGATTAAATTATAATCTTTTTAAGATAGCTTTCTAAAGTTTCTAGCGTAGCATTAGCATGATTAACACCGGCAATAATAGAATGACAATCACTACCTAACATATGAGTATATAGACAATTTATTTCAGGAATCTCAATATCAAAGGCTTCACTGGTAGAAATTATATTAAAGCTGATATCAGCGATAGTAAGAGAACCATCATTAATATAACCAGTTACATTATGAATATTGTTATCAAAAGATTTACCAAAAGTTTTAGTAAAGTTATCAATTAGGGCTTTTCCTCCGCCTTCATGACCATACTCAGAAGCTGAATGAGTGGCGTATTTTTTACTATCTTTTAAGAAAGTTGCCCCACTCATATGGTAAGAAAGTAACATTCCAGATATCTTGCTATTCAAAGTTTTTAAATATGATTCTAGTTCTGTAATATTATCATAAAAAGCTGGTGATTCAATAACGATTATTTGGTTATTTTTTTCTAACATGATAACTTGATCATTCATTTGGTCATGAGTATCATAGTTATGTATTTTTATATTTCCAAAGTCATAGATGATGACTTCTCCTTTATTTAATTTTATTTTAGTATTTCCTATTTTTTCACTCCTTCTTGCAAAGATATGAGCGCTCTTTTTCTTTGTTGTCTTAATTATAAAAAAAGACAAAAGAAAAAGGAAGTATGCACTTTTTTGTTACATACTTACCTTTGAGAATAAATTAAGATATTTTCAGTCATTCTTATTAATAACTTTTCTTTGCCAGCTACGTTGGTGACATTTAGGACATTTCATATATCTGGTTCGATTAATATGAGCTGCTAAAAAAACACTAGAATAAGTTGGAATATACTTATGATGGCATTTTTGACATTCGTAGTAACCGGCTTGTTGTTCGATTCTTAAAGCTAGAAGGCAGATCATAAAGACAAAGATTGTTAAAGGAATAAGAATCAAGGCACTAAGTTTTTCCGATAAATCGTTAAAAATAACAATCATTACAAGCGTAATATAAATAAAGAGTGTTAAAGACGTTATAATGGTCTCAGCTCTTAGTAATCTTTTATCAGCTTCCTCCTTTAGTTTTTGCATAGCTAATAAATTTTGCTCAGCTTTTTTATAGTAATCATTCATATCAACTTTTTCTCCACTAAATAGATCATTTATCGTAATATTTAAAATTTCACATAAAGCAAGCATGGTCCCTGAATCAGGTAAGCATATGCCATTTTCCCATTTGGAAATTGCCCGATCAGTAATATTTAACTTTTCGGCTAATTCTGTTTGAGTAAGTTTCTTTTCTTTGCGACATTGATTAATAAACTTACCTATTTTAATTTGATCCATATAGTTTAACTCCTTTCTTGTTATAACTATATATTAAATAGTGAATATTGAACACGAACTAAAAGTTGAGTTGAGATTTTTTGTTAGTTTAGATAATTGATATGTTCAGTATCTATTAAAGGATACATAATAAGGTCATGACTTTCTAAATTTTCTTTATGCATTGCAATAGCATTTATTTGATGATTATTGTAGGTAGTATAATAATATATTCCTTGTGTTGCATTAATACAGGAAGTATAGATAGTTATCTCATATTCATTTTCTTTGACTTCACAACAACCTCTTACTTGTTCAACAGTATTTAAAAGATGGAAAAATTGGTTAACGCTAGCAACTTCACCATTAGAAGAAACAGAGTTTGTTTTAACAAATGAAGCACGAATAAATCGTGATTGTGATGATATATCACCAGGGAGACCTAAGGCTCCTAAGCCCCTACTATATAGATCTAAATTTACGTTTTGACCAAAGGTATTTTGAGGATTTTTATTTGTTAGGTGACGATAGTTATTTAGAGCAAATAATTGTTTGTCAAAAGATGGATTGTTAGTTAAAACACCGACGGGGTTATCATAAATTTTTAAACCTTCAGAAATAGCTTCAACGACAATAGATTGGTTTTGATCGGCAATTAACCAATGTAACTGAGCGGCAGGATAAGATGATGAAAAAGCTTCATTGGTTATATTAGTTTCTTTAAGTAAATTTTTAACTTCAGAAATATTTTGACATTGACTTAAAAGCCAAGGAATAAATTCAAATTGAGCAATATTGTTTTTATTAATGGTCGGTTCTTGATAGGAAGCATTACCTACAAAATTTAAACCAGCAATGCCAAGTCCACTTTCATTTACGGCTTCATAAAACAAAGGGTAATTGTCAGTAACATGAGCCATTCCAATAATAGCATAATGATTATTCATAGTTTTAGTATGACGAAATTTTAGTTGATAATTGCGAGGAACAATGGTGATTTTTTCACCATAAGAAAACTCATAATCAAGAGTTCTTCCAAAATAAAAATTATCTGTTTGATATGTGATAGCTGTACACATAAAAAAACCTCCTTCAAGTTTACTAAATATATAATAACATGAAAGAAGTTAAAGATACAATATTAGAGTTTTAAGGCTTTTTGAGGACAATTTTTGATACAATTACAACATAAAATACATTCAGTTTTATTTTTTCTTTTAGGTGAATTATCTAATATATCAACATTCATTGGACAATTTTTAAGACATTTTTGGCATTTTATACATTTTTGATGATCACATTTTACTCTAAGATAAGCGAAATTACTAGCTGGTTTTAGAAAAACAGTGATAGGACAAATGTATTTGCAAAAAGCTCGATTATCTTTTAGGATAAAAGCTAAAGTAATTCCTATTACATAATATAAAAGATTACCTGCTAAGAAAAGATAAAACATAATTTGGTCTTTATGAGAAATATTAAAGACAAATAAAGAAACAACAGTTATTAAAGATAAAAAGAAAAATATATATCTTATCCAACTAAGTTTTTGATAACGCTTAGTGGAAGTTTTATAAGGGAGCAAGTCTAGAACCATCCCTGTCCAGCAAGCATAACCACACCAGCCACGGCCAAAAAAAAGTGGTCCAACAATTTTAGCAACAAAATAATGAATGGTAGCTCCCTCAAAGACGCCTAAGAAAAGATAATACCAAAAGCCCTCGATTTGCATGTTTTCTTTACAGATTATTCCTAGATAAAAAAACATATATAAGCCGATACTAAATTGGGCAAAAGTACGAGCATATTTTTTTTGATGAGATGTAAAAAAAGTAGCTAATGCAAGACAAGTTCCAATATAAGTAAAATTAAATAAATAAAAAATATTTTTGGTAGTTAGAAAAAGATAAGCTGCCACACTTTCAAAAATTAACCACATAATTATAGATATCTTATTTTCTTTAAATATTTTTAACATTAACTATCACCCTTTTAGAAAAAAATTATCAAAGATTAAAATTTTATTATAATTTTTTAGCCATAAAACATTCAGGAGTGTGCGCGTATATAATCCCAATAGCTTGTAAATATGAATAAATTATTGTTGAACCAACAAATTTCATTCCTCTTTTTATTAAATCTTTAGAAATACTGTCTGATAGTTCATTCGTTGTTTTATCTGATTCATAAATAATTTGATTATTTGTGAATTTTTTTAAGTAATTAGCAAATGATCCATACTCTTTTTGAATTTCTTGAAAGATTTGAGCATTGTTGATGCTAGCTCTAATTTTAAGTTTATTACGAATAAGTCCCTTATTTTCAAGAAGTGATTGAATCTTAGTTTCATCGTAATTACAAATTTTGTGAAGTTCAAAATTATCATAGGCTTGGCGAAAATTTTCTCTTTTGTTTAAGACACATTCCCAAGAAAGACCAGCTTGAAAAGATTCAAGAATAAGCATTTCAAATAAGTAATGTTCATCGAGATTTAGTCTCCCCCATTCCTCATCATGATACTTTACGTATAGTGGATTAGCTAAATTACACCATGGACAGCGTTTCATAAAGCACTCTCCTTTTTGGTGATGGTAAATTTTGTTATATCATGATGCTCTAGTTCTAATAATTTTATTTTGTTTTCGATACCACCGCCGTAGCCAGTAAGACTACCATTTGCACCAATGACACGATGGCATGGTATGATAAGCCAAATGGGATTCCATCCAACCGCTTGACCAACTGCTTGAGCTGACATTTTTTTAAAATTTTTTTGCTTGGCAATTTTTTTAGCAATGTCATTGTATGTTATAACTTCACCATAAGGTATTTTATTTATAATATCAATAACCATTTGACGGAATGGTGTGAGATTATCTATTTTATAAGATGGTGTAAAAGACGGAATTTGACCACTAAAATAAATATCTAACCATTTAAAAGTCTCTTGAAAAATTGGTAAGTCTTTTTCCTCATGAATTTCTTGATGCTTTAAAGAATCTTTAGTTGAAGGAAACCATAAACCTGTTAAATACTTGCCATCACTACTTAGATATATAGGTCCAATTTTAGAATGATAAGTTTGACGATAAGACATATAATCTCTCCTTCTTTTTAAAGATATTTCACATATTCATGTAGTTCTTTACGAACATGATGTAATGGATTTAAAGGGCAATCTTCAGCTCTATATCCAAGAGGAAGAAGACAGATTGGTTCTATATTAGAAGGTATGTCAAAGACATCTTTTAAAATTTTTTTATCAAACATTTCAATCCAGATATTATCAACTTGATAGTTAGTAGCAGCGAGCATCAAATGTGTAGCTACAATACAAGCATCGGTTTCATAACTCGAATAATCATTATTAGTAAAAGCTTTTGTTTTATCACTACAAATTATTAAAACGGCTGGAGCATTATAGCGACATGGGCTAGCCATATCGACTTTAGCTAGACCTTCTTGACTAGTGATAACGTAAATAACTTGTGGTTGATTATTTTTGGCAGTTGGGGCAAGACGACCAATATTTAATATATTATTTAAAGTTTCTTGGGCAATTGGTTTATCAGAAAACTTTCTAGTAGCAGTTCTTTCTTGAATAACTTGAGTAAATTCCATATTTTTCATTCCTTTTAGATAAAGACTAAGTTAAATGTAAGCTTTAAATAAAATATTATAAGATATCTTACAATTATAAACTTGTTCTTTCTTATCTTTATTTTATAACTACAATAGAACATAAGCAATACATAAAGATTATTTTAATGAAATGCTTTTTTATTTAAAATAATTATAATATTTTATCAAAAAAAGACTTATGAAAAGTCCTTTTATTATAGCAAAAATTTAATAATTATTTTTCTTTTTTCTGTTTAGTTAATTCATATACTACATCGGCTTGTTTACAAACATTTTCAGAATGGGGAACAATGATAATACACTTATTTTGTTTTTTGGCTATGTCCTTAAAAATTTTTAATATTTCATTTTCAGTGTCTTTATCAAGGTTACCTGTTGGTTCATCTGCAATGATAATATTGGGATTATAAGAAAGGCTTCGAGCAATGGCTACACGTTGTTGCTCGCCACCGGATAATTTTAAAATACGACGATCAGCATAGTTTTCTTTTAAACCAACTGATTTTAGTAATTCAATAGCTTTTTGTTTTTTATTAATTCCTTTTAAATGATTGATATCCATAGAAAGAATAATATTTTCAGAAGCTGTTAAATGAGGTAATAAGTTATAACTTTGGAAGACGATACCTATTGAACTATTGCGATATTTATCAAGGTCTAATTTACTAAGATTTTGATCTTTAAAGTATATTTGACCTTCATATTTTTTTTCTAAACCGCTTATTAAGGATAAAAGTGTTGTTTTACCACTTCCACTCTTCCCTTTAATTGCATATAGTTGACCATTTTGAAATTAATAGTTGATGTTTTTAAAACTTCAGCATCTTTGTTAGTTTGTTCTTCGCTATATTCATTTATGTTATATAAAATTTCCTTGGAATTTTGATTAATGTAGGTAAAGATAAAAATAAGGAATAGTGATGAACAAACTATAATCATAATATTATATAAAAATAATCTGTTTTTTAGTTTTAACTTCATTTAATCACCTTGCGTTTTTATTATATATTAAAAGATGAAAAAATTCATAAACTTTTGATAAATTATTTAAATAAAATTTTTATCTTTTTAACATTTAGTTTTATGTTAGTGGTTTCGGTTATATTGTTATCTGTTTGATATGTAATTTCTAGAAAAAGATTACTTTTATCCTGAAGATTATTAAATTCTAATGTATTATTATTAACTAAATTCTTTAGGAAGGCTTTTTGACTAGCAAGATATATTTGAGTACTACCAATTTCTTTATTATTGTTGTGGAGTTTTAAAGAAAGATTTTTAATTTTAAGTTTTTGACAATTTTCTTTTTGACACAATTTGTAACTTTTATTAAATTTTAATGTTTTTATTGTAAAATACTGATTTACTGGTGTTTCTACTATATAACCAGTTACATTGTATGTACGATTACTATCATAAAAATAATATACTTTATTTTCTTGAAAGTTATAAAATATTATAAAGAAAATAATTGTGATAAGCAAAATAGATAAAACTGTTAGACGAATATAGAAGGAAGTTATTTTCTTAATATAGTAATCTAATGCTAGAAGAAAATCATTATCATCTTTTACTTTGTCACCTTTAAGAATATCAATGATTGGTACATTTAAAATTTTTGATATTTTTGGTAAATAATCAACACTTGGTATTTT
>ENA-OUUV01000466-OUUV01000466.1-human-gut-metagenome-genome-assembly--contig:-NODE-466-length-25028-cov-4.193369_pt1 | contig 25028 bp, 23 predicted proteins | sample MGYA00237952_ERZ548838 | MGnify/ENA primary metagenome ERZ548838 (study PRJEB26490, sample SAMN05194705) | human gut metagenome | biome: terrestrial biome; feature: human-associated habitat; material... | reverse complement strand
ACCGTATTCCATGTGCTGACCTCCCAATTTATCGGTGGATAAATTGTAAGCCAGATGCCGGCCACATGGGGGATATAGTGTTGCAAACTCACCTCCGTTTTTCGCATAGAGTACACGCATAGTGCGTGGACTCTACGCTCTACATGGGGTATTCTCCCATTTTCACAGAAAATCTTCCATCCGCCGCTGTGTTTGACGCCGCATTCAAAAACTTACACGCAGTTTTTGTTGTCTGCGTATTATGTCCTCATACTTACTTGACCTTGGAAACGCGAATACCCATTGCCCCCTGCGGCGGGTCAGTTATGACCCGCCAGCCCCCGTTTCATACGCGGCTCGGTTTGACGCTCACTCCCCCAACATGACAGTAACGGAACGTTTCACAACGTTCCGTTACGCTTATCTTCCCCGGCCTTTCGGCCGGGGAAGATTCTTATAAGAGGTCTTGATCTCACTTTTCCGCGTACAGCCGCCACAGGAACGCGGCGATCTGCGCTCTCGTGCAGTCGTTGGCGGAGCCGAACAGCCCACCGCCGATGCCGTCGGTGATGCCGTGCTCCTTGGCCCACGCCACTGCCTGCGCATAGTAAGCGTCCGCCGCTACGTCGCTGAACCCGGCGCTGCCGCCCACGGCGGGGCTGCCCGCCGCGCGGTACAGGAACGCCGCGGACTGAGCGCGGGTGCAGGCGGCGTCAGGGCTGAACAGGCCATCGCCCGTACCGCCGGTGATGCCGTTTTCAATGGCCCACGCCACCGCCTTGGCGTAGTAGCTGCCTGCGGAAACATCCGTAAAGCTGACCGTGCCCTTCGGCGCGGGAGAACCGGCGGCCCGCCACAGGAAGGTGACGATCTGGGCACGGGTGCAGTTCAGGTTGGGACTGAAGGTGGTCTCCGTAGTGCCCTGGGTGACCTCGCGCTTGAGCATCCACTCCACCGCGTCCACGTAGTAGGCGCTGTTTGCCACGTCCGCAAAGGGATTCACCCAGGAGAAGGTAGGCTCCACCGTCACCTTGTCGGCGGGCATCTCAAAGGTAAACGTGCCGTCGCCGTTGTCCTTGACGGCCAACTGCTTGCCCTTGGAATCCCGGACGATCACCTCGTCCACCTCGTAATGTTGCTCCGCCTTCACGGTGATGGTCACCTTGTCGCCCTTGGCCGCGCTGGTCTTGGAGAGGGAAACGGAGCCGTCAGGATCCTTGCTCACCTCCGTCTGAACGGGGTTGGTGGAGGGTCTGGAGCCGCCGCCACCGCCGGAGGGGCGGGTGCTGACGGTCAGCTTGCCGTCCTCATAGCGGATGGTGTAGTTGCCGGAGGCCGCCGCGCCGCCGGCAAGGATCTTGACCTCGCCGGTCTTGGTCATGTCGGGGGCGATCTCGTTGCCGTCCGCGTCAACGTACTTCACCGTCGGCTGGGTCGTCAGCTTCTCCTCGCCCACCAGACCGGAAACGGTATAGCTATCCTCGCCCAAGGTGGGGGCCTTGTCGCCCACATAGGCGGTCTGATCCTTGGCCTTGACGGTGATGACCGCCTTGCCGATGACAAATGTATAGGTCTTATTTGCGGTCGTTCCGTCCGCCCACTGGGTATTGACCGTGTCCTTCAAGGCCGCCGTGACGGAATAGCCCGTCTCGTTGGCGTTGGTCTGCTTGTTGCCGGTGATGGTGTAAGCACCATCCTCCGCCAGAGCGTAGGTCTGCTCCGTGCCGTTGTAGGTGAAGACCGTGGCATCCGCCGCAGGTGCGGTGATCGGCTTCTTCTCCACCGTCAGGGTGCAGGCCGCCGCTGCCGCGTCATAATCCTCCGTCGCGGACGCCTTGGCGGTGATGACCGCCGTGCCCGCACCCTTGATGGTGACCTTGCCGGTGCCGTCCACGGTGGCAACCGCAGGCGCGCTGCTCTCGTAGGTCACGGTGCTGCCCTCGACAGCGCCGACCGCGGCAGCGGAGAAATCCGGGTCGCCATAGGTCTTGCTTACGGCAGACGGAATGCTTTCAAAGCGGAAGTCGCTCTGAGCCAGCTTATCCGCCACCGTATAGGTACCGGCGTGGAAGTCGATGGTGTAGTTTTCGTTCAACGCCAAATTACCCTGCGTGATGGAATAGCTGCCCGCGGCATCCGGAAGCGCGTTGGTCTCCAGCGTGCCGGTGAACACGTCACCGGCGGCCAGTTCCGGGGTATAGGTGTAGGTCAGTCCCGCCAGAGCCAGACCCACACGGGAGGTCTTGTCCTCCGCCGTTACGGTGATGGCCAGCTTTTCGATCTTGACACTGATTCTCTGAGCCTCTACATTCAGATGATTCTTGTCACCCACGACCTTGTAGGAAACGGTATAAGTCTCAGCTTTCTTGCCCATGGGCGGGGTCTCGGTGTAGTCCGTGCCGTCCAGACTGTACTGCACCGTGCCGGTGCTGCTGGCAGGCAGAGTCTCAAGCAGTGCCTGCTCCTCGCCGTTGTAGACCAAATCGGTCTTGGCAGCCGGATCGGTCACAGACCCGGCGGTCTGAGAGATCGAAGGCTTGATGTAGGTGAAGCACTCACGGTAATTTTCGCCGCCGGACGTCGGCGTAAAGGCCGCCCTATACACCTTTGTATTACCGACTTCCGGGATTTCATCCATGCCGTCGCCGTCAAATTTCCATGTGCCGGGTACGATTGTTACCTTGCTGCTATTATAGTAGACCGTAGTGGAAGAGACAGGGATATCTTTTACCTTGGTGCCGTAAGACGCCGTGGCCGTCATCCGATCTTCTCCGATAATTCTCAGCGTTACGGGATTGATGGGGAAGCGTACTGTAATCTCGCCCGTATAGTTGCCGGTGCCGGTAATGATGATTTTCGCCTGAGAATCCGGCCCCAACTTGGTGGCGTTGATGTTATTCGCATAAGCAACGGCGTAATCCGTCCCCGCCGTCAGCGTATTGCCATCCAGCACAACAGATGTTACCGCCGGCTTCTTCTCGCCGCCATCATAAACTTGTTCGCTTTGGTCCCTCGTGACTGCGGCGCCCTCAATGGATTTCGGGCTGATGGTAAACTCCGCCGTGCCGGTGTGGATCTCGGTGTCTGTCTCACATTGCACCTTCACGGTGTAATCGCCCGCGTCGGTAGGCCGCTTGCTTGACGTGGTGCCGTCCTTCGTGTTCGTGTAGGTGACGGTCACGGCGGGATCGGTAAGCTCCACGCCGGTCGGCAGACCGTTTACCTGCAATTCCTTCGCGGCTTCTCCGAAGGTCCAGTCGTCCATGGTAACGGTAATATCATTGGCTGTGGGCTTTTCTTGCAGAGTCAGCGTGATCCCTACCGGAATAACCTTGTAGTTTCGACTGGTCACATTAACGGTTACATATGCTCGCATACCTACGAGATTGCTGGCCATCGGCTTCATGGTAATCGTTAAAATTTCACCGTTTAACGCAGTATTAGTCAAATCCACATAGTCGGATTGAGAAGTAATGCCAAAAGCAGCGAGTGCCAGAGAGTCACCGTGGCGAACTTTATTCTTCGTCAGTTCCTGACTCAAATCCACTGTAAAGGTTTGGGAAACAGAAGAAGGATGCATGTTGTTTACCGCTACGGGAACCGTTCCGTTGTATTGAGTTGCCTGCTGGATAGTCAAGCCCAATTCGCTGGTAGCCGCATTGGTGGTATCCGTATCATTAAATACCGCTTCGATGATGTAGTCGCCCGCATCAGTTGGGTTTTCGTTCAGCTTTTCACCCTTGATATAGGTATTACCCTCGTTTTTTGTGGCAGTATACCAGTTAAACTCTGCAATATCACTGTATGTACCGCCGGAAATCGTCAAACGGTCAGAAGCCGGGTTGGCAAGCTGGGTGCCGTCGAATGTTTTGCCATACGGATAACCTTGCCAGCTTCGGATCGTCGGCGTCGCCTTGGTGATCTTAAAGCCGCGGGTCACGGTCTGGCCCTCTACCGTGATGCTGGCCGTGTAGGAGCCCGGCAGGGTGGGCGCGGTCGTGCCGAGATCCTTGCCGGTCACGCTGTTCTGATAATAGATTTCGATTGTCAAGGCCTTCGGGCCGCGCCAGGCGGGCTGTTTGCTGGCTTCTACCGATGCGTTATTCCAACGATCGCCGTACGTTGTGTTTTCGACTTTAAGCCGCACAGAACCGCCGTTATACTCATCGCTGCCAGAGGCGGTCACCGGACAGTTTGGAGCGGTGCATTTTGCCTTGATCATCTCGGTCGTTGCGGTGAACTGCCAGTTGTGGTCGTGGCCGTTGAAACGGAGCGTTCCGTCGTCCTTTTTTGTGAACGAGTACCCCTTGTCCTTCACGTCGGAGGAGAAGATCTTATCATAGTCCTCCCCCACCCCGCCGGTGGCGATGTCCGCGCTGGCTTCACCCTGCGTGGAGATGCCGATTTTGGACGCGGCGTCCAGGGTTCCTTCGACGGTGATGGTCTTGCCCGTGGACAGGAACACATTGTAATCGAGGGTGCCAACAAGTGTGCCGTTGTTATAGACGTTTTTATAGTTGCCGGTGACGCTTACCTTACCGCTGACGGTGAAGGCGCCGGGGCAAGTGTCGCCGAAATTGTTTTTGTAATCGCACAGATACACACCGTAGCCAGCGTTGCCAGTAATGGAGCCGCCGGACATGATAAACTCGCCGCCGTTCACATACACACCGCTGCTGTTACCGTAAAGGCTGCTGTTGCCCGAGATCTCGCCGCCGGACATATTAAATACGGCGCGGGATGAGTCGGCATAGGTAGGGGCAACGTACACACCGCCTCCGCCGGAATAACCCATGTTGCCAGTGATCTTGCCACCGTACATATTGAAAACGGAGTACGTCGCGACATAGACACCCGCGCCGAATGTAGTGCCGTCGTTATAATTACCATCGGTTTGGTTGCCGGTGATGTTGCCGCCGTACAGATTGAAGGTGCCGAACACCTTCACGCCGCGGCCTCTCTTCTCGTCTTCGTGCGTGACCGTACCGGCCGTGCCGCAGTCGGTTAGGGTAAAGGTTTTGCCCTTGTCCACCTCAATAACATTAATACTTTTTGTAATCGCCGTGATGCTGTAGCCGTTGAGGCAGAGCACCACGCCGTCTGCCGGATGCCAGGTTTCACTCACTTTGACATCGTTCATGAGGTAGTAGTGGCGGCCCGCTTGCAGACCGGTTACATCCCTGGTACCTGTCCAAGTCACATTATCGTGATTCTCGCCATCCACACAGCTTGCGCCGCAGATGGGGTGCTGGTGTCCGCCCGCCGCCAGCGCCGCAGACTGGCTGAACCAGTCGGACAGCGCCGCCAGCTTCTCCGTGTTTTTCAGCTGTGCCTGCTGTTTCTCGGTCAGGGTTTCATAATACGCGTCGCAGGCGGTCTGAAACGCCTCGTAGACCGCCATGGCATCCGCATCGTCCATGCCGTCCAGTTCCGCCGCGTCAGGCAGAGCGTCGATCATCGCCTGCACATCGGCCACGGCCTCGTCCTGCTTTACAGTCGGGATCTCCCGCTGTTCTTCCTGTTCCGCAGACTGATTTTCCTGCTTCGCTTCCCCGTTTGCCGGGTCTGCCGCTTCCTCCACAGCCGGGGGCGTCTGTGCCGTCCCCTCCGTCTCCTCTGCCAGCGCCGCCGTTGGCAGCAGCGTCAGGCACAGGGCCAGCGCCATGAGACAGCTCAAGATACGCTTCTTCATAGATCTCCTCCTGTTCGTTTCCTTCTCTGTCCGAATCAGTCTCCCACGGACAGAGATCTTCCCGTAGGGAGTTCTCCCTACGGGTCCGGGGGCGCCCCCGGACAGTTTTTCAGTTTCAGACGCTCAGTGTAGCATCTTTTCCGCGCCTTGCGGGGCCGTCTGCATGAAACGTCCTTTTTTCGACACGAAATGTCACCGGAGCGGCTCCGGCCAACATTTCTTCTGTATCCGGCCTCTTTTTTCGCGATAAGATCATACACCGTACACCGGTGTACGATGCAAGAACTTTTTTGAACTTCGGAAGAAATTTTACGAAACCCGGCGAAAAGCCGTTTTTTCTTAGTAAAATCGCCCATGCCGCCCCACAAAAAAAGCAGCCGCCGCAGAACGGGCTGTGCCCGTCTGCGATAGCTGCTTCAACGTGTCGAAAAAGTCTTTTCGCTCCCGGCGGCACTTCGCCTTCCACCGTCGGCCCAGCCGGTTTCCGTGTGCTTTGCCCTCGAAAACCGGGGGCGCAACGGGTCGAAAAAGTCTTTTCTTCCCCGCATGGAGCGTGAATACACCGTCGGCCCAAGCCAAACAGCGGACACTGCGTATTCGCTGTTTGGGGGCCTTCCTCGAAACATGCTCGCTTCATCCGCCACCGGCGGCGCTTCGCCTGTTTCCCCTTCTTGGGTTATCTCCGCGCTAAGAGCCGCCTTACGGCGGTTGCGCTCCGAAACGCGCCTGCGGGCACAGTCCCGCACACCCCCTTCACCCGCAAGGGGCATGCAGCATCCGCAGCGCGACAGAGCCGCTGACGGCTGCCCTACCCTATACAATCAATTCCTGAAGGGTCAACAGCTTTTGTCATGCGCAAAAAGAGCAGCTGCCACAAGAATAAGCCTTTTCGCTTACTTGTGGCAGCTGCTCTTTGTGCAGTCTTATCTTAATGTCGTTGTTTAGACGGAGCGCAGTTCACAGACCGCAGGCCATTTCCTTACCCCACCAGATTAGGCAGGAAAGTGCTCAGATCGGGGAAGAACGAATAGATGAGCACTGTGAGAATCATCATAATGAAGAAAGGCAGCATCCCTTTGATGATTCGGCTCATTGGCAGGCCCGTGACGCTGACCGCCGTGAAGATGTTCACTGCAACCGGAGGAGAAGATGAACCGATGATCAGTGCGCCGGTTGCAAAAATGCAGTAATGAATGGCGTTGATTCCCAGGGATTGGGCCACCGGGAACATCAGGGGCAGCAGTAGAAGGGCGTTAGCATTGGCGTCCATAAATGTTCCAAAGATCAGGAAGATCACAAAAGAGAGGATCATAAAGGAAACCGACGTGGTAAACACAGAGGAAACTCCGCTGACAATCAGGCGGGAGAGGCCCTGTCTTGCAAAAATCCAACTGAAGGACATAGAGGTAGAAATCATCAGCAAAATCACTGAGCCAGCCACTGCAGAATCCACCAGAGACCGGATAAACTGCTTCACGGTAATCTCTCTGTAGATGCAGAAGGAAACGATAATGCCGTAGACCACCGCCACAACGGATGCCTCCGTAGGGGTGAAGTAGCCGCCGTAAATGCCGCCCAGAATGATGATAGGCATACCCAGAGCCGGCATGGCAGACCAGAAAATCCGCCATTTTTCTTTACTGCTGTAGGTCTGTCCGGAGCCGCCGTAATTTCTTCTGCGGCAGATGACGTAAGCCGTCAAGCAGAAGACAGCCGCCAGCAAAATGCCGATGACGATTCCGCCCAGGAACATATCACTGATAGACACGCCTGTGCATACACCGATGGTAACCATCAGGATGCTGGGGGGAATCAGGGGACCTAAGTTGCCGGCCACGGAAATCATGCCGCCGGCAAACTCCTCGTCATACCCGTCCTTGAGCATCTCCGGATACATGATGCCGCCAATGGCAGAAACCGTTGCCGGCGCAGAGCCGGACAGAGCTGCGAAGAAAGAGCAGGCAACAATGGAGGTAATGGCTAGACCGCCCCGGACTTTGGCGCAAAGGATCTTTGCCACTTGAACGATTCTGGCGGATATGCCGCCGTATTCCATCAGCTTACCAGCAAGCATGAACATGGGGATGGCTAAGTAGGAGAAGGAATCCACGCCGGCAAACATTCGCTGGGCAATACCGGACACAGACACACCCGCCGTCAGCATGCCGATGCCGGACGCCACACCCAGAGAAATGGCAATGGGAACCCCTAAAAACGCCAGCAGGAAAAAAGTTCCCAGCAGGATGAAAATCAAGCTCATGCAGCACTTCCTTCCCCATCGGTCTGATCCTTGAAAGCGGTCGGCTTAAAAGCCTGTATAGTCATAAACACCAGCTCTACAATGAAGAGAAACCCCCATACCGGCATGGCCGCATAGACAAAGGCCATATTGATCCGCAGTGCCGTGGAGGTCTGGTTGAATTCGATCTGGGTCTGGATGACCTCCAGTGCCCCCAGGATCAGCACCACCGCAAACACCAGGCACACAATGTTTGAAAAGCAGGTCAGTACAACCTTGGCCTTGCCGTGGAACCGGTTAATGAGCACGTCAATGCAGCAGTTTGCCCCGGTTCGGAACGCGATGACAGATGCCAGGAACACCTGCCACACCATCAGGTAGCGGGCCGCCTCCTCGGGCCAAGCAATGGTTGCCTTGATGATGGTGCGATTAACCACCTGCAAAAACACAACCGCAACTAACAGCACTGTGACGATTGCCACCAAAACTTTTTCGACTTTGTTGATTCCGTTGTAAAATTTCATACTCGCGACTGACATTTTACAAGGCGTAAAGCGGCAGTCTCCCTCCCTTCTCTCTCAGAGAATTTAATAGGCACAATTACGGATGGACTCAACGAGATCCTGAGGGATGGTATCATAGAACTTGGGATAGATCTCATCGGTGATAGCCCGGAATGCATCCTTGTCCACATCCTCATGCACCGTCACGCCGTCCTCGGCCTGAAGCTCATCCAGATACCGGGTCTCTCTTTCTGCCACATCGGCCCGCTGAAGATCCCGCGCCTCAGCCGCAGCCTCCTTCAAAATGGTCTGCTGCTCCTCCGTCAGGGATGCAAAGACCTTCTTGCTCATCAACAGGGCAGTGGCGCCATAGAAATGCTCCGTCAGGCTCAGTTCTTTGCACACCTCATAGTAGGCGCTGCTGTAGTAGGCGCAGATGGCATTCTCGGCGGCATCAATGGTCCCCTGCTGCAGGCCGGTATAAACCTCGCCGGAGGCCATATTGGTGACGATGGCGTTCAGAGCACTGAAGGTGGCAGTCTGGATCTGGTTTTCCATGATACGGATTTTCACACCCTTGAGATCAGCAGGCTTGGTGATAGGCTTAGTGGAAAAGACATTGCGGAAACCGTTTTCCATGTAAGTAAGGCCCACCATGCCCTGACTCTCCAGACCATCAAAGAGGCTCTGGCCGATCTCGCCGTCCAGCACCGCATAGGCATGGGCCTTGGAGTCAAAGAGGTAGGGCATGTCCAGCACGGACATTTGAGAATAGAAGTTGCTGATGGGAGCCGTGGAAACCAGCGCCAGATCCAGATTGCCGATCTGAAGGGACTCCATCATCTCCCGCTCCTGCCCCAGCGTGCCGTCCGTGTGTACCTCCACCTGAAGGGTGCCGCCGGACTTCTCGTTTACCAGTTCGGCGAATTTGTCCACGCCAAAGTCAAAGTGGCTGCCATCCGCCAGCACATGGCCGCACTTAAGCACGATTGTGCCGGAGGGAGCGGCATCCCCATTGCCGCTGGTAGCGGGGGAATCGCTCTTCTGTCCGCCGCAGGCGGTGAGTGTGAGTGTCAGCAATCCTGCCAGCATCAGGGAGACAAGTCTTTTTTTCATGGAAACCGTCCTTTCTTCTCTGTCCATACTATATTTAATGTAGTATTTTACGCCTTTTCAAGGATAATGGGATGGGCAAGGGCCGGATCTGCATCTGGATAATCCGCCCGGTAGTGACTGCCCCGGCTTTCCTTCCGCTCCAGCGCTGCCCGGGCGATCAGTCCGCCGACCTCTGCCAGATTTTCCAGCTGTACCAGTTCTCCCAGACACCCAGCCGTTCCGCCGCGGGCGATCTCCGCCTTCAGATCTGCCAGCTCCGTCAGGTACTTTTGAAGTCCGGTCTGGCTGCGGATAATCATCAGGGCTTTGTCCGAGCGCTCCTGCAGGGTCTCCAGCAGGTCTCTGCATTCCCGTCTGGTGCCGGAGGTCAGCTGCTCCAGCCGCCGGGCGATCTCTCTTGCCGACGCCTCTCCAGTTGGGTGAGCCTTCAGCCCCTTTGCATAGGCGGCAGCGCTGCGGCCGGCAATATTGCCGAACACCTGACAGGTAACGGACATGTTGCCCCCCAGCCGGTCGGCTCCGTGGGGGCCGGAGGCCGTCTCTCCTGCCGCATAGAGTCCCGGGAGAATGGCGGCGGCATGTTCGTCGATCAGGACACCGCCATTGAGGGCATGGGCAAAGCAGGCAATCTCCACCGGATCCCGATAGAGGTCGATCCCCCGCTCTTTGTGCCACTGATAGGTAACCTTCCACATGGAGGCAAATACCGGATCCCGCCGAAACAGACTGTCAAAATCCGTTCCGCGGAAATTCAGAAGCATGTTGCCGCCGGCGGTTCCCCGGCCGTAATTATACTCGCTCTGAACCGCAATCTCAATATATCGGGAGAGATCTCTTGTGCTGAATGGGAAATGGGTCTTCTCCCGGATAACAGCCTCCGGCGTCACTTCGGCCGGAAGGTATTTTTCCAGCACAGGCTCCCCTGCTGCGTTTTCGATCTGGGGGTTAGCCTCCCAGAGGTAGTTGCCGAAAAGGTTGATAAAGGGTGCCGCCACGCCGATCCCCGCCTGAATGAACTCCATGTTGCTCATCCGGGCGCCGGCCCGCCAGGCCATTGCGTATCCGTCGCCGGTAATGTCCCGAGGATACATATTCCGCCGGAAAAGGCGGCTGGCTCCGCCGGTGGCCAGGACAACGCTGCCGGCATGAACAATCACTGGGGCACCAGCCTCATCCAGTGCGTACACACCGCAGACCTGTCCGTCCTCTTTCAGCAGATCCACCGCCTGCAGACCGCTGAGAACCGTGATGTCCCTTCTGGCCACCTCCTCCCGGAGGGCCCGAAGGATGGGCTTGAAGTGGTTTTCCACCACATGGGAGCGAGGCCGGGTGGAAAAGCAGGCCTGATACACCTTGAAGTGTCCATCCTCTTTGGCAAACACAGTGCCGCTGCTGATCTTCTCCAGATATTGCAGGGCGCTCTCCGCCTGTTCCGCCAGAATCCGGCATAGGGGCAACTGTGCAGTACCCAAGGCGGCCATCTCCATATCCCGGTAGAATTCCTCCGGGCTGTCCTCAGGATCCAGGGCTCCGTCCGGCACATTGAAGGCCCCCACCTCTGCCACACTGTAATAGGTGGCGCCGCTTTTTCCTGCCTCACCCTTGGAGAGGATGGCGGTTTTTGCGCCCTGCTCACAGGCGCTCAGGGCGGCCCGCAGGGCTGCGCCGCCGCCCCCCAGCACCAGTACGTCAAACCTAAGTTCGCTGCTCATACCCACGCTCCGTTCTTACGTAAACAAGGCTGCGTCCATCTCCTTGGGGTTGGACACCAGCACCGGGAAGGGAATCAGATCCAGAATGTCCTTCTGAATGTCAATGCCGGGGGCGTATTCCAGCAGTTCAATGCCCTTGGGGGTCAGGTGGAACACCGCCCGCTCCGTCACATAAGTGACGTCCTGTCCCTTTTTCAGAGCTTCCTGACCGTTCAGGGTAATCTGCTCCACCTTTTCCATCAGCTTGTGGTACTTGCCCTCTTGAATGATCTTCAGGCGACCGCCGCCAATCTCAATCTTTGCGCCGCCGGCGGTGAAGGAACCGCAGAACACCAGCTTCGGCGTTTTGTGAGCAATGTCGATGAAGCCGCCGCAGCCGGGGATGATGCCATTGAATTTGCTGACATTCACGTTGCCGTATTGGTCAAACTCACCGAAGCCCAGGAACGTCTGAGTCAGACCGCCGCCCCGGTAATAGCGGAACACATCGGTGGAATCAATGATAGCCTCGGGGTTTACATTGGTGCCGAAAATGGCCCGCTCTGCCGGAACGCCGCCGATGGCGCCGTGCTCCGGGAAGAAAATCGTGTCCTTGTCAGAGTTCTCTTCCACTTGGATCATAGGAATATTGATGGGAATGCCTACCCCCAGATTCACCACTGCGGACTGCTTGGTGATCTCCTGAGCCGCCCGGCGGCTGATAACCTTGGCAGCGTCCAGCGGCAGGGGTTCCAGCGCAGAGACGGGAATGCGAATTTCACCGGTGAGGGCCGGGTTCATCCGCCCACCGCTGGGGGCCTGATTCTCATCCACCACCACCATGTCTACCATGATGCCGGGAATCACTACCTTCTGGGGGTCAATGCTGCCCCGCTTCACCAGACGGCTGACCTGAACGATCACCTTGCCGCCGCTGGCCCGGGCTGCCATGGCCAGTGTCCGAACGCCCAAGGTCATGGGCTCATGCTCCAGGCTGATATTGCCGAATTCATCGGCTGTGGTGCCCCGGAGGATAGCTACGTCAATCTTCGGATTTTTGTAGCAGAGCATTTCCTCGCCGTAAATGGTATCTCGGGTGCAGAAGGTGTTCTCCGCAATGCTGTTGACGCAGCCGCCCTCCACATCGCAGTCTACAAAGGTTCCGAAACCCACCTTGCTGTATGTATAGGGCTCGCCGGCAGCCACGTTGGCCATGATCTGCAGCACCGTGCCCATGGGAATCAGGTAGGCGGGGATCTTGTTCTCTCGAATCATGGAGGTCATCTTTGAGGTCTTCAAGTAGCTGTAACCGCTGCCGATGACCTTTTTCGTCATACCATCGTGGGCGAAGTGCTCCAGCCCCAGACCCACGCCCATGCCGTGAATTACGGTGTGGATCTCCGTCAGGTCTCTGGGATGGCCGGTTTCCAGAAACCGCTTCTCCAGATTAGCCAGTAGATATTCGGGAAGCAGGATATTCTCACAGCCGCAGACAGTAACGGTGCTGCCGTCCGCAATGGAGGCAATGGCCTCTTCCACACTTACAACTTTACTCATGCTTTATCCCTCTTTCTGTGCGGTGCGTTTCATCATAATGGCTTTCGTGCCGCTCTGGCAGACGGTACCATCCTGCTTAATGAGCTCAAAGTACAGCTTGAGCACTCCTCGATCCGGCTTGCTGCGGCTGGGAATCACGTCCTTCACCGTAATTTCCGCGTGAATCGTGTCTCCGAAGAAAATAGGCGCCTTGAATTTCCATTCCTCAATTTCCAGAAACGCGATGGCACTGTCCGTGATCAGATCCAGTCTGTCCAGAAACCCGTGGGCCCAACTGATCCCCAGCAGCCCATGGGCAATCCGCTGACCGAACTGGCTGTGCTTCATGACCTCGGCATCCGTGTGATTGGGGTGCATATCCCCTGTCATACAGGCAAAATTGACGACATCGCACTCCGTCACCGTCCGTGCGGCAGATACAAAGTGTTCTCCCAACACATATTCATCCAAGTATTTGCTCATGCTTTTCCCCCTCCTCCCGTTGTTTTTGAATTCAGAACTTGTTTCTGTATATAGATAATATAGCAGGAGAAAAAAAAAGTCAACACTTATACAGCGAGTAATTTATACAAAAATGCCAATGAAATTTCATTCATTTGACCGATTGTACATTCAATAAGTTGAGAACTCACGGCAGTCAAGGATATCGGTCTGCGGTTTTCCCGGCCAAACAAAACAAAAGGGCTTGCCGTCTGCAATTCACAGATGGCAAGCCCTTTTGGCGGTTTGAACATTTTTTACTACTAATTTATTTGTTTAACTCATTTGAATTCCTTCATAGGCCCAGAAGATCTTCAACTGGGAATTAGTTTACGGGCGGACCAGGTTCTGCTCGATTTCCTGGGCGCTTTTCTTCATTTGACCTGCGATACGCTCATATTCTTCCATGCTAGAATCTGTCACCACGGTGCCGATGCTGATTGCCCCCATCAAATCATTTCCCCGGTACACCGGCACACCGATACCCAACACACCTTTGGTACCCTCACCATAGTCCACAGAGAAGCCCCGCTCCCGCGTTTTCCGGAGTTCTTCCAGGTATCCTTCCCGGGTTGTGATCGTGCTGTCGGTAAAAGGAGTATAGTCAATGCGGGAAAGATACTGTTCCAACTGCTCCGCTGGCAGCCAAGCCATCAAAGCCTTCCCCGCAGCCGAGGAGTGCAGCGTCAAAGGCCGGCCTACCGAGGTGGTACGGATGGATATATTACCGTTCTCAGCCTTGAACACGCATATAGCGCTGCCTGCATCCAGAATACAGAAGTGAACAGAAAACCGTGTCTCATCTGCCAGCTTTGTCAGGGGACCGCGCACACACTCCACAATGTCATTCTGCTTAGGGATACCACGCAGCAGCGGAAGGATCCCCATTGCCAAACGATACTGCCGGTTGTCCAGTCGTTCAACGTAGTGAAACATCTCAAGAGTTGAAAGAGTCTGGTAGGTTGTGGATTTAGAAAGCTCCAGCGCCGTAAAAATCTCACTGAAAGATGAATCCGGGTGCTCTGCCAGAAAATTCAGTATTTTAATGGCTTTTTCCACCGCACCAACGCAATATTGTTTCGGCATAGTATCTCCTTTTCACAGTTTGTGAACATGTACCATTTTGATCGTCAGAGACAAATACACCGGAAAATTCGCTGTCAGATGCCCCCGTCTTTGTCAATCGATGGCAAAAATTCTTTACATTAATTAACAATAGCAGATTTTCCGAAACCGGTCAAGGCATATCTCGCAGTGAAATTTATCCTTCTGACTCTCACCGGAACAAGCCCGCTGTCGGCCTTCCTACCCTGTATCAGGCAGCTTGAAGGCCACGCAGCTTTCACCAGTTTCCGGTTAAAATACGCAAAAATGTTCGCGTCGGGCGTAACTAACCGCATGGTCGGGAACGTCCAACGCGAACATCATCAATCATCCACACAGGCTGAGTTCGCAGAGGTAGCATATCAAAACGTTCCATTACGCCTGTCTCATAGCTGTTGCCAGCTTTGACGCTTATTCTCCCCGGTTCGATCAAACCGGTGAGAATTCTTATAAGAGGTCTTAATCTCCCTTTTCCATGTACAGCCGCCACGGGAACGCCGTGATCTGCGCGCTCGTGCAGTCGTTGGCGGAGTCGAACAGCCCGCTACCGATTCCGCTGCCTGTTCCTTTGCTGATCCCGTTGTCAGCGGCCCACGTCACGGCATTTGCGCAGTAAGCGTCCACTTAATTGTTGGTGCAGTGGTCAGAAGCCGCCCCCACCCTGCCGGCAAGGATCTTAACCTCGCCGGTCATGGCCATGTCAGGGGCGCTCTTCTTTCCGTCCCCTCGTTTTTTTACCCCCAGACCTCCAGCATCACGCCGCCGGTGACCGCCTCCCAGCGCTGCGCCGTCAAGTCCGCCGTGGGCAGCACCGTCACCGACAGGTGGGCCGGTTTCAGCCGCTCCACCGCCCGTTTCAGGGCCGGAATGTCCGCTGGAACACGCCCCGCGCCCACCGCCAGCGCCGTGACGCTCCAATGGGCGAAGTCCTCCTCCACCTCTCCCCGCTCGCCGCCGCCCAGCGTGACGCACAGCTCCTTCAAAAAGGCGGGGGTCAGGGTGCGCCCTCCCAGCATGGCGGCCCGGACGGCGGCACGGCGGTCCTCCATCGCGGCCCCCTCCCGGACGGGCAGGCCGTAGTCCCGCTCCCACAGGGTCAGCCCCCCGGTGGCGGTAGTCACGCACACCTGACCGTTCTTCTCCGCCACGGCCTCCGCCATGGTGTTCTCCCCCTGCTCCAGCGCCACCAGCGTCTCCCGGACGGGGGAAAGCTCCGTCAAAAACTCCGGCAGTCTCATGCCTTCACCTCCGTCAGCGCCAGCGTGCCCACCACAGGCACAGCGCCCTCCGTCAGCGTCAGGCTGTCGCCGCTTCCGTTCATGGTGAAGCCGGACACATCCGCCACGCCCGCGCAGTCCAGCAGCAGACGCAGGGCCTTGCCGTGGCTGACCACCCGCGTCCGCAGGGCGTTGTCCCGGAAAAAGGCGGTCAACCCCTGAGAAAAGGCGGTTTTCACGCCCTCCAAGCTGCCGCCGTCCATCAGCGTCACGGACGCCGCCACGTTCACCGCCGTCTCAGCGGCGGCAATGACCCTCGCGTCCGCGCCCACGGGCCGCTCCCTGTCCACGACGGCCTGGGCCTCCCGGATGGCGGCTGCGCCGGGGGCTTTCCCCTCCCGGCCCACCGCCACGATGTCCACGGTGCCGTTTCCTCTTGCCAAAGGCAGCACCTTCACCCGCAGAATGTCCGCCGCCTGTCCGCACCACGCGGCGTAGTGGTCGGCGTTGCCGGAGGCGGGAGTGGCGGCCAGCGCCGCCAGCGTCCGGGCGCGCAGCTCCTCGTCCGTCTCCCCCTCCTTGCGGACGCACCCGCGATCCGCGCACACGGCGGTGAGCCACTCCCCCACAGCGGAGGACACAAAGGCCCGCCGTTCCAGTCCGTCGATCTCCATGCTCCAAAGCTGCGCCATTCCGTCGGCGCAGGCGCGGAGCACGTCTCCGGCAAAGGTGCCCTCGGCGGTGCTGCCGGGGCCGGTGTAGGCGGCTGTCAGCAACCGCAGCATTTCTTCCCTGGTCATCTGATCGAAACCTCCGTTTTCTGGGTAAACTCCTCATAGACGGTGTGCACGGTGAACCGGGCCTCCACCCGGCTCCCCTTCTTCGAGAAGGAGAATCCGTCCACCTCCCGGATATAGGGACACGCCAGCAGCGCGTCCCGCACATACTGCCGCACCTGACTTTCCAGAATACCCTGATCCACGCAGCCGCCCAGCAGCAGCGTCAGCTCGTTGCCGTAGTCCGCCGACCATGCGGTATAGCGGAACCGTTGGCTTTCCGGCCGCAGCGCCCGTGTCACCCAAATTTTCAGCGCCTCATCGCCGCTGACCAGATACGGCTCTCCCCGGCGCAGGGCAAAGCACCGGTTCTCCCAGTCCACGGCCCACTCCCGGAACAGCGGCAGCGCTTCCTCCGGCGCGGTGTCGGGGGCCGTCCCCCAATCGGGAAAGATCACGCGCCCCCACCTCCCACAAAGCCGAGGATCCAAAAGCCCTCCTCGCAGGACAGCAGCGCCAGTTCCTTACCGATGTCCTCCTCACGAAACACCGTCCCTTGGAGATAAAACAGCCCCTCGGTCAGCGCCGTTTCCCGGACGGTAACGGTCAGCGGCGAAACCGCCGTCAGCGTGCCGAACAGCCCCGCCGGGGCGTCCTTCCGCTCCGGCGTCAGCAGTTCCAGCAGTTCACTGTAAACGTTCATGCCTCAATTCCCTCCAAACTCAGCGACGTGGTAAACACGCCCTTTTCCCAGCGGTGCTCGTGGGCGGTGATGTCATAGACCCCCTCCAGCCCCCATTGGGGCCGGTGAGCCTCCACCCGCCCGCCGCACCGGAGGGACAGATCCCCCAGCACCGTCACCCTTGCGGACAGGCTGCGCCGCCGCAGCGCGGCCCTGGCCTGCGCCTGCGGATCGCCGCTCTTTCCCATCACCCGCTGGAACCGCCCGCAGGCGGTGATGTCCCCGGTATTCTGGGCGGCGGCGAGGATACGCCCGTTCCGGCCCGTCACCACGGCCCGGTTCACCATGTTTCCCATGGACGCCCGCCCAAAGACCTCCAGCACCCGTTCCGGCGGCAGGGGAACGGCCCCGCCGCCCCCCTTCGTCACGGTCAGCGCCCCGTCCCGGACGGCGATCTCCCGCCCCTCCCCCACGGCTCTGCGCAGAATGGAGAAGGCGGACTCCCCCGGCCCGGTGACGATGGTTCGATACAGGCCGTCATCCTCCACGGCCCCCAGCGGGATGCCCAGTTCCCCGGCGATCTTCCCGGCGATCCGCCGTCCCGTCCCGGCGTACACGCCATACAACTCGTTCCGGGTCAGATACACGCCCCGGTCATAGGCCGTCAGGGTCACGGCCTCCGGCGTTCGGTCAAGTTCATGGACGCTGCCGAGGAAGATCTCCTTCCCGCCGTCATCCAGCAGCCGCACCACGTCCCCCACCGCCACGGACAGTTTCAAAAAGTAGGTGTCCGCCGGGGCGATGAGCACCGTGGCGGTGAGACACGCCGCCGCCTCGTTCCGGGTCTTGCCCAGCCGCACCGATTCCAGGGCGGGCATGACCATCTGTTGTCCGATCAGCAGTTTCACAGCGTCAGCACCTTTCCGATTTGCAGTTTCCGGGGGTTTGTCACGCCGTTTTTGGCGGCGATACGCCCCCACTCCGTCCCGTCGCCGTAAAAGCGGCAGGCAATGTCCCAAAGGGTGTCCCCCTTTTTGACGGTGTAGGTCTGAGGCGTGACCCGCTCGTCCGTCCGCTTTCGGACAGGGGCGGAACCGCTCCCGCCGCTCCCCCCGGCCAGAGCCGCCAGCGCCGACTTGAATTTATACTCCCGCAGTGTCACAGTCAGCCCCACGTCCCTGTCCCCCTCCGCCAGCGTCTCGGACACGTCCTCGATGAGGAACGCATCGTTGATGTCGCTGCCGGAGATGATGAGCCGCACGGGATCTCCGGAATACTGCCAGCTTTTCAGCATGGCGAGGATGCTTTCCGGCTCCTTTCCGTCAAAAAAGGGCGAGTAGGCGCTGGGGAGGAACGTGGTCAGCCTGACCTCCCGCAGACCCCGGCCGCCCCAGATATTCACAGTCCCGCCCATGGCAAGGCTCCGCACCCGGTTCTCGTTGGGCCGGGTGACGGTGAGCCGGGCGGGATTGACTGTAAAGTAGATGCGCTCCTCACCGTTGTTGTGCCAAAGCAAAACGGTTCTGGTGTTCATAGAAACCCCCCTATCTCACAGCGGCGGCACGGCGCAGGCCCTCCAACAGTCCCTCGGCGAACCGCTCCACCGATTCCGACTTCGTTTCGTGCACCGCTTCCCGGACTTCCGACCTGCTTTCGTGCAGACCACGCCGTCTCTCTGCCGCAGAATCCGACTTCGTTTCGTGCATCGTTTCCCCGACTTCCGACCTGCTTTCGTGCAAGCCCTCTTGTCTTTCTGCCGTCAATTCCGACTTCGTTTCGTGCACCGCTTCCCGGACTTCCGACCTGCTTTCGTGCAAGTCCTCCCGTCTCGCCGCCGCAGATTCCGACTTCATTTCGTGCAGCGTTTCCTCGACTTCCGACTTGCTTTCGTGCAAGCCCTCCCGTCTCGCCGCCGCAAATTCCGACTTCGTTTCGTGCACCGCTTCTCCGGCTTCCGACTTCGTTTCGTGCAGATTCGACCCTCGCCCGGACACTTCCCCAGTGTTCCCGGACAGTTCCAAAGGTGCTGAAAATCGGTCATTTTCCTCGGACAACGCAAGATTTTGTGGTACAAAATCGGAAACACCACCCAAGATAGGGGCTGTCCGGTCTGAACCGTCCCCGCTGAAAAACTCATGTGAGACTTGTCCATCTTCTGCCGTACCGTCCGGTTTCCGCACGTCACCAAGTCGGATTTCCGCCTTTTGAACCGCCTTTTGAACCGCCTTTTGAACCGCCTTTTGAACCGCCTTTTCCCGCACGTCCTCATGTCGGACTTTTCCCGTAAGATCACCGTTTTCCTGCACGTCAGCAAGTCGGAATTCCCCCTCAGACGGCGCTTTACCCGCAAAATGAGGCGCATCGTTCCGCACGTCCTCAAGTCGGACTTCGGTCTTTTGAACCGTGTTGTCCTGCACGCCGTCAAGTCGGATTTCCTCCTCGGACGGCGCTTCGACCGCCAGATGTGCCCCGCTGTTCTGCACGTCCTCATGTCGGACTTCCGCGCTTTTTGTCGATGCGCCGTCTCCGTCCGTCGTCACGCCGCTGAGCGCCAGGACCGTCCGTGCGGCGGCCGCCGCCTCCTCGTCGGACACGTAGGCCGTCACCTCGGCAGGGGTGAACAGCCGCCCCTCCCGGCGCAAGGTCTCCCCGGCGGTCTGCAAGTCCCGGCAGGCGGCGTAAAGCAGCGCCCGCCCGCCGTCCCGCAGTCCGAGGGCGGCGCACTCTCTGGGCGGCAGGGCCTCTACCGTCACCGTCCCCAGCAGACCGCACGCCACCTCAGCGGTGCGGCCCCTGCGGGAGACACGCTCCCGCAGGACGTCCGCCAGCGCCATCAGTCAGCGGCCCGGATGCTGTCCAGGCACACCAGATCGGAGGGCCGGAAGGTAAAGGGCAGCTTCTGCTGGTTCACCTCGCCCATCTTGTAGTTCATGAAGGGCAGCTCGGTAAACGCCACGTTGTCGATGCTGTACCGCTCCTCGCCGCCGTCGGCGGCGTCCGGGTCTTTCAGGGCGGTGGTGATGGTGCACCGCTTGTCAAGGCCGCGCTTGGCCTGTTCCAGCACCTCGTAGAACCGGGTGTAGACCTGCTTGAGGGTCATGGTGCCCTCTCCGGCGTAGCCGGTGATCTTGGAATCCACGTCCATGCCGAACTGGACTTTCTCCCGCTGTACCTTGATGGTCAGCGTCAACTGGGACAGTTCCGCAATGCGCGCGCCGTCCACCCAGACCTCGGCAAAGGAGCCGGACAGGGTGCGGTTTGCCTGTAAATTACTCATACGTTCCTCCTCATTTCACGTTCTGTCCGATGGTTACATGGAGATGACCAGCGCCAGATCCTCCATGGCGTCGCAGAAGGTCAGCTTGGCCTCCAAAAACACCTGACTGCCGGTGTTGGCTTTCAGAATGTCGGTGTCCTTCATGTCGGAGGTGTCCGTGCCTCTGGATTCCAGATAGCTTCTCTGCCCGGACAGAGACACAAAGCACCGGTTGTCGGCGGTCTTGTCCAGCACATCCCCTTCCAGCCCCTTGAGATAGGCGTTGATGGCCGTCACCAGCAGCAGCTTGTTGTCGTAATCGTTGAGCACCTTGCCCACATAGCCGCTCTCGAAGGCCTTGGCGATGTCCCCCCGGATCAGGTCGATGCCCTCCACGATCTTGATCTTCTGGAAGGGTGCGGCTTTGTCCGGCGTCAGCGTGGTCAGGGAGTTCACCGCGCGGCCCAGACGGTAGCCCTCCCGGCCGGGGACGATGATGAGCTTGCCCGCGTCCACGTCCGCGTCCGGCTCGGCCAGCGCGTCGCAGCCCACCACCTCCGGCAAATTGGCGTAGGTGGCGGAGCGGGTCAGGGGCAGCGCCGCCAGCAGTGCCGCCACACGGACGGCGTAATCCTTTGCCTCCATGGCGCCGTCCTCCAGCGTCAGGCCGGACACGCACAGGTTCACGATGCCCTCGCAGTCGGGAGCCTTGGCGTTGGCCACCACGGCTTTCACACCCCGCCCGCCGTTGCGGAGGGTCTTGATGAAGGACATCACCCGCGCATCCTCCAAACCGGGCGCCGCCAGCCAGTCAAAGCGCAGACGCTCCAACGCCTGATAGGTTTTCTCCGCGTCCTCGCCCACACGCAGCACCCAGACCTTGGTGGGCGCGGCTAAAAACGCCAGCTTCAGCAGACGGTAGTTCTCGGGGGAGAACTTGTCCTCCGGCACCTCCGCCAGACTTTTGTACGCGGCCTCTGCCGCGCCGCCCGCGGTGGCGTCCTTCACCGCCACCGCCAGCACGCCCCGGGCGGAACGGGTGATGGCGGACACAGCCGCCGTCTGAAAGCTGATAAAAATTTCAGGAAGACCCATAAATACCTCCAAATTTCAAAGATTTCCTTGTCAAATGTCCAAATTGAGGGTTGCCATGCGTCCCGGCAGCTCCATGCCGGGTTTCTCCGGCCGGGGCAGCGGCACGCACAGTTCCACCGTGAACGTCAGCGTCTCCCCCTCGGTTTTCAATTCCAAGGGATGCAGCGTCCGCTCCCCCATGGGAACGCCCCGGAGCAAAACCGGCGTCAGGGAGGAAAGCAGGGCGGTGTTTCCGTCCCGTTCCCGGTCGGATGCGGCGGAGACCGTCACCCGGTAGGTGTGCTCTGCCTGCCGTCCGCCGTCCACCAATACCGTCCCGTCCTCCCGGACGGACACCGCCAGCAGGGGGTATTCCCCCCGCGCCCGCGTCCGATCCGCCACGGTGAGGACGCCCGTACTCTCCTGCAAATACGCCGCCACGCTGTCCTGAATGGCCTTCACGCCAGCCCCTCCTTCCCTGTCTCACGTGAGACTTGTCCGTCGTCGGAGCAAGCTGCATATCCCTCGCTTCCGGCTGCCGCCGAAAGCTCACTCATTTCGCTGCTCCTCCTCTCCCCAGCGGAACCGCTTTGCTGGGTTCCGCCGGGGGCCCCCACGTGACTGATTTCCACCACTGTTACGCAATGGCTGTCATACCGAAAGCTGTCGGAGGTGCGCCCCATCCAGACGCTTCCCCCCTCGTCCGTCACCTCCACCCGGTCGCCCAGCCGAAAGGCCAGTTCCGGGCGGGTGTACAGCGTCAGCCGGTACAGCGCCTCCGGCCAAGCGGCGAAAAGGGACGGCGGCGTGGGGGCGCTGGTGTGCTCGGAGCGGCTCAGGGCGCAGGGCGCGGCCTCGCAGAGCCGTTCCTCCCCCTCTGCCAGCGGACGGAACGCCGTGACACGGTGGCCATATGTCCGGGCGAGAATGTCCGCCAAGGCTTTGTCCGTCACGGTTCACCCCTCCTTCAGCCGCCCCAGCCTGCGCCATGGGGCCAGCCCCGCCAGTGCGGCGGACTGCCCGTCGGAGACGGCGTAGGTCACGGCGGTGTCGCCCCGGGTGACGCTCTTCACGGCGGCCTCCCGGCCCTCCATGTCGAGGAGTAGCGCAGCCACGGCCTGCTCCATGGCCTCCGGGATGTCCTCCCGTCCGCACCACGCGCAGGCCCGCTCCATGGCCATTTCCGTCAGCGCGTCCCCGTTCTCACCGAGACTGCGGCCCGCCAGACGCTCCGCCTTCTCCCGAATGGCGGCCGCCTTGTCCGCGCCGCTCATCAGGGAGCCACCACAGCGCCGATGGATGCCAGACGCTTGCCGGGCACGAACAGATCGTAGAGATAGCGGGCCTGAATGGAAGTGCCGTCAAACAGCTGGTTCTCCTGAGGGCCGAACTGCTTGATGGCGTCCAGCTTGCTCACGGCCAGCGGCGTCTCGCAGTGGGTGATGAGACAGGCGATGTCCTTGGCGTTCTCCCCCGCCACGATGCCGCCCTGATCGCTGTCGCCGCTCTGGACGGTGATAACGGTTTTCATGCGGCTCTGGGGCACGAACACGCAGGGCAGATCGTCCAGCATCATCACGTTCTCGTAGGTCACGCCGTTGATGGACACGGCGTTGCCGAAGGAAATGTCGTGATAGGTGCCGTTGGCGGCCTCCAAAAAGGCGGTCTTGTGCTTGTGGCTGATGAGAGCCACATAGCCGTCCATCTCCTCCGCATCGTCACGGACGGTCTGCAACAGGCCGCTGACGGTGGCGATGGCGTTGGTCTTGGTCAGAGCGGCGGAGACGATGTGGGTGGTATTGTGGGCCGCGTCGCCGTTGGCCAGCTCGTACAGGCGGTGGATGCGGTAGGTGTCCTGCTCCTTCACCAGGGCGTTGCGGGCGAACTCACGGATGACGTTCTCGGCGGTGACCAGAAAACCGGTGTCGTTGGGGTCGGTGCGGTCCAGAGAGAACTTCACGCCGCGGTCCATGGACAGGGTGTAGCTTTTCCAGCTGTTGGTCACGGTGCCCTGAGGGTAAGCGGAGCCGTCGGCCTTGCCCGCGTCATAATTGCCGAGACCCGTGGTGGACAGGGTGGAGATCTCAATGTCCCGCCCCCCCGTGAAGCGGACTTTCCCCGCCTCGGGGATCATCCACGCGGTAGCGGAGGCCGCCGCAAACTCCTCGTCAATGAACTGCTGGTATGCCTTTGCGTAATCAAATGCCATAATTATACCTCCGGTATTCAAATTCTGGGCTTTTCAGGCCCCATACCCTCACAATAGCGCAAAAAAAACGCCCCGCCTCGGGAACCGTTTCCCAAAAGCGCGACGCCCCATCCGTCTCCATATCCCTCACGATCTCCCCGCCAATCCCTCCGTCCATCCCCTCGTGACCCTCCCATCCGCTCCCCCAGACACGCTCCCTCTACCCTCACGCCCCCGCCAAACACCCACCCGCAAAAAAAGAACCTCCTCCCGTCCCCGGAAGAAGGTTCCTCTCTATACATAATCGACTTTAATAGCAATAACTCCTAATAATTTCCTCTGTGCCGCCCCTCACATCAGCCCTGCCACGCCGCAGGTCACAGCCGTGGTGATGCACCCGGCGATCACAACGCCTGCGGCGATGGCCGGCAGAGCGGTGCGCATACGAATGTCCAGCACGTCCGCCACCAGCGCCCCGGTCCACGCACCGGTCCCCGGCAGGGGGATCGCCACCAGCAGCACCAGTCCCAGCGTCCGGTACTTCCGCACCTTCCGCCCTTTCAAATGCGCCCGCCGTTCCAGACGATCCACCTTCGGCCCCAGCCACGCGCTTTTCCGCATCAGGGCGAACACCCGCCGCAGCAGCAGTAAAATGCAGGGCACCGGCATCAGATTTCCCGCCATCGCCGTGACGGCTGCCACGGCAGGCGGCAGTCCGGCGGCTACCCCCAGCGGAATGGCCCCCCGCAGCTCCACCACCGGAACCATAGCCATGAAAAAGGTCATCGCCAGCTTTCCCAATACGCTCTCGCCAAAAAACATGTATGTCCCATCCCGCGCCGATTTTCGGCGCGCTTTTTTTATTTTATGCCCCTTCCTCACGAACCCGGCCATGCTGCCCCCAAAAAAGCGCATGACACCGCCGGAGCGCCGCCCCCATCGGCCCGCGCCCCGATCTACTCGGAAAGTCTTATTCATTAGGTTAACATAATTTCATCTGCTTCGCAACTACAATCTGCCCGCCCCAACACGCCGCCGCTTTTCTGGACCGTCCCTCTTTGCGCCGCCGAACCATGTACCCCTTGCAATGACAGGGTTTCCGCCCATCCGTCCCCTCGTCCCGCCCTCCGCTGAAAAAAATTTTTCTCCGTCTGATGTACGCCCCCGTGCAACAAACCGCCCCCAGCCGCCATGGTCAGAACGTCTTTTCCAAGGAACTTCTTCACAAGCGCCCATCCCCCTCCGGTGGTACGGTGCTCCTATCTTCAGCGTGTCGAAAAAGTCTTTTCGCCCCGCATGGTGCAGGAATACACCGTCGGCCCAGCCGGTTTCCGTGCGCTTTGCGCCCGAAAACCGGGAGCCTTCCTCGAAACGGGCTCGCTTTCTCCGCCACTGGCGGCGCGTCGCCCGTTTCCCCCTCTTGGGTTATCTACGCGCCAAGAGCTGTCTCTTATACACATCTCCGAGCCCACGA
>ENA-OUUV01000457-OUUV01000457.1-human-gut-metagenome-genome-assembly--contig:-NODE-457-length-25566-cov-6.055858_pt1 | contig 25566 bp, 23 predicted proteins | sample MGYA00237952_ERZ548838 | MGnify/ENA primary metagenome ERZ548838 (study PRJEB26490, sample SAMN05194705) | human gut metagenome | biome: terrestrial biome; feature: human-associated habitat; material... | reverse complement strand
ATGTGTGATTCTGCATGACAAACCTGCGCCCCTGCTCTGCAATCTGCCGGCGCTCATCATCATGTGCCAGATAATAATCCGCCTTACGGCGCATGTCATCTATGCTTCCAAACCACGCCATATGCACACCATCCTCAAAATACGCCGGAAGCTCCGCCTGAAAGTTAGTCAGCACAAATCCTCCGCATGCCATTATATCCCAGACTCTCAATGGAATTCCGCTCCTTATATTTCGTATTGTGAAGTTCATGTTGATATCAGAGCCGCAGAATACACGCGGCATATCGTTATGGTATTCTACACTTCCCATATTATGCACACCTTCAATAGGAAGATGGCTGTCTGTATACAGCTTCACCTCATGATTCATCCCAAGCAGTGAAAGGCAGCCGATTCTCTCACGCTGTGCCATCTTAAAGCCGAGAAAGGTCGTATTAAAAACAAGTCCCATATCCGACAGCGACCGTTCCGAATTCTTAAAATCTATAAGCTGCGAAAGCTGTGCAAGTATATCCGGCGTCAGCAGCCTGTCGAATATATTATCTCCGAATATATCAGCCTGCGCATTCATTGCAGCGTCAAAATACCCTTTAAGGTAAGGTGTAAGCCTGTCTTCAATTCTGTCATAGGAATTCTTCTCATAGAGGCTTCCCACAAACGATATCTCCGACTCAAATCCCGTTGTATCTATATCTTCTGCCCTTGCCGCCATAAGCTCATCCGCTGCGAGAGGAAGGTAATACACATGCCTGACACCTGCATTTTTAAAATAATAATACTGAACCTTATCAAATATAAATATAAAATTCACATCATTAAATACCGACTCATGATACATTGCTATAAGAGGGCTGTCACATGTCCATGATATATATGGGATACCGCACGCCTGACATGCGTCCGACAGCTCGCCAAAATAATTCACCGTGAATACAATATCCGGTGTAAAGTCATTTATCTCATCTGCAAATCCTTCCACAACCGCCTGCCTTGACTCACCTGAGGCAGTATCATATTCAATAGTCTTTGTCCGGTGTCCCATGCTCTCGAACGCAGCAGTTATCGCGGGATAATTGTATACTTTCCATTTGTATATGAGAACCTTCATATTAATCTCCATTCCGCAGGCGCAAAGTGCCGGAGGTATCGCGGGCCTGATATCAGATTTGGCTCTGCGACAGATGCTATTTGTGGAGCCTGCGTCACAAACAGCTGTATACAGAAAAACGCATCCGAAGATTGTTATGTCTTACAGATGCGTTCTATCCTTAACCAATATTATATTATTTGAACTTTGCTTCTGTATCAAGCTCTATAATGCTTGCAAGTTCTGTAGATGATACTCTTATCATTCTGTGTCCCTTAATCAGTGTGTTCTGAATCTCAAGCATTGAACATACTGCTTTGACTTCTCCGTTCTTGCACATCACTGTGTGCTCATAACAGATGTTGCTTGAGAATACAAACTCTTCTCTAAGCTTGCCAACTATCTGCTTAATATCAAGACATGGAACAAGGTCCTTATATGTAACCCCCTCCGCTATATCTTCTCTTGTATATCCGAACATCTTCATGAAGCCCTCATCTGCCGTAATAATTCTTCCTGAACGGAGCTCCATTAAGCACTGTGAACACTCTAACTTGTGTACCTTTGTCTGATCCATGATTCCCATCTCCCATTAATAATCGATTAACTCTATGCTGTCATTATATATCAATAAGTGTATTTGCGCAATGTCTAATGTTGTGCAAGGAATGCGGCAGCAAGCCTGTCAAGGTTCCTCTGGTCAGATACTGACATTGTCTCCATCGCAGAATGCATTGCAAGAATAGGTATTCCTATATCTGCACTTCTCATCGGAAGCTGTGATGAGAGTATTGAACCAATCGTACTGCCGCCCGGAATATCCGACCTCAAGTAATTGACACTGCACTTCACCCCGTTATTACCGGCAAGTTCAAGGAGCTGTGCCGTCATATCGGCATCAGTGCAGTAATTCTGTCTGCTGCTGCACTTAATGGTAACACCGCTTCCCAGGCTTACTCCGGATGTCGGGTCGTATTTTTCGGGATGATTAGGATTATTGGCATGTGCAACATCAAGTGAAAGGAATTCTCCATTCATAACCATCGCCAGATATTCATTCCTGTCATACCCAAGCGATATGCATATTCTCTCTATTATATTGGCAAGCATGGAGCTGTCTGCACCATTCTTACTCCTGCTTCCGACCTCCTCATGGTCAAAGAATGCACTGATGACTATTCCCTGATTGTCCTCTATTCCTGTTATTGCATCAAGACATGCCTTTTCAGAGCTTACATTATCAATTCCGCCAGCCATAAGAAGTTCTCTGTCTCTTCCGACATACACGGGTTTCTCGGCATTGTAAATGCTTATATCATAGCTTAATATATCTTCAGGCTTAACGCTCACATTGTGTATGCGGTGTATATGATAAGCAAGCTCCTCCCTGAAGCTGTAACCCTTCTCATTGCTGTCATTCAGTGCATGCATTTCCTGCGCATGTACTTCCTGAGCATATGCAAGCGGCAGCATGTCAATCTGCTTATTAAGCTCTATCCCTTCATTAATCTTACGGTTCATGTGTATTGCAACATTGGGAATGACAAATGCAGGTCCATCAAAGTCAACAAGGAACTTTGCTGCCCTGCCATCCTTACCTCTTACCCATGCGCAGCCTGCCGCACCAAGCGGTCTGTCAAGCCATGTATTAAGAATCGCGCCGCCGTAGCTCTCTACATTAAGCTTTACATAGCTTCCCTGCTTAACCTCCGGATTCTCCTTTACCCTGAATCCCGGATGGTCTGTATGTGATGCAATTATCCTGAGCTTATCCTGTTTATCCGGCATGCCCATAGAAGCTGCAGCGCTTCCGGTTCTGAAAGCAATAACTGTTGTACCAAACGGACACACATAGTATCCGTGTCCCGGTTCGAGCTTCCACGCTTCATCTGTCTTAAGCTCAGTAAATCCACCGGTCTCATTAAGCTTTTTTATTATGTAATCCGAGGCATGGTATACTGACAATGCATTGGTAAGGAAATCAATCATCACTCTTCCTCCTGCTCTTTGCTTCCCGGCATTCTTACATCAATGCCGTTGACCTGTACACTGTCGCTTAATGTAATAAGAAGATACGGAACGTTGTCTATCATCCTTGTCTCCACAAGGTCGGTTCTGTCAGGCTTTACCTGCACAACAACATCCGGTGTCTTAATCTCAAACTTACGCGTACTTGCCACATTGGATGCAAGCAGAGGCTGTGTCATTGAACCGCCCGCTGCTTCTTCAAAATTATTCTCGAGCTCTTCTATCTTCCGGTTGTCAACGCCGCTTGCTGCGAGCAGATTAACAACCTCCTTTCTGCCAAGTTCAAGCGGTGTCTCATCATCCTTCTTTTCCTCAATAAGCTCTGTAAGCTGCTCGTGAATCTCCTTAACAACTTCAAATTCACACTCATCACCAAGCGTATCCTGAATTATCGCCTGGAAGGTCTCCTTCTGTCCGCCTGCTGTCATCGGAAGTGTACAGCCAAGCACTGTCTCAACGAAGTCGAACTTGAGCTCCTCTGCCTTGGAGGAATAATACAAAATGCTGTTCACATCTGCGCTTCTCTCGTTAAATGCAGGATAAAGGAAGCCCATTGCCGGCATATCCACTACCCAGTCACGTATTCTCTCATGAAACCCATTCTGCTCACTGTTATATGAAAGTCCCGGCTTGGACAGCTTAACAGGACATATGCAGCAGAGTATATGTCTGTATATCTCGTCCGATGCATCCTCCATCTCAATTCCGTCAGAGGTTCTGCCCGGAACGTCATACACTCCGTACACCAGAAGTATAAGATAGTTATCAGCCGTGTTGTAATTAGTTATAATCTCATCATAAAATGTCTCCAGCACCGCATCATCCTTAAGCTCACTGTCACGCAGATCCATAAGCTTCTGTTGTGATACCGTAACTTCGGTTGCTGCATCGGCAAATTCCATGTTGAGGATATTCCTGCCGAGTGTTCCCGTCATGCATTTTCTGAATATAGCCATATACTTGTGCATCTCATCCTGTGGAAGCGATAAAAATGCCTCGCGCATCATGGACTTTTTATTCTTGTCACCATCAACATAGCATCCGCAGATTGTTGATATGACACTGTTCTCGTTGGCAAAAAGCTTCTTAATCTCTGAAATCTCTTTTTTGTTCATTGCTTCTCCTTACCGTCCTAAAAATACAGGGCGCAAGCCGCAATCAACAGCCACGCCCTATAAATGATAATTTCATTAAGCAGATAGCGGGAATCGAACCCGTCTCTCCAGCTTGGGAAGCTGGCATTCTACCGATGAACTATATCTGCAGATATCATTAATATGATATCACTATAGAATCGCAATTGTCAACCAATCCCGAATCTCTTCTTAAGCCTTCTGCTGCAATATATAAATGCAGGAATCAGGAATATATCTGCTGCCACCCACGCACACGGATTAGCCATGCATGCTCCGTTGAACCGGAATACCGGAACAAGCGTGAATGCAACGACAGTTCTTGCAACCATCTCAAACACACCGGCAAGAACAGCAAAGCCCGCAAAGCCCATTCCCTGTATACAGAAACGTATGATATTAACGAGTGCAAGCGGTATGAAGAACAGCGCATTGACGATAAGAAATGTATGTGTCATCGCTATTACCTGCGTCTCCGATGCATCAACAAACAGCAGTGCTATGTAGCTTCCGAACAGATACTGTACCACAAGTGCCGCAATACTGTATACTGAACCCACTATCACGGCTGCACGTATTCCTGCACCTATTCTGTCGACCTCCTTGGCTCCTGCATTCTGGCCGCCGTATGTTGCCATTGTTGAACCAAGTGCATCGAACGGGCACGCGAAGAACATCTGAAGCTTACTTCCTGCCGTCATCGCAGCAACACTTACAGAACCGAGTGTATTAACCGATGTCTGTAAGATTACGCTTCCTATCGCTGTTATCGAATACTGAAGCCCCATCGGGACACCATTTACAATGAGGTTAATCGCATGCTGTCTGTGAATCTGTTTCTCACCCTTTTGGAACTTAAGCACGTCATACTTCTTATTCATGTAAATGAGACACAGAAGACCTGACACAAACTGTGATATATCTGTCGCCCACGCAGCTCCTGCAACTCCCATCTTAAGGCCTGTTATGAACCATATATCAAGGAATATATTCATAACCGCCGAAAGCACCAGGAATATTACGGGAGTCTTACTGTCTCCGAGCGCTCTTATTATACTTGATACGATATTATACAAAAATACTGTAGGTATTCCGGCAAATATTATTACTATGTAATTATATGAATGCCAGAAAATATTGTCCGGAGTCTTCATAAGTCTGAGAATTGACTGTGTGAACACAACCGAAAGTATAGTAAGTACTATCGAAAATACAATGCTCAGAATATAGCTGTTATAGACATATTTTCTAAGTTCCGAATACCTGCCTGCTCCGAACTGCTGGGCTATAGGTATTGCAAATCCACCGCATACGCCCATGCAGAAACCGATTATCATAAAGTTAATTGAGCCTGTGGCTCCTACACCGGCAAGTGCCTCTACGCCAAGCGTCTTACCTACTATCATTGTATCTACAAGATTGTAGAACTGCTGAAAAAGCATTCCGAACAAAAGCGGAATGGAAAAACCGAGAATAAGCTTCATCGGCGAGCCTTTTGTCATATCCCTGACCATTGTTATTACCTCATGATTGTGATATTGATATCAAGACTGCCCTGTTCTTGCCTTTATGTAAGCCTCTATGACATCCGCAGTCTTCTCAAGCCCAAGTCTGCTGCTGTTGATGAGCAGATCGTAATATCTCGAATCGCCCCACTTGCCATCACTGTAATAATTATGATATGACTTGCGCTTTTTGTTCTTAGCCCTTATCATTCTTGCAGCTTCAGCCTCCGATACATTCACGATTCTGCTGATTCGCTCAATCTTCCTGTCATCATCCGCCGTCACAAATATAGTTATAAGTCCCTTATTCCCCGCGAGTATAGCATCTGCACAGCGCCCTACTATTACAAACGAATCTCCTCTTGATGCCATTGCACGTATGTAGTCAAACTCCATCTTGGCAAGACCATCTTCGGGAGCATTGCTGTAACCGCGAACTGTCTGCGATACAAATGCACGTCTCGGAGATTCATCATACTTCTCAATTGCCGAAACGTCAATACCTTTTTCACGGGCAACTTCACTAAGAAGATTCCTGTCATAAAATGGAAGATTCATTCTCTCAGCAATCATCTTTGCAATCTCATGTCCGCCGCTTCCGTATTCGCGTCCTACTGCTATAATCACCTGTCTGTCTTCATGTTCCATATCTGTCTCCATTTCTGCACTTTACATGCATAAAACCGAACTTTCCACGAATTATCCTACTTAGATTATAACATATCCGGAGCTATTTTAAAGCCAATATTACAAATGCAGAACACGCTCTCTTATCTCCTGTGTTCTTCCCTGATTCCAGAACTGCGTGCCGATATAGCCGCATGTTCTTCTTGCGACATTAAGCGTATTCTGGTCCCTGTTATGGCAGTTAGGGCATTCCCATACAAGCTTTCCGCCATCCTCAACTATCTGTATCTCTCCGTCAAAGCCGCACTTCTGGCAGTAATCGCTCTTGGTGTTAAGCTCGGCATACATGATGTTGTCATATATGAACTGAAGAACCGTTATGACTGCATTTATATTATTCTGAAGATTAGGAACTTCCACATAGCTTACAGCGCCGCCGGTTGACAGTGCCTGGAACTGTGATTCAAACTTAAGCTTTGCAAATGCATCTATCTTCTCTGTAACATTAACATGGTAGCTGTTAGTTATATATCCCTTATCGGTAACGCCCTCAATAATGCCAAATCTCTTCTGAAGGCACTTTGCAAACTTATATGTAGTGCTCTCAATCGGAGAACCGTAGATGCTGAATGCGATGTCGGTCTCCTTGGTCCATCTGTCACACGCTTCATTCATGTGCTTCATGACTTCAAGTGCAAACGGTGTTGCCTCCGGGTCAGTATGTGACTTGCCGGTCATATAGCGAACACATTCGCACAGACCTGCATAACCGAGTGATATTGAAGAATATCCGCCATACAGGAGCCTGTCTATCTTCTCACCCTTCTTAAGTCTTGCAAGTGCTCCGTGCTGCCAGAGGATAGGTGCTGCATCCGACAGTGTTCCCTTAAGTCTCTCATGTCTGCACATGAGTGCCCTGTAGCAGAGCTGAAGCCTCTCGTCAAATATCTCCCAGAATCTGTCATAGTTCCTGCCTGATGAAAGTGCCACATCTACAAGATTAATTGTAACAACACCCTGATTGAATCTTCCGTAGAACTTGTAATTGCCATTCTCATCCTTCCAAGGTGCGAGCGCACTGCGGCAGCCCATAACAGGGAAGCAGTTGCCTTCCTTAAGTTCTTTCATCTTCTTTTCAGATATATAGTCAGGTACCATTCTCTTAGCCGTGCATCTCGCAGCAAGCTCCGTAAGATAATAGTATGGCTCTCCTTCACGGATGTTGTCCTCTTCAAGAACATATATAAGCTTAGGAAATGCCGGTGTTATCCATACACCCTTTTCGTTCTTGACACCCTTTATTCTCTGTCTTAGCATCTCCTCAGTTATGAGTGCAAGGTCCTTCTTCTCGCTCTCATTCTTTGCTTCATTAAGATACATAAATATAGTCAGGAAAGGTGCCTGTCCGTTAGTTGTCATAAGGGTGATTACCTGATACTGTATTGTCTGGATGCCCTTCTCTACTTCCTTGCGGAGTCTCTTCTCAACTATCTCGTTAAGCACTTCCTCTCCCGCATTGCTTCCAAGCATCTTAACTTCGTCAAGCACCTCTTTCTTAATCTTATCTCTCGACACCTGTACAAACGGCGCAAGATGTGCAAGGCTTATACTCTGTCCGCCGTACTGGTTGCTTGCAACCTGTGCTATTATCTGCGTGGCAATATTGCATGCTGTTGAGAAGCTGTGCGGCTTTTCGATATATGTTCCGCTTATGATAGTTCCGTTCTCAAGCATATCTTCAAGATTAACGAGGTCACAGTTATGCATATGCTGTGCAAAATAATCCGAATCATGGAAATGTATTATGCCCTGCCTGTCTGCTTCAACGATATCCGGCGGCAGCAGTATTCGCCTTGAAAGATCCTTGCTTACCTCTCCTGCCATATAGTCACGCTGTACACTGTTTACAACAGGATCCTTATTGGAATTCTCCTGAAGGACTTCCTCATTATTACATTCTATAAGTGAAAGAATTCTGTCATCTGTCGTGTTGGACTTACGCACAAGCGAACGCGTATAACGGTATCTTACATATCCCTTAGCAATCTCAAATGCGCCCTTGGCCATTATCTGGTTTTCTACAAGATCCTGAATCTCCTCCACAGATAATGTCCTGTTCATCTTCTCGCACTTGTACTCTATATAGTCCGCAATATCATCAATCTGCTCTTCCGTCAGCTCTTTTCTTATTCCTGCATCATTGGCTTTCCTGATTGCCATTATAATCTTATCAATATCAAATTCTTCTTCCGAGCCGTTGCGCTTTATTATCTTCATTCCTGCTTCTCCCTTTCTCTGTACGATAAATCCGGTTCAATATAATGTCCCCGCCCGCGTGCATTACTGACTAACCTTTAATCATTAAATGCATGTAGCCCTTATAGTATAACCACAATATATAGATATTTCAAGTGATATTTTCACCAAATATTGCGTCTGTTTTTATACAAACAACCCATTGTAAAGCCGCTTCGCATAGCTGTCCGTCATGCCGCTTATGTAGTCAGTTACCATAAGTATCCTGAGATAAAGCTTCTCACTTTCGTCCCTGCCATCTGACTGGGCTTTGTACATTGATTTGTAGAATCCCGATATTATATCAATCGTCCGGCAGTCGATAAATGTCATTTTATCGTCTGTGTCAAAACGCACTGCTGCCGGCATAAACTGTCCAAGCAGTGATTCTATTACTCTTCTTCCGAACAGCTCTGTCTTAATCTTAACGGGACTTGTATATATCATCTGCTCGCTAAGCTGTGATATTGCTCCGATTATGTGGCCTGATGATGTATTTTCAAAAAGCCCGCCTTCAAATGTTCCGTTTATTATTGCATCATAATTCTTTACAAATGAATCCGAGGCCTCTTCTATCATTAACCTCTTCATACGCTTATTCCACATCTGAAGTGCCGTCAGTTCAGGATTTCTGTGCCCGCTTCCTATCTCTTTTGCACACAGCTCCTTAAGTATGCCTATATTCTTATACATGTCGTCATATCCATTGGCTTCTGCATACACTTCCAGCGATGCTTCTATCTGGGAATAGCTGATAACTTTCTTGACCATTGCGTCTTCTATGTCGGATGTTCTGTACGCTATGTCATCTGCTGCCTCAAGAAGATACGAGAGAGGATGCCTGCTGCCATTCATTCCCGTCTTTGACGATATGTCGTCAAAAAGCGCCTTTTCAGCAGTATTATAGCCGAATTTACGATATTTTGATGACGGTGCGACTGCAACAGACGCGACCGGATATTTGATTATTGCCGCAAGCACCGCATATGACAGGTTGAACCCTGCAAGTGTTCCCAGATATGGCGTTGCAGACAATATTCTCAGTGATTGCGCATTGCCTTCAAAATTGTACAGGTCTCCGAGCTGTTCGTCTGTAAGTATTCTGCCTATGCTTACACCTTTAAGCTTAAGGCTGCTTATATTATTCTGAAACCATTCCCTTATTGCATATTCACCAAAATGTCCGAATGGCGGATTGCCTATATCATGAACAAGCCCTGCACACAGAAGCACATCAGAAAAATCTTTTTCCGAATGCGTATCAAACCACTCATCCGCACCGGCATCACGTAACTTTCTGAATACATGCTCTCCGAGCTTTTTTCCTATGGCCGAAACTTCCAGTGAATGCGTCAGTCGTGTTCTTACATAATCATCTTCCTCAAGCGGAAACACCTGGGCTTTATCCTGAAGTCTTCTGAAAAGCGTGCTGCTTATTATCGTGTCATAATCATTCTCATATGTAACTTCACCGCATTCTGCGGCATCCGCACTATCTTCATGATATCGTGCATCTGACATAAGCATATTCCAGTTCATTGCCATAGAAAATCCTCCATCTGTAATTGTGTTCAGGTAATAATTATTGTTCATAGCACCATTGATTTAATAATAACACATGCAGGAAAGCAATTTAATAATCCTTATTACCCATTTTCATGACCTGTAAGACATGCTATCATCGTCATCATGGGAGGAATGGTTATGGACTATGAAACAAAATACAAAATAGGCAAATGGCTTACTATTGCTATAGGAAGTGTGTATATAATTGCCGTAATCGGCTATCTCAACCCGGCATATCTGATTCTTTGTCTGTTTCTGTCACCCGGCGCCTATTTCGCTTTTTATCTTGCCGAATATGCCGAATTCAATTACCGTGACAGGACAAAACATTTTTCGGACGGACACAGTACATATGTCGAAGCGACTATATTTTCCATCATAGCGGAAGGCTTTAAGTCCGGAAATATCCAGGACAGTATATCCGTGCATCCATCCGACAGTTTTCTTACATCACGTCAGGAGATTACCGATATGAAGCAGTTTTCAGTACTGAAAGATTCCTGCTGCTCTTTTAAATTTGCTTACAAATATGATTTCAACAACAAAGAAAAATACTATTATGACGACAAAAAATATTCATTTGAAGATGTTGTCAATTCAGGCAAATATATCGGTTGCCGTGAAGATCTTAAGATGAGCACAGTTGACGGAAGCATCCTCAAGGCTGACAAGGTTCGCAATGGTGCTATTATTCCTTCGGTTATTGGAATAATGGCTGATGTGATTCTCATAATTGTACTGTCATTCAATCTGCTTTAGGAGGAATCACTGACATGTTACTTAGTATCGCACTCATTATGCTTATCGGCATGGCATCGGGATATATATGCCGCCGTCTGAAGCTGCCGGGTCTTCTCGGCATGATTATCACGGGAATTATATTAGGTCCGTATGTGCTTGACCTGATAGAACCGTCAATTCTTAACATTTCCGCTGACCTGCGTAAGATTGCCCTTATAATAATTCTCACAAGAGCCGGACTTACGCTTGACATTAATGACCTTAAGCGTGTCGGAAGACCTGCCATTCTTATGTGCTTTGTACCGGCAACCTTCGAGCTTGCGGGAATGCTTCTTCTGGCTCCCCGTATTCTTGGAATAAGCCTGCTCGAGGCCGCCATTATGGGTTCTGTTGTTGCGGCAGTATCTCCTGCCGTCGTTGTTCCTAAGATGATTAAGCTTATTGATGAAGGCTACGGAACTAAAAAAAGCATCCCGCAGCTTATTCTTGCAGGTGCTTCCGTGGATGATGTGTATGTAATAGTTCTTTTCAGTACATTTACAGGGCTTGCAAAGGGAGACCGCGTCTCTGCAATGAGCTTTATTAATATCCCCGTATCCGTAGTATTGGGAATAGCTCTCGGAATTGCGTCAGGATGGCTTCTTGCCGTATACTTCGAGAAAGTTCATGTACGCGACACTATCAAGGTTATTATAGTGCTCAGTATATCATTTATTCTTGTGTCTGCCGAAAATGCCCTGAGTACTCCGATTACATTCTCGGCACTGATAGCTGTTATGTTCATGGGAATTGCGCTTTCAAGATACCGCAATGAAACTGCGGTACGCCTGTCGGGAAAGTTTAACAGACTGTGGGTTGGGGCCGAGGTTGTCCTGTTCGTGCTCGTAGGCGCTTCTGTCGATATCGGATATGCGCTGTCTGCCGGAGCCGGTGCAGTCATTCTTATATTCGGTGTGCTGATATTCAGGATTGCAGGCGTATTTGTCTGCCTGCCCGGTACGAATCTTAATATGAAAGAAAGATTATTCTGTATGCTTGCATATACTCCAAAAGCCACTGTCCAGGCTGCAATCGGAAGTGTTCCTCTTGCAATGGGACTTTCATGCGGAAGCATAGTGCTCACTGTAGCGGTGCTTGCAATATTAATAACAGCACCGCTCGGAGCATTTATGATAGATCTTACTTATAAGAAACTTTTAAGCCTGTAAGGGTTGTGGTGTTCTGCCAGCCGCCGGTTCCCGTGGTTCCGGTGTGCTGGACTGCAATTCCACCATGCAGATTATCAGGAACATCTGCCTTAAGATGGACTTCCTGTAATGCATGCTGCTCTGCCGTAGTCCTGACATCAGCCGTAAGACTTCCATCCATGTATTTCACATCTATGATACACTCTGACACAAAGCAGCCGGATATTACTTTGTCAGATATAAATGTCGTTGTTCCCTCTTCATATTGCACAAGTACAAATACACACGCGTTGGATGCCTTTGGACTCCTGTAAATTCTTAAGCCGTATCCGGTAAGATTCTCCGTATCAAACTTAATGCATACATCCATATACTGATATGCGCTTCCAAAGCCCTGACATGACGTCTTGGCAGGCTCTGCCGTAAGGTGCAGGCTCATGCCTCTATATATCTTAACCCGGTCATTCTGTCTGTAGGTCGGTGTATACATAATTCTTGCGCCCTGCGTTCCCTGATACAATCCGGGATGCGTGCAGCCGTCACCTGTTATGCCGTAATGCCACGGCTCTGTACACTCTTCACCGTGCCAGCTTCCGAAGCTGCAGGTATCTGTCGGACGGTAATAATCCACAGACCACATGCCTTCGGCTATATTTTTCCCCATATTGAGAGGAATATCTGAAAAATCTGTGCAAATGTCATAGCCATCAGTATCCGTATCTGCAATTCTTCTGTCTGTAACCGCAACAACTTTTGCACCATCACAGCTTGATGTGCATCTCGGAATGACAGAGGCTCCTATATAACTGCCGACATCTGCTGCCGTTATCTTATATGACAGCTTAGGAATGTTTCTTGTAATTGCAGTCAATCTTGCACCCTCACCCCTGCTGCCGTCACAGCGGTACCATGAGACAACCGACCTGTCCGTATGACCGTTAAGTTCAAGCTCATAGCTAAGCTCTGCATTACCATTGCAGATTGACAACTCCGGGTATTTAGTGAATTGCGGTGCTTCCGTTACAGGAGCATCTATTCTGAGCTTATATGCTCCGTGCAGTCCGATTGCCGTCACAGCCTCTATTACAACATCCACGTATTCTTTATCGATATTGCAAAACGCTTCCGGTCTTCCGGTAACAGTGCAGCTTCCGTCATTATTGTCATTTACATTGACAAAGTCCTTATAAATATCATCGACATAGAATGTTATATTGCCGGCATCACCGATGCCGCCCCAGAAGCACAGTGCCCTGGATGATACAACCGCCCCGGAAACTGTTCCTGCGGACAGGCCACTGTTCTGCACGCTGTCAGCATCTGCCTGTATACACTCCGCATCTGACGACAGTATAAGCTGCACCGGAATATTATCAGCCGAACATGCGCCGGACTGTACGCCAACATTCAACGGATCCCAGCCATCACTGCCTCTTAGCAGGTTGTAGGTATTATAGCATCCGTAATCATCAAGCCTGTATGCCTTAAGAAGCGGCAGTCCTGACATATCAACGGTTGTCTTTGACCGTAGTCCGCCAATCACAACACTCTCTTTGTTATGCGTATTATCGCACTGGTAACATCTGAGCTGCGGGTCAGGGTATCTTGTCCAGCCGATTCCGAACGGAACGTCAAAATTGCTGTGATATCTGCACCCAACAGCCGCCACCTGTCCGCCATCCTTTGTAAAATACTGCATTCCTTCAACCCGCGGGTCTGCCTCAAGGCAGTTAAAATCGCAGTCAAGGAAAACGGCACCTGTCCGGGTCGCTGAAAAAAGCGGTCTGCTTCCGTAAAAGTCAAAATCACAGCCGACAAAAACAGCATTGCTTGTTATTGCATCATTTGTTGATTCAAAATGGCAGTTATGGTACAAGGCTCTGTCGGCACCCTCAACAGGTCTTAAGTTAAGCCTGCCGATAAAGCGGCAGTTATCGGCGAACATTCTGTCACCCTGCATTATTGCAAGCTGTGCCTGTGTTATCGCATCTGTGCGCCTTCTGTGATTTCTGGATGCATCACGCTTATATTCGAGGTCTGTACTGCAATAATTACCTATCGTCAGATTCTTTATAGTCAATGATTCACACTCAAAATGAAACATTGTGTAGTTGCCGTTGGCTCCGTGCGACTGTCCTCTGTTGCCTGCAATCACAACATCCTCTGCATCGTCTGTAAGCCCGGCAAATTCAAGGCTGTGCGCTGTAACCGCTATTCCGTAAGGTACGTCATAGCCGCCCCACGGCTGCATAGTGTCGTCTGCCTCAGGGTCATCAATCCAGTATACGCCGGGCATTATGTACACTGTCAGCTTCTTATCCGCCATCTTTTTTGAGTTAATTGCATCCTCTGTGGGCGTGGGTCTGAGCATGCTTTGTATATTATTGTAAATGTAGCTGCCTTCCTGCACCTCTGTATCTGTGAGTGACGCATCAAGAAGCACATGCTCGCTGTCAAGGGGTAATTCATAACCTTTGTAATTCATTCGGTGGTCTCCTTATATCACTTACTTATCTCTATGTGAACGTCATCCTTCTGCCATTCTGTCATTATGTCATTCATCAGCTTTAACACCGTAATGCTGTCCTTTGGCGTATATATCCTGCTTGACTGCATATGATGCTTCACACATGATGACACTTCGCGTATCTCATACTCAAATCCATTAATATCCACAGGGCTCTCAACCGTGTATTCTTCATCATTATCCGGCTTTACAGTCATTGATACTGCATGCTGGAAGTCATCTATATATATGCTTCCCTTTGTCCCGAATATTGCAGCATGCCTGTCAATCTTCATTCCGATTGTCTGTATACATTGTGCTGTTCGTCCTCCCGGATATACCAGCTGCAATACACTGTAATCATCTGTGCCATACTCATTCATATGAACACAGGTATCAAAGCTCTCCGGTGCCGCATTCATAATCATATGAAGAAATCCGAGATTATATATGCCTATATCCAAAAGTGCGCCTCCGCCAAGCTCTGCCTTGAACTTACGCTCACGTCTTGCTCCTGTCGCAATAAAGCCATACTCACATCTTGCATGACGCACATCACCTATTACACCATTTTCGATTAAACCGGTTAATTCCCGGTAGAGCGGCAGAAATCTTATCCAGAAGGCTTCCATTATAAACAGTCCCTTCTGTGCAGCGTAATCATACAGCTTCTCAGCCTGCGATGCCTCTATCGTAAATGGCTTCTCACATAACACATGCTTTCCTGCATCAAGACACATCACACAGTTCTCATAATGCATACTGTTGGGTGTTGCAATATACACTGCATCAACTCCCGCATCCTTAAGCATGGCTTCGTACGAACCATAATATCCCGGTATTCCGAACTCATTGGCAAATGCCGCTGCTTTCTCTTCACTTCTTGAGGCAACTGCCACGAGCTTCTCCTCTCCTCCCATACGATTCACGGTATCGGCAAACTTCCGTGCAATTGTTCCTGTTGCAAGTATTCCCCAATTCATCGCTAATATCCTTTCTTATATCTGTTCCTGTATCTGTTAAGCAGGTCTTCTATCTGCAGGCTTAGATTCTCTGCAAATGTTCCTTCACGTCCATGCACTATCTTAACCCAGAAATCAAGTTCTGTATACACTGCATCTGTCTTTTTTACCTGAATCTTTACCTGCGCGCGTCTGTGTTCGAGCATCGGGATTATAATGTAATACATTCTGTCATCTTTAAATGACAGGTAGCCTGCACTCTGGCCTTTTTCATTTTTCAGATACAGCCTGTGACCGGATATCTTTTCAGGATACAGCAGCGCTCCGGGAACTATATTGAGCCTCACGCGCCTTGCCGGTATCTTCTCAAGCATGCACAACATATGATATATATCCGCGTCGTCATGTGCTGCCGGTTCTCCGACAATCAGCGGGAGCGTCCCTCCGGCATCGATAAACTGCTGTGCAAGCAGATATGCCAGCTCTGCCTGAAACTTAAGCTTCGCTTCCATATCAGCTTCTGCCTGTATGTCATCAAGAATCGCAGCACTGCATTCCAGCATGCTTTTAAGAAAAAGACTGAAATCCTCCTCAGGTTTCCATATGTATCTGCCACTTGCTATAACTATATCTCCAAGCCTGTTGCCGTCCACATCCTCTACACTGTGGTATACATTACGTGTGGCATATGCATTGGGATTCTCCGGTGCATCCCACGCCAGAGCCTTACTGCGCTCATCACCGGAATATCTGCCGGCACGTTCCTGACGGTTATGTGAATTATCTTCCGGTGTCACATATCTGCAAATGACTTCGTATGCCTCATTAATCTCCTGAGCAGTATACGGATAACCTCCTGTTGCTTTTGCGGCATTGGAATCCGGGTGTGCCATATGCATAAGCTGTCTGTATCTCTTTTTTATCTCTGTTCTGTCTGCATTCCTGTCTACACCAAGAATCCTGTATGCCTGAGCCCTGACCAATTCTTTCTCCTGCTATCTGTTATTTATTCGCGGTATTTTTTGTAAACTGCTGTTATATTACCTATAATAACTGCTATTGCAGCAATTAGCCACGACGGCGATATCACAGGCTTTATACGTGCCACATGTGGTCTTGTATCTGCACTGTAAGCAACAATCAGTGTATCTCCAATACGCTCACCTATTCCGGCAGCAACATATCCCCTGCAATTCCCTGTGCCATCAGGCTTTTTAACGATTACCGCAGCCTCTTCGCTTCTTCGGACACTATGGTCATAATACCCCTCCGTCAGCTCATAATGTGACGTATGCGGAAAATACCCAAACAAAAAGCCTCTGTTCTCCCATGTCCATAAGCCTGCCAGAATAAATATACTGAATATAACTGTTGTCAGTATATTCCCGTAATCTTTCTTCCCCATACTACTCTCCATATATGTATATGATATTGCGCTGTTACTTACGTCCCCAGCCAAACAGCCCCTTCTTCTCATAAGGCTCTGTTGTATATGAGACAAGTTCATATCCGATGCCTTTTATCTCCTTCTTGGCCCATGGAATATCAATCTCTTCCTCACTTATGATAACGCACTCTCCGTCTTTTGCGGATGAATTAACCTTCTTTACCTTAAAATTGCTGCGAATCAGATCATTCATGTGTGATTCACACATTCCACACATCATACCATCAATCTTCAATGTTGTCTTAACCATAATAATCTCCATTCCGCAGGCTCTGTATGCTTCTGATAATGTCTGTAATGCCTGCTGCACATATAATCAATTATTATATATACCCCTGTGGGGTATTTGTCAATTCGGTATGTGATTGATTTTTCTCAATTGACAGCCTTAACGCCGCCGCGTTAAGGCACAACTGTCAGAAGCTGTGTCCGCCTCCTGAGCTTCCGCCGCTGTCTCCGCCACCACCGCTGCCGCCAAATCCGCCTGAAGAATCTGAGCTGCTCTCGCTGTAACGGTATGAATACTGGCGTACGCATTTTTTCTGAATGTCAATAGTCATGCTGTTGTTATCACCATATGCTGATCTGACCGTATCCTTATGTGCTCCGTTTGCCTTCCGTGACACAAGAAGGAAAATATAATTCGTAAGAAAACCAAGCATTACCGCCAGAAGCGCGTTGGTTGCAATCTGCATCGGACGCTTTATCGATAATCCGTTAATTCGGAGCTGTGCCTGATTAAATGCCTGAACCGCACACTGTGCATACTGCTCCTTGGACGCAAGCTTATATATATTGTCCGTAATCGCAAGTGCATCCCTGCTGCGGATTATCTTGCGCACCGGTCCCGTACAGTACATATATATCTCACGGTGATACATATCTATCGTAAACATCACAACCGGAGCTGTCTTTTTACTGCCAAAATATGATGCACACACATTGGCACATACATCTGCCGTCTCACCGGCTTCATTTCTGTCAGTTGTATAGAATATAACATTGGAATCGGCTGATATTGCCTTCATTGCCTCTATTACATCTGCTTTGCCTGAAGCGTCGACTATCTGCGCCTTATCATAATATATGATTCTGTGACCATCTGCTTCCGTAATATCTTCTGTAACACTTTCCGTAATACCTTCGATGTCCTGCGCTGCTGCGGATGTTAATGTACCGCATGTCAGCATTCCGCTTCCTATGGCAAGTCCCGCGATAACAGCAGATAATGCAATAATCAGGCATATTATTTTCTTTTTAATCCCTGTCATGCTCACGCCCTCCCTTATAAAGCTCAAACTGCGGAAGCGGTCTGGTACAGGACAGATTATAATCCCTTATTATTCCGAATATCGTAAATATATCAACCGCATATGTTCCGAGAACCACTATGTAATACCATATGTCATCAACAGGATTTATAAATGCCGTCACGATAAGGACTGCTGTTGCGAGCAGTGAAAGCACCGATACAGGAACCGATTTTGTGGAATTTTTAAAAAGTACGGCATACCTCGGAGCACTGACACTAATCATAATAATCTGTATAAATGCCGTTATTGCACACACTGCAACCTTAAAGGAAACACCGCTCTCGCGGTACTCGCTTCCTGCCGCCACTGCTGTCATACCTGCCTGCGCTGCCGCATTTACCGCCTGTGCCGCCGCATCTGCCTGCTGCAGCCTGTCTGTTATCATCGGTACCGCAACTGCGCCGAGTACTGAAAGTACAGCAAATACCGCAATTGCCGTAAGACTTCCCGCAAGCCTGCTATTAGCAAGAGTTACCGCACCTTGGGTGTGACGCGCCTTATATCTGTGCTTTATCTCATGGTCATACATTTTACTTATATTCATATTATACAGCACTGAAAGAGTAAGATTTATAAATGCTGCCATTACGATTGAGCTTTTTGCCGTAAGTATAAAGCCCTGAAGCAGATTCAATACGATAAACAGCACAGCCGATACAGCCAGTGATATCCCAAAAAACCATTTGATATCCACAGGCAGGTCACAGCTTATCTTACCGGTTTTTCCGTTTATTACCGAATACGCCATACGGTTATTATTTCTATATGCCATAAACCACACCGGCTTAAGAACATCGCCGGTATTGGTGACCTTAACATCCGGTCTTGTATTGGGTGATTTGGTCTTAATACTTCCCGGCATCTTAACGCTGACACTCTTCTCCGCCCGCTCATATGCCGTATCCTTCACAAATTCCGTATACTCCTCCGCCGGCACATCCGCTGAGTCTGCATAAAAGCCGCACAGGTATCCCGGTGCAAATTTTCTGAACTCTTTACAGTTATCGTTAATCAGCTCACTCTGATCATCATCAAATGCATCTGATGCGTCATGCGTGATTTTATTTATGCTGCCGGACACAACCGCATTAATATCCCATATCTTTACGTTGCATTTTTTCTTATCACCGCTGCCGCTTACAGTCTCTGACCTGCCCTTCATATGATAGGCTCCGTCAAATTCGGCATCATATACGTGATACGGCACATAGATTCCCCTGAATTCGTGAATACCGTCCTCAAGCCTGTAGTCATTCGGAACATAATTGTTCTTATCCACAAATTCTTCAAATATCTTCTTACAGCCTTCCTTATCAACCTTAAATGGTATTATGTAATGCGGTACTTCAATCTTATCTGTTCCCGAATGCCTTACAGCCGGCGCACCGCAATAGCTGCAGAAGCCCGCTATCGTATTATCATTGGAGTATACTTCTCCGCCGCACTGTGAGCATCTGAATACGTTAAATGTATCAGCACTCTCTGTGTTATCCTTAACCGATGTAACCCCATATTCCTGCCTGCATGACGGACACTTGAGCTTCTGCTTCGCTACGTCAAACTCCAGTGCGCTGCCGCAATCCGGACATGCTATCATGGTTATCCCTCCCCTTTTTATATCTGCTGCTTTGATTGTATCAGAAAACAGGGAGACGTGCAAAAAGGATTTTGCACTGTCTCCCCGAATACCCACTATTATTTTCAGATTGTTATTTTCAGATTAGTCCGGCAAGTGCCGGAAGTGCCATTGTAAGCGCCGGAATATAGGTTACAAGCAGAAGTCCGAGAAGTATCGCCACATAATACAGCAGCATGTAGGGCAGTGTTCTGGCAAGTGTACTTCCGCCCACCCTTATTGCGACAAAAAGAGTGTTACCAACAGGCGGCGTTATATTGCCTATACAAAGATTATATACAAGAATCAGCCCAAACTGCACGGAATTCATCCCAAACGACTTGACAATCGGCAAAAAAAGAGGTGTGAATATCAGAATTGCCGGAGTTACATCCATAAATGTTCCTGCTACAAGCAGTATGAGATTCATTATCAGAAGTATAAGCACCGGACTTTGCGTCACTCCGAGAAGTGCTGCCGATACTGCCTGAGGTATCTGCTGGAATGACATTACCCATCCGAGTACATTGGACACGCCGATAAGAAATACAACAAGTCCACTCATGCGCGTGCTTTCAATTACAATTCTCCAGAATTTTTCCAGTGTTATATTGCGGTAGCATATTCCGAGAATAAGTGCATATACAACTGCTATTGCCGAACCTTCCGTTGCCGTGAATATCCCCGCGACAATTCCTCCTATTACGACTACTATGAGTGACAACGCAGGAATTGCCCTGACGGTGCATATTCCGAGATTCTTCCAGTCAAAGCTTCCCGGCACACCCCTGTAGCCTTTTTTAACCGCAAATATTATTCCGACGGCAATACAACACAGCGCCCACACTATTCCCGGAACATATCCACCGAGGAACAATGCCGCAACAGATGTTCCGCCCGATGCCAGCGAGTATGTTATCAGCGCATTGGACGGAGGAATAAGAAGTCCTGACGGTGCAGACGCTGCATTGGTTGCAGCACATAATGCCGGATCATAGCCAAGCTTCTCCTCACCGTCCCTGACCATACTGCCAACCGCCGCACATGCCGCTGCCGCTGAGCCTGATATTGCTCCGAACAGTGAATTGGCTGCTGCATTGGTTACCAGCAGTGCGCCCGGAAGCTTGCCGAGTACCGCCATTACAAAGTCAACAAGCCTTTTGGCTATTCCGCCCTGATTCATCAGGTTACCGGCAAGTATAAAGAAAGGTATTGCCGTCAGACTGAACTTGCTCATTCCGACAAAGGTTCTCTGTGCGGCAGTTATGACCGCCACATTCATATCCATTGTGGCAAGAATCGCCGCAAGAGCTGAGATTCCTATTGAATATGCAATCGGCACTCCCAGCGCCAGAAGCACAAGAAGGACAGCAAGTATTATGATAAGTGACTGTACCGCCATTATTCCACCTCCTCATTGAGCATTTGTATCACATTATAGATATCACGCAGTTCTTCATGCTCTTTCAGGAAATTCTCATGCATCGGCAGACATATCTGTCTGAACAGCTCCGTATCCGGATAGAGAAATGTTACTCCCTGCTCCTTCTGCGCCCGCTCACGCGATGCCTCAACTGCATGGTCCCATTCTTCTCTCTCAATTCTGTTAAACAGCTCAAATCCCTCATCAAATACCGCTCGCTCCTCTTCCGTAAGCGATTCAAGGAATTCACAGTTGCCAATCAGAATGTCGGGTATCATCTGATGCCTATCGTAAGAATAGTATTTGCACACATCTCCGTGTCCGTTAGAAGTCAGCGCAAGCTCATTATTCTCTGCTCCGTCAATTACATGTGCCTGAAGCGCCGTGTATACATCCCCAAAGCCCATCGGTGTAGCAGAGCCGCCAAGCAGCTTCATCATCTCAACATTAGTAGGTGACTGCTGGACGCGTATCTTAAGCCCTTTAAGGTCTGACGGGCTGTTAATCTCTTTATTGACCGTATAAAAATTTCTCGTTCCTGCATCAATCCACGTCACCGCCTCAAAGCCCGCCTTTTTTGTTGATGCAAATATACCAGACGTTATATCCTCATCATCCATTGCAGCATGATAGCTTGCGGTTGAAGCAAACAGATACGGAAGGTTAAAAAGTGTGTACCTGTCCGAAAATGTCTCAAGTATTGAATTACTTGCAACACAGAAATCTATTGCCCCGGTCTGCGTAAGCTGCACCATATCAGTCTGTGCGCCGAGAAGCTCATTTGGAAATATCTCTATGTCAAATCTGTCACCAAGCCGCTCCTCAACGTATTTTTCAAACTCTGCCAGCCCTATGTTAATCGGATGGTCAGTTGCCTGATTATGTCCGATTCTTATTATGCGCCTTCCGCTGCCACTCTGTTCTCCATGCCCGATATCACAGGCGCATGTCACGGATGCCATTATGACAATAATTATAAATGCTGCTATTTTGCCCGATATTCTTCGCAGATTTTTTGCTGTACTGTTCATTTTTGCACAATCCCCATTCTGCAGATGCATTCCGCAATACAAATGCACTCTGCAATTTTAGATTCCGCACTAAAATTGCACGTCTTCTTATAGACATTATCTGCAACAGAACGTGGATTTATTCTAAAATTTCTATAATTGCATGTTCAACCTGATGCTCTTTTATTTTGTTAATGATTATATGCATATTTTAAAAAGCACATCTGCTTTTATAGTTTCCATAACAAAGTACGGTGCAGAAATTGCAGAATCTATAACCATATCCTTACTTTTCTCTTTTAATCTAAAATAGTCTTTTGCATTTAAAATACCAATAACATGATCTATCGAATCTCCACAGACAGGATAAAGGGTATGCCTTGTATTCTTTTCTTGTTATTATTAATTCGGTGCTGCCCTATTCGGTAGGCGGTTAGTATTAGGCTTTGACTTAACCTGTTTTGACTTGGATATACACTCGGTAATAAATCACACAAAAAATAATCGCCCCCGGTCTGGTAAACTGAGGCGATTATTTTAATTATTTTCAATACTAGTAAATCAATTAATTTTTCTATAATGTCCCCTTCCTGTAAATTCTATAATTCCATTATCTCTTAACATTTGCAATTGCTGTCTTATTTTGTCTTTTACATGATGGTTATCTGGATGTTTCTCTGCAAGTAACTCTTCAAATCTATATATCTGGTCAAGTGTAAAATCTTTATTCTCAATCATATTAACACAATTTAACACATCTAAAGTCCATCCCCTAGCATCCAACTTACTGCCACGTAAGAATTCTGTTTTATGAACTTTTTCCATTATCTTTTCAATAGATACTTCTTTCTCATTTTGTACAATGTAAATTCTTCCTTCGTCTGGTATTCGGCTCAATAAAATATTGCATCCTGTCCAGCCAGCCATCCTTGCGGTATCCGACAACGGCTTTCTCTTTTCTATTATATCCGGCGAGAAAAAATATTTGGGTACCATGACAAAATTTTCAACTTGAAAATTAGTTTTGTTATAATGCATGAAGAAAAAATTAGGATTATTTATAGCTGTAATCCTTTCAATCATTGGATTATATGCACCATCATTTACCTTATTACTGATAGATGCGCCTTTACTTTTCAACTCATACTCTTCCATGCATGACGGACAGAAAAAATCAGCAACAGGTCTGTTATTCTCAAAATGTGAGATATACTGATTCCCACAATAAGGACAAAACATATTGTTATTAACCCAGTCTTCCGTTATAACTCTTATTCTCTGCGCATTACTAGAATAATTCTCTGCTTTTCTACAATACATCCGCAAATTCAAAATTATCACTCCAATACCGTCTTATATAACACATTATTAAAACGTACTCTTATCTTTTCTATGTTTTCTCTCAATATTTCTATAAGTATACAACTTCTCTTTTTATTTAATGCAGCTACTCCTACTGCTCCGCTGCCTGCAAATGAATCCAGTACTATTTCGCCCTCATAAGTAACATATTCCAATATTTGTTCACATAGTTCTACCGGTAATTCACTCTGATGTATCCTGTCCCTTCTTGATACCGGCTGAACATCAAACATCGCCGGAAGCATGCCCTTGCACCCGCTCATGTATTGTATCTTACCCGTTATGTCGGATTTTTTCTTATCAATCCGCATACTTCTTGCTTTACCTTTTGAAAAAATCATTATATCCTGCGTGTTTTTTGCTTTTCTTCCTGTATTGCTTATAAAGGTTCCCTTTTTCCATGCTACTTTAGAATAATACTGAAATCCGGCTTCTTTTGCATACTGCTTGATTTGATATAAATATTCATAATTATTTTCATTTTCTGCCGGCAGAACTTCAACCAGAAAGCATCCATCCTTTAGTACCCTGGCTTTTTCTTTAAAATCCTCCAACGTATATCTGAAACAATCATATTCTGCAAATGCTCTTGTTCCACCTTTATTGGATTTTGTATCCAGCCATGGGTGGTCTGTCAGTATACAGTCTATGCTGTTATCCTCAAGCATCGATAAATCTCTTCCGTTCCCCTCAATCAGCACACACTGTTCTTCCTCACAATCTATTGTGCGGTATACACCCTTAGCTACTCTTTCAAATTTAACTCCTATTTTTTCGTAGATACGCGCCCTGACTGTCTCCTGTGGTTTATCAGCATTCTGCCGATACGCCTCCTGCAATGAGAAGCTGTCACTATCCTTAAAACAATTAAATATTTTTTCAACCAGTGTCATTTTTGTATACCTCCTTAGAATCCTATCGAATTAACTCAGGATCTGATCCTAACATAAGAGGTGTACAATATAAAGGATTTTATTGTTTATTTTATCACTGTTAATTGCTTTTTTAAAAAAACACCCCGGAACCGAAATTCCGAGGTATAACACACTTTTCTGAAACGCCATAAGACGCTTTGAATTGTAAAATATTATCTCTTTGAGAACATTTGTAGAGCGTGAAAAGCCCTGAAATAGGGGATTTGTGTATGGCAGTGTTGCATATGTGTTGTATGCGGTTAGCTGCTCACACATTCCCAGAACTACTCATTACTTTAACAAAGAAAGGACTACTACTATGAAAATACATTTTGCTTACTATAACCAATACAAGAACGGAATTGACATTGCTTTTGCTGATAATACACTTCTATTCTTATCCTGTGCTGAAGCTGAAAAGAATCTCCATACTACACCTAACTCTCATAGGCTTATTGATAATCTTGCGATTGATGAGCCTCTTAAATATGCCACATTGGCTCTTGATTGTGAGTTGCCGAATTGGGCTGATGCTATGGATGAGGATTGGTGTTAATAGCTAAATTCCCATTCTTATATCTAAATAACTCACTCTTAAATACATCCAAATACTCACGCATCTTATCATCATTAGGATTAACAAATAGTGCATATGAAGTAATTCCAATCAAATAATATAAATAATTATTCTTTTTCTGTTTTACATAGTTTGCATGTGACATATATCCATATTTTTTTATATAATATGCATCACTTCTTATTCTTCTTCGAATATCTCTACTAATCTGCATTTTATCATTAACAACAATACCAGTAACTTCTTGTCGTTGATTTTTTTTTCTAAC
>ENA-OUUV01000452-OUUV01000452.1-human-gut-metagenome-genome-assembly--contig:-NODE-452-length-25767-cov-5.476237_pt1 | contig 25767 bp, 22 predicted proteins | sample MGYA00237952_ERZ548838 | MGnify/ENA primary metagenome ERZ548838 (study PRJEB26490, sample SAMN05194705) | human gut metagenome | biome: terrestrial biome; feature: human-associated habitat; material... | reverse complement strand
ATGCAATGCGGACTGCATCATCTGATCGTCGCCGGGAGCTTTAACGGATATAACTTTGATGTGCTGGTACGAAAGGGATTTCTTGCCGAATTATATGAGGACTGGCCGGAGGCGGTACGCTGCTATGAGGGCGTATCGACAAGCAAGAGCGTACAGGAGCGTGAAGACGAATGTCGCCGCAAAATGGCGATTGAAGGCAAACGGTGTTATGAAAAGGCGCTTGCATTTATGGAAAGCGGCAAGTGGAGCGAGGTGTTCGCGCCCTTGAGCCGTGCCGCCGATATGGGTAATCCCGACGCAATGGTTGATTTAGCCCTTGCCCGTGTATACGGTCAGTACGGCTGCGCAAAGGATATGGGGGAAGCCCTCACGCTTCTGCGTGCAGCGGCGAAGAAGGACAGCGCCCGCGCCTGCTTTGCGTTATGTCATTTACACGACAGCGGCGTATACGAGGTGCAAGCCGCCGAAGCCAAGGAAATGTGCGAAAAGGCGGCAGGGCTCGGAGATGAAAAGGCAAAAGCGCGGCTTGCAGACGGCTTTGACCTCCGCCCGATCCGTAAAATTTTGCTCGAGCAGATCGACAAAGGCAACATTGACACCCTTTGGCAGATGGCACAGTTATGCAAAAAGGAAAATGATGAAACCGGTGCTGCCGGGTGGTTTAACAAAGCCATTGAAGCGGGGCAGGTTGACGCTCTGCTGAGCGCGGCAGCGGTTTATCTTGACAAAAACGGCGGCTTTTACAATAAAGAACTGGCAAGGCAGTATCTTCGCCGTGCCGCCGACGGCGGAAGTGTTCAGGCGATTATCGCCCTTGCCGATTCGGAGCTTGCAGACACAGATATCCCGTTTTGGCAGCAGGCGGCACAGCTCCGGAATTTGGAATATTCCGAAAAACAGCCAAAGAGAAAAATCAGGGAGCAGCACAAAAAACAGATGGCGTGGTATCGTCTTGCCGCCGAAGCAGGCGATACCGACGCGATGAACGCTCTGAGTATGGCATATCATCTCGGCTACCCCGAAACCCGTGACGACCGTGAAGCGTTTTTGTGGGCTTCCCGTGCGGCAGATGCGGGCGACGGCTCGGCAATGTATCAGACGGCGCATTTGTATGAAAACGGCTTTGGCACGGACAGGGATATTGACGCGGCACTTCTGCTCTACACCGAAGCCGCTGAGCAGGGCGTGCGCTCGGCTATGATACGGCTGTATGAGATATACACCGAAGGCCTTTTACACATTCAGCCGGACGGTAAAAAGGCGGCGCATTATCTGTGGCTTTCCGGCGAGGGACGGGACTAAAGGAGGCGCAAATAAAATGAAACTGAAAATCAAGGAAACGGCTTGGGGAATCAACCGAGTGGCAGGAGGCTACCGTGAAAGAGTTACCGCCGATTTATGTTTCCCCTGTGAAGTCGGGGAGATCCCCGATTTCGGAAAAGGCAAGCGGCATTTTATCGTCGACGAGGTAACAGAAAACAGTATCAGCCTTTCGGTACACTGCGCCGATCCGAAATATAACAAAACATGGATAATAAACAAGGGTGAAGAAATAACCTATCGGCCGCGCTCCTTTGACGGCGGGTATTTCTATGAATTTAAACTGATTTAGGAGGTACGGCTATGAATGCAATCGGAATTAAAATAAAAAAGGCGGATGTAAATCACGACCCCTGTACCAGTAAGTTTTTCGGTGCGCCGGTACTTCCCGATGGGTGGCCGGAAATGTTTTCCGAGGACATTATCTTCTTTGGGCAGATACGGCTTTCGGATATCGCAGAGCTTGACACGGAAAACAAGCTGCCGCATACGGGCTATCTTTATCTTTTCCTCGATATTGAGATGTATCCCTATCAGGCGATGGCGTATTATTATGACGGCGAGCCAAATGTCGTTGTGGATGATTTCAACGAAGCGGAAGTGCAGTTTGCTCATTTGAACAAGGATTGGCTCATGAGCTTTGAGCCTGCCGATGAAGATTTTGACGGAACCCGTTTGTTCGGTGTTCCGTCCTCCTGCTATGAAACGGACGAGGAACTGCTGCTGCAATTCGATCCGCTGGCAGAAAGCACCGGCTTTCTCGACAATATCGACGGCTACGCCTATTTCTTCTTCGGCGAGGGCAGGGACCGCATTAACGGTATCCGCTTCGGCGTTGATCGTTCATAAAAGGGAGTTAATATATGGAACGGTATTTTACAAAAGGCAGCAGGATCCCGCTGCAAAACGGGCAGTCGGCAGAAGTGATTGCAAAACTCGGCGAGGGCGGGCAAGGCACGGTATACCGTGTGCGTATCGGCGGAAAAGAATATGCGCTGAAATGGTATCATAAAGGCGCATTGCAGAATCCCCGCCGCTTTTATCAGAATCTTGAAAACAATATCCGGCAGGGCGCGCCCTCACCTGCGTTTCTGTGGCCGGAATTTCTGACAAAGGAAAGGGACGGCAGCTTTGGCTATGTCATGAAGCTGCGCCCGTCAAATTACAGGGAGTTTTCGGATTTTCTGCTGGCAAAGGTGCATTTTTCCTCTCTGTCGGCGGCGGCTAATGCGGCGCTGAATATCACCAACGGCTTTCGGGAGCTGCACCGAAAAGGCTTTTCCTATCAGGATCTGAACGACGGAAACTTCTTTCTTGATCCGACGACCGGCGAGGCGCTCATCTGCGACAACGACAATGTGGCACCCTACGGAGAGAGCCTCGGCATTGCCGGGAAAGCACGGTATATGGCGCCGGAGGTGGTGCGGAATATCAAGCGCCCGGATGTCATGAGCGACCGATTTTCTCTGGCGGTTGTGCTGTTCCGCCTTTTGTTTCTCGATCACCCGCTGGAGGGGAAGAGTGTGGTGGAGCACCCTTGCCTGACAGAGGAATTGGAGCTGAAATTTTACGGAAAAGCACCGATTTTTATATATGATAAAACGGACGATTCCAACCGACCCGTCCGCGGTATACACGCAAACGCCCTGCGCTTTTGGCCGGTGTATCCGAAATTCATTCGTGAGCAGTTTTTGAAAGCATTTTCCAAGGACGCCATGAGCGGAAAGGCGCTCCGCCCCACCGATAACGATTGGCAGATCGTCTTTACGCAGCTTCGTGACTGCATTGTGAAATGTCCCTGTGGCGGCGAAACTTTCCTTGACCTTGAGGGCGACAGCCTGTGCATAAATTGCGGCCTTAAAATTCCGAAACCGCCTGTGTTATCGTCGCAGAATCGCTATAAAGTTGCCCTGTTCCCAGGCATAAAGCTCTACCGCTGTCACACCGACCGGGACAGCGATGATTTTCGAGAAATCACCGGCGAGGTGATACGCAATCCTAAAAATCCGGCCATATGGGGGCTTCGCAATCTCAGCGATGAGGCTTGGCAGGCCGAAACCAAGGACGGCAATGTAAAAACAATCGGCAAAAACGAGGTACTGGTCGCAACAAAAACAAAACAGATTCATTTCCCGAACTGTATCGCGACCGTCGAATAAGGAGGCTTTTAAAATGGCAAATATATATGAAGGCGCGGTGGAGGTTTCCCGCAGAACCATGACCCTTTTCTTTATTGTTGATGCATCAGGTAGTATGGACGGAGCAAAAATGGGGACACTTAACTCTGCAATTGAAGAAGTGATTCCCGAAATCCGCAAAATATCCGCCGAAAATGCCGACGCAGCCATAAAAATCGCCGTGCTGGAATTTTCAAGCGGCACAAGATGGATTACGCCTGCTCCAATGGACGCGGAGGACTTCACCTGGAGCTTTCTCACTGCCGACGGATTGACCGACTTCGGCGCGGCCTGCAAACAGCTTAACGAAAAGCTGTCCCGCAAGGCATTTATGAGTGATGTAGCAGGCTCCTTTGCCCCTGCAATATTTCTGCTTTCTGACGGAGAACCGACCGACGAATACTCTTCCGAGCTGTCAAAACTGATGGAAAACAACTGGTTTAAAAAGGCCATTAAGGTTGCGGTGGCCATCGGCGAGGATGCCAATAAAGCCGTACTTGCCGAATTTACAGGCAACAAGGAAGCGGTGCTTACGGTACATACGCCCGAGGCTCTCACAAAAATGATACGCTTTGTTTCGGTTACGGCGTCACAGATCGGATCGAAGTCCAGCGGCGTCGGTAAAGGCGGCGTGGACGAAGCCGCAAACAAACAGGACGAAATGATCGACAAAATAAACGAGGTGAAAGCCGCTGAGCCGGATGACGACGGTGATCTGGAATGGTAACCGATTATCGGGCGTTTGGTATGACGGTGATCGGCGCTTCCCACATAAAAAGCGGCACCGTCTGTCAGGATTTTTCCTTAAGCTGCGAATTGCCCGACCGCAGAATTTCCGTCGTATGTGACGGTCACGGAGGAGCCGATTATTTCCGCTCGGACAGGGGCAGCCGCTTTGCCGCGGAAGCCTTTACCGAATGTATGAAGGATCCCGATGTTATAAGTGTCCTTTCGGCGGCCGCCACGCAAAAACAGCAGTCCATTCGCATAGAACAGCTCATAAAAAGCATTATTGCCCGCTGGAACGAGCTTGTGGAACGTGACATAAAGGAACAATCCTTCGGCGAGGATGAACTAAGCGACGTATCGGAAAAGGCGCGAAAAAGATACGAAACAGGACAGCGCCTGCAATCGGCATACGGCACGACCCTCATCGGCGTTATGCTGGCCGAGAATTTCTGGCTTGGTTTGCAGATCGGCGACGGAAAATGCGTTGCCATATCAAAAGACGGTAAATTTACACAGCCCATTCCGTGGGATGAGGAATGCTTTTTGAATATCACCACCTCTCTGTGTGACGAAAATGCCGCCAAGGAATTTCGCTATTGCTTCAGCCGAACTCTGCCTGCCGCTGTATTTATCGGCAGTGACGGAATCGATGATTGCTTTGCCGGAGATGAAAAATTATATGATTTTTACCGCTTGGCACTAAAATCTTTTGCCCAAACGGATGAGGCAACCGCCGTTTCACAATTAAAGGAGTATTTGCCGACTCTTTCCGAAAAAGGCAGCGGAGATGATATGTCGGTGGGTATTCTTGTCGATACAGATTTTATTGGGCAGAATTAGGCGGCGCTTGTAAAATAGCAGATATTCATGAATTGAGGTGCGTAATGAACGATAACGGCTCCAAATTTTATTATTCCCGTTTGACAGACGGTGAGAAAAACTTATATGACAGGATATGCGAAGCGCTCCTTCGCTTCGAGCCTGCGTTATCAATTCACGCCGGTATGGGCAAAGCGTTTACGGTAGACACCAAAAAGATCATGACTGCCGTGCTGTTTGACAATCCCGTTTTTTTCTATCTCGACCGCCGTCGGGTCATCACCAAACAGACCCCCATGTACATTCAGCTTATTTTTCAGTATGACTATACCAAAGAAGAGGCCGAGAAGCTTTGGGCAGAGGTGGAAAATCGGATAGAGTTATTTATAAAAAACAGCATAAAGCCGGATATGAGTCCTCTCGCAAAGCAGCTCAAGGTGCATAATTTTCTTTACACCATTCACACGGCCGAGGAGCCATTTGACAGCGACTGCTTTTCGGTGGTCGGTGCATTGCTCCACGATCGGTGCGTCTGCGAAGGATTCGCCAAGGCATATAAACTGTTGTGCGACAGACTTGGAATAGCCTCAATTGTGGTTGTAGGAGAGGCTTTACACGAAAACGGGCGGCGGGAGCCTCATTCCTGGAACATCACCCGTATAAAAGGTGTAACCGCCCATACCGATGCAGCCTGGGATTCCCGTTTCGGCGGAGCGGCTTATGATTATTTTAATCTGTGCGATGCCGACATTGCCGCCGATCACCGCTTTGATACGGAACTGTATCCTAAGTGCGAGCCGAACAAAATCAACTATTTCTATAAAAACGGACTGATTGCGCGGGATGAGGACGAACTGCGGAAAATTATAGCGGACAAAGCAGACGAGCCTTACTACTCGGTCAAGCTACTGTTTCCGTTTTCAAAAGAGCGCCGTGACGAATTTTCCTTTGGTATAGGTATGCTTCGCTATAACGCCGCCCAGAATATCATCGGATTTATCAAGGCTATGATAGAATAGACCTATAAACGGGAGGTATACTATGCCCATTTCCATGCAGGAATTAAACAGAATCGTAAAGCTTCACGGCATTATTGAAGGCCATAAGGAGCACAGCCACGCAGCGCCCACCTATAAAGACAGCCCTTATCTTGCCGAAATGGCGCAAATTGCGCTTGCTCCCCGTGATCGCGATATAGAAACGCTGGAAGAGATCATTCCGACGCTTTGGTATCTTACCGAATGTTATGACAAAATGTGCCGTGCGGGAATGTCCGTGAAATTTTACACACTGCAGCTTCAAGCCCATACAGAGCTTATGAAACTCAGAGAATATGACATTGAGGACATGGAAGGGTTTGAAAACTGTTTTTATTTGGCGGTCAAAGCAAGAAATTATTATGAACCTGACGATTGCTCCGACCTTGTCGCAATCGTGTCCGGCAGTCTGCCGGATGAAAGAATTCGTGAATTGCTTCTCTCAGCGCAGGAAAACCGACTGGGATTCATCAAAAACGATCCTGTTGAGAAAACGGAGGAATATCTTGCTGTGATTGACGAGGTAGAGGAACGAATAGACAAAGAAAAAACAATGGATTTCTGTATGGAATATTGGAACTTAAAAGCGGAATATCTGTTTGAACACGGTATTATTTGGCGTTCTCCGGCACAGATTAATCCCGGTGTTATGTTCGACTGAATCAATAATCATTTTTCAGCGTCGGTCATTTTGACCGGCGCTTTTTGTCGCCGTTGCGGTGACCACATTCACCCTCAAAAAACATATAATGATATTGTAAAAGAGGATATGCTTTGGACGATGGCACATCCGCCGGATAATTATTTTATTCAGTGGGATAAGTGCGCCCTAATGCTCTTAAAAGCATATTCTTACATCAAAATCAGTCTGTTTTGACTTGTTCAAAATGGGCGGATTTCATTTTTAGGAGGCTGTTTTACCGCTGCCCTGGGTATGCCATACGACACCCGATTTGACACCCTCGGAGAGCTTTTCACGGATAGCAAAGGCTGCGAACATCTGCTGATACCGCATAATATGCTTCTGATTGATAGTCTCAATCTTGCCATCAACTTCACGTTCCATATTTGAGAATGAAAAGCAGACGCTCAGGGGAACACATAGAAGTGAGCTTCTTGAACTGAGATATAAAAATATCTTTCAATATATTTGTATCCTGATCATAGACCTCATCAGCCATATCCTCGAATATTCGACCATAGTATGTATATCCGAGCCTTGTCAGATGAACAAGTGCAGGCATCTGGACACGAGTCATCTCGTTAAAAAAGTTTTTGCCATTACTTGCTTTCGCCATAAGAGCGCTCCTTTCGACTATACATCGCCTATCCCAATCTTCTGAAATACCCGTCCAGCTTCTCCTCGCAAATTCTCAGTATTTCTTTCTTTTCTTTCTCGTCAAGTGCTGTCCATACCGTCGGTTCGACTTCGACTATACCGAGAGTTCTGGTGTGCCTGAGCATCTGCATATCCTCAAACCGTTTGAAAGGGTTTGCAAGAATGTTTCTCTGAGCTTCTTTGTCGGTATATCCTCCTTTTGCAAAAATGCTGTTTGCTTTTTCAACAATGAGCCCGTTTTTCCGCCTCGATTCGTAATAATTTCTGAAGTAGGAAACTATATCGTCAAGGGTACGTTTATCAACTCACCTCAAAAGGGCGAAATCAAGATTGTAAAGACTTCATACGACAACAAGGTCGAAGGAATACATTTTGAGGTAACCGGAAAGACATACACAGGTCAGACTTTCAAGAAAACATACACAACCGACAAGAACGGTATAATCAGCATTAACGATTTAAGAGCCGGTGAATATACCATACACGAAGTTAAGGATTCTGCTTCGGCAGGCTATCTTTTACCCGAAGATAAGCAGTTAACGATTGACCGTGACGGTGCAATGCTTGTTGCCAATATGCACAACAGCAAGCTACCGGACAATCCCCCGACAGGTGCAAGCGAGGACAGCTTTACGCAGACAGCGGTTATTATCATATCAATGGTAATGATGAGTGCGGCTGTTGTGCTTGTGTTCCCGCTTAGCAAGAGAAAAATGCGTAACAGATAAAAATACAAACAGCAAGCAAAGATAAACAATAAATTTTCTGATTTTCACAGCGATAGCAATTTGGCTATCGCCGTGATTTTCTTTTTCTGATAGCGAAAATACAAAGCAATATTAGTGCATGCTGTTCAAAATTTGTAATATCAAATAACGAAAAAAGCATATACAAAATTAACTGAATTTTAAAAAATGTGCTTTTGGTATTGACAAAGTATTAAAATAATGTTAATATAATGTCAAATTAGGCGTTATATATCTGATTTAACAAAAAATATGAAATGTATTGTTGAAATGGGGAAATTAAAAAAATATCAACAAAAATAATGTGTTTAATTCTTGAAGGTGCGCTCTCACTTGAATTAGTAGCTTCCGCAGGTGCGGAGGCAGGGGTCAGCTTTGAAACTACTGATTACGAATCAACAGATGCAGTGTCAGAAGAAACAGAGTCTGAACAGGCAGAAATCCTCTATGAAATAATATCGCTGAGAGACGAGTACAGCAAGAGATTTATGCTCAGTGATGGTAACGTACAAATTGCACGTTATGATTCTGCTGTCCATTTTCTTGATGAAAACGGTGAGTGGAAGGATATAGACAACTCTTTACAATCAAGCGATGCAATTGACAGTGAAGATTTCAACGGATATGAAAATAAAGCCAATGAGATCAAGGTCAAGTTTTCAAAATCCTCAGACGCAAGCAAACTGTTCAAATATCAGTTTGATAAAAGCAGTATTACATGGGGACTTAGCAACGCTGATAAAAAAGCGGCTAAAATCAGTAAAAGAAATGCTGTAGTTCATTCCGATGATGATAAACTTGCGTTGGAAAATACACAATCCGGTGTTACATATACTGATATTATGCCAAGCACGGATTTGCAGTATACGGTTATTGGTAATACGATAAAAGAAAATATTATTATCAAAGATAGAAAAGACAGTTATGATTTCACTTTTGACATTAAAACCAAAAAGTGTACATTACAATTGGAAGATGACGGCTCTATTTCTGTCTTTAATAAGGATAATGAGCAAGTTGCACTTATTCCCGTTCCGTTTATGTATGACAGTGAGGGCGTGTACTCTCAGAATGTCAGCTATTCTCTGAACGAGTATAAAAAAGGTAAATATCATTTAACGATAAGTGCTGATCCAGAGTGGATAAATTCTGCTGAAAGACAGTTTCCCGTTACGATAGATCCTATTATAGAAAAGAAGTACAGTAACGGAATTACAGGCGCTACTGTTAATTCTAAGAATCCCTCAGTTAATTTCAGCAGCATTCCTGTATATTATGTTGGAAATGACAACACATTTTATAATTCCCGATCATATTTCAAAATTGATGTTCCTGATATCGGAAAGAGCAACATTGTTGTAAAAGCAGAGTTCAATCTTTATCAGACTGCGTGCAATCCGAGTGATTTTGCAGAAAGAAACATTTATGCTTATAAACTGACACAGGATTGGGATGCAACTCAAATAACATGGAATAATAAGCCAACCAATCAATCAACAATATCGGATTATATGGCTTTAAATAAGACTAATTCCACAGTTAAAACGATTGATATAACCGGTATGGTAAGGGAATGGTACAGCGATATTTCCAAAAATTATGGTTTTGTTCTTATGGGCGACAGTGAACCCGCAACTTACGGTAAAGGTTCGGCTACATTTGTAAAATCACTGGCAAACACTAATTTTACTAATGCACAGCTTCCGTCATTCAAAATTACTTACAGAAACAATAAGGGTATAGAAGACTACTGGACTTATCATTCTGTAAGCGCCGATAATTCCGGAACGGCGTATATCAATGATTTCACCGGTAATTTAGTTTTTGTAAATACAGATATTGATGAAAGCGGCAACAGATATCCGCTAACGCTCAGCCATGTATATAACGGATATAACGCAAAAAATCAGTACAGACAGCCTACACCGAGCAGCACAGTATTATATAACAAGATGAATTTCGGATTAGGTTGGCAGCTCAGTGTCGAGGAAACAATAGTTGCTGTATTCGGAAATTCAAACAGGTATGTTTACTGTGACGGTGACGGTACGGAGCATCATTTGATTAAAACCGCAAGCACCGGCGATAATTTTCTGGATGAAGACGGACTTGGTCTGACATTAAGCATAGATTCTTCAAGGAATTTTAAGCTTAGTGACAATAGCGGTAATTATAAAACCTTTGATGTGGCAGGTTATCTTACTTCATGTGTTGATTCAAACGGTCAGAAAATTAAATTTACTTATAATAATTCACAGCTGGTTTCTATTACTGACGGTGCGGGAAGAGCAACAAAGCTAACATATGACAGCAATAACTATTTAACTTCGATAAAGGATCCCGCAGGACGAGAAACGACGTATACCTATAACAATGCGTGTTATCTTACCAAAATTACTTATGCAGATGGCACATATTCTGCATATGCTTACGATTCAGATGGTATGTTACTGAGAACACACGACAGCGAAAGTGCATACAGAATACATTTTACATATTCGTCTGATAAGGCAAAAAGAGTAAAATCGTATCAGGAATATGTTAAAACCGGAACTGAGTATACACCGGGACAGAAGGTGCTTATTTCATACAATGTGAGTGACTTTGAAACAACGTATACTTCTTCCGGTAAAGATAATACCATAAACACATCTGACGATATAAAAAATGTCTACATATTTGATAATTATGGCAGAACGGTTTCTTCATATTCGACAAACAAAAATAAGACTGAGATATACGGAGCACAGTCTCATTCATATGTATCCGCTTCAAACAACGGAAAAGCAAACAAAGTTAAAGATAGTGCAGGTGTAGGAGGAACAAATCCTAACTTTCTTAAATCAAATCAGTGTGAATCACTGTCAGGCTGGACGCTCGGAAGTATGGGTGCAAGCAATACTTCCGTGACGGGTGGACTTGACAGCTCGACAAAATTTTTAGGTAATAGTTCTCTCAGAGTAGCGTCAAATTCAGCTGTTTCAAATTCTACCGTAGGATATAAGCAGACTGTAACACTCGGTGCAGGCAGTTATACTGCAAGCGGCTATATCCGTACTTCTTCGGTAAGCGGAACAGGTGCAGGCATTGCTGTTGCCGCGCCTGACGGAACGGTTATTGCACGTTCAAAATGTGTAACCGGAACAACAAATACGAGTATAGATAACGGCTGGCAAAGAATAAGTATGTCATTTACAGCGCCGACAAGTGCAAATTATTCTATCATATTCGGTATAACGAATGGCACAGGAACGGCTTTTTTCGACTGCTTACAGCTTGAATCAGGCTCAAATTGCAGTAATGTAAATCTGCTTGAAAATGCAGGAATGCAGACGCTGTCGAATTGGAATAATAATAGCTCAAAATATATTGCTACCGGACTTATCGGAAAAGGACTTGCTATTTCCGGCAACCCGAGTGCAAAAAGATATTTATCTCAGACCGTGGCAATTAACACAGCTGCAAATGATACATTTGTATTATCAGGTTGGGCAAAAGCCAATTCTGTAAGTCAGGGTGGCAAGCGTACTTTTAGACTCAGAGCAGTTATAAAATACAAAGATAATACTCATCAGGAGGTTATAGCACCGTTCCTGAGCAGATCATCGGCATGGCAGTATACCACTGTTTCAGTTGTGCCCGGGAAATCGGGAATCATTGAAAATATTACCGTGTATTGCGACTACGATTATAACTGCAATACCGTGTGCTTTGACAACATTTCGCTGACCAAGGATATTGCACAGAGCTATACCTATGACAATAACGGAAATGTTTTATCTGTAGTGGATAACGCCAAGAACAAATCCACTATGTCATATTCCAACAACGACCTTGTAAAACAGGTAAATCCGAGCGGATATGATTATACATACACTTATGATAAAAAGCACAATCTGCTTACTGCTACCAGTGAAAACGACGTGAAGTATGCTTATACATATGACAGCTATGGAAATCCTTTGACGCTTACTGCATCTGACAGCGGTAACACGATGAATATTCGCTCAACCGCGGAATACAGCAGTAACGGAAATTATCTTGCATCTCTGACAGATAGCAGAGGTCACAAAACAACTTATGACTATTCTGCAAACACAGGCTTGTTAAATAAAGTCACCGATCCGCTGAACAACAGCGTTATATACAGATACAATGCCAAAAATCAACGGCTGACGACTGTATACTATGATAAGAACAACAGCAATACTCTTGATACGGGTGAATCTTCGGTAGCTTATGCTTATTCAAAAGGTCGCTTGTCTGCTATAACTCACAACGACTTTAAGTATAACTTTGCATACGATGTTTTCGGAAATCTGCTGAGCACAAAGGTAGGCAACATTGCGCTTTCTACAAATACATACGGTGCAAATAACGGTAATCTTACTAAAACCGTTTATGGCAACGGCTGTGCTGTGGAATTTGAATACGATAATTTGGATCGTATAACGGCACAGAAGATCGACGGTACTGTCGCTTACAGATGGTATTATGATAATAACGGAAATATTGACAGAATGCTTGATGTGATCAACAATATTTCTTATGTTTATGAATACGACCTTACCGGAAGACTTGTAAGAAGTTACTCAACGAAAGGAACAAGCAAGCTTCTTTCGACTGAAAATCAGTATGATGATCAGAACCGTATCAAATCAGCGACATATATTCTTCCGAATAATGCCAAGCAGCGTTATTTCTATTCTTATTCAAGTGATAACCTTATAACCGGCGTTTCATTGCCGGCGTCAAGCGGTCTTTCATATAGTTATGATGATTTGAACAGACGTACACTGAGAAGAATAGCAGGTCAGAACGTTACAACTCAGGTTGAAACGTATAGCTACTATTCGCCCGGTCAGTATGTCGCAACAAATCTCGTTAATAAGATAACTTATGCGGATAACAGTACGCTGAGCTATATCTATAACGCTAACAATTGCATCACTTCAGTAACCGATGAAAACGGCAAACGAATTACATACAAATATGACGGCATGGGTCAGCTTATAAGGGAAAATAACCCTTATACCAACCTTACAACAGTATATTCTTACGACAAAGGCGGAAATATTACCTCGGCAAAAGAATATGCGTATACAACAGCCGCGGAGCTTGGTACAGTAAAGAAGACGAATACTTATACATACGGTGACAGCAACTGGAAGGATAAGCTGACAGCCTACAACGGCAAAACGATAACATATGACAAAATAGGAAATCCGCTGACCTACCGAGATTCGCTGTCGTTCACATGGAAGAACGGCAGACAGCTTGCCTCTTTACAAAACGGCAGCAGTGTGATAAACTATACATACAATGCCGACGGAGTAAGAATAGGAAAAAGCGGCTCAAGAGCCGGAACTTTTATAGTTTCAGGTACGCAGATACTGCGTGAAATAAACAGTGTAGCGACCATAGATTATCTCTATGACGAAAGCGGCTCGCCTGTAGGACTTACTTACAAGGGAACAACATATTATTACCGCAAAAATCTCCAAGGGGATATAATAAATATAACCGACAGCACAGGAGCAAAGGCAGTAACATACACCTACAATGCCTGGGGCAAGATTATGTCAATGACAGGCAATATGGAGCTTGCGGTTAAAGCCTGCTAATCTAAGTATCTACAGTTCACTTGGATTATATAAGTCCTGTCTATCAAATAAGGCAAAGAAAAACATTCGTGATCGATTCATCACGACTTAAAAAATAAGGGGAAAATAATGATAATCAAAATAATTGTTCTGATGTCGCTATGTGCTGTTATTGCATTCAGAAAGCACTTTAAAAAACGTGCTTTATTTGTATTTGTTTTGATTGTGGCTATTTGCGCAAACATTTTTATTCCGGCTTTTGAATTTTTTGTTCGTTCAGAGCCTCAGAATGACAGAATATTGGATTATATCAGTCAAATCAATTGGCATGACAGTGAATTGTTAAAATCAAAAGGTTTTGACTGTGACGGTGAAACAGGTACATACGCAGATGATGATAAATTCAGCATTCACGTTGCTGATGCGACTTCTTATGATAAAGAAGATATTGTTTCGGAATATAAAAATATTCATTATGAGTATTTTTCGTATTTGTCAGATACACTTTTTATTCCGGAACTGCGTAAGAGCTATTCGGTTATAGTAGGTGATAAGGTTGTTGAGATCACTTATAAAGACTGCCTTAGCAAGCCGGGCATAATGGATAAGCTGGAAGGAATATTCGGTGCAGCTGCATAACCACATCACCAATAATACTGCACTTTTTAAAATCATAAAATTTCAATTAAATCACGACGATAGAAAACCGGCTATCGCCGTGATTTTCTTTTTCTGATAGCGAAAATACAAAGCTGTGCCGACGGGTACGGCAAACGCATTTCATATAAGTATGATGGCATGGGTCAGCTTATAAGGGAAAATAACCCTTATACCAACCTTACAACAGTATATTCTTACGACAAAGGCGGAAATATTACCTCGGCAAAAGAATATGCATATACAACAGCCGCAGAGCTTGGTACTGTAAAGAAGACCAATACTTATACATACGGTGACAGCAACTGGAAGGATAAACTGACAGCCTACAACAGCAAAACGATAACATATGACAAAATAGGCAATCCGCTGACCTACCGAGATTCGCTGTCGTTTACCTGGAAGAACGGCAGACAGCTTGCCTCTTTACAAAACGGTAACAGTGTGGTAGACTATACATACAATGCCGATGGAGTAACAGGCGTATGTTCACTACTAACACCACACCCGCTTTTTATTGAATTTTGCTTTTCTGAAATTAAAATAACATAATGGCGCTGTATTGCAATACTAAGCACATTTAACGGCAATAATTCAATAGGAGTATATGGATCAAACTGATGTGCTATAAATAAAGTTGTAACACCCCCCAAAAAAAGTGCTATAATCAACACAGGAGGGAAAAGCAATGGCAAGTTACGACGAAGAATTCAAGAAAAGGATAGTGCGGAAGCACATGGGCGAAGGGCGGACGATAAGAAGCCTGTCGGAGAAGTACCACGTTTCCGAGAAAGGAATCGGGTACTGGCTGAAAAAATACCGTGAAGAATGCTCAAAAGATCCTGCTGCAAAGGAAGAATACGACCTCATGAAGGAAAACCTCAAACTCCGAAAGGAGCTTGAAGAAATGAAAATAACTTCCTAAAAAAAAGCGGCAGCACAGCAGTTTCTGACCGTACAGTATATCTGACTCTCAGAACTGCTCACGGAGCTTGCGATCTCCAGAACCACAGGGGGACATTCGGAAAAACCATTGCCAAGTACAAGAAACCGGCACTCCTTATCCTTGACGAATGGCTATTGTACCAGCTCGAGGAAAGCGAAGCCCTTGATTTGCAGGAAATTGCCGAAGCGCGCTGCAAAAAGGGTTCAATCATTTTTGTTCCCAATTTGATGTACCAGGCTGCCTTAATGTTTGAACGCTTTCTGCCGATATAGTGAGCGTGAATAGTAGTTATGGGATGATTAAAAAGATTTATAATAGCACTGATAATATTCATTGCAATAATTTCCATTTCCGTAAAAATAGATACACAAGTCCAGCTTTATTATACACCAACTTGAAAAATTTTCAAGCTTATTATGCATTTATGTTCTACTACTAAAATCGTAATGAATTTTGTGAGTGAAAATTAATTCCACGGCATTCTTGACACAGGCACCTATCGCCGTATGAGTTGAAGTAAAAGAGACAAACCGCGCCGCAAGCGGCTTTGTTTTACTTGGCAGTCAAAATCCTATATACGCCGAACCTATATCAAGAGCCTTTCGTGGCATAAACGATTAAAAAATATTACGACTTTGGGGTAGAACCATGCATTTATATATAACCACGCTTTACACATTCTATTCTCTACTATATACAAGAGAAACACGAATAACATAGGAAATAAACAACGCAATGAAGCAGATTGCGTTTCATGATGAAAATTTCAAAACTGACATATTACAAAGTCTTTATTTGCATTTCAAGTCGGAATTGTGCATTTCAGGTCGAAAAATGTACATTTCAGGAAGAACCTATTGAATTTTCATAATGATATCAAGTATACTTGTGCCTAGGAGAGATGTTGAATGATTAATAAAATAGCCAACTGCATTGCTGATTTTGTTTGTGATAAAAAAATGCATGAAAAAAATGATTATGAACGTGCTATTTTGGTTTATGGTTATGAAATAATATTATCTTCTGCTTTATCTTTTGCGGCTGTGATAGTTTTTGGGGTGGCGTTCTGTAAACTATTTGAAGCTATAATTTTCTTTTTAACTTTTTATTTTATCAGACGAAGAACAGGTGGATATCACGCTGATACATATTTCAAGTGTAACCTTATCTTTTTCCTAAATATTATTGCTGTTCTGGTTGTGATTTCGTTCAGGATTTCTTTCGCATGGCAAGTAATATTTAATGTCTTTGCATTTATTTTCTGCTTCCTGCTTATATTAATGAAAGCTCCGATAGAAAATCCCAATAAACCTATAAGTAAATCTAAGCAAAAAAAGCACAAAATTATCGCATTTATACTGCTCGGTATTTTAGAATGTATATCTGTAGTTATTATAAATCAGTATACATATTCCATGAGCATCTCATTGGCACTGTTCTCTGTTTCAGTTGCTATGACGATAAAATCACATTAAAGAAAGGAGGATTTGACACACATGAAAACAACAATAACTGAATTATTAGCAAAAGTCGGAATGAATGCTGCAAAAAAAGCTGCAGGTACAGCTTCACAATTTGGCTATCATCAGGCAAAAGAACCTCAGATGCCGAAACAGAAGAAGTGATGTTATTTTGGTTTACAAACCTTACTGTGATTAATGTTATATTACATGGTTTGTAAACCAAAATTTTTTCTGTTACGCAGAGAAGACAATCAGCTGAAATAAGAACGCTGATAAAAACAAGATTTTGACAGCATAAGGCTGTCACGGAAAGTCATTTTGAGCGGAAAGGAAATTTGTTGTGAAAAAAATAGTAAAACGAATAGCTGCTATAGCAGTCATTTCTTCAACTGTAATGTCATTAATGGCAAGTGCTTCTGCACTCACAAATAGTGAAACCGTAACTAATACAACCAAAATAGGCACAACATCATATACAACCAAAGGTACAAATGATATCTCGACAACCCGATATTCTTTTGTAATTGATCTTTCAACCTATGTAAGTAGCCCAAGTAGTGCAACTGCAAATGAAATTCATACACATTGGCAGGTATATGATTATTGGACAGGCGCTGATATAGGTACGAAGCAAACAGAAGATGGTTATAATACAAACAGAAAGGACGGGTATGACTGCGTATCCAGAACATATTATGATGATATAACCGTTCTTTGCGCTCATACCGCTTATAAAAACGGACAAACACTTATAGTAAAATATACCCAGACTACAAACTAAACAGGTGTAGTAATTTAATAGACCGATGGATTTTATGCCCATCGGTCGACTTATAATACGAAAGGAACAACCATGAAAAAATCTTCTGTATTATTATCGTTTGCTATAACCATTGCAACAGTTTTTACAACGTCCGGCTGCGCTATGCAGGAGTCATACGACAGCTATATACCCGACCCGTTTGAAACATTTGAATCAAACACCCTTATCGGCGACGATATTAAAGAAAACACGGCGGCTCAGAATCTGTCAAAATACTCAACAGGCGGTTATGAGTGTACCGTTAATGAAGGAAAACCGATAGTTTATACGGGAGAAAAAATAACCGTTCCTGTTGCTGTTACTGCCGATGATACAAATGAATATGAGATGTCACTCGGCATATCTGCCGTGATAAACGGCACTGTACAGACGCTGAGTACAGGTGGTATGCGGGAAAGCAATATGCTCATTTTCGAGAATATCGCTCCGGGTGAAACAATCGAGCGGGAGATAACTTTTGACCCTGTTATCAGCAGTGAGGATAAGGGTAAAAAGCAGCTGCCGATTACTTTTTTCGCTCACTTCAACGCCGCATATATACCCGATGAAAGCTACCCCACCTTTGGTATGACTCACCATGCCAATCATTGCCTTTATACCACGATAAGCCTTGACGGTACGCCTAAATACACAGATTACAGCTACGCTTCCGATATAAGCAAAGAGCTTATCACAAAAACCCTTTTGGAAAAGTACGCCGATAACACAGGTACTCCATTGAAGACAAGCGGACGAACAAGAGTAAATATGTATCAGAACACAAAGACCGACACGGGCGTTTTACGGCTCAGCGAGGACGGTACATTAAATCTCAATCTGATGCTTTATGAAAATGAAAACAGCGGTAAATACAGAGTTTCACTATACAAAAACAACGAACTAATAACTATAAACGGCAATGACTATATCGAAGCAGAGCTTGTAGACGGATATCTGTACACATATTCCGTACAGCTTGACAATATTGCTCGAGGTGACTTTATATATGCCGCAATACATAAAAACACGGGCGAGAATTTTGAAGAGTATGCTTCATTTGATATGACACAGCCCAAGCTTGTTGTAAACAGCGATTTTGAAGTAAAAGAGCCGGAAAGACCTGCCGGTACAGATAACAGCTCAGATACTTCCGACAGCACTCCGCAGGAAATAATAAACAACGGCGCTGTTGTGAAAAATACATCATTTACAATTAAGCTCATCGGATATATCGAACAGGACGGGAAAAGGCTCGCAGTTATTGAGAATAACAAAGCCCTGTACATTTCCGACATAGACGAGGATAAGCGTGTAAGTGAAATAGTACGTATTGAAGAATTGGAAAAGCAAGGCTATATGACATACTCTCTCGCCATTGACGGCACTAAGATGGTTATTAAGAAATATGAATATGAGGGAGATGAAGTAAAGAGCGGAGCGTATTATCTGCTGGATAGTGATTTTTCGGCTGTAAGCGAAGTACCTATGCAAAAAAGCGGAGAATTTATCATTGAAGACGGTATTATACTTAACGACTCGCAAAAGCTGATACATGAGGATATAAACGGCAGTACAACGCTATGCGTATGTGATTATAACGGCGAAAACAAAAATCCGATTTACACATTCCCGGACAATTACTATGATTACTCTCTTGCCACAGACGGCGAGCTGGTATTTTTCAGGCGGTGTAAAGAGGGAAGCACTACCGAGTCAGCCGTGGTTATAAATCTCAGCGACGGCAATACCGTAATATATGACGGAGACGGGCTTACCGATGACGGCGGCGGAATAATCAGCAGCGAGGGAGATTATATCTTCTTCCCTGATCATAAAAACACAAGCGGAAAGTTTGTTATCTTTGATAAGACCAAAAAAGAATTCCGTGAGATAAAGACCGAATATAAGACCGAGGGAAGTACAAGCTCGGCACTCTCTCCCGACGGTGCTTATATTGTTACCTCTGTGACCGAGATAAGTGCGGCTGACGGCAAAACCCCGACAGGCACATATTTAAGGATTTATGATACAAAAACAGGTGAGCTGTTCTTTGAAGAAGAGATAAGCGACAGCAAACTGAAAGTAGGCGGAACTCTGCTCGTCGGAAACGAATATGTGATTCTATCCACAACAAACGGCGACTACAGAATAAAATACAGATAACGAAAGGGAATAAGCTATGCAGTTAACACTTGAACATATCACAAAATCCTACACGAAAGGCAAAAAGCGCAAAAACGCACTTGAGGACTTCACGCTCACCTTCACCGAAGGAGTGTACGGACTGCTCGGTCCCAACGGCGCAGGTAAATCCACGCTTATAAATATCATCACGGGGATAATCGGCAAAGACAGCGGAAGCATAGCGTTTTCCGACGACGGGGACAACAGCTTTTTGTCACATCTCGGCTTTATGCCGCAGGGCATGGACTTTTACCGCAACTTCACAGCAAAGGACTACATAAAGTACATCATGGCGCTGAAAAAATACTCTCCCGACAATGCGGACGAGTATGCCCTTTCTGTGCTTGACCGTGTAAATCTGCACTCGGACGCAGATAAAAAAATCGGCGCGTTTTCGGGCGGAATGAAGCAAAGGCTCGGTATAGCGCAGGCGATAGTAGGCGAGCCTAAGGTGCTGATTTTTGACGAGCCGACCGCAGGCCTTGACGCAAAGGAGCGTATTCGTTTCAGAAATGTTATAAGCTCCCTTGCCGCAGATAAGATAGTTATACTTGCAACGCATATCGTCACCGATATAGCTTATGTTGCGAAGACGGTCGTTCTTATGAACGGCGGCAAAATAATCAAAACAGGCACGCAGGAAGAGTTATGTTCCGATATTTCGGGCAAGGTGTGGGAGATAACCGCCGAGAGTGACAAGGTGATGGAATATATGAGTCGTATGCGTGTATCAAATGCGGTATCTGACGGCAGTAAATACACTTTACGCATAGTGTCGGACAATCTTCCCGAGCAGGGTGCAAAGACTGTACAGCCTACTCTTGAAGATGTGTGTATTTATTATTTCGGGGATATGTGATATGAAGCTGTTTAAATATGAACTGAAAAAGAATGTGCTTCGCTTATCGGTCTTTATACTTCTGCTTGCGCTTATCGGGGTAAATCTGTTCAAACAGCACGAAACAGCGAGATTTCTCGGCGACAGCCGTATTGCAATAGGCGTAGAGGATAAATCGTCACTCGGCAGAAAAATGTATGAGGAGTACAAGGGAGAGCTTACCCTGCAAAAATTTGAAGCTCTCGGCGAATACCGTGATTATTTGCAGGATTATATAAGCAGCGACGAATACAAGCCTACCGAAGAAGCAAACGACAGATTTTTCACAGGATATGCGATGGGTGATCTGAATTATTCAGAAGAAACTGCCGATAAAATGAGATATGCCTATCTGTACCCAAATCAGATGATAGAGCTGAAGCAAAGAGCAGACGAAAACATTGAATTTTACACCGGCAGAAGTGATTTTGAGGTTAGAAAAAACGAGCTTGTAAAACAGCTTTATACAGGCAGGCGTATTTCCGCATACGGAAACTATGAGGCGTTCAGGCTGTACTTTGATTACGAGTTTTCCTCGCTTGTCATTATAGTGATGATTATTTTTGCTTTTGCGGCGTCGCTCAGCGATGAAAAAGCGACAGGCACGGACAGGATAATACGCTCCTGCCGCAGAGCAAAAAGCGTATTCCTTACTAAGCAGGCGGTAATGCTGCTTTTTATTACCGTGCTGATAGTTTTGTTTGCGGTTATGGATATAGTGAGGTTTAGCTCGTTTTACGACGGTTCGTTTATTAATCAGCCGCTTTATGCGATTGAAGAATACAGATATACGCCGCTTAATGTCACGGTATTCGGTGCTGTTATGCTTTCCTTGCTTGGAAAGCTGCTTGCGCTTGTTTTTATCGGAGAAATCGTACTGCTGATTTCTTCGTTTACAAAAAATGCGGGATTTTCGATAACGCTATGCTTTGCGGCTGGCGGAGCGATGATAATCATAAGCGAGCATATAAATCCGCTGTTTTCTCCGCTTTCGCTTTTAAACGCGGAAAGCTGGATGAAGGATTTTAACTGCGTCAATATTTTCGGCTATCCTGTACTGAGCTTTATTGTTCAGTTTGTTATCACGGCGGCACTGATTGCTTTGCTGACTGCTATCTGCTATTTCAGAGCCGGATATATAAGAAAAGAAAAGGGGGCGGTACAGTGATATTTTTATATGAGCTTAAAAAGATACTGATAAAGCAATATTCGCTGTTATTATATCTTATAGTTATTATTTTTGCCGCTTTTTCTCTTATTACGGCACAGCACCAGACTTACGGCTTTGCAACGGTCACCGAAAGGAACGAGTACCTTGAAACAATCACACCGTTCACAGGTGAATTGACTGATGAAAAAGCGGCGGAGATTACCGCACTTAAAGAAGAATATCTTGCCGCAAAGGCCGCTGTAAATGAGCTAAGCAATAAGTACGCAAACGGAGAGCTTGACGATGCCGCTTTTGAGCGAGAGATGGCACAGTACAATGAAATATTAAAGCGCGAGGAAATCATCGAGCAGATATTTTCACGCTATGAATATGCAGCGGCAGACCCCGAAAAGCGTATGCTGATACCCGCCGGGAGCGTACCTGTTCTCAGCGACACATCGGTAAACTTTCTTTTTTTACTGTGCATAACATTCTGCTGTGCGTATGCAGTAATGATAGAATACTCCGGCAAAAGCAGATACATACTTATCACGACAAAGGGCGGACAAAAAGCGACTATGGCAGCAAAGCTCGCTATACTGCTTTTGCTTACCTCGCTTACAAGTATAATAATATCCTGCTTTGATCTTGTGCGGCTGTCGGACGAACTGCCATTAGAGTATTGGGGATATAGCTTATGCTCTGTTCCTGCATTTGACAACACCGCAGTAGATATAAGTATTATCGGCGCATTTTTATCCGCACAACTGTTAAAGCTTATAGGCTATCTGTTTATTTGCATTGCCGCCATGCTTACCGCTCATTTTACCAAAAACTATGTGGCGAGCGTGTTCCCGTTCATAGCTGTGCCTGTGGTAGCCGATTATCTTGCGGAAAGAGACAGTCAGGCTTTGTTCTTGCCGACGGGACTGCTAAAAGGCGCAGGATATTTCTTAGGTGATAAGGCGGATAAGGGATATGCGACAGAAGCCGATACGGTTATATATTTCCATCATGTTCCGCCCTTATATACGGTTATTATGACTGCGGCGGTCGTATTGTTTATTGTTATCGGTGCGGTTATTCTGATAAAGTCGGGCGAGAACAGGCTTAACAGCAAAAGGCACGGAGTGAAGCATATACCGAAGGCAGTTGTTCTGACACTTGCTTTACTGTTTTGCACCGCCTGCGGAAGTACACGACAGGCAGAATGTGTTGATGTCCTCTCAAACACCGAGAACAGCCGATATTCTTTTGAGCTGAAATATGAAGACGAAAAAGAGCTTATCGCAGTCACGGATAAGTCAAGCGGAGAAAGCTTTATTATTCCCGAGGAGACCTTTGTTGATGAATCCTATTCCATCATGTCTATTTATCCGACCGAGAACTATCTGTATTACATGAAGGGTCGTAACTCAGGGGTTTCGATATACCGCATAAAACTGTCCGATATGACAAGAGAGGAAATAATAAAATCGTCAGATACTGCGGATAAATCCATACTCGGACTTACCTTTTCATGGAGTGATACCGAAAACAGATTTTCGGCTGTCCGCTTGTTCACAGATGAAAAGAATATATATCTTATAGATAAAAACGGAATGGTTTTTGTGCTGAATCCCTTTGCCGAGAAAATAACCGACTGCACCTGTATTATTGAGGAGAGCGTGCTCGGCGGATGTATTTTTGACGGTAAAGCTATCTATTATATTGATGAAGACGGCGTGCAGAAAATGTACAATGTTGTGAACAAGACATTTCGGATATAATCATTTAAGATATGAGGAGAAATATCAGCTGATGTTAAGATTATTCCTCGGGTGTTTAGTTTTAATAATTTCTTTCTGCTTTGCAGAAGTAACATGGGTGTATATCTGCGTTGTAGTTATAGAACTATGCCCTAGTAATTTCTGAATATATCTGATATCAACATCCTGTTCCAACAAGAGCGTTGCAAAAGAGTGCCTGAACATATGCGGGGTTATATGCAAAGATATACCGCACGCTTGACAATAAGAATTAATCATACAGCGGACGGATTGCTCTGTCAGTCTTTTGCCATATTTGTTTACAAAAAAATATCCGCAGTCCGAGATTTTTTCCTCATAGATAAAGTAATAATCGGAAAGAATAGTGAGTACTGAGTTGTGTTCAATAGGTATTATACGTTCTTTTGAGCCTTTCCCGTAAAGCTTAACCGATTTGCCTATAAAATCAACATCTTGAGAGTGTAAATTGCAGATTTCTGCCACTCTTGCTCCTGTTGCAAACAGCAATTCGAGAACCGCGGCATTGCGTATTGCGCTGTTTTTCTTATATTCGGTGTTTGATTTTTCTATTTGCGTATATGCAAAACAGAGAATCTCGCCAATAGTGTCCAAAGGAATGGTTTTTGGCAGCATAACAGGTTTTTTGATTGATGTTTCGATTTTATCAAACGGATTGCAATCAATAATATCCCGAATAAGCAGATAGTGAGCAAACGCTTTGAGCGTTGCCAGCTTTCGTTTAACTGTTTTGGGTTTATAGGATTTATTCAAGTGCTCTATGTAGTTCCATAAGCTCTGTTTGGAAAGCTCCGATGTAAAGCATCGAAACTGTATCAAATCAATACAGTAAGCACTAATTGTCTTATCGCTTAGCTTCTTGTGGTAACGGCAATAATTTATAAATCCGTCGATATGAGTTTTAAATTCAATCATCTTGACCTCCGAGTATAACTGCAAAATTTGGGGCGGAGCCCAGTAATATTTTTTACAGAATAAATTATATAAAGAGCTCAAAGAAAATTCAAGATGCTCCGGCTGCATTTGGGATAGCCTTTTAAATATAAGTGTTAATCAGTTTTCAAGTTTGAAATCAACCTTTTGAGAGTCTTTCATTAACGGAGGGGATAAGGATGTAAAGCTAACATAAAAATTGGTTTTTGATAGCACGATTGAGTTCGTGTGTAGAAAGGGATACGTTTATAAAGCGGAAAAACAGATGATAACTATAAATTATCGGAGGAAAATCATGAAATTAAATGTTATAGGACAACCATTATTAGAGGCTGCCGCTCAAACTTTTGTAGGTGCAATCGCATCATATGGTTTTGATAAGATAAGAAACGGATTTTATAAAGACAATACATTTGAAGGTGCATTTGATTTTTGGCAAAGAGGTATACATCATAATTCAGTACAGCGAGGGGACACCATTGTATTTGACGGCTTATTGTCACCATATATTCAATTGTTTCCACGCGATCCATATAGCAATGCTGTGCGTTGGAATACTTTGTATGATTTTGAAGGTAAAATCAATTCTAAAGAATTTAGCAAATTAGAATTTTATGCTGGATCCGATGAAACCATACGCACAGGTTCATTAAATGGAGAAACTCTAATTGGTTTATATAATCGATACGGATACATAGGAGAAGGTGTTTTAGGTGTAATTTCCACTTCGTATTTATTAAAACATCTACCCGACTTTTTCAATGTTAACTTTTGGGGATGCAGAGCGCGTATAACTGGAACGTTATCATATTGTCCAGCACAACATGGATTTGTCGCACAGGGTATGTTTTCAAAAGTCGGACTTCACTTAAGTACAGATCAATATAAGGAAATACCATATATTAAAATTAATTCCATAAAACTATACTCTAATGAAAGGGACAAAATCAGTTCCTTGTTAGGTTCTCCTTGGGCAGCCACTGATAGAGATGAAGAACCTTACCTTGTACAATATGGATATTTTAGTGAGAGTCTGGAATTGAAAGAATGCAATAAAAAAATATTAACATCTAAATCTTGGGATTCAGTAAAAATCTTTTATGATACATTAACGTCTCCTAGCCCATCCTTAAGTTTTTCGAAAAATTTTATAGGTTAAACTTTTCTTTGATATATGGAGGAAGATATAGATAAAAAC
>ENA-OUUV01000442-OUUV01000442.1-human-gut-metagenome-genome-assembly--contig:-NODE-442-length-26280-cov-3.945434_pt1 | contig 26280 bp, 23 predicted proteins | sample MGYA00237952_ERZ548838 | MGnify/ENA primary metagenome ERZ548838 (study PRJEB26490, sample SAMN05194705) | human gut metagenome | biome: terrestrial biome; feature: human-associated habitat; material... | reverse complement strand
CCGAATTGGCTTTGAAATGGAATTCTTTATTAATCTCACCCGAATTTAAAAGACCGAGGACTCTTTTCTTATAAAACATTTTATACATTCGGGTTTCATTATTGCAGTATGCAGCATAAATTACACCGCCTTTTTTGGTAACTCTTATTGCTTCGCTGATAGCGGCGTGTTTATCTTCGTTATTAAACAAATGATACATAGGTCCAAGCAACAAAACGATATCATATGTTTCATTATCAAGAAAAGATAAATCAACTGCATTTCCTTCATAAATAGTTATTTTATGCTTGGGCTTAACCTTCTTTTTTAAAATGTCAATATTGTGCGGGACAAGCTCAACCGCCGTAACATCGTACCCCTTGTCGGCAAGTGCAATAGAATATCTGCCTGTTCCTGCGCCAATTTCAAGGATTTTTGCGCCGTCAAAAGAATACCTCTCAATATATTCCATTGTTAAAAGATACTCAGGCAACCTGCTTTTACGGGTTAAGCGAGCATCCCCGTTGTAGTTGATATAATAATTTTTTACAGAGTTTGTCAAAGCCATTATATTACCTCAATTTCAATTCCCACTACACCATACTTTTCAATCTGTTCTTTGGTATAGTATTCAAGCATATCCTCGGGCGAAGCGGTTGCAAGCTCATCGGCGGTGTATCCGCATTTATCAAGCGGTAACGCCGCATACAGCTCATCAAAGTTACGGAATATGTGGAGTGCTTTTACAATTGCCTTTATTGTACTTGCTTTTCCTTTAAAGCAAATTGTATCACCGATTTTGATTTTGCGTCGTTTTTCATCATATAGCCGTAGTTCAATTGTTTTCGTTCCGTTCTTAATCGTTTCAAACGGAACATCGTTTAATTTCATGTTGTGAGTTATACCGCACCACCAATTATTTATGCATATATTTTACCATATACGATTATATATTGCAAATATCATAGAGAAATCGTTCTGCGATTTATAAGGAGATTTTTGGCAAAAAAGTATTGGTCTTAACCTGATAAAAATTGCAAATAACCGTTTGGTTTCTCTTTTATGTATCACACATCTTTCAATTGCTTCAATTTGTTAATATACATTTTATTACTGCTCAAAACGAGCAAAGCAGGGAGCGTCAAATGCTCCCTGCAATTTGTTCATACTGTATAAATTAATTCGGCATTGACAATCTCTCTTGCCTGATTTGAAATGTTATTCATAGCCTGTACCCAAGCCATCATGTCTTCTGATTTGAGCTGTTCTGTAATACCTTGCTGGTCTTTGAGCTGCTTTATAAGGCGGTCATACATCTCTGTTGCTCTAATGTCAACATCGTGCAAGTATGAGTTGAGTTTGCAGTTCGTTAACAATAAGGTATAGAAAACCTTGCGATGGCTTTTGATATATTCAAGATGCCGTTGCCCCCATACTCTAATCTCATAATTTGTCTTGGTTGAGATCAGGTTAGGGAGGTAAACCTCCCCAACCAGTGTGTAATCAATACCGTTGTTCTTATCTGAAAAAGTCTTGTTCATAATTCTTTATCCTTTCTTTTCTGTTTGGCCGTTTTGCTGCTTCAAGTATTTGATCAACCTGCTGTTTGCCGAGTACATTTCGTAACAAACGGTAGTCGGTCAACTGCTTGCGTAGCTTCAAGTTTTCCTTTTGGTAATGACGGTTTGAGTTTTGCAAGTCAATGTTGGCAAAACCTAAACTCGTATTCTTGCTATACAATTCTGCGTTCAGTCTTCTTGCCTTCATTAAATCAATAAATACGTTTTTAACAAACGCTTTTAACTTGTTGAACATACCCTCAATGCGGTTCTTGTAACTCTTTGCAGATTCTATACGTTGAGGTTCGGGGAGTGTGAATTCCTTTTCAAACGCCTCATTGTTAGATATATCTGTTACCCTATCAACTGTTGCTGTTAGGTCTTCTGCAGTCGTTATTAATGATTTAATTTCATTTTCAAGCTCCACAACTTCCTTACTCCGTTGTTCCTTTTTGTATTCCAGAACAGAGAGATGCTCGCGCTCATTACCTTGATGTTCCCACTCAACACCGTGACGTTCCATAATACTCGCAAGTGATTCTTTTTCGGATTGTAACCACGCCATTGTTTCCGTATCGCTCCTGCCGGCGCCACGAAAGCCCTGCTTTTCAAGTGCCTGTTTCATAGAAACTCGGGTATCTAATCCACGTTTGCTGTCGGTAGTAAAGGGAATAAAATCAATGTGCAGATGGGGCGTTGCTTCATCCATATGGAGCGTAGCATTGAACACAAACAGGTACGGGTTCTGTTTTTCAAAGGAGAGCATATAGTCCTCTAAAATGGCTTTTGCTATGGGCTCATTTCGAGAGCCAATACCCATATCGTTTTGATTGCCAACCTGAACAATTATCTCATAAAAGGGCTTTTCTTGTTTGCTTTTTTGTATGTGTTCAAGATAGTTATCTATCTTTCTGTCGGCTCTTTTTTGCCGGTCATTGTAACTTTGAAGAGCATTATCAAAGAGAATATGATACGCTTCTTCAAGGGAAATATTTTTAAATTCTTCATTGTTTTTCGTTCGTTCTCGGTCAACGTTTTCGGCGATAAATTTACGATTGTTGTGATCCAAAATGCCCGTACCGAGTTCGATACTGATGCTTGATAAATACATGATTACTTCATCTGTCTTTCATAATATCATTATCTCAATAAGTTCAAGTTCCCTAGGTTCTGTTACTCTTGTCAAGAGTAACGCAATGGCACTTTTGACACTTCGCATCAAAAGTGCATTGCGCTCTGCGAGGCAAAGACATCTCGAACTCATTAAGACACCTCATTCATACAAGACAGTATCGTCAGCGCCATATTCATCACGCTTAAGAAATCATCGTCAACCTGGCTGACAGTCTCCACTCTTTTCAGCTCATCGCAAAGGCTCGTCAACTCATTTCTCAGCGCCTTATACACTCTCGGATTACCCTGCACTTTAACATCACGCTGCAGCGCTCTGTCAATCAAATAATCCTGCTTTGTTAATCCCGAGAGTTTGACGAATTCGTCAAGGGTATTTGCTTCTTCAGGAGACATACGAAACGCTACTGTCTTGCTTCTCCAACGGTTGTGTTTGTCTGAATTCTTCGCTGACATATTAAGCACTCCTTTCAAGGTTTAATTTGTTTGCCATTTCATTTTGCTTTGACGGGAACAGGTGCGCATAGCGGTAAGTTATCTCTATGCTTTCGTGTCCGAGTCTGTCTGCAATCGCTACTGCTGAGAAACCGAGTTCAATCAAAAGTGAAACATGGGAATGACGTAAATCGTGAATGCGGATTTTTTGCAACCCTGTTTCCTTGCAACCTCTTTCCATTTCTCTGTGGAGATAGCTTTTGGAAATTGGGAACAGTCTGTCCGTCGGTTCAATCTTATATTGCATTTTGATATATTCCTGCATTTCTTCCGCAAGGAATTCCGACATCTTAATTATTCGATTACTCTTTTTTGTTTTCGGCGTGGTAATCACATCCTCGCCGTGTAAACGCTGATAGGATTTGTTAATGGTTACCGTGTTGTTTTGAAAATCAAAATCACTCGGTGTTAATGCAAGCATCTCGCCGAGGCGTAAGCCACACCAATACAGCATTTCAAATGCATAAAATGACACAGGTTTATCCATCATCACATCTGCAAATCTCAGGTATTCTTCCTTCGTCCAGAACAGTATTTCCTTTCTTTTTTCACTTCCCATATTACCCGCTTTCGCAGCGGGATTTGTACGGAGAGCATAGAATCTAACTGCGTGATTGAAGATTGCGCTAAGCTGGTTATGAATTGTTTTGAGATAGCACTCAGAATATGGCTTTCCGGTTTTGTCCTTCTGCCGAAGCAAATCATTTTGCCAAGCAATAACCTCTTTTGTCTGTATCTCGCTGATTTTTCTTTTGCCGAAATACGGAAGTATCTTCTTATCAATGATATTAACCTTTGTCAGCCAAGTTGTTTCCTTGATTCGTGAGCGTATATCGTTCTTGTATATATCAACGAAACTTTCAAAACTCATATCCATATCTGCGCTCTGCTGCAGGTGGAACACTCGCTCCCACTCTAATGCTTCACGCTTTGTTTTAAAGCCACGCTTGCATTTTTGTTTGTGGTTGCCCTGCCAATCAACATATCTTGCCATGACATACCAAGTTCCGTTTGATTCATTCCTGAATACAGGCACTATTTTTCACCTCCCTTGCTGTAAATTCGTTCATAAAAGTAATCTCTGTTAACTCTGCCTTTAACAGTAAGATAACCCTCGCTTTCAAGCTCCTCGTTCAGCTTGCGTATAATTTTGTACGCATAGGGATCGGATACCTCTAATGCTTCAGCTACTTCGTTTACTCTCATAAATCGGTTTTTCATAAAATCACCTCTCTTTTCTCTATATTAAACATATTTGTTTAATTAGTATTATGCTAAACATTTTTGTTTATGTCAACTCTTTTTGACAAATTATTTAACTTTTTTGTTTAGCCTTTCTTGACTGTCCTAAACAAATATGCTATGATGTGCTTAACAGATTGTGAAAGGAGAGCATTATGGCTGTTGGAGATAGAATAAAAAGAGTTCGTCAATTCCGTGGCTTAACTCAAAAAGAGCTTGGTAAACTTGTGGGCTTTGATGAAAAGACGGCGGATATTCGCATTGCTCAGTATGAATCAAATACAAGAAAGCCGAAAGAAGAGTTACTTATAAAAATCGCTGACGCATTAGAGGTTAATTTCCGTTCACTTTATGAGCCTTATAACTATGCGGCAGAGGATGTAATGTTTACACTCTTTGACCTTGACGAGCATTACAGAATTACTATTCACGATGTTCCCGACGAAGAGTATCCTGATGAAACACATAAAGCCGTTCAATTTAATTATTTTTTGCTTGATGAATTCTTTGAAGAATGGGCATTACGCAAAAAAGAACTTGCCGAAGGAATTATCAGCAAGTCCGAATATATGGAATGGAAATTAAACTGGCCAAGCACTGCAGGAGAAGATCCGAGTGTTAAGTGGCGACACTCGTAAGCCATCGGTATCTCGCAGTAATTGACGTCAATTTCCTGTTATCAAATTGTTATCAAGCCGAAAAAGAAAACTCCCGAAACCCGCTTTGTTGCAGGGTTTCGGGAGTTAATTGTTTAAGATTTTATTATTCCCACTCGACGGTGCCGGGGGGTTTGGAGGTTATGTCATAAACTACGCGATTTACGTGTTTTACCTCGTTTGTGATACGATTTGAAACCTTGGCGAGAATATCGTACGGTATCTTCGCCCAATCGGCTGTCATAAAGTCATCGGTTGTTACTGCGCGTATTGCCACAAGGTTATCGTATGTGCGGTGATCGCCCATAACGCCTACCGTATTGACTCCCGGAAGCACACAGAAGAACTGTGCGAGGTTTTTTTCATAACCGTTCTTCGCCATTTCATCGCGTAGCACCCAATCGGCATTTTGGAGAACTTCAATCTTTTCCTTTGTTATCTCGCCGATAATTCTGACACCGAGACCGGGTCCCGGGAACGGCTGACGCCAGACAAGTTCGTGCGGAATTCCGAGCTTTTCGCCTACAGCTCTGACCTCATCCTTAAACAGGCTTGAAAGAGGCTCAATAACGTCGATGAATTCAACGTCGTCGGGCATTTTGACCTTATTGTGATGCGTCTTGATTTTATCGGCATCGCCCTTGCCGGACTCTATGCAGTCGGGGTATATGGTGCCCTGTGCAAAGAAGCCCTTCTCGGCCTGTTTTCTTATCTCATCCCAGAACACCTTGTAAAATTCCGTGCCTATGATTTTTCTCTTCTGCTCGGGGTCGGAAACGCCTTTAAGGGCATTTATGAAATGGTCCTGACAGTTTACGCGCACGAAATTCATATCGAACAGCGAAGTGAATGTCTTTTCGACAAAATCGCCCTCGTTCTTACGCATAAGTCCCTGGTCAACAAAAACGCAGGTGAGCTGTTTGCCGACGGCGCGAGAGAGAAGTCCCGCCGCGACCGAGGAATCGACACCGCCCGAAAGGCCGAGAATAACCTTTTTGTCTCCGATTTTTTCGCGAAGGCTCTTTACGGTATCGTCAATAAAGCTGTCCATCTTCCAGTCGCCGTGACAACCGCAAACATTATACAGAAAATTGTGAAGAATTTTAAATCCGAACTGCGTGTGAGTTACCTCGGGGTGGAACTGCACGCCGTATATTTTCTTTTCTTCGTTTTCATAAGCTGCTATCGGGCAGGCTTCCGTTTTTGCGGTTATTTCAAAACCTGACGGCATCACTTTAACTCTGTCCGTATGGCTCATCCAAACTACGCTCGTTTCATCGACGTCGTCAAAAATTTCAGACTGTTTTTTTGTAACCGTAAGGTCGATTTTGCCGTATTCGGACTGTTCCGCGGTCTCAACATTGCCGCCGACCATCCACGAAATAAGCTGGCAGCCGTAGCATATGCCGAGTACGGGTATTCCGAGCTCCAAAATCTCTTTTGTGTAGTGCGGCGAACTCATATCAAACACGGAGTTAGGTCCGCCGGTAAAAATAATACCTTTGTAATTGCCCTCTTTGATTTCGCTGAGCGGTGCGGTATACGGCAGTATTTCCGCATAGACATTGTTGTCGCGTACACGCCGCGCAATCAGCTGATTATACTGACCGCCGAAATCGAGTACAAGTATTTTCTCCATAATATCCTCTTAATTATCTGTAAATTATAGCTTCTCTCTCAGGTCCGTTAGATACCATATTTATCTTGTGGCCGAGTTCCTTTTCGATGAATTCGACATATTCCTGTGCCTCACGCGGAAGCTCCGAGAAATTGCGAATGCCCTTTATATTGCAATGCCAACCCTTTAATGTGGTAAATACCGGCTTTGCCTTTTTAAGAAGCGAGGTGTTCGGGAAATCCTTTGTGATGTCATCACCTATTTTATAAGCTGTGCAAACCTTGATTTCGTCAAGATACGAAAGGCAGTCAAGAGCGGTCATGGCAATCTTTGTGGCGCCCTGGCACTCAACGCCGTAACGTGTCGCAACACAGTCAAACCAACCGATTCTTCTCGGTCTACCGGTGGTAGCGCCGAATTCGCCTTTATCGCCGCCGTGAATTCTGAGCTCCTGAGCCTCGTCCTCATCAAGAATCTCCGAAACAAATTCACCTGCACCTACCGCAGAAGAATATGCCTTTGTTACGGCTACTACTTCGCTTATGAGATACGGGGGAATTCCGGCTCCGACAGCACCGTAGCCCGCCAAGGTTGAGGACGACGTAACCATAGGATATATACCGAAATCGGGATCCTTAAGCGTGCCGAGCTGACCCTCGAGGAGGATGTTTTTGCCCTGCTTTAAGGCGTCGCGTATAAATGCATGCGTATCGCAGATGTACGGAGCTATCTTTTCCTTATATTCCATACAGGTGTTGTAAAGCTCGTCCTCGTCAAGTAGCGGCTTATGGTAAACGTGCTCAAGAATGAGATTTTTGAGAGTCACTATATTGTGAAGCTTTGCCTTTAACATTTCGTCGTCAAACAGCTCGTTGCACTGAATGCCTATTTTTGCGTACTTGTCGCTGAAGAACGGAGCGATGCCGCTCTTTGTAGAGCCGAACGCGTTTTTGCCGAGTCTCTCCTCTTCATAGGTATCGAGAAGAATATGATACGGCATAAGTATCTGAGCACGGTCTGACACGAGAAGCTTCGGATTTACGCCTGCCTTTTTCACATCCTCAAGTTCCGAGCAGAACTTGTTTATATCAAGAGCGACGCCGTTGCCGATGACACAGGTAACATTGTCGTAGCAAATACCGCTGGGCATAAGATGCAATGCAAATCTGCCGTGTTCGTTTATAATGGTGTGCCCTGCATTTGCACCACCCTGAAAACGAACAACTATGTCTGCTTCGCTCGCAAACATATCCGTAATTTTTCCTTTGCCCTCGTCGCCCCAGTTGGCGCCGACAATTGCTTTTACCATTAGAGTTTCCTCCTTAAAAATTACGTGCCCGAATGCCGAAACGCAAAACGGACAACTTATTAAACATACATGATATATTATATATTACACATCGCATTATGTCAACGAAAAGCGAAATTTTAAGTGTGTTTTCGGACGCATATCAAATCGCATAAAAAGGAGCTGTAAGCACATTGCCACAGCTCCGCTTTCAGCATTGTTTTTTATTTTCTTTTGCGTTTTACCGTAATCGCAACAGCCGCCGCGGCAACGCACAAAACAGCAGCCGCCGAACCTATCGCAGCATACTTACCCGAGGTCTTAGGAATTTTTCCGGCCTTTACCGTTTTGCCCTCCGAGGAGGCGGTTTCATCGGCCGCCGGCACCGGAGCTGCTTCGGATAAGTCAATCGAAGAGCTTACGGCCGACAAATCAATGTGCTGATTATTGGCATCGGTTGAGAAATCGACATTTATCGGGAAGTCGGTTTTGCCGGTCGCTCCGTCGTTCACCTTAAAGGTTATGGTGGCAACCTCGCCGCCGAGCGGCGCGGTGTTTTTCCAAACGGCGTTTATTTTAACCTCGCCTGCCGTGCTTGAATTTGTGGCACTGACGTCTCCGCTCGAATACTCGGCGGAAACATACGTGAGCAATTTTGTATCATATTTAAGTGTAAACGAAAGCGTCCCGAGTTCCGTATTTTGCGGAAGGTAAATTTTTACGGTGACGACCGAATCCTTTGCTTCAGCCGAAGAAGTGAGCTTAAACGGATCCGCCGCAAGCACGGGAAATGCGGTAACAAGTAAAATAGCAGCCGCAATCAGTACGGAAAGCACTTTTTTATTTAACGCCTTTTTCATTACAGTATACTCCCTTTCGATTCTCGCTTGCCGAAGCAGGCGAGAGCTTAACTCCATTGTTGAATTATACCATTTTATACGCGCTGTGTCAAATATTTTTAAGCAAAATGCGTATAAACGTACATACAAGAAGCCGTTTGAAAGGAAATTTCACGCTCGAACGAGCAGCCGCATTCTCAAAGCCTTCAGGCGTTATCACCCGTGAAATTTTCAAGTACGGTGCCGACACAGCTTTCCTCTTCGAGAGCAGCCGAATATTCGGGGCAGACATTTCCCCACTTCACGCTTGTGTTGCGAAGCGTAACGTTATCGGCAAAGCGAAGATAAAAACCGGCATTTTTATGCTTTTCGACCTCTTTATTAAGCCCCGGGCGCATATCGTAAAGACCGCAGTCCCACTTTGACGTTTTTGAGAGAGTTACGTCAACGTCCGAGAAAACTACGTTTTCAATTTTGTTTTCCGCCGTGCCGCATATCATAACTCCGTTTTCGCCGACGCAGGTTATGTTGCGGTAAGATATGTTTTTGATATGGCCTGCCCTTGTGTTTTCGTCGCGGTCAAACGCGGTTATGACTATCGGCTCGGCAGTCCCCCACCAATCGGGGCAAAAGCGGCGCGTACCTATTATAATGTCGGAATATTTGACATTTTCGACATTGCCGCCGTCGCGTATCTGAATTGAAAGACCGCGGTTACTGCGCGAAATGACACAGTTTGAAACTATTATGTTTCTGAAATCGCCGACGCCCTCCGTGCCTATTTTTATCGCCGCCGAGGTTGAAATCAGCGTGCAGCCCGTTATCAGTATGTTTTCGCACGGTCCGTATTCGGAATTGCCTTTTGAAGTTTTAAGGCAGATGCAGTCGTCGGCGCACTCTACGTGGCAGTCGCAAATACGCACGTTGTTACAGTGGTCGGGATCTATGCCGTCCGAATTTGCAACATCGAGGTCGTTTAATATGTGAATTTTTGATATTAAAACATCGTCGCAGCCTGCCGGATGAAGCGTCCAAAACGGTGCATCGACCACAGTGAAATCCTCAAACACAATATGGTTGCAAGCCTCAAAATACATAACCGTGGGACGCGGATAAAAGTCGCCGGTGACATAGTATTTGTCTTTTCTCTTTACAAAGCTGTGACCGTTTGCGTCGATTTTTCCGCCTCCGGTTATTGCGGCATTGTCCGCCTTATACGCATATATAAAGGCAAACGACGGCTTACCCGTAACGGGATTGCCTATAAGGGTATTTGTCTCATCGTTTATAAAATCGCAGGGACGAAAGTATCCGTTTATGTCTGAGGTTGCCTTTAAAACCGAGCCTTTTTGCAAATGCAACTCAACGTTTTTCTTCATTATGACCGAGCTTGAATAATACGTTTTTCCGCTCTCAAGCACAACCGTTCCGCCGCCGTTTTTTTCGGCCTCGTCAATAGCGGACTGTAAAGCGCGTGAATCGTCGTTTTTTCCGTCGCCGAGAGCGCCGTAGTTTTCCGGAAAGTAAAATTTCATTTTATCACCTTTAAAAATTCCGCACACGAGCTTTGCTGTCGTATGCGGAAAAATTTTTATTTTGCATATAAGGAAAGAGCCTTTTGCATAGTCTTATTGGCAACGGGAATTGCCACAGATGAGCCTCCGCCGCCGTTTTCGACAACAACCACTATCGCAAGCGGGAGATCCTCGCGCTGTGAATATCCGACAAACCAAGCGTGAGGCTTTGCACCGCCGGCTTCCGAGCTTACTTCCGCCGTTCCGGTCTTACCGCACATTTTAAGGTTGGGGAACTTACCGTCGCTGTAATAATTCTTGACATTTGAGCGAAGCATATCGTTCATCTTTGATGCGGTATCCGAGGAAATAAGCTGAGTTGCCGCGCCGGGCTTTGCTTCATAAATCGTTTTTCCGGTCTGCGATGTTATTTTGCCGACAAGATATGGCGGCACTGAGGAGCCGCCGTTAGCCACCGCGCCTGCAATAGTTAACATCTGGCACGGATTTATGCGAGTGGTGTACTGACCTATACCTGCCCAGCCCACGTCGAGGTCCGACGCGCCGGTCACGTTGAACGAACTTTTTGCGAGCCTTATATTGCCTACATACATCTGATTGCCGAGCCCCAGCTCCTTTGCCGTGGCCATAAGCTTCTCTGGTCCGAGTTCTATCGCAATCTGCGCAAATGCGCTGTTACAGGACACATTGAGAGCCTTTTCGAAATTCACGGTTCCGTGAACCCCGAGGCACTTAACCGAGCTGCCGCCGACCTTGTATTCGCCCGTGCATTTGAATTTTTGCGAATCTATATCAGGCAAATTTTCAATGGCACAAATCGAGGTTATCATTTTAAATGTCGAGCCGGGAGTATAAACGCCGGAGAAAAACCTGTTTAAATAAACACCCTCGTAGGCTCCTGTCTTATCGTTATTTATGCTTGAGACGGGTTTATTTGCAATATCATAAGACGGGCTTGATACAACGCATAAAAGCTGACCCGTTTTGTAATTATAAACGCCGACCGTGCCTTTGTTGCTTCCGAGGGCGCTGTATGCCGCCGCACAGAGCTGCGCGTTTATGGTGAGATTTACGTCGTTGCCCTTACCGTATTTTTTCAGGTTGTATATACCGTCAACGAAATTATAGCCGGTTATGACGTCCTTATACGACGTCTGAACGCCCGTCGCTATATAGCCCTCAGAGTCGCCTACCGTGTGCATGGTTGCGGTTCTTACGGTTTTGTCGCTGTTATAAACACGCTTACCATCCTTTGTTTCCGCAAGCACCGCTCCGGTTTCATCCTTAATGCTGCCCGCAACCGACAGCGTACCTGATGAATACAGGTGCCTGTTTGCCTTTTTCATAGCCCACGAATCGGCGTTCGTGTAAAATGTGTAAAACAACACAATGAGCCCTGCTAAAAATGCTGCTATAAACACATAGAGCACCCAGGCTCTTTTTGACATGGTTTTCATTGTTTCACACTCCCTTTCGGCAGATTTAATTTAAGACTTTGCCACCGTTACCTTATCGTACCGTTTGTACGTCTTGACATCAATGGCCTTTATAAATGCCACAAGTCCCCAGCAGCACATCATACTCGAGCCGCCTCGGCTGATAAACGGCAGCGTAACGCCCGTCCACGGAAGAAGATCGGTAACACCGAACACGTGCAGAGCCGCCTGGAAAAGAAGAAGACCCGACGCCGCGCACGCAGCAATAGCGTAAAAAGACGAGCGAGCCGCCACAGCATAGCGTATACTGTAAACCACGAGGGCGACAAAGGTCAAAAGCACGGCAAATGCGACAATAATTCCGAATTCCTCACATACCATTCCGAACGCCAAGTCCTCTGTGGCTGCGTATACATCTCTCAGCTTGCCGTTTCCTATTCCGAGTCCGAAAAGACCGCCGCTGACGGAATATATGAGAAGTCGCGCCTGCTGATAGCCGCGGTCGTTTGCATACTCCCAAACATGGCGATATGTTTCAAAGCGTTTTGCGACATACGGCTTAAACGTAAGCACAAGACCGCCGCCGCCGAGAGCTGCCGCGCATACAAGAAATATTGTCTTTATATCTCCCGAGCGCAGGAATGCCATTATTAAGAATGTAAAGAAGAATATAAGTGCCGTACCGAAATCCTTCATAAGGAACAGACAGCCTATACAGGAAAGCGCAAACACAAGATATTTTGTAAGGCTTCTCGTTGATTGCAGGTATTCGAGCGTAGCCGCACCTACAAAGACAAAGCCTATCTTCACTATTTCCGACGGCTGTATTGAAACGCCGCCTATTCTTATCCAGTTGTATGCACCGTTTATATTGTGCGCCAAAAGCCTTGTGGCAACAAGTACGATAACGGAAGCTATCGCCACCGGCATACGCAGCTTTACGACTCTTTCTATATCGCTGAGCACCCAAAGCATAACTATAAATACCGCAATACCCATAATCACCGCCGCAAGCTGAACAAACGCTTTGTCGGGATACACGCTTGTGGTGAGTGTAAGGCCTATTCCGGTAAGAAAAAACGCTATAAGCTCTATTTCAAAGCTCTTGCGGTGTAAAAATCCGCCGAAAAATATAAAATACGCCCATTCGATAGCTATATATGCACCGAATACAATATATAATGTAGTCAGCGGTATGTCGGGGCTGTTCATATTTATCTGAGCGGCGCAAACGAGCTGAAAAACAGTCATAATTATAAGCAGAATCAGCCAGTTTACAGGCTTTCTGTATTTTTTGGTTCTCGTCTTTTTTTGCTTTTTACGAGCATTTTCCTGAGCCAAAGATGCGTCCTCCGTTTCTTTGAATATGGCCTCTTCTCCGCTTTATTCGCGGAAGAGGAAGCTGTAATCGCCTATTGAAATAATGTCGCCGTCATACAGCGGGAATGCGCCGAAAACCTCTTCGCCGTTTAAAAGCGTACCGTTTTTGGAGTTGAGGTCCGCAACATACCAGCCGTCCTTTGCGGGATAGACCTCGGCGTGCTCGCCCGAGACGCTTTGCATCGGCAGGCATATATTACATGTTCTGTCACGCCCTATAAGGCACGTGCCGTTTAAATAGAACGCGCTGTTGTCGGCAAGATTTACAAGCCTTGTGGCGTTTGTGAAGTCAACCTTTTTACCGTCCTCAGCCTCCTCACTCTCAACGCCGTAGCCGTTTGAGGTGAACTTCATAACCGCGTTTCCGAACGAGACGGTGTCGCCGTCGATTATCTTGGCAGATTTTTTTATCTGCTCGCCGTTTACGTAAACTCCGGTTTTCGACTCGGTATCAAAGACATACCAGCCGTCTTTTCTGAGAGCCAGAACGGCGTGAAAACGCGATACCGTGCCGTACTTTCTGAGCGATATATCGCACGAGCGCGAACGGCCTATCGAGGTTTCCCAATTTCGTATCTCGATTTCGCTGTCGTCGGCAAGATTTATCAGCGTTGCCATAATCTCGCGGCGCGGTCTGAGCCTGAAAAGGGAAAAAATGCACCGGAGAAGTATTATAAGCGCAAGAAAAGCCAAAGCATATCGCGACAGGAATTCAAACTGAGATAAAAATTGCTCCAATCGGCACACTCCCTTCAAATACATAATATATGTTAAGAATACATTTAAAACGCCGAAAAGTCAATAAAAATACTTTTGTTTTCCGGTCAGCATTATTTTCGCTCTTGCAAGTTTTTTCGTCTTTCTTGACAACGGCGCGCACGGATATTATACTTATTAAAATGCTAAAAATGGGGTGGTAGCTTTGAAAATGACCAAATCTCTCTACGGCAAAACCGCCGACGGAAAAGAAGTCTTTTCATTCACAATAAAAAACGAAAGCGGAGCCGAAATCGAACTGCTGAATTACGGCGCTACGCTCAATAAAATATCGGTTCCCGACAGAAACGGAGACTTTGCCGATGTACTTGTCGGCTTTGACACTATGGAGGGTCAACTGAGCTGTACGGATTCGCAGGGTCGCACCGTCGGAAGAGTCGCAAACCGAATTTCCGGAAACGGTATTACCATAGACGGCAAAAATTACCCGATAACAAAAAACATCGACGGCAAATTCACCCTTCACGGCAATCACGAATACGAAAACGCCGTTTGGAATTATGAAATACTCGGCGACGACAGCGTTAAATTCTCATATTTCAGCGCCGACGGCAACGAAGGCTTCCCGTCAAACCTTCAAAATGAAGTCACCTTCACGTTTACCGACAAAAACGAGGTCAAAATACACTATGACTGCAGACCCGACGGCAAGACTCCGATAAACGTCACAAACCACTCATACTTTAACCTCGGCGGATACGCTTCCGGCAACATCCTCTCTCACGAAATACAGATTTTTGCAAAATACTTTACGCCGATGAACGAAGACAGCATCCCGACAGGCGAAATCAGAAGCGTTGAAAACACACCGTTTGACTTCAGAATACCGAAAAAGATAGGCAGAGACGTATCGTCTCCCGACGAGCAGCTTATAATAGGCAGGGGCTACGACCACAACTTCTGCCTCGAAAATTACACGGGTGCTCTGCGCGAATTCGCAATGGTTTACGACCCCGAAAGCGGCAGGAAAATGACGTGCTATACCGACCTTCCCGGAGTCCAGTTTTACATAGGTAACTATATGGACGGCTCGCAAATCGGTAAAGGTAAGCTGCCCCTCACTCACCGCTCCGGTTTCTGCCTTGAAACGCAGTACTACCCGAACGCTTTAAACAACCCCGATTTCATACAAAATCTGTTTGACGAAAACCATCCGTTCGTATCTGACACGGTGTATCGTTTTTCAGCCGAATAAGCCGCAAAGGAAAGGAAAACAAAAATGGCAGAAGAAAATAATGCAAACAGTCTTGAGAGAATATTCCTCTCGGCTCTCGTATATAACCGCACGGGCGTGCTTTTGCGCGTCGCAAGTCTTTTTGCGAGACGCGGCTACAACGTAATAAGCCTTACCGTAGCCGAAACAGAAAATCCCGTATATTCAAGAATAACAATAGTATCCGACGTTGAGCCGCACAAATTTTTGCAGGTTGAGCGTCAGCTCTCAAAGCTTGAGGACGTAATAAAGGTGGTAAAGCTCAATGAATCGCGCCTTGTATCCTCCGAGCTCTTGCTTATAAAGGTTCACGCCACAAACAGCCAGCGCACAGCCGTGCTTAAAACAATCAACGGCTTCGGCGCAAAGGTAAAGGATATAGGCCACACAACAATAACTGCCGAGCTTACGGGTCTGCCGTCGCTTATCGACAAATTCATAGGCAAAATGACAAAGCACGGAATAATCGAGCTTTCACGCTCCGGTCTTACCGCGCTTGAGAGCGGCGATACAAACATAAAAGGAATCGAGGAATAACATAATGTCAATGACAATGACCCAAAAAATACTCGCGGCGCACGCCGGCCTTCAGTCGGTTACGGCAGGTCAGCTCATAGAGGCAAAGCTCGACCTCGTGCTCGGCAACGACGTAACCTCGCCCGTTGCCATAAACGAGATGGCAAAAAAGGGCTTTAAGGACGTATTTTCAACGGACAAAATAGCGCTTGTTATGGACCATTTTACCCCCAACAAGGATATTAAATCCGCCGAAAATGTCAAACAGGTTCGTCTTTTCGCAAAGGAAAAGGGAATCAAAAATTTCTTTGACGTGGGGAAAATGGGTATAGAGCACGCGCTTCTTCCCGAGAGCGGTCTCGTTATTTCCGGCGACGCCGTTATAGGCGCCGACTCACACACCTGCACATACGGCGCACTCGGCGCGTTCTCTACGGGTGTGGGCTCAACCGATATGGCTGCCGGTATGATCTCCGGCAAGGCTTGGTTTAAGGTTCCGTCCGCAATCAAAGTTGTACTCAGAGGCACCTTGCCCGAATTTGTCAGCGGCAAGGATGTAATACTTCACCTTATCGGTAAAATAGGCGTTGACGGAGCAAGATACCGTTCGCTTGAATTCACGGGCGACGGTGTAGGCGCACTCTCAATGGACGACCGCTTCTGCATAGCGAATATGGCAATAGAATGCGGTGCCAAAAACGGAATTTTCCCGGTAGACGACAAAACTCTCGAATACATAAGCGGCAGGACCGACAGACAGCCTCGTATATTCGAGGCAGACGAGGACGCCGAGTATGACGAGACAATAGAGATAGACTTAAACAATCTGAAACCCACGGTTGCTTTTCCGCATCTTCCCGAAAACACTCACACCGTTGACGAAATTGAAAAAATCGACATAGATCAGGTAGTTATAGGCTCCTGCACAAACGGAAGAATAGAGGATATGCGCGCTGCCGCCTCCGTCTTAAAGGGCAGAAAGGTAAAGGACGGCGTTCGCGTTATAGTAATTCCGGCAACACAAAAGGTTTACCTGCAATGCATTAAAGAGGGCCTTACCGAAATATTTGTAGAAGCGGGCGCGGTTGTATCAACCCCGACCTGCGGACCGTGTCTCGGCGGTCATATGGGCATACTCGCAAAGGGTGAAAGAGCCGTTTCCACAACAAACCGCAACTTCGTAGGCCGAATGGGACACCCGGAGAGCGAGGTTTATCTCGCGAGCCCCTTCGTAGCGGCGGCAAGTGCCGTTACGGGCTATATATGCTCACCCTCGCAGCTCAGGTAAGAAAGGAACGATTTATATGAAGATACAGGGCAAAGTTCATAAATACGGCGACCATGTGGATACGGACGTCATAATTCCGGCAAGATACCTCAACTCCTCCGACCCTAAGGACCTTGCGGCTCATTGTATGGAGGATATAGACAAGGAATTTGTAAATAACGTGAAAGAGGGCGACATAATAGTTGCCGGCGTAAACTTCGGCTGCGGCTCCTCAAGAGAGCATGCTCCGCTTGCCATAAAGGCGGCGGGCGTTTCTTGCGTAATCGCCAAAAACTTCGCAAGAATTTTTTACAGAAATGCGCTCAACATAGGTCTGCCGATTCTCGAATGTCCGGAGGCAGGCGACGAAATCGAGCAGGGCGACGAGGTTTCGGTAGATTTTGACAGCGGCGTAATAACCGACAACACCACGGGCAAAAGCTACCGGGCAGAGCCGTTTCCGCCGTTCATACAGGATATAATCAAAAAAGGCGGACTTCTGTCGTCGCTTAAATAATCATAAAATCGGGCTATAAAGAAATTTGTTTTTTATAGTCCCTTTTATTTTAAATTTCTTATGAATTTGTTCACATATTATTTTTAAATGTACTTTATAATTTCTGATTATAAGAGGTTTGAAAGGGTGGTATTTTATGCCAAACGAAAAAATACTCGTCGTCGATGACGACACCAATATCTGCGAGCTTTTAAGGCTCTATCTCGAAAAAGAGGGCTACGTCGTAAAAATAGTTAACGACGGTGTGTCGGCAATAAATGCATTCAAGCAGGAAAATCCCGACCTCACGCTGCTCGACATAATGATACCGAAGCTTGACGGCTGGCAGGTATGCCGTGAAATCAGAAAATTCTCGGACAAGCCGATAATTATGCTCACCGCCAAGGGCGAGACCTTTGACAAGGTTCTGGGTCTTGAGCTCGGCGCGGACGACTATGTTACAAAGCCCTTTGACACAAAAGAGGTTGTGGCAAGAATAAAAGCCGTGCTTCGCCGCACCGCTCCCGCTTCCGACACAAGCGACGTCAAAGAGGTAAATTACGACAAGCTCTCGATAAACCTTACAAATTACGAGATGAAGGTCAACGGAGTATCCGTAGACACTCCTCCGAAAGAGCTCGAGCTTATATATCATCTCGCCTCAAATCCCAACCGTGTATTTACGCGCGACCAGCTTCTTGACGAGGTATGGGGGTTTGACTACTACGGCGACTCAAGAACGGTAGACGTTCACATAAAGCGTCTGCGCGAAAAGCTTGAGGGCGTTTCCGACAAATGGGAATTGAAAACCGTTTGGAGCGTAGGCTATAAATTTGAAACTAAGGACTGATAAGAATGCAGCAGAGCGTAAAGGCGCGTTTTAAAACGGTATTGCACCGCACCTACCGCAAATTCAGTCATCAGTCACTGTTCACTAAATTTCTGTCGGTATTTGTGGCAATGGTACTCATATGCTTTTTGCTTTTGGGAGTAACGCTCGGCGTGTTCCTCTCGAATTACTGGTCAAGTCAAAAAGAACAGCTTCTCTCCTCTAACGCAAAAAACATAGCGAACACTACCTCATCTGTTCTCTCATCAAGAATTCAAACCGATGCCTCCGGCTCGATAGCGATGATATGCAGTAACCTCTCGATGATTTCGGACGCTATCTCGGCTGATATTTACATAACCGATACCTCGGGCAACATAATATTGTGCAAGGACGTCATAACACAGAATTACAGTATCTCAAACAACGGCAGATGCAGTCTGCACGGCGGCTACACAATACCTCAGGAGGTAATTGACGAGGCGAAAAAGGGCGACTATTTTGCAAAGACCACCTTAAACGGCGTCTATATGAAAAAGCAGCTTGTCGCGGCGGAGCCGGTAAAGGTCGGCGAAGAAACCGCAGCAGTCGTTTTTGCCGTGGCGCCTATGACGGCGGGCTTCACAAACTATGCGATGAATATCCTTAAAATGTTTATTTTTGCCTGTCTTATGGCTTTCTCGGTAGGCTTTATCGCGGTATATTTCCTCACCGCTTCTCTTATAAAACCACTCCACGATATGTCGGAGGCGACAAAGGCCTATGCCGAGGGCGATTTCGGCCCGAGAGTCAAGGTAAAGGGTGACGACGAACTCGCCGAGCTTGTGCGCGCATTCAATAAGATGGCATCGGATTTGTCGCTTCTTGAAAGCTCGCGGCGAAGCTTTGTGGCAAACGTCTCGCACGAGCTTAAGACCCCTATGACAACAATAGGAGGCTTCATAGACGGAATCCTTGACGGCACCATTCCCGAAAGTCAGCAAAAACACTATTTGAGCATTGTTTCCGATGAGACCAAGCGTCTGTCAAGGCTTGTTACGGCAATGCTGAATATGTCCAAAATCGAAGCGGGTGAATTAAAGCTGAACCCGAAGGCGTTTGACATAAGCGCGGAAATATTCAACGTGCTGCTGTCGTTCGAGCAGATAATAGAGCGCAAGCACATTGAAATATCCGGGCTTGACAGGCTTCATTCCGTAACGGTCACCGCCGATGAGGATATGATACATCAGGTCATATACAATCTTGTGGACAATGCGGTCAAATTCACGGAAAACGGCACTATAAGCGTATTTGCAGACGATGACGAAAACGCAACGCTTATAAAGGTCGTAAACACGGGCGCGGGTATTTCCTCGGAGGAGCGCGAAAAAATATTCGAGCGCTTCTACAAGGTTGATAAATCGCGCAGCTATGACGTCAAGGGCGCGGGACTCGGTCTTTATATATGCAAAACGATAGTCGAAATGCACGGCGGTTCGATAGGCTGCAACAGTGAAGAGGGTAAATACACCGAATTTTGGTTTACTATTCCGAAATATCTTCCGCCTAAGCAGCTGTAAAAGTATTCAGATTATTTAAAACGAGTTAACAGTTTTGTAATAACCGTCGGTTATGATTATGACAACGACAAGAGAAAAGCTCTTGTCTTCATCAGATAAATCAAGGAGATCTTTTTATGGACGATTTCAATAACAACACCCCTTCGGGAAACGAGCAGCAAAACACCCCGGAAAGCACGGGTAATTTCCAAAGTGCTCCCGAAGCCGGCAATGACGCTCAAAGAGCGAACAACGGCAGTCCTTATAACGGCGGCTATCAGCCGAATAACGGCTACCCTTACTCGAACGGCGGCGGAAACACAAATAACGGCAGTTCAAATGCAAACGGCAGCAACAACGGATATTCAAGCGGAAACAACGGCTACTACGGCTCAAACGGCGCATACCGTCCGAGCTCGACATACAGCGGAAATAACAGCTATGTCTATTACGGAAATTCAGGCCAACCGCCGAAAAAACCGGTTGACAATAAGCCGTCAAAGCATAAAAAAGGCGGCGTTATAGCCCTCATAATCGCAGTTGTGGTTTGTGTGGCACTCGGTGTTACGGGCATTGCGGTTTCTCTCAGCAATAAGGACGGTGCCAAAAAGCAGACAAGCGAAAAGGCTTCCGCAGACAGCTCAACCGTTACGATAAACGAAACTCCCACCGCTTCCTCTACCGATAAGAGCGGCAGTCTTACCGCGGCAGGCGTTTACGATAAGATAAAGGACAGCTCCGTCGGCATACTCGTATACTCCGACAGCCGTTCCTCCTCCGCATCGGGTCAGGGCTCGGGCGTAATAGTCGGCGAGGACAGCAGCAAGCAGTACACATATATTATGACCTGCGCTCACGTAATTTCGGGCGGCGGCTCCGTCAGAGTTCAGCTATCCGACGAAACACAGTACGACGCTACCGTAGTGGGATATGACTCTAAAACCGACATCGGAGTTTTAAAAATCAAGGCTACCGGTCTTAAAGCCGCGGAATTCGGCAACAGCGACAAGCTCTCCGTAGGCGAGACGGTTTACGCAATAGGCAACCCCGGCGGAACGGCATTTGCAGGCTCGTTCACAAACGGTATAGTATCCGCGATTTCTCGCCCCGTAAACAGCCAGATAGGCTATGAGATGATTTGTATTCAGCACACGGCAGCCATAAACCCCGGCAACTCCGGCGGCGCGCTCGTCAATGAATACGGTCAGGTAATAGGCATAAACTCATCTAAAATAGCAAGCACCGATTACGAGGGAATGGCATTCTCCGTACCGAGCGTTACAGCAAAGGAAGTTTACGACGAAATAGTTGCAAACGGCTATGTTACTAACAGACCTAAGCTCGGAATAACCTATTCGCCGGCGTCTTCAAGTCAGATGTACAGTATGATCGTAAGCCTTAAGGATCTCCCGGCAGGTTCCTTGATAGTTCAGAGTGTTCAGTCCGATTCAAGCCTTGCGTCTCAGGACGTAAAGCAGGGCGACTTAATTACCAAGGTCAACGGCAAGGACCTTGACAGCGCAGACGATCTTCCGGACCTTATCGATAAATCTGCCGTGGGCGATACGCTTACGCTTACGATTTGCAGAATAGACAGTAATTACAACATCAATGAATTTGAAGTAAAGGCAACCCTCGTTGAGGATAAGGGCGATTCCTCTTCCGTAAAGACGGAGTCCACAACACGCAGCAACTCGTACAATCCGTTCAGCGCATACGGTTACGGCAACTGATAAGCTGCCGCAGCACAAACGCTCCGGTTTAAATAAAAAAGTGAAGCCACGGTTAGCGCTAACCGTGGCTTCGTCAATTTTATCTTGCCGCGTCCGACACAGCCTTGCTTGCGGCTTCGCCCGCACCTGTCGCCGCGTCGTTTACTATGTCGCCCGCACCCGTGATAACGTCGCCTGCTATATCGGCGGCACCGGTAACAACATCACCGACAACATCTCCGGCGCCGGTGACTGCGTCACCTACGGCGTCGCCTTCGTTTGTAACCGCATTTTGCGCGGCGGAGCGAGTAGTATTTCCGTTTCCGGTAACGACTCCGTCCTCCTTTTTACCGCAGGAAGAGAACACGGCGCAAACAAGAAGCACGGCGAGCAAAACAGCTGCAACAGCCTTTTTCATATCTATCACCACAATCTTTCTTTTGTCTCATTTCGGACAAAATTATTATTTCCGTATTTTTTCTTTTTATTATTTTGTCAGGATTCCGCCGTCGGAATACAAAAGCAGAAGTATATCGTCCTCATAGCCCGTTTTTGTATCAATATAGACGAGCACCTCATTACCGTCCTTATCGGTGCAATGAAATTCCCAGCAATCCTTTTCGCCCTTGCTCTTTGTCGGAATTACGGCTCTTTTTGAATCGAGCACCGTTAAAAGTCCGCTGACGGATTTTTGAGCCTCCGCCTGCGACAAAATGTCGGAGCTTAAATTGCGCTCGATATGATTCATAATATAGCCCTTTGCGTCAAATGACGCAATATCACCCGTTTCGAGATTTACGCCTACCTTTATGAGATCGGGATAATAAATAACACCGTCCTTTTTGTAGGCATAATTTACGGTGCAGACCCCGTCCGACGTGCTGTAATAGCTCTCCTTCATATCGGCATAGCCGTGAGACGATAAAAATTCGGAAGCCTTTTTCAGCGCATCGGCTGTTTTCAGCTTCGCTTCGCCTGCAAAAGACGAGTCGAGCATATATATAACATATCCGCCGTTTTTGGTTACGGCAACCGTCTTGTTATTATGTGAAAAACAATACGCAGGCACGTTTCCCGACTCTTCGCTTAAAAACGATATTTCCTTTTTGTCACAGCCGAGAAAGGCAGCTGCCGCATCAAGGGCGTTTTCCTTTGATATTTCTTTTGCTCCGCTCGTCATTTTCGGCTGAGCCGACATAATATGGTCGGAAAACGGGCCGTCATAAATAAGCGTGGGATAATCGCTCAGCGACTGCTGTGCGTCCTCCATATCGCCTGCAAGATATTCCGTCTTTTCGCCCGTTAAGGCAAGCTCGCCGCTTTTTTGTGAAAAGCTGAAGCTTCCGTCGAACATATCGGCGCGTATATTTGAAACCTCTCCCGACAGCGCATCGCAAAACGTGATAAGGGAGCGGAGATTTTCACGTTCCTCGTCGGAGATGCTTTCGCCTGAGGCAACCTTGCGGTTTAAGGTCGCGGTGAAATCGCCGACCTGCGATAAAAATTTATATGTGTTTTCGAGATTTGTATTTTCAAGCGGAAGCACGGAAAGCGAGCTTTTTGCCGCAAGAGTCTCTCTTGACAGCTCCGACGCCATACCGCTCAGCATCGGCGGAGTGCTTGAATACACCCCTTTTTTGAGGCTTGTACCTATTTCACGCAGTCTTCCGTCAAGCTCTGTAAGAGCTCGCTGCTGCGACAAAGTAATCTGTCTTTTGTATTTTGACGCGCGCACATTGCCGCATATCGACGCTGTGACAAGCACCGCCGCAAGTGCTGCGACAAAGGATACAACGCGCACATAGGAGCGTCTTTTCATCTTCTTTTCCATAAATTTCACCTCTGCGATATTTTTCGCAAAAAAAACATAAATATACTTGAAAAAAGCCGCTTATTTATTTGCCAAACCGCACCTTATAGTGTATAATAATATACTGATTAAGTTTGAATTAAAGGAGCGGTCAAAATGGAATGTTATCTTGACAACAGCGCAACCACAAAGCCCTGTAAGGCCGCTGTGGACGCAGAAATTTCCGCACTGACCGAGCTTTACGGAAATCCGTCTTCGCTTCATCAAAAAGGCGTTGACGCATATATGCTTCTCGAAAAAAACCGCGGTACGATTGCCGCAAGCTTAAAAGCGAGCCCCGATGAAATATATTTCACCCCCTGCGGCACCGTGTCAAACAACACCGCGATATTCGGTGCAGTCGGCGCAAAAAAGCGACTCGGCAAGAAAATAGTCACTACGGCTTTAGAGCATCCGAGCGTTGAAAAATGTATGGAACGCCTCGAGGAAAGCGGCTTTGAGGTAGTGAGAGTACAGCCGCAAAGCGACGGCAATATAAGCTTAAAGGACTTCGAAAACGCCATAGACGAAAATACGATTTTGGTATCTGTAATGGCCGTCAACAACGAAGTCGGCTCTGTGATGCCCACAGAAAATCTCAAAAAAATCATAAAGAGCAAAAATTCTCCCGCTCTTCTGCACGTTGACGATGTGCAGGGCTATATGAAAATTCCGCTCTGTCCCAAAAGCTGCGGAATAGACCTTATGAGCGTCAGCGCACACAAGGTTCACGGCCCCAAGGGCGTGGGAGCGCTTTATATAAATAAAAACGTGCGCATAAATCCGTATATTCTCGGCGGCGGTCAGGAAAACAATATGTGCTCGGGAACTCAGGGTATGCCGGCGATAGCAGGCTTTGCCGCCGCTGTTGAAAACGGCGGAAGCGTCGAAAAAAATCTTAAGTATGTAGCAAAGCTCAATCTCCGTCTGAGAGAACGGATAAAAGAAATTCCCGGAGTACATATAAATTCCCCCGAAAACGCCCTGCCGTACATTATCAATATTTCCATAGACGAAATACCGTCTCAGGTATCGGTAAACTTCTTTTCGATGAACGGCGTATACATTTCGGCAGGCTCGGCTTGCTCAAAGGGGCACAGGAGCAATGTGCTGCAAAGCATGGGGCTTCCGCCCGACAGAATAGATTCCGCCATACGGATAAGCCTTTCAAACGACACCTCGATTGATGAAATTGACCGCTGTGCCGATGTCATAAAAATCGCTGTCGAAAAACTCAGAAAACACAAAGGATAAAGAAACAGCAATATGAAAGAAATAATACTTATAAAAAACGGAGAGCTTGCTCTTAAGGGCCTTAACCGCTCGTCATTTGAGTCAACGCTCGCAAAAAATATCAAAAGGCGTCTTCAGTCGCTCGGAAAATTCAAGGTAATCCGCTCACAGTCAACAATAACCGTAGAGCCTTTTGACGAAAGCTTTGATATGGAAGAGGCAGAGGATCAAATTTCACGCATATTCGGCATTGCAGGCTATGAGCGCGCCGCCGCAGTCGAAAAGGATATGGATGTAATCCTCAAAACGACTCCCGTGTATTTAAGCGAGGCTCTTAAAAACGCTTCAACCTTTAAGGTGGAGGCAAAACGCGCAGACAAGACCTTCCCCTTAAAATCACCGGAAATATGCTGTGATGTCGGCGAGGCGGTTTTAAACGCTTTTCCGCACATCAGAGTCGATGTTAAAAATCCCGATTTAACCATAGTAATAGAAATCCGCGAAAACGCGGCTTACATTCACGGCGACCAGAAAAAGGGCGCAGGCGGTATGCCAGTCGGCACGGGCGGCAAAGCGGCACTTCTTATCTCGGGAGGAATCGACAGCCCCGTTGCAGGCTGGATGATGGCAAAACGCGGAGTTGTTTTAAACGCCGTACATTTCGCCTCTCCCCCGTTCACATCGCCCATGTCCGAAATGAAGGTTCACGACCTTCTCGCTAAAGTAGCAAAGTACAGCGGCACAATCAAACTTATAACCGTGCCGTTCACCGAGATACAGGAAAACATACGCGATAAATGTCCCGAGGAGCTTTTCACCCTCATTATGAGACGTTATATGATGCGCATATCAAATATCCTTGCCGAAAAAGAGGGCTGCGAGGCTGTTGTCACGGGAGAGAGCGTAGGTCAGGTGGCAAGCCAAACTCTTACGGCGATGATGTCTACCGACAGCGTTTCGCGCTTACCGGTGCTTCGCCCGCTTGTAGGTATGGATAAGAACGAAATAGTCGTTATTTCAAGAAAGATAGACACATTTGATATTTCGATAAGACCGTTTGAGGATTGCTGTACGGTATTTACACCGAAGCATCCGCGTCTTCACCCGAAGCCCGAAGAAATCGAAAAAGCCGAATTATCGCTTGACAGCGACGCGCTTATAAGCCGTGCGGTCGAGGGCGTAAAGCAGGAGCTTATCACATTTTAGAGGAAAAAATTATGAGTATTGAAAAGCAGACGGTAGAACTTCTCAAAAGTAAAAAACTTAAGCTTGCCACGGCAGAGAGCTGTACCGGCGGACTCATTTCAAAACGCATTACCGACGTATCCGGCTCCTCCGAGGTATTCGAGGGCGGCGTTGTCTGTTATTCAAACCGTTTCAAAGAAAATGTGCTCGGCGTTTCCCCGGAAACCCTGAAAAAATACGGTGCCGTAAGCCGCGAAACCGCGCGTGAAATGGTAAAGGGCGTTTTGTCTCTTACAAAGGCCGATATAGCAGTTGCCGTTACGGGTATAGCGGGACCGTCTTCGGACGATACAAATAAGCCCGTGGGCCTTGTTTATATAGCCGTTTCCGACGGTAAAAGCACAATAGTTAAAAAGCTTCTAAACAATTTTACCGGCGACGTCAGGGAGCAAAACCGCAGCATCAGCGCGGATACCGCTCTCGAAATGATTATGGAGGCAATAC
>ENA-OUUV01000431-OUUV01000431.1-human-gut-metagenome-genome-assembly--contig:-NODE-431-length-26811-cov-10.189453_pt1 | contig 26811 bp, 26 predicted proteins | sample MGYA00237952_ERZ548838 | MGnify/ENA primary metagenome ERZ548838 (study PRJEB26490, sample SAMN05194705) | human gut metagenome | biome: terrestrial biome; feature: human-associated habitat; material... | reverse complement strand
TAAAAATCAGCCCAAAAACATTAAACCATTCCATATTATCTACCATCACAAACTTGAATTTGTGCATGTATCATAACTATACTATTTGCACTTTCCAATCCTACACGGAATCCATTCTACAGGTTCTCCTTTACCCTGAATCTTCTTTGTAAAATCTTGCACAGTTTCAAATTCATTCTCCATCAAACAAAATTTATTAAATCTCAATGTTTCCGATTCTTTATGTAAACTATTACATAAAAAGGAATGAAAACCACTAATATCCCACAATTTTATACATTACTTCTACACCTCATTCTTTATCCAAATAATCTGTCCCCCATGCGATGTATTCGCTACAGCCATACACATTTCAATACTGTCCCATAGCGAATCTCCAACAACATCATATTGTTCATCACAACAGAATAGGTAAAATTCATTATTTTTATTAGGATACACACATATAGCAAGATATTTTACATAATGTGCAATTTCTCCATTATCCCAATATATTTCTCCAAAATTGTCATAAGGTGTATAATATAAAACTTCTGCACCATCAAGTATTTTAGGGAACATTTTTTAACTCCTTTAACAAATTGGTATCTCTGGCGAAACTTCAAATTCTCCGCACTTCCGTACAAACCTCATTCTCAAATATTAATTGAATGTGTTTATCCGGTGTTCCGATTTTGACATATATTTCATTCTTTTCTTTTCCTAAGCATGCGTCTCTCCAAAAATATAATTCATTCAAGTCAGAATATACATTGGAATTGTGTATATAACTGAAATAAAACTGCTCGCTCTTCTCACGTAATTCAAGTATCTTTTCTATCTGTTCCAAATACTTACCTCTGTCCTTATCAAAGATATAGTACAATTCCTCTGAAATTTTATAGTACCAATCATTTGCCCCATCTGTTTGATGCGCAATATAACTTTCCGAATATGAATCATAACCAAGCCTGACAAAATGCATCCTATCGATCTTCTCATTTAATAACTTCATACTTTTTCTCCATCTGACAAATTCATGTGTGCATTCACTCAAAATTTCATATAGTAATCTAAGACCTCTAATAGCTCATTGCCAAGCTTATCATCAAACTCCCAACTATCAGCAATTCCTCGTGGATAATAAGGCATAAATTGCCTCATATCCCTTATTTGGTTCATATTATCTAGTTCTTTAAGCGTCATTTCTAACTGTTCAACACTCATGTACCAAGGTAGCTCTGCTGGTGTTTTTTTCATTTTTTCTATAGTAATCTTAACACCTTCTACCATTTTACTAAAATTATCCATTTTGCCCCTTTGTCATGTATTCATCTAACTGTAAGCTTCAAAAAATCCTCTTTGTAAAGTGCAACGATATCCCGTTGTACTTTATCCACTTCCCGAATATCTTTTGTAGCAATATAGGTTTTTACCGCATCCGGCATGCCTCCGACAATAAGTTTCGATAAGTTACTTTTCAATATTCTTCTGACGATACGTCCTATAAATATGGTAACAAAAGCGAACTTCTTCATCACTAATCGCAAGCTGGGAAAATGCCGCTTTCTTTGCAATACGCATGTACTGCTCCCAATCTTCTTCCGAAACAGCCGGATACATTTTCTTTAAACGCGCCTCATATTCCGCATCTGTCATTGATGAAAATTGTGCCGGCACAAGCTTACGCACATTTTTGTATATTCTGCGGTTCATTCTTTTTACTGCACGGATATTCTGCTTTTTGTGAAGCTCTTTTAACAGAACATTTCTATAATTCCTCTGCAATCGCACAACACAATACAGCACAAGTATCAACACAACGAGAATGATGAGAATACCAATTACAAAAGTCGCAATTTTCTGTCCCTGTGACAGCCCATTACCGCCTCCGGTTCCGTTTTTCCCCGGCTCCTGTGTGGATTGCTGCGTCATTTGTGTCTGCGAATCCTGCGTCTGTGTTTCCTCCGTGAGCTGTGTTTCTGTATTTTCAGACTCGCTCGATGCCGTGGTGTCTTTTCTCTTATCATGGTCTGCCTTCAGGTCTTTGAGATTTTCCTCATTTGTTGGTATGTCTGCATTGATTCCGCCATATCCCGGTGTCACTTCATAAGGAATCCAGCCAATGCCGTCGAGATATATTTCCACCCATGCATGTCCGCATCGATCAACGACATCTGCTGCGTAGCTTCCGTCTTTTTGTTCCTGAAAAGATTCTCTTTTTACAATATAACCGGATGCATAGCGCGCCGGCACGCCAAGTTCCTGTAAAATCAAGGTCGCAGCACTTGCAAAATGCATACAGTATCCTTCTTTTCCTTTCTCTAGGAAGTATGCTACTGCATCCTCTCCCGGTGTAAGATCATCCAAATACAAATTATAACGTTTATAGGTATTTAATATGTCTTTTACACTTCTTGCCAGATCAAGCCTTGACATATTCACATATTGCATCATCGCTTCTTCCAATGCAAAATCCTGTACCCCATAATATGCATCATCAACATAATCTTTTCGTGCCGTGTACCAGTCCGAATACATATAACTGTCTTCCAGAACCGCCTTTGCATACCGGATCACTCCATCGGTCGCAGAAGCATTCGGCTTCGCATAATGATTATATGCATACGTATCATACCAGCTCATTGCATCCGGATCCTCTTTATACTTGACCCAAACAAAATACTGCGCATTCTCATCCATCTTCGTATTTTGCCTCAGTCCCTCTGCCTTAACAGAAGATTTCATTCGCTTCTTTTTGACCACAGCATCCTTATCTACCCACACAGTATCCTTACTGTCTGCCAGATCCATAAAATATGGCACAAGCGCATTGGAACTCCATGTATTTTCATAGGTGATTTCATAGGTTGTCCGCCTATCAATATTGTCATTTCCCTGCGACTGTTCGTAGACATTCTGGCTCAGCAGGACCGCAATATGGTCCGGATCATAGCCTGCTTTTTTTGCTTCCCTTTCATAAGAATCATCCAACGGTTTCCACGTACCATCCACATATCTGCTACTGCAGAAATCCTTCAGGTACAAATTGGTCTCCGGCTTTTTTTCTGCGCTGATCGTAAATATTTTGCGGTCAGAATATTCCGGTGTATTGTTGTCGACCTCTGCCTTATTGGTTTCAACATAAGACGGTCCGATATTCTTTAGTCTATCTTCCAGCTGTGTTTGAAAAATATAAAACTGCTTTCCATTTTTCGCAATTGCTTCAGCCGGACGAACGAACGCTGTTCCTCCAAGCAAAACAATCCCCACTGCAACCACTGCAGTACAGCCCAATGAAATCATCTGCCGGAAAAATACGCGTTCCTGCTTTTTGTGTTCGCCCTTTTTTGCCCGAAATGCAACACGTTCCCTTGCATATGGACCGGAGAACAGAAGGAGTAGTCCCACAAAATAAAATGCAAACCCTTTCCAGGACGGTAGAGCATTCACAAGCAGTCCTGCACTCAGGATCGTGATCCCCGGTAACAACAGAAACAGCTTCTGCTTTGTCATATAACGCAGCATCACACCAAACATCAGAAGAAGATACAGGGTAAAACCTAACGCAAGTGGCAGATAGGTCATATCTGCATCGTATCCCTGTATATTGCTTTTGTAATAATCATTCCATGGAATCAGGTAGCTGCTGTACAGTGCCTGATATCCTTCCTTCATGTGTGAAAAATTTTTCCAGAAATAAAGTGCCGATCCAAGGATATAAACAAGTTCTGTTCCCACCGACCATACCGCCTCATATTTTCCGCAAAGCGGTGCCACATGAAACAGCACAATCGCCAGAAACAGAAATACCTGGATCCACACAAACGAAGCTTTGGAAATCGTCCATTCTTCAAGAATGCTGGTTGCCAAAAACACCATTCCATAAAACAACAACACCGTTGCCATGAAACTTCGAACCGCACCCGCACAGTTTTCTGCAAATACATATTCGGTTGTCTTGTTTGTTTTTTGCATTGTATTTTTTCTCATAACATTAATTCCATGGTTTCCATTTTTTCTTTCCAGTCTTTTTCGTCCAATGAAACAATTTCTTTGTCATTTAAGATCAAATGCATAGAAGCATCCAAATACATTGTGTACAACAGATTCTCCCGCTTATATTTTTCTTTGTACATTACCGATAACGGCTGCGGTGCCGCCACATAGCCATCTGCGAGGTAGTAACACAAAAACATGTAAAAGCTTTCCTCATCATCAATCCGGATACGGACAACATCTTTGCGGCTGACACTATACCATGCCACATAGTGCGGACAGGCTGCATCCATCAGGGAAAACACAACTCCTGCCATCACCGTAAGAAACTTTTCTTCGTTTTTGGTTTTTCCCTTCTTCTTTTTCATATTCATATGTGGCGGCTCCAGCAGGAACACAAGCGGACAGGCCTTTGGCTGGCTGTTTTCCCGCACAAGCAGATCATCCGATTTTGCACTCAACTTCCAGTGAATGCTCTGCATTTTGTCCCCGGCGCGGAACTCACGCACCCCAAAGATTTCGCTCGGATCATCTCCCGGATGAAAATCATCATAGATTTCTGCCTCTCCAAAAAAGTTGCGTGTGTGTTCCGATACATGCACACCGACACTGATCAATTCCGGGAAAATCATAACATTGCATGATTGACCGACTTTCTTTGTTATGCAAAAGATACCTGTCAGATCATAGATTTTGATCTTCTTTAACCCAAATTCATAATTTCCTGCATATTCCGGATATATCACCTGTTGATACTCATTTTTTCCGTGATACACCGGTGCACCTTTCTGCCAGGCACGTTCGCTTTTTCCAATGAAAGCATTCTCGCAGGTAATCTGATATTTGATTTTCATACAGCTGATACGGCTATGATTCTTTACGGCAAGCGTAAGCCGGACTTTTTCCCCCGGCTCCGCGACCGCGATTGGGATTTGTATGGCCGCCTCAATTTTCCTGCGATACCAGAGTAAAAATAAAAAAGCGAGCACCAAAAGAATTGCTTCGGCAAAGCCAAGCAATCCAATTGTCACGCTCGAATAAATAAGTGCGATATAAAATGTAAAAACCGTAACCAATGCACCGATCACAAAACTAATCACGCTAATCCACCTTTTCCATATATGATGCCGGCTGCCTTGTATCCGCTATAATCTGTGATAAAATCGCCTCTTCCGTCACATGTGCCACCCGCGCCTTGGTATTCGGCACGATACGATGCTTTGCAACATCCATAAAAATATCGGTAACATCGGACGGAATCACATACTCCCGCCCTTGAAGAAATGCCCAGGCTTTCGCCATGCGCACACAGGCAATCGTTCCTCGCGGGCTGACACCAAGTTCAATGTAATTACTGTTTCGCGTCTTGTTCATCAGATTTGTAATGTACGCATAAATGCTGTCATGAACATACACATTCTCCACCTGCGCCTGCATGTCCACCAGCTGCTGCGCCTGCAAAACTGCCCGCAACTCACCAAATCCCGCAGCAGTACTTTTGCCTTTTGCAATGGCAATCTCACTCTCCAGATCCGGATAGCCCATGCTCATGCAGATCATAAAACGATCCAGCTGGGACTCCGGCAAAAGCTGCGTTCCGGCGCTTCCTTTCGGATTCTGTGTTGCCATAACAATAAAAGGCTTCGGCACCTCACGGCTGACGCCATCTACGGTTACCCTGCCTTCTTCCATAACTTCGAGCAAAGCCGACTGTGTCTTTGGAGAAGTCCGGTTGATCTCATCTGCCAGAAACAAATTACACATAATTGTTCCCGGATAATACACAAATTCTCCGGTATTCTTTTGATACATATTAAATCCAAGAATGTCTGCCGGCATGACATCCGGCGTGAACTGTACTCTGTGATTTTCCAAGCCCATGACCTTGGAAAAAGCGATTGCCAGAGTTGTCTTACCGACACCCGGCACATCCTCTATTAAGATATGACCTCCCGCGAGAATTGCCGCGAAAGCTTTCTGAATGCAGTCATCTTTGCCGGTAACGGCGTGTTTTACTTCGTCCATGACTGCCCTTGCATTTTCATAAATCTGACTCATTGTTGTTCCCCCATATTACGAGCATTCTACTAGCCTTCTAATATAAATTCAGTATAATGCAATTATGGGAAAACAACAATATTGCAGTGGTTAAGATTCTCTTAATTCCAGAACTTTTTTCCCTGTCTGCGGATCTTCGATTCCGAGCAAAGAAAGAATTAACGCCATACGCATATATTTTCCGTTCTGTACCTGCTGAAAATAAGCTGCTCTGTTGTCATCATCCACATCGTAAGCGATTTCATCAACACGTGGCAGTGGATGCAGTACCGGCATATTTTCCTTTGCCAGCTGCAGCTTTTCCCGGTTGAGAACATAAGTGTCCTTCAGACGAATATAATCCTCTTCATTGAAAAAGCGCTCTTTCTGCACTCTCGTCATATAGAGAACATCCAGCTTCGGAAGACTGTCCTCCAGACTGGATACTTCCTCATACGGCGTATGCGTTGGCTCTAATGTTTCGTCTACAAGATAATCCGGGATTCTGAGTTCTTCGGGCGAGATAAAATAGAATTTGTTTCCTGTATGGCGCACCAGACTCTTCACCAGTGAGTGCACCGTTCTTCCGAACTTCAAATCTCCACAGAAACCGATCGTCAGATTGTCGAGTCTTCCAAGTCTCTGGCGAATGGTCATCAGATCGATCAATGTCTGTGTCGGATGGTTATGTCCGCCATCTCCCGCATTGATGACCGGGATTTTCGAATACATGGATGCACAAAGCGGTGCCCCTTCCTTTGGATGACGCATAGCAATAATATCTGCATAGCAACTGACGACCCTTACGGTATCTGCAATCGTTTCCCCTTTGGAAACGCTCGATTGTTCTGCACCTGCAAATCCAATTGTCTGTCCACCAAGACTGAGCATTGCCGACTCAAAAGAAAGCCTCGTTCTTGTGCTTGGCTCATAAAAAAGCGTTGCAAGCTGTCTGCCGTCTGCTGCATGGGCATAAGCTTTCGGATTCGCAGCGATCCGGTCTGCAAAATCCAGCACTTCATACGTTTCTTCTACTGTAAAATCCAAAGGACTTATCAAATGTCTCATAACCACTCTCCTTTTGTTAAATACTGACTTCTCTCTGCACCTACGGATATGAACTGTATTTCATGCTGCAGAAGATCCTCTAATGTCTCCACATATGCCTTTGCCGCATCCGGCAGTTCATCATAGGTTTTGCAGCCGCTGATGTCTGTCTGCCAGCCCGGAAGCATTTTTACAATCGGTGCATATTCTTCGAGATCCTCTACCGGATCAAAATCTGTCACTTCCTGATTTCCCTTTTTGTAGCCCACAATCACAGGAATTTCTTCCATCATGCTGAGCACATCCAGCTTGGTTAATGCAATCTTGTCCGCATTCTGGCACTTTAATCCATACCGGCTTGCAACCGCATCAAACGGACCTACACGACGTGGACGTCCTGTGGCAGCACCATATTCTCCACCAAACTTGCGCAAAAGTTCCATCCAGGATTCCGGCATGGCTTTTTCTGCGGTAAATGGCCCTGCACCTACACAGGTTGAATAAGCTTTCAGCACACCAACGACATGGTCCAGCTGCTTTCCCGGTATCCCTGCCCCGATTGGACCGTAGGCAGAAATTGTGGAAGAACTTGATGTATATGGGAAAATGCCATAATCAATGTCCCGCATAGCTCCAAGCTGTGCCTCTAAAACAACCCTTTTTCCTTCCTTTAACGCTTCCTCGAGATAAGCACCTGTGTCTACTATATATGGCCACAACTCTGCTGCCTGATCTTCACACCAGGAAAGCAGTGCCGGATAGGACATCGGTTCCTGATGATAGCATCCTGCAAGTTCCAGATTCTTTGCCTCGAGCATCATTTTCAAACGGTTCTGTACGGATTCCTCTTTTAGATGAAGCAGGTCCCCAAGACGCAGTGTTTTCTTTCTGTATTTGTCACTGTATGCATAGGCGATGCCTCTTTTTGTGGACCCAAATGCCGCTCCGGTTTTTGCAAGACGCGTCTCTTCGAGTTCATCCTGAATTTTGTGCCATGGCATCGAGATTGTTGCCCGTTTGGAAAGTTTTAAGTTCTTTGGTGTGACCACAACACCTTTTTCCCTGATCTGTGCGATTTCGTTTGTCAGATGTTCCAGATCTACCACCATACCATCACCAAGTACACATACCACATTCTCATGCAGAATACCGGATGGCAGCAGATTCAAAACAAATTTTTGCTGTTTGGCAACCACCGTATGTCCGGCGTTATTGCCTCCCTGATAGCGGACAACAACATCTGCATTCTCCGCAAGCAGATCGATCACACGACCTTTTCCTTCATCTCCCCAGTTAATTCCTGTTACAGCTGTAAGCATATTTTATCCTCCTTCTTTCGACACTATCTTTGAACATCAACCCATGCATAATTTGTTATGTGCAATACCGGAATGTCCTGTCGGTAAGTATTCGCGCAAAAATAAGTCCGAGCGGTAACGATACAATAATCATAATCGCCGCCGCAAACCATGAAACCGCCTCGGTCAGTGACATAATTCCAAAATTATAAATCGCACGGTACAGATATAATCCCGGCACCATAATTACAATGGATGGCACCGTCAGTGAAATTCTCGGATATCCATGATTTCTCTTGATAATGGATGCGAGCAGACCTGCCGTCAGTGCTCCTATAAAAGCAGCAGCCGCAGATGGCATCCCTGTAAAATCGACCAGTTCCAGCCGCAATGTATTTGCAACGGCACCGATACATGCCGCCGTTGCTGCCATATAGACCGAGCTGTTAAACATGATTGAGAAACCGAAAACGCCGCAAAAACTGGCAATCAGACGTAAAAACAAATGCGTCATATTTCCCAGATGCAAAGCTGCAAAATCCTGTGGCTGAAGCTTTAACAAAAGCGCCATGATCCATGCAAACATTGTCGCAACCAGAACAATAATGATGGAATAGGTAAGCCGCTCCAGACCGGATCGCAAATCCAGTTTTGCCAAGTCAATTCCACTTGTGATAAACGGAAATCCCGGAATAATAAACAGCATAGAACAGATATATCCGGCCTCGTGCACTGCGGAAACGTGAAACAGCAGCTCTGCCATATGCAGACAGACCGCATACGTCAGACATGCAGCTGAAATAGATACTGCAATGTTCAAAAACAACGTGTAATGATGTTTGATCAGCTTCATCCGGATAAGGTTACCAACACCGGCTGCAATAAATGCAAATATCATCTCCACGGGGCCACCACCCAGCAGAAATGTAAATCCACAACATGCAAGTGCCGCTGCCAATCCGAGTTTTACCGGAGAATAGAGTGCATGAATCTGTTCAATTTCATCCAGCCTCTTGTGGATTTCTTCGCCTGTCAGATGTGCTTCCCGGGATGGAAAACTATCTACAAACTGTTCCATCCGATAAAGTTTGGAAGTATTTACTCCGGTATTTGCAATACTAAGAGACTGGGAAACACACTCTTTTCCGTCAAAACAGTTAAACTCTATAGACATCAATCCCACATCCACCGTACAGGTTACTCCCAGTTCCTTGGAAAGCCGGTTCATAGAAGTCCGCACACGCCATGCTCCGGTTCCACAGGAAAGCATGATCAGACCAACTCTGCCGATAACGGATGCCTTTTCAATCAGTCCTGCCTGCTGAATCAGCACTTCACTGTCATTTCCTGTATAATCATGCCATGGAATTTCCATATGATTTTTTTCCATAATTTCTACATAATCATTTTTCGCCATAAATAATCTCCTCCGCTTTCGCAACATGGCGTTCGAGATTTTTCAGGAAGATTGAATTTGGAAGGAAAATTCCGATTTCATCATACCGGTTGTTATTCTCCACCAGCGAATCCTGTCCATAAAATACATAAGCCATTGGAAGATTCTTTTCCAGCTGAATCATAAGATCCCACACTGCGGAATACGCTTCTGCCTCCGTCTCCTTCTCCTTTACGGTATCCGGCAGTTCACGAATGAGCAGCACACCCGTATTTTTCTCAAGAATCTTTTGTTTCACATCCATGTGATCCGACTGATATTCATGGCTGTAACGGTATGCCTGTGCAAAATATATATTTTTCTGATTGCCGAGATCTTTGTATACCTCGTGAAAATGCCGGTATTCTTTCTCATGAACTGTGCCTTTGTATGCCGAAAGCAATTGCCCATTTTCATCCGTCATGATAACCGGATTTTGCTTTCCATCTGCATCAAAACGATAGGGAATCAGAAATGAATTTCTCAACAGGTCAAACAATGTATTCTGGCATATGGCCATAAGGAAGGCCGACATGTCCCGGTTTGCATATGCATTGAACAAAGCCTGTGAAAATTCTGCCGGAGAAATTCTGGCATCCGAATCATCATTGCAAAATAAGCAGTTACAAAATGTTTCCTGTAACTTTCCACATGCCCATGGATCGTTTAAAATTTTCTGAAACAAAACCTCTGCCTTTTCCTCTCGTGGAAAAATCGTCTGTTCCTTCATACTTCATGCGCTTCCTTTCTTGCTTTTTTCATCTTCTATGATTATACTTTTGTATTAGGAATAAGTAAAAACTATAATTGATATGTTATAAATAACATTTTGATATGTCAGAGGATTTCAATCGATGAATGTAAATTTTGAATACTACCGGATTTTTTATTATGTTGCAAAATACCACAACTTTACCAAAGCCGCACATGCACTCGGCAGCAGTCAGCCGAATGTGACACGTGCCATGAATTGTCTGGAGCAGCAGATCAATACAACCTTATTTGTGCGCACCAACCGTGGCATTCAGCTTACCCCGGAAGGGGAAAAACTTTATACCCATATTTCCGCTGCAATGTCACAGATTTTTGCCGCAGAAGAGGAATTATCGGATAGTACGGGGCTGTCACACGGAAGCATTGCGATCGGTGTCAGCGAGACCGCCTTAAATATTTTTCTTTTTGATAAACTCAAGGCGTTTCATATGACCTATCCAGGCATTCGCCTGAAACTGTACAATCACTCCACCCCACAGGCCATTGATGCCGTAAAAAGCGGAAAAATCGACTTTGCTATTGTATCAACTCCTGCTTCCGTGGAATCACCGCTCAGACAGATTATGCTGCAGCCTTTTCAGGAAATTCTTGTCGGTGGCACGACTTTTACCGCCCTTGGCAGCCAGGAACTGTCACTTGCAGAATTAAAAAACTATCCGCTGATTTCGCTCGGGCGTGAAACAACGACATTCCAATTTTATCATGCACTCTTTCTCTCTCACGGACTCGAACTTGCCCCCGATACCGAAACTGCCACAACCGATCAGATTCTCCCTCTTGTCAAATGTGAGCTGGGCCTGGCTTTTCTTCCGGAAGCAATGGCACGTGATTCTATTCAAAAAAGAGAAATTGTTCAGATATCACTGAAAGAAAACATACCGGAACGAAATATATGCATGGTATACGACTGTCAGCATCCGCTGAACGCAGCCGCCCGACAGTTCCGAAAAATGATTTTGGAAGATCATTTGTCATAGTTTCAAACTATGAGCAAACGGCATTTTTAAGTATTATACAATCCGTTCTCAAAAAAATATAATGAATGCAACTTTTAGATTTATATTTTGGAGGAGGAAACAATGCAGACATCAGTCATCGGCTTTCCACGAATTGGAACTTTACGCGAGTTAAAGTTCGCATGTGAAAAGTATTTTCGTAAAGAAATTAATACTCAAGAACTTTTAGACACAGCAGAAAATTTAAGAAAAATCCACTGGACAACACAGAAGTCCGCCGGAATCGACTACATTCCAAGCAACGATTTTTCTTTTTATGATATCTTTCTTGACACCGCCGCTTTGTTCAACATTATTCCAAAGCGTTACAAAGAGCTGCAGCTTCCAGAACTGGACACCTATTTTGCAATGGCACGAGGTTATCAGGCTGAGTCCGGTGATGTAAAGGCGCTTGCTATGAAAAAATGGTTCAACACCAACTATCATTACATTGTTGCAGAAGTTGACGATGACACCAATCTTCAACTTGTCGGAGAAAAACCATGGAAGGAATACACCGAAGCAAAAGCGCTCGGTATTGTAACAAAACCAATTATTATCGGACCATACACCTTGCTGAAGCACTGCCGCTACACCGGCGGGAAGAAGCTTACGGATTTCGTAGATGCAGCAATCAAGGCATATCAGGATTTTATTAAAAAATGTGAAGAGTTTGAAATTGCATGGGTCCAGTTTGACGAGCCTGGTCTGGTACAGGATATGACCGCTGATGATATTGCGCTTTTCCACAAACTGTATGATGCGATTCTGCCTTGTGCGAAAACAAGCAAAATTCTTTTACAGACCTATTTCGGAGATGTAAGAGATATTTATGCAGACCTGATCCAAATGGATTTTGCTGGCATCGGTCTGGATTTTATCGAAGGAAAGCAGACAGTTTCTCTCATTAAAACTTACGGTTTTCCAAAAGAAAAGCTCTTGTTTGCAGGACTCGTTAACGGAAAAAATATCTGGAAAAACCACTACGATAAAACACTCAAAACCCTTACCGGCTTACAGGAGAAAGGCATTTCCGTTGTATTATCAACCTCATGTTCTCTGCTTCATGTTCCATATACTTTAAAGCATGAGCATAAACTTTCACAAACATTTACTTCTTATTTTGCTTTTGCAGAAGAGAAATTAGAGGAACTTCATGAGCTGAGTATTCTTGCTGACACTTCTGACTATTCAGTACATGCAGCATATCAGAATAATCAGAAACTTTTCGCACAGCCAAGAGATTGTCATAATGAGGCTGTAAAGGATCGTCTGTTCCATGTAACCGAAGCAGATTATGTACGTCTGCCTAAGAGAAGCCAGCGACAGGCATTACAGAAAAAAGAATTTGGTCTTCCGGAATTTCCGACCACTACGATCGGGTCCTTCCCACAGACCAAAGATGTAAAAGCCAACCGCAGCGCATTCCGTAAAGGTGAGATTACGCAGCAGGAGTACGAAGCATTCAATAAAAAGAAAATTGCAGACTGCGTAAAATGGCAGGAAGAAATTGGTCTGGATGTACTGGTTCACGGTGAATATGAGAGAAATGATATGGTCGAATATTTTGGTGAAGCATTGGGTGGATTCCTTTTCACGGAAAAAGCATGGGTGCAGTCTTACGGTACCCGGTGTGTAAAGCCACCGATCATCTGGGGTGATGTATCCCGCGAAAAGCCTATGACCGTTGACTGGTCGGTCTATGCACAATCTCTTACAAAGAAAATCATGAAGGGGATGCTTACCGGACCGGTAACCATTTTGAACTGGTCCTTTCCTCGTGAAGATATCTCCATCAAGGAGTCTATCTCCCAGATTGCTCTCGCAATCCGTGACGAAGTTCTCGATCTGGAAGCAAACGGCATCAAAATGATCCAGATTGATGAGGCAGCATTGCGCGAAAAGCTTCCGCTGCGCAAATCAGACTGGTACAGCGAATATCTGGATTTCGCCATCCCTGCATTCCGTCTGACACACAGTGGTGTGAAACCGGAAACACAGATTCACACACATATGTGCTACAGTGAATTTACAGACATCATTCCTGCGATCGATGATATGGATGCCGACGTCATAACCTTTGAAGCTTCCCGTTCGGATCTGCAGATTCTCGATTCTCTGCGCGAGCATCATTTCGAGACGGAAGTCGGACCGGGTGTGTATGACATCCACTCTCCTCGTGTTCCATCTGTAGAGGAAATTGTCAAAGCGCTCAACCTTATGTTAACCAAAATCGACAAAGAGAAACTGTGGGTAAACCCGGATTGTGGTTTAAAGACCCGCGGGGTTCCGGAAACCGATGCAAGTTTAAGAAATATGGTAGAAGCTGCCAAACAGATTCGTAAATAATTGATTATTTTTCATACTACAAAAACTTCCGGTATGTCTGATCGATTCCAAACGCGCCAAGCGGTGCCGTAATGATGATCGCCATAACCGCTACCGACAGCACAATCTTTCCACATGCCAGCCCTGCTGCTAAGGGAACCGAGCCGATTGCGGCCTGCACGGTCGCTTTCGGCATATATGCGATCACACAAAATGCGCGCTCTTTCCATGAAAGATTGGTCTTTGCAACACAAAGCAATACACCACATGCACGAAAAAGCAATGCAAACAAAATCATAACAATTGCAGCCAGCCCCGCCTGCAAGGTATAACGGATATCCACTGCTGCACCGACCAATACAAATAAAATGACTTCCGCAGCAATCCACAATTTTCCAAATTTTTCTGACAACCGTTTTGAAACAAATGCCGTGCTTTTTAGCTTCAGCACACATGCCATACTTACGACTGACAGCAGTCCGGAAACAGCCACTTTTCCTTCCAGCCATCCTTCTACCGCAACAAGCAAAAAGGAGACGCCAAGCACAATGATAACTTTCATGCTGTTTCGCACGCAATGCTTGTGTGCATAAGATGTCTCAAAAAACAGATACAGCCCATATCCCACGACTGCACCCAATAAAATTCCAAGCACAATAGAAACCGGTACATTTACAAAATCCAATACATCCGCATTTCCGCCCTGTGCCATGCTCAAAAATGTCGTAAACAATACGATCACAAAAATATCATCGCAGGATGCCCCCGCCATGATCATCTGCGGAATTGCTTTCTCGGTGCCATATTTTGATTCCATCAGATTTACCATACGCGGAACTACTACCGCCGGAGATACTGCTGCCAGCACAGCGCCCATGACAGCCGCTTCTACATGGGTAATTCCCAGAATCCATGGCGCAAGCAATACATAGCCAATAATCTCAAACGATGCCGGTACAAATGACAGCATAATTGCCGGTCTTCCCACCTTTTTCAAATCATTCAGATCCAGCGATAATCCGGCTTTCAACAGTATAATAATCAATGCCATCTTCCGCAGATCCGCTGAAATTGACAAAATGGAAGGATCCAGAAAATCCAACACATACGGTCCCAACACAATTCCTGTAATAAGCATTCCTATGATTCTCGGAAGCTTCAGTCTCTGGCAAATTGCACCCATTGCCAGCCCGACCAGAAAGATAAGTGCCAATGATGTTAACATAAATTTTTCCTCCTTTTTGCACTAAAAAAGCTGATGGTTTCTGCGATGTTTTCATCGTAGAAGTCATCAGCTCAATAAGCAGTTCTGGTATTCCCAAGGGAGAACTTCATTCCCTGTATGTTGTAATCATACGCTTTCGGGGTGGTTCTGTCAACTGCTGAGTGATTTTTATTGTTTAAGATTCACAATAACAACTTCATTTCCATGCTCTCTGATGATTTCGATCAGATCCTGCGTTTTCATCCACACCGTCGCTGTATTTTCATTCGGATGAACACCTATCAATCCTTTGTTTTCTGTAAGTTCTCTATCAAAGAACACCTTTACCTCTTTGTCCTGGTCATTCAATATTCCCAACGGTGTCACCGATCCAGCAATCAATCCGAGTTTCTCCAACAACTCCTGCTCCGAAGCAAAACTCAATGGACGTGTCTGATATTGTTTTCGGAACTCTTTCAAATTGACTCTCTTACTGCCTTTTACTGTAATCAGGTAATAATTTTTCTTCTTGTCATCCCGGATAAAAAGCGTTTTTGCATCCGCTTGTGGATATGGAATTTCAATTTCCGCAACCTCTTCCATATTGTAGACTGCCTTGTGTTCAGTTACCTCGAACCAGATGTTTTTCTCCTGTAAAAATTGGTATACTTCCTGTTTGTTCATATCTCATCCTCAATTTGTTACTTGTAAATGTGTTCTGTTCATTTCCTCATCTGAAAGCAAAAAATATTTATACCGTACTTTTCCTTTCTGGTCAGGGACCGGATCATCCCATGTAACATCGATTTGATACCATACGCCATCTACTTCCACACGATTCCATGCATGATTGATGCCACCTGTGAAATCCCCATTGGATGTTGCTTCTCCGGAGACTAACCTACACGGAATATTCAGTTCATCCATAAATGCTTTAAATGCAGCTGCGTATCCCTCACATACGGCCTTTTTATTTATCAACACCCCTCTTGGGCTATAAGAATCTTGTGGAATTGTATCATTTACATAATTTTCATAATCATACTCGCAATTAAGAACGATATAGTCATGTACCGCTTTTACTTTATCATAATCAGACATTTCTGGTGTAATAATATCCTCTATAATACAATCAATTTCATTCTTAATATCATTGTCAAGTAATGCAATATTATCAACTTCCCATATAGAACCCCCGTGCTCATAATTTGAACTGTCAGAATCCTTTTCTTTTGCCCATGTAGACATTGCGCCTAGAATGCATATTGCAAATATTAACATAAGAATATGAGATGGTCTTTTATTTTCCTTAAACTTGATTGTTTTTATAACATTTTCTCCTATCTTTCTCCGTATTTGTTTCTTTATTATCTTAACATAAAAAAGCGATACCACATAGATATTTCATCTAATGATATCGCCTTTTCTGCTAATTAAATACTCTCCAGTTATACAGAAGAAACAAGCCCAGTATTCCTCCAAACATATAAATTACAGGTTCGCTTTTCTTTATTTCCACACATTTTGTTCCCGCATTACGAAATACAAGCGAAAATACCTTCCAACAACAATATCCAACCAAAGCCCCCAGTGTATTCATCATTAAATCATCAATGTCTGTTGTCCTTATGTTAAATAACTGACAGATTTCTATTGTCAATGACATCAGAAATCCCATCAAAACTACTTTTTTTGCATTTCTGAAATTTTCCCAGATAAGTGGCAATAAAAATCCAAGCGGCATAAACATAATGATATTTAAGATATATGTCATTGCGCCTTCGGAAGAAAATGGAATCAGATTAATACTGTTATCCAGCTTTCCATAAGTGATCAAATCCCAAATCGATCCGATTCCTGCGGCTTCCTGCACTGCAAGATATCCATAAAACATATAAATATAAACCCAGATAATATGTCGTACCTTGTACGCCTTATCTGCTGTCATTCTTCTATTCCAAACCAGCCATACCGTTCCCGGCAATAAAAAACAAACCAATGAATATATATAATATTGCATCCTCATATCCCCCTGTTTGCTTTTTATCATATTGTTTTGCTCATTAAGATTCAATGGGGTAACGAATTAAGGTTTCATGAAGAACTATAAATGTTTGTATGTTTCTTTTTCCAAATCTATTGATTTAAAGCATATACCAGCTGTGATACCGAAAAATGCTTTGGATTCAAGTAATTAACTTTACTGTCAATCAGTTCAAAAGCTTCAAAATCAAATGGAATATTTTCATCCAACATAAAATCATCATTTATCCAAATAATATCCTGTAAAAATTCTGGAATATTTACTGTACTCACACATAGCAACTCTTGATAAAAATTATCCACCTCTATATATGTAATGCCATATTCTTCTGTTTCTTTTTTTAGTTTTTGTGCTATTTCCTTTTTTACAAAGGCAATACTCTCATCTGCCATATAATATGCCACAATGTTTCTTTCAATCAATTCCACACTATCATCTTTATCAATCGAGGCATCATAATATAATGTTTCAATTTTATTATCAGGAATCGAAGCTCCTGACAAAAAATAATTACCAATGTATGCTTCAAGCTTACCACATAACGATATCCAAGAAGTATTCTGATTTTTATTTTGTTTATTGCTTAACATACTAATATCTATCATTCATGCCGCCCCACAAACTATCGGGTTTACCACAATAGTTTGCATCAATAATACTTAATGTTTTCTCTATATTATTAATCATATTTCTAATCTCTTTGCTCCAAACTTGAAGTTATTCACTTATAAATTGTTTAAAGGCTTCGCTTTCTATATTACCAGAACCAGTTAGTTCATTACCATCTTCATCAAACTTTATGTAATCCATGGTTCCCTTCGCTTTTTAAGACTATAGCTATTCTCCACTGATATTTTCATCAATATACTCAAAATATGGCTTCTTATTTACCTCTGCCTCATTTGCCAGATACCACTCTGCCGCTTCCTGTAAGCCCTCCTCCAAAGGAATGGTTTTTCCATAAACCCGGTTCTGACGCTGCACATCCAGATAATATTCATAATCATGAAAACTAAAGTAATTTCTCTGCTCGATATCCTCACAGACATTTACAAATTCCGGCTTTTTTCCGAGACATGCATAACATTTTGTCACCCAGTCCCTGATGGAAACAGCCTCAACATTTCCAACATTTAAGATATGATCTGCCGGTCTTTTATCCATGATTACTTCCATCAGCCTACACAAATCCCTGACATGAAAGAACTGCAGCTTCATACCACCGTCTTTTGGCAGATAAAATTTACGGTCTGCTTTTGCGCAATCAAATACAAAGGCTTCCCTGTATACATTATTCATTGGACCATACAAATACGGCGGACGGAGGATATATGCATCCGGAACTCTTTCCAACAGAGCATTTTCCGCCGCAATTTTATTCGTTCCATATGCGCCCCAGAATTTATTTTCCGCTTTTTCGCTGTCCTCAGAAAATGGCTGGGTTCCATATTCCGGATACACCGCACTGGAACTGATCATGATATACTGATCAAACGAACCAAGCGCATTATAAAGATCTATGATATCAGCCGCATCATATGCAGTAATATCCGCCACCACATCAAAATGCATCGATTTTAATACAGCACCTAGATGATGCCGGTCTCCCTCGATCAGTTTCGCGCCTTTCACCTGCGGTCTGGAGTTTCGATTGAGAACATAAACTTCATAATTCTGCTTAACAAAATATTCCGCTGCATACCTGCTGACGAACGTGGTTCCACCTGTAATCAATATTTTTTTCATGCTATGATTCCTTTCCTTTTGCTTCTACTATAGTTACTATATGCTATGTTTCACCATAATCTTTTGACCAGACAGATTCCCATATAAATGGATTCGTCCGTATCTCCTTGAAATTCCATCCTCCTCACATTTGCTACTCTGAATCGCCACGAACATAGAATGTAGCTCTTCCAGATCCCATTTTTAAAAGAACTCCTTCTTCTACCAATTGTTTTATAGCCAACTCTACTGATTTTACACCTATTGAAGGACATAACTCTGTAATATCACTTTTACTTAGCTTTCCCATTTTGCTATATACTGCTCGTCTAACAATTTCTTTTGCCGGAAGCTTTTCACTTACAAGCTCTACTCTTTCCTCAAAATCTCTATATGCAGCAAGAATAATTCTTAGCATATATTTTACAAAAGGAGTTACATCCTCCTTATTTTCGTGCCAACCTCCCTGACAATCCTCCAATGCTTTGTAGTACAAATCTTTATTTTTAGCAATCTTGCTTTCAATAGAGACATACTTGCCAACAACATATCCACTTCTATATAGAAGTAAGGCTGTAAGCAAACGGCTCATCCTACCATTTCCATCACTAAATGGATGTATGCATAAAAAATCATGTATAAAAATAGGAATAAGTAAGATGGTATCCAATTCTTGATTTTCAATCATTCGATTGTAATTCTCACAAATAGCATCTATTGCGGATGGTGTTTCATATGGTGCAAGTGGGGTAAAAAGCACATACTCTTTTCCTGTCTCATCAGTTGCAGCAATCACATTTTGCGATATCTTGAAACTACCACCAATGCTTTTTTCTGTATATTTGTACAAATCACGATGTAACTGCAAAATATAATTTGTTCTGATTGGAATATACTCATAATTCTCATGAATTGTATTAAGAACATCCCTATACCCAAGAATTTCTTCCTCATCACGATTTTTCGGTGTTGTCTTTTCCTCACACAATTCTTTTAATCTGGTACTGGTGGTCCGAATTCCTTCGATAGCATTCGATGCCTCTGTACTCTGACGTTTTGCTATTTCTACAAGTTTATCCAATGTTTCCGGCTTCTGCTTAAGATATACTTCCTGTCTGCCCTTATACTCATGAATTTGTGCAACAAGCGAGATTATCTCACTATCCCATGTCTTTTCTTTCAATAATGAATAATCAAATACCCTCATAAATATCTCCTAAATCTTTATTTATCTCCTAAATTTTATATATTTTTAGGAGATAATGCAATTATTAGGATAAAAATCCTTGTTTTCATAGTATTACTGATTTCAAAAGGTATATTCAAATAACCTATCAGATCTATAACCCAATTTTGACTTTCATGTTACACTTTTTCCTATTTCTCATCCTTATTATCTATCGTATAGATAATACAAGCGATCCCTGCAATTACAGAAAATAAAATTGCTCCACTCATTGGCTCCTCTACTGCCGCTCCAATAAAGAAACCGACAATTCCCGCCATGCACATAATAATAACAGATGCTACTGTTCTAAATTTTTTCATATAAGATTACCTCCTTTTTCAATTGTACTTTTTACAGGAAACTAAGCTTTAAAGTTTCCCCATCTTCATCAACATTACATCCCTTTGATTTTTCTACCTTCAACTGAAGACCTGCTGCAAGGCCAACAATCTCACCATCGTGAAAACCAATATTATTATTTATACAATAATCAATTATAAGTATCATAAATCCCTGCAATTGTGATGGTTCCTGCTTGAAATTCAATACTTCCATTTCATCAAAGCCAAATTGTTTCATACCATCTGTCCATCCGGAAATTCCTTCTTCTTCCTTTCCGATACCAGACCATACAAGCACCGGCAATGGTAACTCATCTTCCTTTACAATCTCACACATCTTTACAACTTTCTCAGGTTCATAAACAATTCCATTGGCATAGATACCGATATTATTTTCCATTTTTGACAAGGTGGAAACAACCTTAGAATAGAACATAGCCCTGTCTCTAATACTGTTGCCACCGGTGACCATCACGATTTCATGTGCTGTATGTGTTGCGGCTACACTTGCTCCATCCGGCCACATATAATTGTACTTCGCGCATTCCACTGCTTCATCATCTGGAATTGCAAAATCCATATATCCAAACGTCAAATGCAATCCTGTATCTGTGCAATATAACCGGGCATCAACGCCTTCCGTTGCCCCACCGTTTTCCGGCTGCGTATCATCATCACTTTTTATTTTCTCGCCCCAGTCTTTTTCAAACATATCCAAAAACAGATCCGGCTCAAATACCGGTTTTGCTTTCAGAATAAAAGCGTGAAAGGCAGGTGCTTTTTTCTCCCTCTCTTTTTGCTCTTCCTCATTTAATGCAATACTTTTCCAATACTGCTTTAAATATGTAAGCATTTGAGTTGCCTGCTCGATGTCATTGTTTTCATCATAGCGCTCCTGCTCACTGAAAATACCTGAATCACTGTGAATAGCCATAAGCCATGGTGAAAATAATCCCTTTTTAAATTTGAAGATCAGACAGTGACATCCTTCCTCATCCGTAAATTCCTTTACAAACTCCATTTTAAAAGGAGCTTTACCAAGCTCATTCGGATGTTTCAGCCAATCCGCAACCTCTCTCATTTCATTTTCATAGCTTGCCATAAATACTCTCCTTATCTTACGTTTCCTTTTTATTCCACATAAATATATCTTAACACAAAAAGGTGACACCACATAGATATTTCATCTTATGGCATCACCTTTTCCATAACTTTATTTTCAAGCGCAAAAAAAGCACCAACCCCGTGGCTCGCATGTCCACAAAACCGGTACTTTATAGTGCGCGATCAGGGGTTCGAACCCTGGACACCCTGATTAAGAGTCAGGTGCTCTGCCAGCTGAGCTAATCGCGCTTGTCTTAAGTTTTTGTTGTCTTTCCTTGCGACAAAAGTTATTATATAGTATGTGTAGAATAAATGCAAGCACTTTTTTCAATTTTTTTCAAATTTTTTTATTTTTTTTAAAAAGCACATGCGAAAGGAACAATTTAACATGAAAGTAGAAGAACGTTTTCTTAATTACATCAGCCATTGTACGACATCAAATGAAGCGTCCGGTACGATTCCAAGCAATGACAGCGAATTTATTCTTGCCCAGATTCTGCGGTTGGAGATGCAGTCTCTCGGTCTGACCGACATTCACATGACGGAGCACTGCTATGTGTATGGCAAGCTTCCAGCTACTCCTGGCATGGAACATTACAAAGCCATTGGCTTCATCTCCCACATAGATACAGCCCCTGACTTCTCCGGCGAGAACATCAAGCCACAGATGATTTCGGATTACGATGGCAAAGATGTCCTGCTTGCCGGAAGCGGTGACTATTTAAAGGTAAAAGATTTTCCATCTCTTACCACGCTCAAAGGGCGCACACTTATTACAACAGGCGGAACTACCCTCCTGGGTGCGGATGACAAAGCCGGTATCGCAGAAATTCTCACAGCAATCGAAGAGATAATTACAGAACAGATTCCACATGGTGATCTGTGGATTGGTTTTACTCCTGATGAGGAAATCGGCTGTGGAGCAGACTTGTTTGACCTTAACATATTTCAGGCAGATTATGCTTACACAATGGATGGCGATTACGAGGGAGAAGTTGCCTACGAAAATTTCAATGCGGCAAACGCAACGTTTGATATTAAAGGTGTTAATGTCCATCCTGGAGAGGCAAAGGACATTATGATCAATGCTGCATTGGTCGGATGTGAAATCGTGTCAATGCTTCCTGCCGACGAAACGCCGGCACACACAAGTGGACGTGAAGGTTTCTACCATTTGACAGATATGTCCGGAGATGTTGCAAGTGCAACGCTCTCCTTTATTATACGTGACCATGACAAAATACTATTTGAAAATCGCTTACAAAGGCTCAGAGATATCACAACTTCTCTGAATCAGAAATACGGTGCGGATATCATTACTTTGGAGATTGAACACTCCTATGAAAATATGCTCTCTGTTATTGAAAATCAAATGGAGATTGTCGACCTTGCAAAACAGGCAATATCTGCGGAAGGTCTCACACCTCTCTCCCATCCAATCCGTGGCGGTACAGATGGTGCCCGACTCTCTTTTATGGGACTGCCTTGTCCAAACCTCGGAACCGGCGGTTATGGTTTCCATGGTCCTTACGAACATATCTCTGTCGAAGGTATGCAGACCTCTGTGCGCATATTGAAATATATTGCTTCACACCCAATCAAAAAAGCATAATTTAAACATAAAATACCTCCAAAAGAACAGCTTCTGTACTGTCCCTCTTTGGAGGTATTTTTTTGAATAAATAATTCTCTTTTTTAATTTCCCATATTAGCAAACAATGCTGCAATCTCATCTGGGCTTAACGTTTTATTTGGATCTGACAAATCCGGCATCGGCGGTGTGCTGTCGGCCGGTGCTTCTGTTGCCTCTGCAGCTATCGGTTCCTCTGTCACTTCCGGTTCAGGCTCCGTAACAGGTTCTTCCTTTGTTTCTGATGCTGAATCATTGCCCATATTGGCAAACAATGCTGCAATTTCATCCGGACTCAGACTTCGATTCGAATCCGATGCTGGTTCAGCTGCTGGCTGTACTGGTTCTGCGACCGGTTCCGATGCTGCTACTGGCTCCGGCTCCACAATTGGTTCCGGTGCTGCTACCGGCTCCGACTCCACAATTGGTTCCGGTGCTGCTACCGGCTCCGGCTCCACAATTGCTTCCGGTGCTGCTACCGGCTCCGGCTCCACAATTGGTTTCGGTGCTACGACCGGTTCTGGTTCCGCAATTACTTCCGGTGCTACGACTGACTCAGACGCTGCTGCTGGCTCCGGTTCTGCAATTGGTTTCGGTGCTACGACCGGTTCTGGTTCCGCAATTGCTTCCGGCGCTACGACCGGTTCTGGTTCCGCAATTGCTTCCGGTGCTACGACTGACTCAGACGCTGCTGCTGGCTCCGAAACTGGTTCCGGCGCAGTGGCATATGAAACTGGAGCTGACTGCACTATCATTTTCTGATTCTGCGAAATTGCTGTATTTAATCGAAGTTCCATATCCTTCATCTGAACCACCAGATCCTGAATTTGCATCTGTACCGATTTTTCACTGGAATCACCGGCTGCTTTCTGAGAAACTATAATTTCATCTTTGCAGCTTGCTAATAATGACTGTAATGCCTCCGACTGCTTCTGCACTTCTGTCAATTGCTCTGTGATCTGCTCTGTTGTACTGATCATAGCTTCAGATCCTTCGCGATTGCGATTCATAATCACTTTTGCAATTCCTTTTTGCGCATTTATAATCTCTTCTGTAGGAATCTTTGAAGCTTTCTCAAGATAATTAAGTTTGTCCTCAAATTCCTCAAAATACTTTTTCAACATGAGATAAGATGCTTTTTCGGATTTAAATACATTATCGTACTGTTCCTCATTTCTTATCTCTTTTTCATCCTTTAATGCAAAAATTCCCTGAATAATCACATACAAAAAGATAAGTTCGATCAATGCAATTCCGGCAATAATCAGATATTTTTCAGAATAATTGATCATCATATAAAGCTCCACACTGAAAAAAAGTGCTAATATCAGTGCCCCAAAAATAATCTGCATCCTTGCTTTTGTGTCTTTTTTCTTCATATGCTGTGCTCCTTCCCTGAGCTCTTATTTATTCCATATTTTAGCATAATTTCACTATTACCACAAGATTCGTCAAACTATTTTCGACCAACTAATTTGCAAATTATATCAATCGCTTTCTTTACATCCAGAGGTTTTGCCAAATGCGCATCCATCACAGGCATCATAATATCCATGAGAATTGCATCAAATGTTGCCGGCGGATTATTTGCAAACAGATTCACTGCCTGTACTGAGTCGGAAAATATATCCGGAATCATCTGGTTTTCAGCAACCTTCTGGAAATTATCTATTTTCCATTTTCACTGATCTGTATTTCCTCAAGCATATCTGTAATTGCAATTCCGCGATTCATATCACTTGAAAGACATTCCGCGTATGTTTTTGCATTCAATTCCGTAATTGTCCGCAGCTGTTTTTATTTTATATGTTCACCTGCCTGCTTATAGATTGTAATTTTTCATCTATCATACTGTCGATTTGTTTTCCTTTAACAAATTCATTTGAAAATTCCACCTTGCATGTCGATTACAATTTTCATAGTAATTTAAAAAAACCGTCCGGACCATAAGTCCAGACGGCTTTTCTTAAGGTGATTCAGATTTTGATTATCCTTCAATAGCAATATGCTTTGTGGTCTCAACCTTCTCTGGTTCCTTCTTTGGAACTGAAAGTTTAAGGATACCATCCTCATATTTAGCTTTGATATCTTCCTGTTTCAGCTCATCGCCTACATAGAAAGATCTGCTCACAGCACCTGAATAACGCTCCTTGCGGATGTACTTGCCATCCTTTTCATTTTTCTCTTCCTTATCAAGTCCCTTAGAAGCACTGATTGTAAGATAGCCATCCTCAAGCTTTGCTTCTATCTCGTCTTTCTTGAATCCTGGTAAATCTATATCTACTTCATAACTGTTGTCCGTTTCCTTGACATCAGTCTTCATAACATTCTTTGCATGTTTACCATAAAGCATCTTGTCAACATCAGGAAATGAAAAATTCATCCAATCATCATTAAATAAGTTTTCTCCAAAAATACTAGGCATTAACATAAGTCATCTCTCCTTCTTAAATACAATTGCATGTCAACCTGTTTCTTTGGAACTGGGATGTTTCAAGAACTCAAAGCCTTTGCTTTTTGTTCCTTTCCTTTGTTCTTGACTATGTTATACACCCATTATTAGCACTCGTCAATAGAGAGTGCTAATAATTTATAATTTTTTTATATTTTTCACAAAATACAACATGTACCACAACAGCATTGACATTTATACAATATCCATTCTTATTTCATCAATAATACTTTTATCTCTTAACTTGTGAATTTCAGTTCGTGTGATAAAAAACACAATTCCTATCAAAACAAATATACCACAAAATAATGCCGCCCACGGAATATGATACAATACCGGGAAAGCCTTCCGAATAGATAAATTAATGAAAAATGGAATGGCAATTCCAAGTATAACTCCCGGAACAAGTGCATTTAGAACGCAAAAAATACTTTCACTATATAACATCCTGCAAAGTGATTTATTTGTCATTCCAACACTCTTTAACACAGCAAACTCACGGCTTCTGATTCTAATATTTGTCGCCAGCGTACTAATTACACTTGTAAATCCCATGAGAATGAGCAGGATAACAAAACCATACATCACAATTTCAGCAAGAACTATAGCTATATTGAGCATTTTAACCATAGCATCTGTGCGGGCAATTCTCACGGTATATCCCTGCTCTACATAAGAATCCTCTGCCACAATCGGAAAATATTCATCCATGACACTTCTGGCATATTCTGTATAATCATCTTCATCTGATGGCATACTAAACCAGTCAAAACTCCTCGCATCCGCATCAGGTACGACAATTCTGACCGGATATGGTGTCATTTCCCCAAAACCATATTCCTTTAAATCGGACTGTTCTAAAATACCTCCAATTGTAAGTGTGTTCTTCTCATTGGCTGCGTTTATCAGGGAAATCTGTGTCACATCATCTTTAAAAGGTTTTATCGACACATACTCTCCATTGTCATTATATTGGTAAGTGTTCAGCAAAAGGATACTTCCATATTCTGCGCCTGCCCTGTCACACAGTTTTTTATAGAGTTCATCATCAACGGACACGATTTCTGTCCTTGTTTCCCCATTATCATCAGAAAATTTCGGAACCTGCAGCATATCCTCTGTTAATGTATTTTTATCTCAAACTTCGCACATTAAAATGTGCCTATGCACCTTGAAAATTCAATAATAACT
>ENA-OUUV01000430-OUUV01000430.1-human-gut-metagenome-genome-assembly--contig:-NODE-430-length-26813-cov-9.137043_pt1 | contig 26813 bp, 27 predicted proteins | sample MGYA00237952_ERZ548838 | MGnify/ENA primary metagenome ERZ548838 (study PRJEB26490, sample SAMN05194705) | human gut metagenome | biome: terrestrial biome; feature: human-associated habitat; material... | reverse complement strand
ATCATCCTGAAAGATCCATGTAACCAGACTTTCCGGTGCAGGCTCTCCCTTGGCATCCTTTTCTCTTCCTTCCTGCTCCTTTTTCTCTGAAAGCTTCACCACATACTCTGCCTGATAATTTATCTTGTGAAGCGGCTTCCTGCTGCCATTCTCATCATCTTCCCATTCATTGAGCAGGATATTGCCCTCCCAAAGAAATCAAAAATAACTTACTTAATTACCATTGCGCCTACTTTATGTGGACCTTCACAAATTATGAATTCAGTATTACTCTTAAGTATATGATGTGGGGCATTTTCAAACAAAAAGCATACCTCACAGTTATCCACCATTTCATTTTTTTCTAAATTGGTCCTGTCAAATTTAATTGCCAAACTCCAAGTACTTCCATCCTCTAATTCTATAGTTGGATAATACTCTGTTCCTGCCGGAGGTTTTTTCCTTCCTCCTTCTTCTTCTGAAAACCAGTATATTATTGCTTTTTTCATCCTTTACAACCTCCTAATACTTGTTGTTCTCGATTTGCCCGTATAGTATTACGACTTTTTATTGTAACTCCACCACTATTTAAATCTGCTACTTCAAAGTATGAAGCAGCACCTATGCCATCATGATTACTAGATACTCTAAATGCCTTTTTAATTATATCCTCTGGAATATCTACCTCAACCACATAAAACTTAGGATCTACACCATGTCCCATTCGTTGCCCAAATATAATAGCATCCTCAAAGCTGTCTGCAAACCACTTCCCTGACATTCCATTTTCACAAGCCCTCCAACCAAAATCCTGAATATCAAAAAACTCTGCTCTGCTCATAGAACGGAAAAAAGGCTCTAGTCCAAATAAATCAAACCATATATTCGTATCATACACATACCCATACAACGTTGGGTTTCCACCTGCCAACCCTATCGGATCCTGCTGGGTGTACTGTCCTGTCTCCGGATTATAATATCTAAATCTGTTATAGTACAGACCTGCCTCTTCCCGCAGGCATGATTTTTCCGTTTATGTCCAACTCTCTTTTCCAGACAAGTGTGCCGGAATCATCGTAGGCTTCTGCAGGAGTTCCCAGATAATCTGTCATAATGCTGTAACTTTCGTCTTTGGTTATCCGGGCTCTTGGTATGAAATCATCCTGAAAGATCCATGTAACCAGACTTTCCGGTGCAGGCTCTCCCTTGGCAGCCTTTTGCCTTTCTTCCTGCTCCTTTTTCTCTGAAAGCTTCACCACATAATCTGCCTGATAATCAATCTGGGGAACCGGCTTTTTGCTCTCCTCTGCATCCTCCTGCCATTCATGGAGCAGAACATTGCCATCCCAAAGAAATTTTATTACTTTTTCCACATGAGAAGCTTTCTGTTCCGAACCAGGCTGCAATGCATTTTCCCCTCTATAAACAGAGGTGTTATCTCCCTGCAGCATGTGAGGTTTCTGAAGTTCTGTATTTGGTCTGCGTATCCGGACGCCTCCGATTGTCTCCCATTTACTTTCTTCCCAGGCTGCTTCTTTTCTGGCAAACGGAATCACTTTTTCGCTTCCTGCCCGTGTTATACTCTTTTCAATTCTTCTTCCAAGACCATCATATTTAAAAATTACTGCACTCTTATCCGGACGAACCACTTTTCTAAGCATTCCGTTTCCGTAGTAAGAATATTCCCAGATGCTTCCGTCTGCTTCTGTTTTTCTTACAAGATTGCCTTCTTCATCATAGAAGTATTCTGCTCCTTTTGTGACAAGCCTGCCATGACCACCCTGATAGATATTCCGTTTCTCTTTCAGGTCAATTCCAGAGGTTTCCAGCCTGCTTCCCGCTCCGTAGATGCGGTCACTCTTATCTTCGGTTCCATAGACATTTCCTGCCTCATCAAACATCCTGAAACATGACAGGATCTCCGTTCCTCTCGCACTGATCAGGTTACTGAAACGGTCATAGGAATAAATGATATTTCCTTTTGTCAGCTCATTGGTCACTTTTTTCAGACGGTAATTTACATCCCATTCATACCTGCGGTGACGATGTATGGATTCCTTTTGTCCACGTATCATGTGCTGTACCGGTCGTCCGGCTTCATCATATGAGAAGTTCCCGATTACACCGCCTGATACCTTTCTTGCCACTTCCTGACCGGTGACATTATATTCCATCCGGGCACACCATGGCTTTTCTTTATTCAAATATGCAACCATATGTGTAACCTGTCCCATCTTATCCCGTTTCGAAAGGATATTGGCTCCAAAGCTGCTCGAAACAGCCAGACGGTTCCCTGATGAATCATAGTCACTTGCTACCCAGTGATTATCCTGCCACTCTTTTTGTATTCTTCCACTCTTGTCCCGTTCCAGTTTTATGGCTGTATACTGATTTTTTACCTCTGTAAGCAGCCCGTTTTTGTTGTAGACATACTCCTCATAACTCTTGTCATGATAATCCGTTCGGATAACTCTGCACAGCTTATCATAAGTGTATTTTGTAAACCTTCCACCCGGACGGTTCGCCTTCTTTACCAGTCCTGAGTAATCAAGCTCATAAGTACGGATCTGCTTATCAAAACCTCTTTCCTTTACAACGTTTCCTTTTTCATCGCGCTCAAAATCGTAGGTCTCACCTTTTTCATTGATGATGGAAATCAGTTGTGCTTCACTGTTGTACTTATATTGTAATTTTCTCTCACCTTCTGTTCTGGAAATTACATTTCCAAGAATATCATAGGTAAATGCTACCTCCGTATGCTTATCCTTTGCCCGAATGACATCTTCATAAGAATTATATCCAAGAGTAACTTCATTTCCATCTGCTAATTTTGCATGAACAAGACGGTTGAGACTGTCATAATCATATGTCTCCACAGCTCCTAACGGGCTTCTGTAACTAAGGCAGTTGCCTCTGTAATCGTATTTCCATTCACTCATGCAGCCATTTGGCAATACAACTTTACGCAGATTTTTATGTCCGTCATAGGTAAGCATAATTGCTTCACCCTCTGGATTACATATCTTTTCTACCAGCTTATCCTGATTATATGTAAATACAGACGTGACACCATTTTCGTCTATTGTTTTCATAAGTGTATCATCTTCATTATACACCCATTCCACACAATCGCCCTCTGGATTTTGTTTCTTTATCAGACGTCCCTCTTCATCATACTCCAACTGTATTTTGCTGGAATCTGGTCGTATTATCCCGGTTATCAGGGATAATTCATTATATGTATACTTTGTCTGTCGTCCCTCTTCATCAATTCTGCTAATCAATTGATATTTATCATCATAATTTTCTCTGATTTCTGTCAGATCCGGGTATACAGTTCTGACACATAATCGGTTTTCATTATAGTGATACTCACAAGCCTTCTTGTTCTTTCCTGACCTTACTGCATTATACATTTCGTCATCATGATAATCAATCCAAAGGCTTAATACACCACCATCTCCCCAGCTTCTGACAGCACGTGCACCATCTTCATACTTATCGTATTCCCAATAGAACGAATTCTTTTCCCTATCCGTCTTCTTAGTCATAAGATGATTACGGTAATCCATACTGGTAGTCTTTCCCAATGCATCCGTAACACCTGTCAAATCCTGTTCTTTATTGTAAGAATAGCTTACCAACCGATGTCTGTTATTATTCTCATTCAGACAGATATCTGTAATTCTGCCTTCTCCATTAGTGCTGACATCCAATTGTCTGCCTGCACTGTCCACTATCTGACACAAATAGCCACTATTATCATAATTAAATTCAATACAATGACCTGTCTTATTTTCCACCTTTGTGAGTTTATATGCAATATATCCATTATTTATTGATGATAATGTATAGACCAGCCGTGCTTCAGGATCAAACACCTGATAGCTGTCAGACATGCGCTTTAAATTCAGCTTATTCTTATAATCAAAATACTCTTCTCCTACCATTAACTGTGGAAATGCAGCTACCCTGCCATCATTCAGAAATACAATAATCGTACATTCTTCTTTATAGATTTCCAATCCCATCTCATAACTATATCTGGTGCCATGTCCCAAATGTCCAACAATCATGCTGGAACTACACCAGATACGATTCCATTGTAATGGAATTGGTCCGGGAAGTTCAAAATCAGTTGCATCATATATGACACTTCCATTAATGACATCAACCGGATCTCCGCATAAATTACAAAATGATTTTCTTAACCAATACGGCATATTTTTACCATATTTCGCAATCATTTTGCGCATTCCTGCTGCACCTGCCGGCATAAGAAAGCCTATACCAAAGGACATCAACCCCTGCTTCCAATCATATGGTTTTCCGTTAAACAGCCAGTCCAGTCCTTGTCCCATCGCATCTGTTATAAATGATGTGCCTCCACTGATAAACATTTTTCCAAGCAATTTAGCACCTTCAAATGCTTTCAGGCCAAGAACTGCACCTGATACTGCACCTTCTATGGCTCCTTTCAACCCTGCCAGGGCATAATCTTTCCAGTCGCTTACCTCCCCCCGCATGATATCCGAGGCGGCTGTAAAGCCAACTGCTATTGCACCACTAATTGCTGCACCCATTGCAACTGACCCAACAGTTGATGCCGTCACTGCACCCAAAGCAACTAATGCCGCACCTCCAGTCGCTACAACTGCTACAACTGCTGCCACTGCAGCCAAACCAATCAGCGCATTTTTTGCAAGCTTTCCCCAGTCAAATTTCTTCTCTTCATATGCGATTTCTTTATTTAATCTTTCTGTGAAAACCTCCTTTTTTCTTCCGTCATATACAATGTTGTTTCCAGCCTTAATATGAGTATCACCATCGGCTCCGCCAATTAAATAAAGGGAAGATTTTTCATTAGCTCCTGCAACAATGTTTCCCGTAGTAGAATATATTTTTATTAACTCCTTTGCCTCCATAAGAAGCTTCTGTCTGGTAAATACATTCATATCCTTGTCACTTTGTATCGTAACACCCTTATTATTATCCAGAGACATAAACAACTTTTCATGCGCAGTAAAGTCAATATCTGTAGAACCTAGCTTAAACTCTTTTCCTTCTGGCGTCCCCATATATTTCATATCAGGATTTGAAGTTTTAGCACAGCTTCCACCATTTCTTCTAACCGCATTCATAGCAATACATTTTGCTTCATCAGCACCTGGAAAATACAAAGAGACAGATGTTCCAACCTCCGGCATGCAATAAAAAAGATTATTAGCTTGGGATGCATACGGAAACCAACAAGCTGCATCTGTATCTTGTTCATTATCTATCTCCAGCTTAAGTTTAATCCGCTGATTTTCACTTTTTAATACATTACCAATTAATGAAACTCCTTTTATAAGTTCATTATTTATCTTCCCTGTAAGTAGTGCCTCTTCCCTGCTCAAAACATAAGTATTAGACAGAACACTTTTATCAAGAGATAAATGACACGCTTCTATGATCAATTTCTGTTTTGCATATTCAACTACCGAACCAAGCTCCAGCAAAACAGGGGTATTCACATGATATTTTATAAACTGTTCTTTGGAAACAAAGAATCCCCCTTGCAAAGCCTGTTGATATGCTGCATCATCTCTTTGGATTACTTTCTGTTCAACTACCTCCATCTGCTCCGTCTTTCGCGGTAACCCGAAGCAAAATCGTGGACTGTCTCCTTTTACATCCGGTACGAGAGAAGTATTAAAATGCGTCGCCAATCGTTTGCAAAATTCCCAATCTGTCTCCCTGTATTGCAAAATAAACTGTCCTATATTTCGATCTTCTACATTGGTGTCATAAAGAAACATACCTTTCGCATAGTCACTTACTATTTTGCTTAACACTTCTGTATATGTAGCATTCTTATTCTGAAAAGAACGACTCTTTTTTTCGTAATCAAGTAAACTGCTCCATGACAAACCTTTGATCGATGCATAATATATTCCGTCTTTAAAACATACATCTGCCTCACTGATGACACCTGAAAACAATATCGTCTCACCCGAATTGTTCTTTACATAAACAATGACCGGTTCCTGACTTCCTATTTGTTCAATCGCATCTTTTCCATTTTCATCTAATATGCCTTTCACGAACAGCTGTCCATGCTCGTTTATTTTTCTTACAATTTCAAGTTCCTGTATTATCTGTATCGGCAAAATGCACTTTACAAAAACCTGTCCCTGATGTATTACACTTGCTGTCTTCTTCTCGCTCATTTTTCTTTCCACTATTTTCTTAATTTGTTAATACACTTCCTGTCCCGAATCCATAAATCCTATTGTTCCTCCATAACAACAGGTTATACAGCAATCTGCCTTTAATGCTGGTTTTCCATCGACAAGTGTATCCTCCTGTGCCCCCTGCCATTTCGTGGTAATTTTAGGTTCACACAATTTTCCTTCTATTGGCAGTTCTACTTCCATTGGATTTCCATCTTCATCGGTAAATGGAACCAGTCCTTCCGTATCATTAATTTTTATGTCTATACCATCTTTATCAGAAGAAAAACAAGCTCCAAAAGGAGGTATGTTCTGATCAATTCCCACTTTACAATCCTCATTATTCAGCATTGCCTTGTCCCTTATATAAGAACCATGTGATACCGGCATGTCCAGCTTCCTTGTATGGGAACCGCATGTACAATAGATTGTTGCTCCACGTACAACATAAGGATATTGTGTCTCTTCTTCCTGTGGTGCCTCTGATTCATTTCTTGTCTCCGCCATCTCATCTATTCCTTTCTGCAATTTTTATCGGTTCGAACCAAATTCCACCCGCGTCTCTGCGCAATATACTTTCTGCAACATCAAGTCTTACCGCAATTTGATTCTTTAACTCCTTTATCCTAAATATTCTGTTCATTTGTACACAGTCTGCATCCAGTACAAACTCAATGATATTTCCAGCCTTGTCATATATGGATTCCAGTGGATCTGCACATTCAATCACTGGTGGAACTATAAGATGATATGGCTTTTGCACTCCTGCTTTCTTTTCCGTTAACATCACCCGGTGAAAAATGGTATCCGGTTGATATTTTTTTAAAATGCTTCGGAATTTATCTGCGATTAACGGAATCGGTTTTTCTATATAATCTGGATATTCTATTTCTAACCCATTGTATCCCTCTACACAGATCACCGGGACTGCTCCATTATCCCTTATTGTTTTTTTATCTTCTATATTTTTCATTTCCTTTGGAATCTGAAATTGTGGCAATCTCCGCAGATGTTTATCCGTCTGCATCATAAAATAATCCATATGTTACCTGCTTTCTGGAAATATGCAATTTTCACATTTCGCATTTTCAAAATTCATATCCTCAGCTAATAAAGCTTTGGAGAAATCGACATTAATCAGTTTTGCATTTTTGAAAATAATACTCTTTAATTTTGCTCCACTAAAATCTACATTTTGCAATAATGCACCAGAAAAATCTGTGCCAAAAATCTTCGCTTTGTCCATTCTGACATCCTTTAAAATTGCACTTTTGAAATTGCATATAATAAATCTGCATTTTGTCATGTCGCTGTTTGATAAATTGCTATTGTCAAATGACGAATACTGAAATTCCAAATCCCGATAATCGCCTTTTGATAAGTCTAATTTCTCAAATATTTCATAACTGAATATTTTTTGTTTTCCTGACTGTAACTGTCTCCTCACAACTGCACTATCTTTTTTCGTATAATCTTCTTTATATAAAATATCAAACTTATCCATATAACCGCCAATACAGACAACAAAACATTCTGCCTTTGCGACTGACTTATATTCTTCTGTTTCTATTAATTTTCGCATTCCCTGACGTATTATCTCCGCTACATAAAAAAGATAAATATTACTTTCCAAAAACACTTTTCTATATACATCAGAAAAATCGTTCAGATCTGTTGATTGCTTCCACAATTCTTCTACAACATTACTGTACTTTTCTAAATATGTGTATATCTCATTTACAGGATAACTATAACTGCATTCTATCGGATCCATGTACCAGTTTTCATCAAAAGCATCTATACGGATTTCATGTTTTTTTAACAGAATATTTGTTCTTAAAACAGAGAAATGTATGTATGCAATTTTTTCTTTTTTTCCTGCCTGCTGCATCATACGGATTTTGTTGCAATACTTTTTAAAACATTCTGCAAATTTTTCTATCAATTCTTCATAATGATTCTTTATATAGCTGTCTAACTGTTCGACTAACGATTTTCTCTCTTGTTCCAAATTAACATTTTGCACTATTTCACCTATTCTAATTTGCCTTTACTTCTTGTCCTATTACTTCTACATTGTCATTAATCTTAACAGCAGCTATGTCTTTACAATTTAAATCTACACCAGAAAGCCCAACAATACTCACATCCTGCTCAGCACCAATAATAATGTTTTTATCCGATTTAAACTCTATATTCTGATCACTGACCACAGATACACCATCTTCATCGGTTAATGTTATAGTGGTGCCATTTGAAATGATATAGATTCCATCAGGCGTTAATCTGATTTCCTTGCCACTTGGATTTCGTAAAGATTTCACAGACGGATCATCTCTTTTTCCGCTGTATCCTCCATTGTTTCCTCCGCCAGGACTTCCTGCTTCACTTAAATTATCTGCACTGCCTGACAAATTATCATCTATTTCATCATGAACAGAACTAATTGCATAACTATGTTCTTCGATCCCATCCGGAAAATAAATACGCACAGAATCTCCCTTTTCAGGCATACAATACCAACCACTTCCGTCTTTCGATGAGTAAATTGTTGAATATGGAAAATAACATTTCTTTTCCTGAACATGACCAGACTCTTCATCTATCTGTAAAGATACCTTTACCCTGTCATTTTTTATCTCACATATCTTTGCATCCAGTGATACTCCAACAATGTTATTATGCATTTGGAAAAGCTGGCTCATGCCTTTTGGCGTTGATAATATCAGGTTAAACTGTAAAATGCCTTTGCACATTCTTGCATTTATTTGATATACATATAATTCTTTTCCATGAAAAACAATTGTATCTCCTATATTAACAGGTGTCTCTGACTCCACTTCATAATAAGCAACATCCTGTTCTATGATTCCATCTATCCCATTTTTGGATAGCATTAAATACTTTCCCAGGTCTTTTTTTATACTGTAATTAAACGAATTTATTGTATGTGTTGCATTATTAGGTATTCCAAAATAACATTTTATTTTATCAATATGAACATCATTTACCAAACCAGTATGAAAATGCGATGCCAGTCTTTTTAAAAATTCCCAATCCGTTTCCTGGTACTGTACAATAAATTTTCCTAACTCTTTTTTCTTAGAAGCCACATCACTTATCATGGCTTTCGAATAAACCTCCATAATTTCATTTTCTAATGATACATAAGTTTTTTGTTTATTTTGAAATGAACGGTTCTTCTTTTCCACATCCAACAGATAACTATAGGAAACCGCATACAATATCATATAATAAGATCCTTGGACAACCTCCAATTCAATATCTTTCACCATTCCATAAAATAGCACATCATTTTTTTCACTGTTTCTTAGTTTTAGACCAACTTTGCTTCCTTGTGTACATTCTTTTATATAATTGTCTTTTACATCATCTGAAAGTAATGCCCTGATATATAATGTACTATGCTCATTTATCTTATGCTGTATTTGAATATCAAGTATTTTTTCAACTTTATATGGTTCAATTGTTAAATGTTCAAATGTAATAATTTGTTCCATGTAGTTTCTCCCTATTCCTCAATGAGTCTGATTGACTGCATCATTTCAACTGCAACCGGTCTCCAATATTTCATATCTTTTGTCAGGCAATTAAAGCTTCCCATCAATGGTTTTCCATTCACATTCAAATAAAACATTAAATTATATAGTTTTCCACCTATAGCATTATTAGAAAACTCAACATATGCAATATGTAGCTTTTCTATATCCACCTCACCAATCTCTCTTTCTTTAATTCCAGGATTTGCATACTTCATTAATCCAAAAATCTGATTGCGAAACGTATCTATGGTTGTATCATCTACATCTCCATCCATATATTGAAGCAAAAAATTTATTGTACCTGTCTCATCTGTCAATATCGTATCTGGCCGATGCTCTGATGGATATTTTATTCTTACAGTTTCATCAGACATAGGAACAAATTTTTCTGGTAACATAATAGAAACTGCATTTTCCGGAAATAAACGTCGTTCAAAATGCAACCATTTTCCAGATATCTTCACTCCGGTATAAATACTATATGTATTCCAATTGTCTTTTTCTTTTTTCTTATTCTGTTCCTTGCCCTCATCTATATTGTTTTTATCATTTTTCTGTTGTGATTGATTAATCATATCTAAAATCTGTTCATCAAATAATTTATCTTTTTCCATTTTTATTCATGTCTCCATTTCATGTAACGACAAATTTCCACGTCTTCTTTTATTCACTATATTCTTTCTCCTCCCCCTTTTCAATTGTACTTTAGTCCCAATATTTCGCTATTTCCATGAAAAAAAGCCGCTGTGAACGATAATCCACAACGACTCTTTATACATTATATGATTAAAGGGTCAAAAGGTATCATCGATGCATGCTTGCATGCAATTCGATGTATACCTTAGTGACCCGCACTACACCGAGAAAGTAGCAATTTACTGCTGAAACGCAGAAAATTAGCGGATTTCGAGGTGGAGTCAGATTACGGGAATGCGTAGCATGTAGTAATCTGATTAATCATAAATGAGGGGCAAAATACCTTTTGACCCTCATATCATTATATCTCAATAATGAAAGCTTTTGCATAGCGTTCCACACACGGATAATGCTGAATCTGCGGTTGCTGTAAAAACAACATTTTCCAGCCATGCATCTCCACCACTCTCTTTGCAATAGAAAGACCTAGCCCGCTTCCTCCCCCGCTTTTCCGCGAGGCATCGCCTTTTGCAAAAGGTTCAAACAAATGTGTCTCCAGTTCTTCTGGTATAAATGGCCCACTGTCTGCCACCATAACATAAATACGTTCATCTCTCCGGCACAAATACAAACCGATATGGATTCCTGCCGGATTGTGTCGCATCGCATTCGTCAGCAGATTTGTGATCACGCGTGACATCTGCGTCGCATCTGCGAATACAGGAATCGCTTCTTCCGGAATTTCAATATCAAATTCCATTCCGGCTTCTTCTGCATCTGCATAGACCAATGCCGCATTTTCCCGCAAAAGCTCACACAGATCCACCTCTTTGCGCTTCAGTGAAAAACCTTCACTGTCAAGTTTCACATACGCAAACAGAAGATTGATCAGATCATTCATGCGAACTGATTTTTTCTGAATTGCTTTAAGGTATTCCTGTTGTTTTTGTGGGTCCGTGACCATCCCATCCGTCAAAGCTTTCGCATAACCATTTACCGTGGTCATTGGCGTACGCAAATCATGTGCGATATCGGAAAGCATAAGGTTTCGCTTTCGGTTAAACTCATTCTGTTCTGCATCACGTTCCTTTTGAATCTCCCGGAATTCCCGAATAGTAATACTTGCAAAACATAAAGCGCCTAAAATGTAAGGCAGGAGTACCACCAACGCCATGGCAAAAAGCACACAAAAGAGAAGCATGGATTTTCTTTCACTAAGCCCAAGAATTGGTACTTCTTTTTCTACTGACTGTGACAAATAAGAAAGTCCATGCTGTGTCCGCTGCAAAAGTTCAGTAATCGCCTCTCTCACCGGCGTTGGAAACAACGAACCAAATGAACTTAACAATAGAATCAATAATCCGGCAAAGATAAATACAATAATCTCTGAACCTGTAACTGTAAGATTCTTCTCATATTCCGGGAAAAAATATGTAAACATGAGTGGCAACACAAAACGGTTCATGAAAAATGTGATCACATACTCCACGATGCCCACAACAAGCAGAATCTCTATAAACTTTTTAATAAGGAACCACTGCAAACTGCCCTGTCTTTTCATTTACTTCTCCAAACGGTATCCAAGTCCACGAATTGTACGAATATATGCGGATGGGTCTCCATCTAGCTTTCCACGAAGCTTGCTGATGCATACCATGATATTATTATCTGCAACAATATACGTCTCGCCCCATCCATGTTCATAAATCTGCTGCTTGGTAAAAACTTTCCCCGGCTGACGCATAAACAGTTCCATGATGCGGTACTCCACAGATGTAAGTTCAATGACCTTTCCGTCCTTTTTCAGCACACAAGCCTCCGGATCCAGTGTAAGATTCCTTACCGACAGAATTCCTCGTTTTGTCTCCTGCGTTCCCAGCGAATAAAAGCGCCGGATTGCCGAATTAACACGAGCCACTGCCTCCAACGGATTGAACGGCTTGGCAAGGTAATCATCCGCACCCAGATTCAGTCCTAATATCTTCTCCGAATCTGCATCCTTTGCTGATAAAATCAATACCGGAATATTGCTTTCTTTGCGAAGTTCCTGTAAAACATGGTATCCGTCCAACTTTGGCATCATAATATCAAGAATGCACAAAGCAGGCTGCTGGCTCCGGAGTAACTCCAGCGCCTGCTGCCCATCTTCTGCTTCTATGATCTCATATTTTTCATTTTCAAGATAAAGCCGGAGAAGACTTCGAATCTCCGGCTCATCATCTGCAATCAATATTTTGTAACTCATTTTTTCCTCTACTGATACTGATTATTTGGATTCTCTTCCACTATACTATTTGGCACATTATTTGTAAATCCGTTCGGTGCCTGCTGCTGCGGCATTCCATTATAAGATCCATACTGTGCATTATTGTAAGGCATTCCATAACGAAGTGCTTCATACAGTGCTGCATGTGTTGCATCCATATACGGCTGTACATAGAAGATTCCAAGAATTCCCAGTGTCAGTGCAGAAAGGATATTCCATCCAATGAATGATAAATCCAAAACAAAAGCTTTCCACTTCTGTCCCTGCATCATGCGCTTACTTTCTTCAAATGCCTGCTCCTTTGTCATCTGCGGATTATCTGCCAGCAGATAAGGAATCATCTGGTACTCATAGGATTTTACAATACCAGGGATGATAAAAAGCAGTGTCCATAAAACGGTAAACAAATCACGGAAGAACATTGTCTTTGTAATGTTCTTATAGTTATTGTCAAATGCATAACCAATGTTTCCTACCTGTGCCGGCTCATTCAGATTGCGCAGATAGTACTTTTTGCATCCAACTTCCAATGGATTGAAAATAAACACATCCAGTAGAATAACCACAGCCATAAGAACAACAAACACAATGATGAATACCATTAAGAAAATGCCGATTGCCATCATTCCCGCGGTGTTATCAGCCATGCTTTTCAAATCGTCAATGTCATCTTCGACATTTCCATCATAGGTATCGTCATAAAAATCATTGCCATCGTACAGGCTGCTGTCATCATTGGAATAATCATCTGTTACATTGCTATCGCTACTTCCAATCAGATTGTTGCTCACTGCGGAACTAATGCTGCTTCCGCTGCTCCCGCCTCCAACAATTAATGCCAGGATCAGACTTATCAGTACACTCTTCCAATAGTTACGTTTAAATGAGAACTTTGCTTTGCTTTTTAATTCGGCTCTCGTCCACATAGAAATTCCTCCTTCATAATGGTATTTCTCAACTTGTGGACTTATCATATCATGGATTTCTTAGATTCAGACTCGAAAAACCTTAACGGTTCCTTAAAATGATGTGAAAAAGATATTATCGCCCTCTTTATGAAATCGGAACCGGGCGTTGTTCCACGGAAGTCGAAAACACAATCTGCGTCTTTGTTCTTCCAAACTGCTGCAATTCATTAATAAAATGATCCAACTCTGCAGTTGTCTCAAATAAAGTCTCGATCAGCATGGAATAATCTCCTGTCACGCAATTGCATTCCACTACATTCGGAATTTTTTTGATAAAAGGATAAAATACGGGTTTCTGCAATGGCTCTACCTCTAGATTAATAAAAGCCTTAATATGATAATTCAGATAAATGGGATTTACTTTTGCAGAGTAACCAGTAATGACTCCCTCTTCTTCCAGTTTTTCTATACGGGCAGACACCGATGGCGAAGATAAAAATACCTGCGCTGCAATCTCCTTTAATGGTGTACGCGCATTTTTTTGAAGTATTTGTATAATTTTTCGATCTATGTTATCCAGTTTTTTCATATTCGTTGCCTCTCTTGAACATCAGCCTATGCAAAATTTGCTTTCAGCAAATGAACTAATGATTGTGGTGCATCAAAGATGCATTGCCCCAATATATGCAAAAAAGGACACGGCTTAGACGCCTGTGTCCTTTTCTGCATAATAACATGTTCTTATAAAATTGTAAACCTTATGCTTCTTTTTGATGCCATGGTGAAATTACAGTGATTTTAATAGAAATTTTCTGAACTGAGAAATAATGTCCGGAAAAATGAAGCAAATGGACATATGTAAAAAAGCAAAAGTGCAATGTCCATAAAAAATAGAATAATTGGACATATGCAAAATATGTTGTTAAAAATATCCTGTATACAATCATTTATTGGGATCAAATGATAAAAATTCAATGCATATATCCAATATAAGAAAAAAATAAGGACATTATTAAGAAAAAAACCGTATATGTCCAAAAAGTGAAAATAATGAGGACATAATATTAAATTTTTTTGGATATATCCAAATGCCGGAAATTAATTATACTATTCAACCACAAGCCTACACTTTACTGTTAAATTATGTTCTATAACGTAAATCTTATAAAATTAAATTTCTAGCATGAACAACCGCTGTCACTCCAGAATTCTTTCCACTCACTGCCACCCATAGTAACAAAATACTTCATCCAGATGCGCCACAATTCCATCTCTTCCTCTGCTTCATGCTCACGAACGACAGGAATCAGCCGGTCCATACGTATTTCATAATCCGGATCCATTGGAAAATTCTTTTCATCATAATAGTGTTTTAATTTTTTTATAGACGCCAGTGCCGCGTCTTCCGTAAATACATTCTTATGCAATAATGCATGATATTCCGGTACAGAAGCATTATACTCTACACAAGCCCGATACCATTTATTCATAATATGATTTCACCTCTATTTTCTATGATACCTTTTGACCCTTTAATCATAACATGATTGACTTTATAAGAATAGCGAATATAATAAGCTTAAACAATTATTTATACAACTTTTTGCTTGTTTTTACAGACAAGGGAGGGATTTTTATGTGGATCATATTGGGAATTATTGTAATTGGATGTATTGCCGGCGCTTGCGCATCTTATCTGCGTGATAATCAAAATGATATTGGCGGTGGCCTTGGAAAGAAGTATCTGGAAGACCACTGGGGAATCAGAGACGAAAAAAAGTAATTAAAACGAAAAGCTCCCATATCCGGGAGCTTTTCATACATCTTATAAAAATCCACGAAGATCCTGGCACAAATCTTCTTCTAATCGAATTAATTTCTTTGCCAGCGCTTTTGCTTTGTGGTCTGCTGCTTCATATTGATTTAAATATCTGCTCAGAGATTTGACACCCATGTCACATCCATCGGTCATCAGTTCTGCAATCGTCGCATCGGAATCATCCATCGCCAGCTTCACATTCGTTTTAATCCAGGACATTCCCTGTGCCATCGGATTTGGATTTTTTCCCTCATCATGAAACTCGTCCAGTAAACTTTCAAGTTCCTCTTCCAGCTCCTGATGTTTCTCTTTACAGTTTTTCAGCATTTCTCTTAATGTTGCATCATGAACATTGTCCAGCACATCTGCAATGGATGAAACACCCATTTTTATGCCCGCATCACATTCCCGTAACAATTTAATGGTATCTGGTTCGATCATAGTTTTGTACCTCCTGATGCCACTATTGTTTCCGGATTTGCCAGCGCTATACATAGGACTTTATTTTACCGTAAAAGCATCACTCGTTTCTGCGCTTCCAAATCCATTAGAACCAGTCTGCTGCCCACTCTCCTGTGCAGGTGCATCTTCCGGTGGAATCACTTCCACTTCCTCATCCTTTACCGGCTGAGGCGTCACATCCTGAACCGGTCGTTCCGGTACAATCTTCTGTCCACAATTCGGGCAGAACTGCGCATCTGCTGCAATACTCGCTCCACACTGCGGACATGTGGTCTCGCCTTTAATCTGACCGAGGTTATCGCGACATGCTTTGATTTTTGCTTCTGATGCAAAAATCGCATCCATCCAGTTCTGAATCTCCGGATCAGCCTGCATACGATACTTGGCCGCGTACCATTTTCCAATCTGTTCATGCGCATTGGAAATCTTGCGCTCCTCCTCGGAAATCTCAAGATTCATTTTGGCAGTGTCTGCCAGATCCTTTGTTTTCTTAATGGTAGTCTGTCCCACATCATTTAATTTCTGTCCTAAATTATCAAAAAAAGACATAATATAATTCCCCCTTCTGTATAATTCTCCCTTTTGTGTAAAAAATTACTAATTTATTTTATGATATGAGGGTCAAAAGGTATACATCGAATTGCATGCAAGCATGCATCGATGATACCTTTTGACCCTTTAATCATTTTATGAGCATCATAACATACGATTACAGAATTACAAGGGATTTCATACTTATTTAATAAAATAAATTTTTAAGCAAATTTTCGTTGTCCATACCATATAAGTAGTAATTTTTAATTTTTTTTGGTACAATAATCCTAGTTACTGACCTCAACGCTTATACAGGTATATTATATGGATCACAAAAAAAACTACCGATCACTTACAATTAAAGATTACAAATATGGCATTTATCTATTTATTGCTGCAATTGCCATCTGTCTGCTTATATTTTCCATATCCGCCCAACAGGCAATCGGAAAAAATTCCCAGACCACCATGATGAATAATCTGTCACAGCAAAGTGAACATTTACGGACAATTCTTGGTGTTCACTACCAGTATCTGCGCTCTGCCGCACAGGAAATCGGGGAATCTGACGATCTTCTGTGTGATGAAAATATGCAGATTCTTTCTGCGTTATACAACAATACCACATTGGCACGTATTGCCATTGTCGAAAAGGATGGTACAGCACATTATGACAATGGCAAAGAAAGTAACGTCGCGCAACGCAGATATTTTCAGGAAGCAATTACCGGAAAACAGACACTGAGTGACCCTATAGAAAGTAAACTCGACCAGGAAACCAAAGTCATTCTTGGTGTACCAATTTATCATAACAATGAAATTATCGGTGTACTGTGTGGCTCCTACAATGTAACCGCTCTGAGCCGTATATTATTCAATGACACTTTCGGCGGTATTGGCTACACTCTCATTGTTACAAAAGAAGGAGAGATTATCGCCTATGACGGGGATTCAGCCTACCATCATATTACTTATGGAGATAATTTCTTTGATTTTTACAATGAAAAAATACTGTTGGGTGAAGCTTCTTTCGAGAGTGTAAAACAGGATTTTACGATTGGATGTAAAGGCATTATCAAGATGCAAAATCCGGGCTTTTTCCAGAAAAAGCAGTATCTGGCATATGCACCTCTGAAGAAAAACGGATGGATGGTTTGTTATGTAATTCCCGTTTCTACTGCACAGGAGTCCTACCGCTTTGTTATGACCTATGAACTGTTTCTACTGATCAGTTTTATTATCCTCGTAGTTCTTCTGACACTTTATATGGTACGAAAAGAAAATATACAGAACCGGCGCCTTTTGTATTATGCACAAACGGATGCACTGACACATATATATAATAAGAAAACAACCGAAGATTTTATCAATCAGCATCTGAAAACATGTGATCCTACTATGATACAGGCCTTTCTTATTATGGATATTGATAAATTCAAAACCGTCAATGATACTTATGGTCATGCTGCGGGTGATGCCGTGCTAAAACTGTTCGGGCAGCTTCTGCGCACGAATTTCCGCAAAGAAGATGTCATTGGCCGTATTGGTGGTGACGAATTTGTCGTTCTGCTAAAAAATTTAACCGCCAAAGAAGAGACCAATGCTCATATTGAACATCTGATTTCAGAAATCCGTGACCAGTACATTGATGAAATTGAAGGAAAAATTACAATCAGCATAGGCATCTGCTTTGCTCCGGAGAACGGCTCCACCTTTATGGATTTGTACCGCTGCGCAGACCGCGCCCTATACCAGACCAAACAGAACGGCCGCGACGGATACACATTCTATACCAAATAATAAAAATATACATTTTTATCAAAAACAGTCGCTTTATTTTCTTAGGTAAGGTGGCTGTTTTCTTAATTTATTTAAGTTTACATCCGCATTTTTTGCCTGTTTTTCTGAATATCACCTAATGTATTTACCTTTCCCTAAAAGAGTGCTATTCTCACCCCATTGAAAAAAGCGCGCAACAATATGAAATGACAGCAAAAGGAGAATTGACAATTATGGAAAAATATATGCGTTTAGAATCTGACTCAATTGGAACTATGGAAGTACCGGAAGATGCTTATTATGGTGTACAGGCATTACGTGCCAAAGAAAACTTTCCGATTACCGGAACACCGGTACATCCCGTCTTTATAAAAAACCTCGCCAGGATCAAACGGGCAGCCGCAATCACCAACCGCAAAGCTGGAAAATTAAAACCGGAAATCTCTTATGCAATTGAATCCGCCTGCAACGAAGTCATCTGCGGCATGTTTGAAAAAGAATTTATTGTGGATGGCATTCAGGGCGGTGCCGGAACCAGCGCAAACATGAACATGAATGAAGTCATCGCCAACCGCGCCATCGAAATGCTGTGTGGTAAAAAGGGTGACTACTCGATCGTACATCCAAATGACCATGTCAACATGGCTCAGTCCACGAACGATGTCATTCCTACCGCCGGAAAACTAACCGTTCTCGATTTACTCAAATCTCTGGACAAAAGCCTTTCCCTTTTAGATGATGCTTTATTTGAAAAAGCCAAAGAATTCGATCACATTGTCAAAATCGGCCGTACCCAGTTAGAAGATGCCGTCCCGATGCGTCTCGGCCAGACGTTCCATTCTTATGCAACCATGATTTCCCGCGACCGGGATCGTCTCGCAAAAGTCCGCGCAGAAATGTATACCGTAAATATGGGTGCCACCGCAATCGGAACCGCAATCAACACCACACCATATTATCTGGACAATATTGTTCCAACACTGGCAAAGATTACCGGATATCCGCTGACGCAGGCAGATGATCTTTTTGATGCAACCGAAAATCTGGACAGTTTTGTCCGCGTTTCTTCCTGCCTGAAAGCATGTGCCGTCAACTTATCCAAAATGTGCAACGATCTGCGTATTCTTGCAAGCGGTCCAAAAGCCGGCTTTGGTGAAATTACTCTCCCTGCTATGCAGAACGGCTCTTCCATCATGCCGGGCAAAGTAAATCCCGTCATCCCGGAGGTTGTTTCACAGGTTGCTTTCCACATTATCGGACATGATACTACAATCACAATGGCTGCTGAAGCCGGACAGATGGAATTGAACGCTTTCGAGCCGGTCATCTTCTACAACCTGTTTGACTCCATCGCAACGCTTACCCATGCGGTATCTACACTGACCGAAAACTGCATCCTCGGCATTACCGCAAACGAAGAGCGCTGCCATGAATTGTTAGACGCAAGTGTCGGCATCACAACCGCCCTCTGCCCATATATCGGTTACAAGAAAGCTGCAAGTCTCGCAAAAGAATCCCTTGCAACCGATGTTCCGGTAAAGAAGCTGGTATTAAAATATCACCTGTTAAAAGAGCAGGAACTGGATGCGATTCTCGATCCTTACCGTATGACCGAAGCACGAGGTGAGGGCGTACATTCGAAGGCCGTCTAAATTTTGTGTCTGTTGACATAATCATTAAGGTGCAATATCATAATTACTATATTTTAAATCATAGGAGTTTACTTAATATGACATTTGCACAAAAATTATTAATGATTATTGGAATTATATTTACTTCTGTGGGAGCTTTTATCCTTGCTCTCACACTTGGTCTGAATCTGCTTTTGCATGATGGTGCCCTTTTTATGATTCTTCCAATTGCCTTTTTGGCAATCGGCCTTGGATTTATCATCGGAGTACTCATCAGCGTCCAGAAAAAGTCCAACATACGGAAACGTGGAACCCGCTATCCTGCTAAAATTTACGGTTATGTTAAAAACACTTCCTACATGATAAACGGCAGCTACCCAATGAATACCGTCGTCCATTATTTTGACAACTATCATATAGAAAGAGAAGCGATTCTTCCTACCAGCTTCTGTCAAGGAACTTCGCCGTACCCTTTGGGCATGACCATAGATATTTTTGAATATCAGGGAAAATATGAATATGATCCAAGCTCGGTACGTTATGAAATTCTCCCGGGCGAACAGGAATTGATGGATAATAAGCCAGTAGATCCTTCCCAGTTGCACATAATCGCAGTTACCTGCCCGAATTGTGGTGCAAGCTACAAAAAGGCGGCCGGTTATGCGGAGAAATGTCCTTATTGTGGAAGTTATCAGAATACATAAAATGCAGGGCGATATTGCCCTGCATTTTATTTTAAATAGTCCCTTTTCGGAATTGTGTTCCCACCCCACCTCTTTGTATAAATATAAATTGCATGAATAGCATAAACAGCATACCCAATATTTTTAGGAAGTGTCCAGCTCTGGATGCTTCCTATTTTTGTGATACAGAAAGATTGATTTTCTCTTGTGCCTATAAATATTTTTACGTGTCTACATCAAGAGGTTGTGGTTTTAAGGTAATGAGTACAAGCATTAATCAACGTCTATGAAGCTGTTTTTCAAACACTAAGATATAGAAAGTATAATTTATTTTTGAAAGGAATTTTTTATGGAAAGCAAATCACGGACATTAGTTTGTATATAGTATTTTTTATCAACATGTGTTAGACTACTGTTATACAAATCGGCGGTTGTAAAGGAGCGTTATGCGATGGAAAAAAGAAAAATTGTTCGTGGGATTATATTGGCAGTATTGCTGGTTTGTGCGGTGTTTTTGATTTATTCCATAGTAACAGACCCATTAGGCGAACATGATATTATGCTTGCCCTAGCTGTTACCGCTGGATTTATTGCATTAGAGCAGGACAAGCGAAAAGAAAGATAACTTCAAGGTTGCTGGAGGATTATAAGTGATTAGAAGAATGCAGAGAGCAGATATAGACAGAGTTGCAGATATTTGGCTTGATACTAATATAAGAGTGCATAATTTTATTTCCAAACAATACTGGCAGAACAATTTTAGTATAGTGAAAGAAATGCTTTCACAGTCAGAGATATACGTGTATGAGGAAAAAAATGAAATCCAAGGTTTTGTAGGATTGAGTGATAAGTATATTGAGGGAATATTTGTTTCCAGTAAAGAGCAGTCTAAGGGGATAGGCAACCTTTTGATGTGTTATGTAAAAAACATCAAGAACCAATTAAGCCTGAGCGTATATCAAAAGAATATACGAGCAGTTAATTTTTATCAAAAAGAGGATTTCAACATTCAGAGTGAGAATGTTGATGAAAATACTGGTGAAAAAGAGTATATAATGACGTGGAAACGGAAATAAAACTTCCAGTTTGCCAGAGAAAGGTATGGTGAGCGAATGAGAATATTATACGAACTTTCATGGTTATGGGAGACGCTGGTCATTGTGCTTGCGGCTGCGGCTGTTTGCGTGGTTTGTGCCATGCTAATCTGTAAGGCAGTAAAGAAGAACTTCAGCAAAAAAACGGCGGCAGTTATCGGCGCAGCAGCGTTTGCGGGTGCTGTTTTGGCAGTCATTGTGATTGCCCGGACTCCGATGCCGCTTTGATTAAACGGGATGAGCCGCTTCAAATGCCGTTGTCCTCTCCGGCGGCAACGGCATTTTCACGGTCTGCGTATAGTTCCTTGTAAACTGACCTAACCCTCTGTTCCGATAAACTCTCCCATACTGACTGTTGAGCCGTCCGTCATTGTAACTGAAGCAACATTTCTGCCCGTGTCATCGCTTGTACTCAATGATATTGATTTTATTCCGGCATCGTTCAATGCTGCCAACTCATCCTGCTGGCTTATTCCACATCTAAACTTCAACAATACTATCTGCCATTTGAATAGTCTTTTTTCTATGTGCAATCATAATTACTGTTTTTCTCTTTTTTAAACTTGCTATTGAATCCGCAATCATTTGCTCTGATTCATTATCAAGTGCCGATGTTGCCTCATCCATAAGTATAACAGGAGAATCTTTCAATATAGCTCTGGCAATAGCTATTCTCTGTCGTTCTCCTCCTGATAAATTGTTTCCTCTATTTATGATTACTGTATCATATCCATTTTCCATTTTTGATATGAATTCATGTGCATTTGCCAACTTTGCTGCTTCCATTACCTCCTGCTTCGAAGCAGTTTTTCTCGCATATCGAATATTATCCAGAATACTCACATTATATAAATACGGCTCCTGTGGTACATACGCTATCTGTTCCCTAACCTTTGAAATTCCCAATTCACTAATTGATTTTCCAAAAATCAGAATATCTCCCCGGTCTATCGTATAGAATCCCAGCAAAAGTTTTGCTAATGTACTTTTTCCACATCCGGATGGACCAACTGCAGCAATTAGTTTATTTGCCGGAAACTCATATGTAGCTCTATTAAAGAGCTTTTCTTTGTCTTTATATCCAAAGGATATATTGCTAAACACCACTGCATCTTCTTTTTGAGTGACTGGCTTAACCAATATAGACTTTGAAATAATTTCTTTATTTTCTTCCGGCAGTTCTAAAAATTCAAATATTCTTTCTGCATATGCTATGCAATTAACAAGTTCCGGAAAATTTTTACCAAGTTGTAAAAATCTAAAACTTAGCGATGTATATAATGTATATATTGCTGCCACCTCTCCAATAGTTGCAAATTTCTGCTGAACCAATATAATTCCAAGCACAACAAACATCAATGCACAAAATAAATCAAATCCACTATTAAACATTTCTAGTAAAGCAGCCAGACGCATTTTTTCTTTTTGTTCTACAGTATATTGATTATTAACCGTTTTATACTTAAGTACTCCTTTATGATTGATATCATAAATTTTGCTAATACCTGCGCCAGCAATCATATCAGAAAGTATATTTGTCATTACGGCATTATTTTTTGAAAGCTTTTTTCCCACCTTCTTCATCGGATTGGAAAGCAAAGCATTAATCAAGAACAATATGACATTAAATGCAATTAACACGATTGTCATAAAAGGATTAATAATCATCATTGCAACAGCGAAGACAGCAACAAAGATTATCGGAGCCAAAACTCTTCTTAATCTTGACGAGTATATATTTGATGCGATGTCTGTATCATATACCAGCTTTGACAGAATTTCTCCACTATGATGTTCTTCATAATACACATATGGGAATTTCATGGATTTTTCAAATACCAGCATCTTCAATTTTAATGACATTCTCTTTGCTTCATTGTTATAAATACACATAAAAATCGATGCCATTATAATTGCCAATATTCCCATAATAACCGTAATGATTATTTGTGATTTTCTTTCATATACACTTCCCTGGTTAGCACAATCGAATATAATTTTCATAAATACAGAGCCTGCAACCTCAAACAAAGCATTTAATGCAGTCATCATAAGTATGGACAGCAGATATAATGGCAGTCTTCTTTCCATCATCTGCAAACTTTTTACAAGATTTTTTGCAATACCCACTAATTATGCGCCTCCTTACCATATAATGCAGCATATATTCCATTTTTCCTAATCAGTTCTTCATGGTTTCCTACTTCAACAATTTCTCCTTTATCCATGCAGTAAATCCTATCAACATTTTTAATGGTAGATAATCTGTGTGCAATGATAATAACTGTGTTTTCATGATTTTCTGAAATTGTTTTACTAATTATCTTCTCTGTTTGCTCGTCCAATGCTGATGTTGGTTCATCTAACAAAATTATCGGACTATTTTTATATATTGCTCTTGCAATAGAAAGCCTCTGTCGTTCCCCTCCCGAAAGATTCGCACCCCGTTCTCCAACTTCTGTGTTAAATCCATCTGGCAGCTCACAAACTTTCTGATATATGCCTGCTTTTTTACAAGCATTTTCTACTTTCTCAATATCAATATTCTTTGCTCCATATGCTAAATTCTCTAATATAGTTTCAGGAAACAAAAATGAGTCTTGCGGTACATACGAAATCAACCTTCTTGCTTCATTTATATCCCATTTGGAAAACACTTGTCCACACAAGTAATAATCGCCCTCATCAACCTCTTCAAATCCACACAACAACTTAAGCAATGTAGATTTTCCAGCTCCTGATGCACCAACTATCGCCACTTTTTCTCCTTGTTTTATACTCACATTTATATCTTTTAGAATTCTATTCTCAAAACATTTCGTATTACCACTTGCATATGAAAATGACACATTCTTCAATTCGATAATATTTTCCACATTCTTTAATTCACTACCCTTATAGTCACCGCTTACTTCTTTTGGCGCACAAAGCAACTCCTCTATTCGTTTTACCGAAATCAGCATTTCCCTGGCATCAATTATTCTAAAAGGTAATTCACTTAACGATGTAGAAATCTTACCAAACAACACAAGAAATGACATAAATTCACCTATCGTAATCGTATTCTTTAATACAAGAAATAAGGCAATTAGAGAACAACCAACGGACGGTACCCATTTCATTAATAAAACAATACCATTAGCTAATGCCTGATATCTATTCCTCGAATATTCATTCTTAAGTATTTCTTTTGCCTTTGATGAAACCCGCAACCCTAATGTTTCTTCTATTGCATATGCTTTTGCAACCTCAATACCCTCTATGTTGTCTAATGCAATATCCGCAAGTTCGTCATACTTTCCTCTACGTTTTCTTGCTAAATCATTTATTTTTTTTGCAATCATGTCACTTGTAAATATAACAAGCGGAAACGTGACCACGATTCCTGCAAAAATGAGCCAATTCATTTTTACTAAAGCTATGCTGATAGTTATAATGGTTACTGCATATTGTAATATCTCCGGGAATATCTCCGACAGCAGCTTTCCCATATCATTAATATCAGAAGTAAGTTTGTTAATTATAGTTCCTTCGTTCTTTTCAAAAAATCTATACTGTACCCTTTCCAACGATTCAACAGTTATATTCTTACAATCTTTTTGTACTTTAATGCTAAAAAGTTCATTAGTAATACTTTTTATATAAGTTACCACCATAGATATTATAATTATCAATAAGGTATTACCTGCAACATACTCAATATCAATATTATCGCCATCGAACATTGCATTAATTGCGTTGGAAATAATTTCAGAACCAATAACCACTAACTCAGATAAAATATATGAAAGAATTCCAGCCACAACGAATAAATAGCAATATTTCAACATAATCCTTCTAATCGTATGCTGCGTTCTCATAATAATCCCTCCTCTTGTTTTTACTTTTGCATTATTATATAATATTAAAAAAGTGATTTCATCAATTATAAACGCAATTTTCATCACATATCTATAATTTGATGCTTTTTATAAAATAGCATTAATCACCCATTAATCACAGACGAAAGGAATGATTATATATGCCACTACCTTTAAAACCTGAAGAAAATATTTATATTGACCATAAAATCTTAGATGGAACTTACTCTATGCCTACCATGCAGGCAGCATCCGATCATTATACGATAGGTTATATGGTATCAGGCGATCGACGATGGATTTCCACTAAAGCAATTCGTACTTCTCACGCTGGAGATGCCGGCATATCCAAACCACATGTGTATCATCGTAATTGCTCTATGTCCGACACTCCGTATGACAGATATGTGATTAAAGTCAAAACACAAATCTTTCAACCCATAATTGATATTATAGGAGAGGAAGAATTAGACTTTATATGTTCCAACTATCTTCATTTTACAAAAGATTCTCAAAAAATTATTCACTCTATGTATGAAGAAATGCTACAAGAATACAACAAAAATACCTCTTATTCTCAACTTATCCTTCAAGGTATGGTTTATAAATTATTTTTTTATATGTATGAAAACCATATTCCATCTGAAGAGGATGAACATACCTTGTATATTAATAAATTTGATGAACGTATCCAAACTTCCTTATGTTACATTGAAGACAATCTTATGGACGGTTCATCTATTGAAGATGTCGCAGCTTATGTTTCGCTATCACCCTCGCATTTTTCACGACTATTTAAGAATGTTACCGGTTCTTCATACACAGATTATATTACTGACGTAAGGTTACAACATACGCAAATACTACTTGGAACAACTGATTTGTCAATAAATGATATTGCAGCTAAAGTTGGAGTATCAAATGGAAATTATATAAGTACATTGTTCAAAAAAAGATATGGGATTACTCCCACCGATTACAGAAAAGAAATTAAAAAGAGCATGTAAAAAAACTCCATCCTGTGTCAGCATGCAGCCGATTGTGGAGCCTGGCCTTGGGTTATGCGATAACATCAAACCGGATAGATTCTTCGGAACTGAACGAAAACGCTTTTAAGGGTCTTGCATTAGCGAGGCTCTTTGTTTTTGCAAAGGACTAAAGAATTATGAATCTCTTACAGCAGTCTGCACAAGCTTGGAAAGAAATAACTGAATATAGATATTTATTTACATATGGCTATAAGAAGCAGTTATATCCTATTAATCTTACCTTTTCTCTAGCAGATTATCCACATTTATATTCCTTCCAACACCACCGACCTTCTTTCATTACTTAATTCTTTTTCCCACCACAACAAATCTTCCGTCTTCTGTATGGTAAGAAC
>ENA-OUUV01000423-OUUV01000423.1-human-gut-metagenome-genome-assembly--contig:-NODE-423-length-27061-cov-10.811523_pt1 | contig 27061 bp, 22 predicted proteins | sample MGYA00237952_ERZ548838 | MGnify/ENA primary metagenome ERZ548838 (study PRJEB26490, sample SAMN05194705) | human gut metagenome | biome: terrestrial biome; feature: human-associated habitat; material... | reverse complement strand
TTGATCCGGTTACCCAGCAGTATTATCTGCGTGCGAGATTTTATAATCCGGTAATCGGAAGATTTACGCAGGAAGATACTTATTACGGAGACGGACTGAATTTGTATCAGTACTGTCAGGCAAATTCGGTTGGGTATGTGGATCCGAGCGGGCATACTTGTGGAACTACACAAAGCCACTATAATTCAGACGAAGAACAGCATCCGAAGGCAAATGCGGCAGGGGGATATTCGTCTGCTACAGAGAAAGGAAATAGTAAGACCAGAGTGGTAGAATATCTAATTTAGATGATGGTTTAAACTTTTCTAACAGAGCATTAGAGCATATGGGAGAAAGCGGAAGACAAGTTCCGATACAAACATTGCAAGATGCAATTAGAAATTCCAAATATGTTTTTCTCTGAGGAAAGTATTTTGAATAAAGCACAATATGTAAAACAACTATTAGAGTCTTTGTAACATTTTCCTTGACGTCCCAAAACTGAGCCACTATATTATATGATGTTAGTTCCCAATTTACAAGAAAACATACGAAACCTCTTTTGGAGGATGAAGCATATTGGTTCCGGGGTCCGGAGATCAAAAAGTGAAATTAATTACGGAGAATAGTGAAAAGGAGATTTCCTGACAGGGCTGGAGGAACATATTTCTTAATGGAGGAATTATGGTAAAATGAAAAAATTAAGCATACAAAGTAAAAAAAATGCATTGCGTTATCTGGCAGCAGTATTCGCGTGGACTTTAGCAATTGCAATGTTGCCGGTAGCAAAGGTACAGGCTGCAGGCTTCAGTGGCAATGGATTTGATATATCTAGCCATAATGGTGTTGTAGACTGGAATCTGATTGCGGATGCAGACATGGATTTCGTGATGATCCGAACCGGATTGGGGCAGGCACCGGATGTAGATGCGCAGTTTGAGGCAAACTATAATGGAGCAGTAGCGGCCGGACTGAAAGTCGGCGTCTATCATTTGTGCTGCACCCGGACGCCGGAAGATGCGGTCAAAGAAGCTGAGTTTTGTCTGGAGATTCTTGATGGAAGAGAGTTAGACTATCCGGTTGCGTATGATATGGAACAGGCAGGAATATTTGCAGGAGGTAAGGCGAACACAACGGCAATTGCAAAAGCTTTTTGTGATACGATTGCAGATGCCGGATATGAACCAATGATTTATTCGTCGGTTTCTTATCTGAACGAACAATTCGATTGGAAAAAGCTGAAGGGGTATAAAGTCTGGGTTGCTGCTTATAGAGAAACGAAGCCAAAATTACAGGTTCCGGTTGATTTATGGCAGTACACAAAAGAAGGCTTTGTGGAAGGCGCCAATACGGATAAAGGACATTGTGATCTTATTTATTCCTATATGGAAGCGACAAGTGTGAAGTTTACCAGGGCTTCACTTACAATGAAAAAGAAGACAACGGCACAGGCGAAGATTAAGATGGGACCGGGCGGATGTACGGATTCTAAGAAATTTAAATCCTCTAATCCCAAGGTTGTTACTGTAAACAGGAAGACAGGAAAGCTCATGGCGAAAGCAAAAGGAAAGGCAACGATTACAGTCACGACCGGGAGTGGAAAGAAAGCAAAAATGAAAGTTGTTGTGAAGTAGAGAGATTGCTTTGATATGGGATATGAAAAGTAATACGATTGCAGAAGTAAAAAATACCACTTGACATACCTTGAAAAAGAGCGTATTGTATCGGGTGGATATTTCAAATTTAATATTGTAAATTTCTCTTATTCAGAGTGATGGAGATACATAGGATCTGTGAAGTCACGGCAACCCCGTTTCCGAGAGGGACAGGAAGGTGCCAACCTGAGCGAGCAATCGAACAATAAGGGGATTTGATTATCTATATAATTGGTCCGCTTATGAAAGTAAGTGGATTTTTTTTGTGCAAACAAACGGAAGGAGAAAACATGGAAAAATTATTATTTACATCAGAGTCCGTTACCGAAGGACATCCTGACAAAATGTGTGATGCGATTTCCGACGCAATCTTAGATGCCTGTATGGAGCAGGATCCAATGAGCCGTGTTGCCTGTGAGGCAGCCAGCTGTACAGGATTTGTACTGGTAACCGGAGAGATTACAACCAAAGCGCAGCTCGATATCCCGGCTATCGTCCGTAAGACAGTAAACGAGATTGGATACAACGATGCAAAGACCGGATTTGACGGAAACACATGTGCCGTAATGGTGGCTTTGGATCAGCAGTCCGCAGATATCGCTATGGGTGTTGATAAGGCACTTGAGGCAAAAGAGGGCGCATTGACCGATGATCTTGACACTGGTGCCGGAGATCAGGGTATGATGTTTGGTTATGCAACAAACGAGACAGAAGAGTTGATGCCTTATCCGATTTCACTGGCTCACAAGCTGGCATTGCAGCTGACCAAGGTGCGTAAAGATGGGACACTTACCTACCTTCGTCCAGACGGAAAGACACAGGTTTCTGTTGAGTATGATGAAGCTGGAAAGCCAAAGAGACTCGAAGCGGTTGTATTATCTACCCAGCATGATGATGATGTGACACAGGAACAGATTCATGAAGACATCAAGAAATATGTATTTGATCCGATTCTTCCAAAGGATATGATCGATGACAATACCAAGTTCTTTATCAATCCAACCGGACGCTTTGTAATCGGTGGACCTCACGGAGATGCAGGACTTACCGGACGTAAGATTATCGTAGATACTTACGGTGGATATGCACGTCACGGTGGCGGAGCTTTCTCTGGAAAAGACTGTACAAAGGTAGACCGTTCCGCAGCATACGCAGCACGTTATGTGGCAAAGAACATCGTTGCAGCAGGGCTTGCAGAGAAGTGTGAGATTCAGCTTTCTTATGCAATTGGTGTTGCACAGCCGACTTCTGTCATGGTTGATACCTTTGGAACAGGTAAGATCGCAGATGACAAGCTGGTAGAGATCGTAAGAGAGAACTTTGATCTTCGTCCTGCAGGAATCATTAAGATGCTTGATCTGCGCAGACCGATTTATCGTGGAACTGCAGCATACGGACATTTTGGACGTACCGATCTGAACCTTCCATGGGAAGCAACAGATAAGGTGGACGTATTAAAGAAATATTTATAGTTCATGAGTTTATGAAAAGTTTACATACTTTTGGAATAAACAATGTTATAATAAGGCACAGGAGACAATCCTGTGCCTTTTTATAATGCACTATATATAAAGGAGTAATTCATGAAGATAAAGACGAAATTAATTATTGCATTTTGCATCATTATATTTGTACCGATACTTTTGGCGACAGCGACGGTTGTAGGTTTCTGCAATTTTCAGGCGCATGCGATCGAGGAGACATACGGTATTAAGAACACAGATGCATACAGTGTGATCAACTCCGTCCAGCTGTTGAACCGGTATACGGTAGCTGATTTTCAGAAAATACAAAAGAAGATACAAAAAAATGCCGATGAACTTGTGAACATGACGTATCTGCAGGAGTTGAATGAGGAATTAAAACAGAAGTATTCCTATCTGATCATTCGAAGAGGCGGCCAGTTGTATTATAATGGTGGCAGCGATAATCAGATTGTTGTCGATTCCCTTCCCGATTACGGCTCAACAGGATCCGAGGCGGGAGTAGGAACTTATATTGACAGCGATGATGAGATTCTGGTAAAACAGGTAGATTTTAAATTGACTACAGGGGAAGAGGCAACTGCCTTTATCATTACTTCCCTGAAGGGAACCGTGCCGGAAGTACGGCAGACAATTGTAGGTGGGATTATCTCGATTGTCATTATTTTGCTTTTGACGGCTTTTATGATGATCATTTGGATATACCGCAGCATGATTACACCAATTAAAAAGTTGCAGGTTGCAGCGGAGAATATTAAAGAAGGCAACCTGGATTTTTCCATGGATGTGAAAGCGGATGATGAGATCGGTGAACTTTGTGTTACGTTTGAGGAGATGCGTCAACGTCTGAAAGATAACGCAGAAGAGAAACTTAATAATGAGCGGGAAAACAAAGCACTCATCAGTAATATTGCACATGATTTAAAGACCCCGATTACTGCAGTCAAAGGATACGCAGAAGGTATCATGGATGGTGTGGCAAATACCCCGGAAAAACTGGATAAATATATTCGCACGATTTATAATAAAGCAAACGAGATGGATATACTTATCAATGAACTGACCTTATATTCAAAAATTGATACGAACCGTATTCCGTATGATTTTGCAAAAATCAATGTGTGTGAATATTTCAAAGACTGCGTGGAGGAAATCGGGCTTGATCTTGAAGCAAAAGGTATCGGTCTGTCCTATTTTAATTATGCCACCGCAGATACTATGATCATCGCAGATCCGGAGCAACTCCGTCGCGTGATCAACAACATTATTGGAAATTCTGTGAAATATATGAATAAGACGGAGAAGTTCATCAACATTCGTATCAAGGATGTCGGGGACTTCATACAGGTAGAAATCGAAGATAACGGACGGGGCATTGCGCAAAAAGACCTGCCGTACATTTTTGACCGGTTTTACCGCACGGATGCATCCCGCAATTCTGCGACGGGCGGAAGCGGAATCGGTCTGTCGATCGTAAAGAAAATTGTTGAGGACCACGGTGGAAAAATCTGGGCAACCAGCAAAGAGGACAGTGGCACAACAATGTATTTTGTTATTCGCAAATATCAGGAGGTAGCAAATGAGTAGAATTTTGATTGTAGAAGATGAAGTGGCGATTGCAGATTTAGAGAAGGATTATTTGGAACTCAGCGGCTTTGAAGTTGAAATTGAAAATGATGGAAAAAGCGGATTGGAGAGGGCCTTAAACGAAGATTTTGATCTGTTTATTCTGGATTTGATGTTGCCGGAAGTGGATGGCTTTGAGATCTGCAAGCAGATTCGCGAGAAGAAGAATACGCCGATCCTTATGGTATCAGCCAAGAAGGATGATATTGATAAAATCCGTGGACTGGGTCTGGGAGCAGATGATTATGTCACCAAGCCATTTTCACCAAGTGAATTGGTTGCACGTGTGAAGGCGCATCTTGCACGTTATGAGAGACTGATCGGAAGCAATACCGTAGAGAATGATATTGTTGAGATCCGCGGAATCAAAATTGACAAGACAGCGCGTCGTGTATGGGTAAATGGTGAGGAGAAACAGTTTACAACGAAGGAATTCGATCTGCTTACTTTCCTTGCGGAAAATCCGAATCATGTATTTACAAAGGAAGAATTGTTCCGTAAAATCTGGGATATGGAATCTATTGGAGACATTGCAACTGTTACAGTACACATCAAGAAGATTCGTGAAAAAATTGAGATGAATACCAACAAACCACAGTATATCGAAACAATCTGGGGAGTTGGTTACCGATTCAAACTGTAAAGGGAAAAAGTTATGAAAATAGGGGAAGTTGAAAAAGACAGCCATCTTATTGTTAAAGTGTTTTCGAAGATGATGAAAGATGGCGAAGAGGTAAGAAGTCCAAAGTCACTGGATTTCCCGGTAAAGATACAAAAAGTATATCCTACGGGTTTGGCAGTGGATGAAATCCGAACAGTAGTCCCTGCAGGGGACAACGGAGAAGAGAGTACATTTACAGTCGATTTTGATTCTCCAAACGTGCTGATCGATCTGTATTTGTTGAAAGATGATATGCCACCAGTTGTGTGGGAAGATATCACAATCAGGAAAGCAAAAGGTGATAATGGATATTGTCATGTCATTATACCGAGCAAAGATGGAACGAAAATGAACCGTCGGCATGCTTACCGACTGGAAATCCATGCGCCGGCGAATATCTATATCGGTCAGTCGAACGAACAGGTTGGAGGAACGGTCAGGGATGTATCAGCAACCGGGTTTGCTATAATTATCAATAAAGATGGCATCCGCAGGGGAGAGGCTGTGCGGGCAGAGACGGTTAATCAGGAGTTGGAGATGCCTCTAGTTGGTGTCTGTGTGCGGAAAAAGACGATTGCCAAAGATAAGTTCCTGTATGGGTGTAAACTAAAATATGAAGATCCACATTTACGCAAATTTATCAACGAAAAACAACGGGCGCGCATGAAGACAGAATAGCAGAAAATGGCAAGGAGAGACTGCATGGAAGAGCAGAAGGAAACCGTACACAAAAGACGTGTGCGTTATAAAGGAAAATATCCAAAGAAATTTGAGGAAAAATATAAGGAACTGAATCCGGAAAAATATCAGGATACGATCGCCCATGTGATTCAAAAAGGAAATACACCGGCAGGAATGCATATTTCCATTATGGTAAAGGAAATTATTAACTTTTTAAATATTCAGCCGGGAGAGACCGGATTTGATGCCACGCTTGGTTATGGCGGACATACCAAGGCCATGTTGCAGCAGTTGCAGGGGAAGGGACACATGTATGCGACGGATGTGGACCCTATCGAGTCCGCAAAGACGAAAAAGAGACTTGCAGATGCAGGTTTTGGTGAGGATATCCTCACAATCAAACTGCAGAATTTCTGCACGATTGATGAGATTGCAAAGGAGGCCGGAGGCTTTGATTTCATATTGGCCGATTTAGGTGTCTCTTCGATGCAGATTGACAACCCGGAGAGAGGCTTTTCCTTTAAAGTAGATGGCCCCCTGGATCTGCGTCTGAATCCGGAAAAGGGAATCAGCGCGGCAGAACGCCTCGATCATATTTCCAGAGAAGAACTGGCAGGAATGCTGGATGAGAACTCGGATGAACCGTACTGTGAAGAACTGGCAAAAGCAATCACCGATGAGATCCGAAAAGGAAATCGTATTGATACGACAACCAAACTTCGTCAGGTGATAGAAAAAACACTGGATTTTCTTCCGGAAAAGGAGAAGAAAGATACGATTAAAAAAACATGCCAGAGGACTTTCCAGGCATTGCGTATTGATGTGAACCGGGAATTTGAAGTACTTTATGAATTTATGGAGAAACTTCCGGATGCACTGAAACCGGGTGGACGTGTGGCGATACTTACTTTTCATTCCGGTGAGGACAAATTGGTAAAACGTGCATTAAGGGAAGGTTTCCGTGAAGGAATTTACAGTGATTATTCGAAGGACGTGATCCGACCGTCTGCACAGGAATGTGCGCAGAATGGACGTGCGCGTTCCACAAAAATGCGCTGGGCCGTTCGCGCATAGAGCATAGAGTCAGAAGATGCTGCAATTGGCATCTTTTGGCTCTTTTATTATTTGCTTTTTATATTTCGTTTTCCACATTTTTCTGCTTGCGCAAAGAGACGCAGTAAGTTATAATACAGTCGTTATATGACTGACGGAATGAGTGGAGAACCACGTGGAGTATAACAGGAAGAAAGCAATGTCTCGTCGAGACATCGCAGGCGTGCTTCGGAGAAGCACCGCAATTGCCGACCGTCTGGGCAACAAAAGAAGCCTGGAGGGTCTTTTTTATTTGTATCAAATCAAAAACACGATTCCCTGGACTTGACAAATTACATATATTAGTATAATCTATCGGTGGTTAGACGAAACTAACGTATGGCAATTATGCAATCAATTTTATAGAAGGAGGAACACCATGTTAGAAATGAAAGAATGGGATGGATTTGAAGGACGTCTTTGGAAAGAAGAAATTAACGTTCGTCAGTTCATTCAGGACAACTACACCCCATATGATGGAAACGAGGATTTCCTCGCTGGACCAACAGAGGCAACAGATAAGCTTTGGGGAGCATTACAGAAGTTACAGAAAGAGGAGCGCGCAAAGGGTGGCGTTCTTGACATGGAGACAGAGGTTGTAACAGGTATTACAGCTTATGGCCCGGGATATATTGATGAGTCTTTAAAGGATTTAGAGACAATTGTAGGTTTACAGACAGACAAACCATTAAAGCGTGCATTCATGCCTTACGGTGGAATCAAGATGGCTGTTCAGGCATGTGAGACATACGGATACCAGGTAAGTGACAAGTTAAAGGAGATCTTTACCAAGTATCATAAGACACATAATACAGCTGTATTTGATGCTTACACACCAGAGATGATGAAAGTACGTCACAATAAGATCTTAACAGGTCTTCCGGATACATACGGACGTGGACGTATCGTTGGTGATTATCGTCGTGTCGCTTTATACGGTATCGATCACCTCATCGAGGAGAAGAAGAAAGATAAGGCAAACTGTGGCTGTGGTGAGATGACAGACAATGTGATCCGTTTAAGAGAAGAGATCGCAGAGCAGATTAAATGCTTAGAGGATATGAAGAAGCTTGCAGAGATCTATGGATACGATATTTCAAGACCTGCAACAAACGCAAAGGAAGCTGTACAGTGGTTATACTTCGGATACCTTGCAGCAATCAAGACACAGAACGGTGCAGCAATGTCCGTTGGACGTGTTTCTACTTTCCTGGATATCTACTTCGAGAGAGATTTAAAGAAGGGTATTATCACTGAGCAGGAAGTACAGGAATTAGTTGATCACTTCACAATGAAGCTTCGTATGGTGAAGTTTGCACGTATTCCTTCTTACAACCAGCTGTTCTCAGGTGACCCGGTATGGGCAACACTTGACGTTGCAGGTACAGGTGTAGACGGACGTTCTATGGTTACAAAGTCCGACTTCCGTTTCCTGCATACATTAGAGAATATGGGACCGGCTCCGGAGCCAAACCTTACCGTATTATATTCTTCCAGACTTCCACAGGCATTCAAGGATTATGCAGCACGTATCTCTATCGATACAAGCTCTATCCAGTACGAGAATGATGACGCTATGAAGCCTGTATGGGGCGATGATTATGCAATCTGCTGCTGTGTATCCGCTACACAGACAGGTAAGGAGATGCAGTTCTTCGGTGCCCGTGCAAACCTTGCAAAGTGTCTCCTCTACGCAATCAACGGTGGTGTGGATGAGAAGACAGGCCAGCAGGTCGGACCTGATTACAAGCCGATCACATCTGAGTACCTTGATTACGATGAAGTTATGGAGAAGTACGACAAGATGATGGACTGGTTAGTAGATATTTATGTAAATACCTTAAACCTGATCCAGTATATGCATGACAAATATTACTATGAAGCAGCAGAGCTTTCTCTGATGGATACAGATTTAAAGAGAACATTTGCAACTGGTATTGCAGGTTTCTCACACGTAATCGATTCCCTTTCCGCAATCAAGTACGCAAAGGTTAAGGCAATCCGTGATGAGAACGGAATCGCAAAAGATTTCGAGATTGAGGGAGACTTCCCAAGATACGGTAACGATGATGACCGTGCCGATGATATCGGAGTATGGTTGTTACAGACATTCATGGATAAGTTAAAGAAGCATCACACTTACCGTGATTCTGAGCCAACAACTTCTATCCTTACCATTACTTCTAACGTTGTATATGGTAAAGCTACAGGAGCAATGCCAGATGGACGTAAGGCAGGCGAGCCACTTTCACCGGGAGCGAACCCAAGCTACGGCGCAGAGAAGAGTGGACTTCTTGCTTCCCTGAACTCTCTGACAAAGATTCCATATGAGTGGGCACTTGACGGAATTTCCAACACACAGACCATCAACCCTGGTGCACTTGGAAATGAAGAGGGCGAGCGCATTGAGAATCTTGTAAACGTAATGGATGGATACTTCGATCAGGGAGCACATCATCTGAACGTAAACGTATTTGGTAAGGAGAAACTGATCGACGCTATGGAGCATCCGGAGAAAGAAGAGTACGCAAACTTCACAATCCGTGTATCTGGTTACGCTGTTAAGTTCATCGATCTTACTAAGGAACAGCAGATGGACGTAATCGCACGTACCTGCCACGATCATATGTAATAGGATCTAAGGGGTCACGAGAGTTGCGAAGCAACAGAGTAATTCGTAGATCATATCCGTTGGAATGAATAAGAAATCAGGGTTAATACATGAATGAATATTTGTGTATTAGCCCTGTTTTTATGATATAATTTGCACATACTAATGAAATGGTAATTCGCTGCTTTTATTGGTTTGGTTAAGAAACGAGGTAAAACAATGTTAGGAAATATCCATTCTATAGAAACATTTGGTTCCGCAGACGGTCCGGGTGTACGCTATCTGATTTTTTTAAAGGGCTGCAATATGCGCTGCAAATACTGTCATAATCCCGATACCTGGGCAAAAACCGAGGGGGAAATGAAAAGCGCAGAGGAAATTTTACAACAGGCGCTGCGGTATCAAAGATACTGGGGCAAAAAAGGCGGCATCACAGTAAGTGGTGGAGAAGCACTTTTACAGATCGACTTTTTGATCGAACTGTTTACGCTTGCCAAGGAAAAGGGCGTGAATACCTGTCTGGATACTTCTGGAAACCCGTTTACACGAGAAGAACCTTTTTACTCCAAGTTTGAAAAACTGATGGAAGTGACAGATCTGTTCATGCTCGATATCAAAGAAATTGATGATGAGGAGCACAAGAAGTTGACTGGGCAGACAAACAAAAATATTCTGGATATGGCAACCTGTTTATCTGACCATGGAAAGCATATGTGGATTCGTCACGTATTGGTACCGGGAATTACCGATGATGAGGGACAGTTACAGCGTTTGCGTGCATTTATTGACACCTTGAAAACGGTAGATCGTGTGGAGATTCTTCCGTATCATACGCTTGGTGTATTCAAGTGGAAAGAACTTGGAATCCCATATGCATTGGAAGATGTAGAGCCGCCGACAAAGGAGCAGGTAGAACACGCAAAGGAAATTATTATACCAGGATATAAGGAAAACTAGAGAAGATATGACACAACCGGAAATTATATACGAGGATGAAGCCATTCTTGTCTGTCACAAACCGGCAGGTGTTGCAACGCAGACGAAACGCCTCGGACAGAAAGATATGGAGAGCATATTAAAAAATTATATTGCAGCAAATAACCGGAAAGCTGGCAGGACACAGCCACCATATATCGGGATTGTGCACCGCCTGGATCAGCCGGTGGAGGGTGTGATGGTATATGCCAAAACACCGCAGGCTGCGGCAAAATTATCTGCGCAGGTGAAAAAACGTTTTGTTGGAAAACACTATTATGCGCTCGTGCAGCTTCCAGAGGGAAAACAATCCATGGAAGAAATTGGACTGGACGAAAAAGGAACGTTGGATAATGAGATTGTTTTTGACGCAAAGCGAAATATATCTGCTGTTATGCCACAGAAAACGAAAGAAACAAAACATGCCTGTCTGGATTACGAGGTTGTTGCGCAGGAGGGACAAAAGCTGTTGCTTGATATTACACTTCATACCGGCCGGCATCATCAGATCCGTGTGCAGCTGGCACATGCAGGGATACCGATTGTAGGAGATACCAAATACGGAAAATATCCGGCGAACCAGCTCGGATTATGTTCCTACCGGATTTCGTTTGGACATCCGTCCAGTGGCACAGAAATGGATTACAAAATTATTCCAAAAAATGAGGAAATCTGCAAGCTTTTGAAGGCTGGAAAAAGGGTGTAAATCTTGACAAAAACAAGGGTTTGTCATACTATATATTTAAGTATTTTAGTCTTTTGGTCAGACGCAAAAGGATTGCAGGGGGGAGTAATCCATGATTGATAAGTATTATAATGGTGTAATCGAACAGGTATACAACCATGTCGGAAAAACAGAGAGAAATATTGTTATGGCAAGTTATAACAATGATTTCTCAATAGAAAATTTAGAGACGATAAAGCGTTATCAGGACAAGGATGATAGCGTTTTTTTTGCTTGGCATGAGTTTGGATACCGTGAATTAACAGGGGCATATGAGCCTTTTTTGGACACAATCTGTAATATGTTCCGGAAGTACCGGGAGGGTGATTTCGATACATTTCTTGCAGAATGTGGCGTGTATGAACTGCACAAAGAGGTATTTCGCAGTTATTATGAGACTGGAATCTGTGACAGAGAAGAAGGCGTTCTGCTCAATGAGGTAGAGTATGAACAGGGACGAATGACAGAGGCAATCGCAGCGATGCTGAAAGCTTTGGCGAAAACACATCCGATCGTCCTTGTGATCAACCGTTTTCAGATGGCAAGCCGTAGTGCAATTGAAGTTGTACATGCACTTATTACGAATCCGGACCGGAATATCGGTCTGGTTCTTGGTGTGAATGAATCGGTTGGACGTGGGGATTCCATTGTTGAAGTCTGGGATGGAATTGTAGAGAGTCTTGAGGACCACAGTCAGTTGTATCATATTGGTTCATCCAACCGCCGCAGAACGGAACTGAAAGAGGAAATAACTTTAAGTGAAGGGTATACGGACAATGTATATGTGGATGAGAACTACGAGGAAAGCATCCAGAAAGTCGCAAATATTGTGGAGTTTCTGGATTACGATCAGGCAAAGCGTTATTTCCAGGGGGTAGAGCACAAGATTAAATTTGAAGATGCGCAGATGGAAGAATCCTGCAAGCGTTCGTTTTATCTTTTGTATGCCAGAACTTCCATTTTGCTGGGAGAATTGTCCAAGGCACTCGAACTTGTCGCGGAAGCAACACATATGATACCCGCAGAAGATGAATTTCTGTACCGTTCACAGTGTGATTTTCTTCGTGCGACCTGTTACATGTATCAGGGAAAGCTTGAGAAGTCAGAAAAATATGCAAATCTTGCATATGGACGAGCAATGGAAAGCGGAAATGCCAAGCAGGTGTTCCGCGCAGAATTGCTAAAAGTCATGGCACGAATGTCCGGATGGTACAATATCTTTTTCTGTGTGCAGGATATTCCGATTGAGGCGGAACTCATCGAAAAGCTCATGCAGTATGGATACAGGAATCATCTGGCGCATATTTACATTTATGCATATGACAATCATCCGAAGGTTGTAGCAAAGGCTTACCGTTCGGAAGCTGCGCTGTTTTATTTCAGCAAAGGTGTAGCTTTGGCCAAGAAAATCGGAAACGAGCAGTTGGTATATGACGCATATCAGAAAAATATCATGCTTGCATCGACAAATGGAATGAATGAGATTGCGTTGCTGTATTCGGTGCGCACCTATGAGTCCATGAAATCCAGAGGAAGCTTTTATATGGGAAGACTGATTTCCGCAATCGGTTACAATCTCAGTGCCATGGGAAAGAATCAGTTGGCACAGCAGTATTATAACCGTGCCATAGAGATATTCTATGAGCTGCGTTTGCCGGAAGATATTGCCGAAGTATATTACAATCGTGCGCTGAATTATATTATGCAGGAGCGCTATGCAGATGCGGAACATGATCTTTTAATCTCCATGAAGGCGATCGAGAAGCTGCATCTGAACAGTTTGCGTGTATGCAATCTGTCAAAACTGTATGCATTACTGGCGCTGGTTGGAATTTCGCAGAAAGACCATTTCGCCTGTGAGCGGTATCTGTTAAGCTGCAGACAGTTTTTGAATTATATTATTGAAAAAGAAAAGAAAAATAAATATGAAGAAATTATCCATGATTATGCAAAATGCGACGATGATATGTTTCTTAGTACATTTGCGCAGGCACTTTTGAACCAGTATGACGGGGATTATGGCGGGGCATATGATAATTTTGAAAAAGCAGAGCATTTTCTTGCGCAGTCAGAGGGCAATGAATTTTTCAGTTATCGCATTTTCCGACAGGCGAGAATGGATCTGTTCCAGCAGATGGGAAGAACCCAGTTGTACGAGAGAGAGGAAGAACTGCTTCGTCAACATGAAGAGATGTGTTCGGAGATGGCAAATTCCGTGCAGATGGATATGTTAAAAGAAATTGAACCGGGAAATGACAGCAGTCCATGCAGAGTTTCCGAGGCAAATATCGAAGCTTTGATCAAACAGGAAGGTCTCGCAAATGATTTCCAAAGTATAAAGCGTCAGATGGAATTCTTATCGACCTGGCAGAAACTGATTGACGTTACGGATCAGAAAGTTCCAGCCATGGTAAAGAATGCAATCAGTTGTTTTATCAACCATTTCAATCTGGATTGTGCATTGTATATCTGTTATCAGGACCGAAAGCCAAATGTCCTATACAATGATACCGGACGCAACATGACAGAGGAAGTATTGTGGGGAATCAACCACGCGATCAAAGAATATCCACAGGGATTTGTTGTATCCAAAATCGGAGAAGGTTTCTTTGACCATCAGGATATGATTTCCTATTTTGGAGTGGATGATGTCTGTTCATTTGTAGCGGTGCCATTCATGAAAAACGGAACACTTACCAGCCTGCTGATCGCATATGTGCGGATGAAAGATAACTGGCATGGTTCGATCGAACGCTATATGCTCAATGAAGATGACCTCAATATTTATCAGCTTCTTTTCCGTGAGATGGAGTATTCCATTAATCGAATTGAGGCGTATGAGAAAGCTTATGATATGAACCGCAAGCTTCAGGCAGCAGCAGTTACCGATATGCTGACCGGAATATACAACCGTGCGGGTATGTATGAGCAGCTTACCAGAATGGAAGAACAGATCAAGGCAAAATCTGCCGGCAGGGATATTGGTCTGATGTTCATTGATCTGGATAATTTCAAGCATTATAATGATACATACGGTCATGATGTCGGCGATCTGATTCTCAAAGAGATGGCAGTTATTTTCAAAGAAGTCAGCTTTGGAAAAGGATTTGTCAGTCGTTTTGGTGGAGATGAATTTATCATTATTCTTGATACAAAGGATAGAGATGCACTCGAGAAGATTGCAAAAGATATCTATGCGAGAATTGATGCAACCGCCGGCTTCAAAAAGCAGATCGAAGAGTATTTAGGCCATGAGATCACGGTGGATGCAGGCCGTCTGATCACATGTTCCATCGGTATTGCCAGCGCAGAGAATGTGCACAGTGAGGGTGAGATCAATGAGCTGATCCGCAGAGCTGATGATCTGCTTTATACAGTGAAAATGGGAGAAAAAGGACACTATAAATTTTTATGAAAATGAAGTTACCGGAAAATGTTAATCGAATCATTCACCGCCTGCAAAAAGAAGGGTATGATGCGTATGCCGTAGGCGGATGCGTCAGAGATACGCTTCTGGGACGGGAACCAAAAGATTGGGATATTACAACTTCTGCAAGGCCGGAAGCTGTAAAGTCTTTATTTTCCCATACTATTGACACAGGAATTCAGCATGGAACGGTAACGGTGATGCTTGATCATGTGGGCTATGAAGTGACTACATATCGGATTGACGGTGAGTATGAGGACAGCAGGCATCCGAAGGAAGTGATCTTTACCGGGAATCTGGTGGAAGATTTAAAGCGCCGGGATTTTACGATCAATGCGATGGCATACAATGATGAATCCGGTCTTGTTGATGCTTTCGAAGGGGAACAGGATCTTGAGAAAGGCGTCATTCGCTGTGTGGGAAATGCGCATGACCGTTTTGGAGAGGACGCACTTCGCATGCTGCGGGCGGTGCGTTTTGCAGCGCAGCTTGGTTTTTCCATCGAAGAACAGACGAAAGCAGCCGTGGCAGATCTGGCACCGACTCTTGCAAAAGTGAGTGCGGAGCGTATCCAGATGGAGCTGGTAAAACTTCTGACTTCGGCGAATCCGCAGGAGATGCGGGAAGTATACGAACTTGGACTGAGCCGTGTGTTTTTACCGGAATTTGACCGGATGATGGAGACACCACAGCACAATAAACATCACATGTATACGGTCGGGGAACATACCATTCATGCAATGGAAGCGATTCCGGCAGACAGAGTACTGCGTCTTGCCATGCTGTTTCACGATATTGCCAAGCCACTTTGCATTACTACAGATGAGGAAGGACAGGATCATTTCAAAGGACACCCGCAGGAAGGTGCTAAGATGACAAAAGAGATTCTTCGTCGCCTCAAGTTTGACAATGACACGATCGATCAGGTTTGTCTGTTTGTGCGCTATCACGATGACCGTCCAGCACTTAGCGCCACGAATGTACGACGGATGATGAGCCGCATCGGTGAGGAAAACATGGAGGGCCTTCTGGCGGTAAAGCGTGCGGATACATTGGGACAAAGCATGTATCACCGCGTAGAAAAGCTTGCCTATATCGATACGATGGAACAATTGTATCAGCAGGTGCTTCAGGAACAGCAGTGTGTAAAAAAAAGTGATCTGGCATTGAATGGCCGGGATCTTATTCGCATGGGCATGCAGCCTGGAAAGCAGCTTGGTGCGGTTTTGGATGGATTGTTTGAGCTTGTACTCGAACATCCGGAATGGAATACGAGAGAACGACTGGAGAAAGAAGCGCATATTTTAATGACCCGTCTCATATGATAGCAACACAGTATGTCATATGGGAGGGGTTTTTTTGTATAATCAGTCGGAGGCACTGTTGGAACAGTACGATCTTGATATAAAACAGATCACAAAAGGAAGAGGTGCATATATCTGCGATACCAGTCAGGGAATGAAGCTGTTGATGCCCTTCCGGGGATCGAAAGAACGGGCGGCTTTTTTGCGGGAAGTTTTACAGTATTTGCAGGAAGAAGGGGTTGGCACGGAACAGATCTGCCTGACGAAAGAGGGGGAGGCATCCGTTGAAGATGAATATGGGAAACGTTACTGGCTGAAGGATATGATTTCTGGAAGCGAGTGCCGGACAGGAATAGAAAATGATCTGCAACAGTCCGTGATCCTGCTGGCGCGTCTGCATCGGAAACTGGCGGCCTGTTCGTTGACAGTCCCTGCATTTATGAAAATCGAGCGTAATGAACCGGGTAACATTTGTCAGAGACATTACCGGGAACTGGTAAAAGTAAAAAATTATGTTCATGGGAAAAAAAGCAAAAATGAATTTGAACGTCATTTTTGGGAACAATATCCGCATTACATACAAGAAGCCAAAAGAGCTATGCAACTTCTTACGGAGGTAAAAGAGACACCGAACAGTTTGCTGTGCCATGGAGACTTTAACCAGCATAACGTGGTACACGGACCGGAGGGGATTCAGATTATTAATTATGAAAACATGTCGTGCAATTTGCAGATTGCGGATCTGGCAAACTTTCTTCGCAAAATGCTCGAGAAAAATAATTGGGATCAGGGAATGGGAATGCGCCTGATGGAGATCTACGACCGGGAACGGCAGATTTCCAAAGAAGAGAGACAGATGCTGGCGGTAATTCTTCTGTTTCCGGAAAAATTCTGGAAAATTTCCAATCATTACATAAATTCGCACAAGGCATGGGTATCGGAACGGGATATTGAGAAAATGAAACGGATGATTGAACTGGAATCAGCACGAAGCATCTTTTTGGAGAAGTTATTTCAAAATAATTAAGAATCATGTATACTAATGATATGAATAAAAAACAGATACAAAAGATAATACAATATATGAGCTGTGTCGTTTTTCTGCTGGCATTGGTAATGTTGAGCGGGTGCGGAAAGGAGACCGTGGATGATGGAATGACATATTTTCATCACTCCATTGCCGACCAGACAGAAGAGGATACGCAGGAGACACAACAACAGGAAGTTTATCTCATTACGGGTATCGATCAGACGGAAGAAAGTCTGCGCCTTTACCGTTATGCCAATGGAATGGAGTACCGCTTTTATTATGGTACAGGCACACAGTTTTTTGATAAATATGGAAATCGTTCCACCATGGCGGCATTTCCTTTGGGGTCACTTGTGACGATCGGTGAACAGACGCTGGACGGAACATTATCCGAGGTACAGCTGTCGGATGAGGCATGGGTGTATGAGGATATCACGCGTTTTTCCGTGAATGAAGAGAAAAACATGCTCATGATCGCGGACCGCAAATATCGCTATAAGGACAATACCTATGTGTTTTCCGGGGATGAAAAAGTGGATATGACAGGCATCAGGCAGGGAGATACCCTTACAGTTGTCGGCATAGATAAACAAATTCTTTCCGTAAACATTACGACCGCACAGGGAACGCTTGCATTAAAGAATACGTCTTTGTTCGAAGGAAGCTTTCTACAGCTTGGCAAGAAAATCTTTACGGAAATCACACCGGATCTGACATTGCAGGTGCCCGAAGGAAAATATACGCTGACGGTTGCAAACAATGGATGGGGTGGGAGCAAAAAGATTAAGATCAAGCGGGGAAAAACCACAACAGTCGATCTGAATGAGCTAAAAGGTGAAGGTCCACAGTATGGAAAAATAAAATTTTCAATCGATGTGGAAGATGCTCTGTTGCTTGTGGATGGCAAACAGACAGAGACCGGAAAAACGCTGAAACTGACTTATGGCTCTCATGATGTAACCGTGTATGCAGACGGTTATGATGTATGGAAGCGGAATTTATATGTAAACTCACCGGAAGCTACGATCATTATCAAACTCAAAGATGAGGAAGACAGTGAATCTTCCGGGACATCCTCAAGCCAGAACAGTTTAACTGCAAATTCGCACCAGGAAAATTCACAGAGCAGCCAGCCATCACAGCGCACGGAGAATACGACGAGTGAGAGCGAGAAAAGTGAAAGCGAAAAGCGTGATGATGAAACGGACATACTGAAGGATTTGTTATCAAGTTTATATAATACGAGCACTAATGTGTCAAAATGACGATTTTTCCACTCTATTTTTGTATGTTTTTCAAGACCTAAAAGCCCTAAAATATGGCATTTTTCCTTGACAAACACTAGGAAAACAAGTATAAATAGATTTGTAAGTAATTTGAGAGAAGGAACTCGAATTATATAATATAGAATCCATAGGAGGAATTTTGACATGAACAAAGCAGAGTTAGTTGCAGCTGTAGCTGAGAAGGCTGAAATCTCGAAGAAAGACGCAGAGGCAGCCGTTAAGGCATTTACAGATGTTATTGCTGAAGAATTAAAGAAGGGTGAGAAGGTACAGTTAGTAGGATTCGGTACATTCGAGGTATCTGAGAGAGCTGCTAGAGTTGGTAGAAATCCACAGACAAAGCAGGAGATTAAGATCCCAGCTTCTAAGGCACCTAAGTTTAAGGCTGGTAAGGCTTTAAAGGATTCTTTAAACTAATTTATTAGGTTATAAGCAGGTGGAGCCCATTATGTGGCTCCACTTTTTCTATCAGGAGAAAGAATATGAGATTAGACAAATTTTTAAAAGTATCCCGACTCATCAAGCGCCGTACGGTAGCGAATGAAGCCTGCGATGCGGGACGTGTCATGGTCAATGGAAAACCGGCTAAGGCATCCACCAATGTGAAAGTCGGAGATGAGATAGAAATTCTTTTTGGGCAGAAATCAGTCAAGGTTCGTGTTTTAGACATTCAGGATACGACCAAGAAAGAAGAAGCAAAAGATTTATTCGAATATGTGTCATAAGCAAAGAGGCCTTCTAATATAGTGAAATTATAGGAGGTCTTTTTTATGGAAGAGAAGGCAATTACACACCAGCATAAGATGATATTGAACAATCGGCACAGCGGAAATTTTACCGGAATATTAGATGTATTATCTTTTGACGTGAATGAAATTTTACTTGAAACGGAACTTGGAATGCTTCACATCAAAGGCAAAGATCTTCATGTGAACCGCTTGAATCTGGAAAAAGGAGAGGTGGATATCGATGGACAGGTAGACGCTCTCAACTATTCTCAGGTACCGGGAATCGGAAAAAAAGGCGGAATACTTGGAAAGTTGTTATCCTGATGCAACCGGTATCCGGACTTGAAATAGAAGTGATGCTGTTTGTTCAGGCGATGCTTGCAGGTGCAGTCTTGGTTTTGGTTTATGATCTGCTGCGAGTCATACGGCGCATTTTTGTCCATGGAATCATCTGGGTATCCATTGAGGATGCATTGTATTGGATTGTCAGTGGATTTTGGATGTTTTTGCGCATTTGCCGGGTGAATGATGGCATTATAAGAGGATATATGATTGTTGCGTGTCTAGTGGGAGCAGCATTGTATTATGTCGTTTTCAGCAGACCTGTGATGCGCCAGATTGCAAAAATCATCCGATATTTAAAAAAGCAATTGAAAAAAGTGAAGAATGTGGCTACAATAAGAAGAGATAGTAGGAAAGCAACGAAATCGGAGAAGAAAAATGAGTGCTAAAAAAAGAAGACGCAGGAACGTCGGTACTGTAAGTATTACAATTATTGTACTCGCATTTCTTGCAGTTATGGCTGTGCAAATATGCAGACTGAAACAAAAAGACAGTGATTACCAGTTGAAAGAAGCAGAACTTCAGCAGGAGAAACAGGATGAAACGCAGAGATCTTCGGAACTGGATGATCTTGAGGAATACATGAAGTCCTCACAGTATATTGAGGATATAGCGAAAAGTAAGCTTGGACTTACCTACAAAAATGAAATAATCTTTAAGGAAAAAGAGAAATAGAGAAAGAATTTGGGCAGACCAGATTCTTTCTTTTTTTATGTTCTTCATCCTGCGTGACCTCCCTCGAATCGGCAACGGGGAAAGGTTTTGACGAAAACTTTTTAAAAAACCGCCGTAAAAATGACAAGTATTTTCCGGCATGTCCCGTATAATCCCTCCATGAAAAATGAATCGTCATTACGTGGAGGTGTGAAATGAATACAAAAAAGAAATGGATGGATGTTATAGTGAAAATTGGCTACGGAGGTATGGGAATGGTGTGTTCTGTGATCTGCATTATGGGATATTATCCGCTGCTTCCAGCGTTTTACGGTGCATGTTGTCTGGAACAGAAACGAACATTCATATTATACATAGGGATGTTTGCGGCTATGGGATATACAATGTCACCCGGGGCGATGGTAAAATATCTGTTCATACTTTTGGTGGCAGGTACAGGCATTCGCTTTTATATGTGGGCAAACCGCAAATGTGCAGGATGGACTGCGGGTATCATTAGTGGAATATGTACGATTGTAATGAACTGTTCAGGCATGTTGTTTGCAACGATTGGACGGCGGGAATTGATTCTTGGGTTATGTGAGGGCGTGACGGTGTGTGGTCTGACCGTGCTGTTTCATTATTTTCTGCAAATGTCTTCGGAGCTTGGAAAAGTGTTCACAGCATCATTTTTGGAAAGAGAGGTCGCCGTGATGCAGACCGCAGGAGGATATGACAGCGGTAGAATGCATGCGTTTGCGGAGGCGGTCGATGAACTTTCGGTGGCTTTTGCGGCAGTTGGGAAGAAAGAAGAAATGTCCAGTCACGAGAGTGTGGCAGTTTTACAGGAAGAGATTACGGCAAAAATGTGCAGTAGTTGCGATGCCTGTGCAATCTGCTGGGGAGCAGCAAAACATGTATATGCGAAAAAAATACAACAGATGCTTCAGGCAGTGATGGCGCATAATTCCAAGGAGGATATTATACAAAGCAATTATATGGAAAACTGTCCCTGTTATCGGGGGATGGTGGAGGAGGCCGTGTGGGCTTTTTCCCGAATGGAACTCAATGAGGCGTGGTATCGTCGTCTCCAGGAGAACCGGATGGTCATTGCAGGACAGCTGGATGCCATGGCTGATGTGATGCAAGATTGGACAAAGGGACAGAAAAATCTTGACGGAAAATCGAAGATTCTGTTGGCACGCATTGGATTCGAGGTCAGGGAGAGAGGACTTGTGGCAGAGCAGATCCATATTTATGAGGACAAAGACAAACGGTGTTCCATTACCGCGGAGGTAGCAAGCAAATGGGGAGGCGGAATTCCGTCAAAAAACTATCTGCAGGCGCTTGAAAAAGCCACAGGGATGGCACTTCGGCTGCAAAGGGATGCCCGGGCGATACTGACGCGGGAGCCTGTCAGCATTACTGCATATGAAGACACCTGCTTTGATGCGATATCAGGGGTAGCAACAAAGGAAAAAGAAGGAGCATTCATAAGTGGGGACAATTTTTCTCTCTTTCTTTTGGAAAACGGAAGATACAATATCTGCCTGTCGGATGGTATGGGAAGCGGACCGGCGGCGAGCAAAGAGAGCGATATGGTTGTGGATCTGATGGAAAAATTCATGGAGGCAGGGTTTCCGACAGATACGGCAATTCGTATGATGAATTCTGCCATGATATTAAAAGGAGAGGATGAAAGTTACTCTACGATGGATTACGCGACGGTGGATTTGTACACGGGAAATATGGAGATCACGAAAATCGGGGCGGCGGCATCTTTTTTGCGGCACAAAGATGAGGTAGTCTGTCTGAGCAGTTCTTCCCTTCCGGCAGGAGTGAATATGCAACAGATTATCAGGCCACAGGAGGCGAAGATGTGCCATGGGGATTTTCTTGTCATGGTAACGGATGGTGTGTTAGAATATTTGCATGTGAAAAATCCGGAAGAAAAGCTTGCGGAGATGATCAGTGAGATAAAAACAGATCATGCCGGCAATATGGCACGGACATTGTTGGAACATGTCCTGCTTTTTACGGGAGGACATGCGATGGATGACATGACCATCATTGTAACCGGCATTTGGGAGAAATAATGATAGAACGTATTTGTGAGTTTATGGACAAATGGCATATGGTATCTGCAGGAGACAGAGTGCTTGTGGGCGTTTCCGGGGGTGCAGACTCTATCTGTCTTTGTTTGATATTAAAGGAATTGTCCACACAAATGAGATTTTCTGTGGAAGCTATCCACGTGGAGCATGGAATTCGTGGGGAAGCAAGCAAAAAGGATGCGCTTTTTGTAAAACAATTCTGCAAGGAACAAAATCTCACATACCGCGAGTTTTCGGTGGATGTTCCGGCATATGCAAAAAAGCACCACTTAGGGGATGAGGAAGCGGCCCGTAAACTGCGCTATGAAATATTTGCGGAGGTAGCAAAAGAAAATGCAGGAACAAAAATTGCGCTCGCACATCATATGGAAGACAATGCGGAGACGATGCTTTTTCAGTTGGCGAGAGGCAGCGGACTTGACGGCTTATGTGGCATGCGTCCGGTTCGCGTCGGGGAGGATGGCGAATGCTATATTCGGCCGTTGCTGGAAAACAGCAGGGAGCAGATTGAACAGTATTTAAAGGCGAGGGGGCAGGGGTTTTGTACGGATGCAACCAATGAAGAACTTATATATAGCAGAAATCGGATTCGCCACAATATTTTGCCACAAATGAGGGAAGTCAATGCACAGGCGGTGCTTCATATGAATCAGACGGCACAGAGACTGTGGGAGCTGCGGGAATATCTCGATGAAGAGACTTCCCATGCGCTGCAGGCGTGTCGAAGAAAAGATGGGCAGCAGTACCGGATATCTGTGCAGGGATTGCAGCAGCTTCCGAAAGCTTTGCGCATGCGTGTACTACATGAGGCTGTTGCGGAGGTTGCGCAGAAACGCAAGGATATTACCGGGGCGCATTTGGAGGCAGTTGCAGATCTGTTGGAAAAACAGACCGGACGCAGAGTGAATCTGCCATATGGAATCATTGCAAAAAGGGAATACGATGCGATTGTCCTGCAGAAAGACCTGATAGAATCTGCGGAAAACGACAGAACGGAAATACGGATTTCACAAGAGCAGCTGGAAGTATGTCTGGATCGGAGAGAACCTTGTATCGTCCCAACAGGAACCCAGGGAGAAAGTTTTGTGCTGCGAGTTTTTCAATTTAATGGAAATATCTGGGAAATCCCCCGAAAAATATATACGAAATGGTTTGATTATGATAAGATTAAAAATGGTTTTTCTATTCGGAACCGTAGGAAACAGGACTATTTTGTATTCGATGGAGAGGGTCATCGCAAGAAACTTGCAGATTACTTTATCAATGAAAAAGTATCCGCAGACAGGCGGGATGACATATGGCTTGTGGCGCAGGATGCGCAGATACACTGGATCGTTGGAGGTCGTATGGGTGCGGACTGCATGGTAAGTGAAAAGACAAAAATAGTGCTGGAACTAATATATAAAGGAGGAACTAAGGATGATGGATTATAACAAAAAGCATGAAATTTCTGTTTATCTGACAGAAGAACAGCTGGATAAGCGTATTGCAGAAATTGGTGCAGAAATTACCAAACGTTTTGAGGGAGAGTCAGTATATCTTGTATGCATATTAAAAGGATCGATATTCTTTACTACGGAGCTTGCAAAAAGAATTGCACTCCCGATGACGATGGACTTTATGTCTGTTTCCAGTTATGGAGCAGAGACCCGTTCATCCGGTGTAGTCAATGTAAAGAAGGACTTGGAAAATTCCATTGAGGGCGAAAATGTTATTGTTGTTGAGGATATTGTGGACAGTGGTCATACACTCAGCCGCCTACTGTCTCTTTTCAAAAGCCGTAATCCAAAGACACTTACGGTATGCACCCTGTTGGATAAACCGGATCGTCGTGTGGTAAATGATTTTGAAGTAGATTATACAGGATTTGTAATCCCGGACAAATTCGTTGTGGGTTATGGTCTTGATTATGATCAGAGATATCGCAATCTTCCATATATCGGATTTGTGGAAGATGCAGAGTAGAAAAGGAGAACAAAGTGAACACAAATAGTAAGAGAGGCTTTCGCGGATTTGGATTTTACGCGATACTGGTTCTTATCGTGATCCTGATTTGGTACGGACTTACGGGAAATACATCCACAAGTTCTTATACCAGAGCAGAATTTGAGAAAGCACTGCAAAAGGGAAATGTGACTTACGTCAAGGTGGAACAGAACCGGGAAGTGCCGACAGGAAGTCTGAAAATCAAGTTAAAAGATGGAACGCAGCAGTATATGTATTCATCTGATATCAATGAGATGCAGACACTGATGGATCAGAACAAGTTCGAAAATTATGTTGTGGAGGATGTTCCGGCAGAAAGCTGGATTATGACATTGCTTCCATATCTTCTGATTTTTGGAGCATTTTTCATTCTGTTCATGATTATGAATAACAATGCAGCCGCAAACAGTGGTGGCAGCAAAATGATGAACTTTGGAAAAAGCCGTGCCAAGCTTTCGACCGAAGAAGACAACAAGATGTCGTTTGATAATGTAGCGGGTCTGCGCGAAGAAAAAGAAGATCTCGAGGAACTGGTTGATTTCCTGCGTGATCCAAAGAAATATACCAATCTTGGCGCACGTATCCCCAAGGGAGTTCTTCTTGTAGGACCTCCTGGAACAGGTAAGACATTACTTGCGAAAGCAGTTGCCGGAGAAGCGGGCGTACCATTTTTCAGCATTTCCGGATCTGATTTCGTAGAGATGTTCGTTGGTGTCGGCGCATCCCGTGTGCGTGACCTTTTTGAAGATGCAAAGAAAAACGCACCATGTATCGTATTTATCGATGAGATTGATGCTGTCGCAAGAAGACGAGGTACCGGTATGGGTGGAGGACACGATGAGCGTGAACAGACACTCAACCAGATGCTGGTAGAGATGGATGGCTTCGGTGTCAACGAAGGCATCATTGTGATGGCGGCAACTAACCGTGTGGATATTCTGGATCCTGCCATCATGCGTCCGGGGCGTTTCGACCGCAAGATTGTTGTTGGCCGTCCAGACGTTGCGGGAAGAGAAGAAATCCTTGCCGTACATGCAAAGAACAAGCCGCTGGGCGATGATGTAGATCTGAAGCAGATTGCACAGACAACTGCTGGATTTACAGGTGCAGATCTTGAGAATCTGCTGAACGAGTCAGCCATCCTGGCAGCAAAAGAAAATCGTGCATTTATCAAGCAGGAAGACATTCAGCGTGCATTTATCAAAGTTGGAATCGGCGCGGAGAAACGCAGCCGTATTATTTCAGAGAAAGAAAAGCGCATTACGGCATTCCATGAGGCCGGTCATGCGATTCTATTCCATGTACTCCCGGATGTGGGACCGGTGCATACCGTATCAATTATCCCTACAGGAGCCGGTGCAGCAGGTTATACAATGCCGCTCCCGGAAAAGGATGAGATGTTCAATTCCAAGGGACGCATGCTACAGGAAATCGTGGTAGACCTTGGTGGCCGTGTCGCAGAGGAACTGGTATTTGACGATATTACAACCGGAGCTTCCCAGGATATCAAGCAGGCAACGACTATGGCAAGAGATATGGTGACACGTTATGGTATGTCTGAGAACATTGGACTGATCTGCTACAAAGATGATGACGATGAAGTATTTATCGGACGTGATCTTGCCCATGCACATAATTACAGCGAGGGCGTGGCTTCTGCGATTGATGCAGAGGTCAAAAGCATTATTGATCATGCATACGAGGAAGCAAAGCGTATTATCAATGAGAACCGTGATGTGTTAGACCGTTGTGCAGAACTTCTTTTAGAAAAAGAGAAGATCACAAGGGAAGAATTTGAAGCATTATTTGACAAAGATTCATTGCTGTAATTGTACAGCAGTGAAAGATGGAAGGTATTTATACAGGAAATTGTGCAGAATTTAATTGGATGTCTGGCAGGCTGAAAAAGGTGTCGTACAATATACACAAAAACACATGGCGACTTTTGTGAAGTTTGTGCACACTTATCTGCCGGACCATGGTATTATAATAACCGTAAAAACCCCCCAATACATTATATATAGTTTTTGCTATACCCCATAGTAAAAATACCTTCTCCTAAAAGAGGCAGTCATTTCGGTGACTGCCTCTTTTGCATAGATATGTGGCTTGCTGAGGGGAAGAGGCAGCCTGTTTAGAATAGAAAGGAAGCGGCAATGAAAAAGAAAATCGGAATCGGAATTGTGTGCGTGGCAGCGGCACTGCTGTTGGTGCTTGGAATTTTTTGCTATCCGCACTGGAAGGCGGCAAAGCTTTTAAAGGAACATTTCAACCCGGAAAGAGTGGGCTATACACTTGAGGTACAGCTTTTGGAAGAACAGATGACAGACGACCAGAAACAGTTTGTCGATGTGCTCTCGATGCTGACCGGAATCAATACGGAAAACTTTTACAAACTTCATCTGGAAGGAACAACCTGGGATGGAATCGTGGAGGTACAGGTATTCCCGGACGGACAGGAAAATCCACTGTTTGAATTATATTTATCGGATGAATCAGAGGTGATGAACGGCGCCATGTTTTATCAAACAGTGCGCACGAATCTGTCGGGCGGCAATGCACTAATCGAGCGGCTGCTTCCAAAGTGGGAAGACCATACTTATGTGACATTAGAGCAGGCAGAGCAGATTTTCGGGATAGATTTGAGTGCGGTACGGAATTTTTCACTGCCGCAGATAAAGGAGCCTTCCACCTCTTCCTGG
>ENA-OUUV01000418-OUUV01000418.1-human-gut-metagenome-genome-assembly--contig:-NODE-418-length-27170-cov-9.708021_pt1 | contig 27170 bp, 35 predicted proteins | sample MGYA00237952_ERZ548838 | MGnify/ENA primary metagenome ERZ548838 (study PRJEB26490, sample SAMN05194705) | human gut metagenome | biome: terrestrial biome; feature: human-associated habitat; material... | reverse complement strand
GAAACGAGGTCTGCGAAGCAGGAAGCCCATTGGCTTTAGACAATGGGTAGTTCACAACCCCAAGGAAGGAACTTCAGGCAGATGGTATTTATTTGTGTGAGGTATCCATTCCGAACAAAGCGATAGCGGCGGTTTATAAGAGTGAAATTCTGGCTCATTTGTTACAAATTGATGGCTTTAATGGATAATCAATATAGGATTAAATCGAATAGAGAGTCGGGAGATGGAAGATACGATATCAGTCTGATTCCAAGAGAGAAGAAGTATCCAGGCATCATTATGGAACTGAAGTGGAAAAGTAATTTTGACGAGAAATCACTTGAAAAATTTGAAAAGGCTGCACAATACTGGAACAATAAAGAACAGATTGCTATGCCGAAAAAGGCTAAAAATGCTTCCAATTTCATTCCAAAGAAAAGTGTCACCGGCTCAATCAGTACACCAAGTCTGAACAGAATGCTTGTTTCCAAAGATCTTGTAAACAATCCACATCATAAACAGCATAATCAGAAAAATGGAGACGTATTTTACAAGATCGCAGATTGCGATTGTAAAAGATGTAGAACAGTTTATATTAAGTGACCTTTCCAGAAGAGTCACAGCAAAAGAGATGGCGGAGCGCTTTGGGATAAGCGAAAGCAGTTTTAAGCTGTATATCAAGGGAATTCTCGGAGACAGCTATCTTTCGTACTTTCGCAAAAAGCGCATGGAAAAAGCGGCAGAGCTTCTTGAATCCACAAATATGAAAGTCATCGATATAGCCATACGTGTGGGGTATGAAAATCAGGGCAAGTTTGCAAAGGTATTTTCGGATCAGCATGGTAACAGTTTTTTAGAGTATAGGAATTAACTTATGCCTGATGATGAAGATTTTCCTTTTTTCTTTTTTCTTGATATGCCTGTAATGATTTTGTATAAAATTCTCCCTTTTTTTTGCTATATTGCTGATATATTAAAATGCAACAAAAATATAATACTAAAATAATTCCAATAAAAATAATCCAAACAGGAATACTTTCATTTTTGAAAATCCCAAGAGAATAGAAAATAAGGCATTCATATATACTTATTCCAATCATAAAACCGGAAAGTCTTTTTGTAAAACTCCATTTGGGGATAAATAAGCATGTGAAAAAAGTATTAAATAGAAACACCGCTCCCATGCATAAAAATATCAGTTCAATTAATTTATTCGTTGAAATAGAGGGTATATCATAGATGGTATTAAAAATTAATATAAGGATAAGAAACCATGTAATACAAAATGTGGTTCCATTTCTCAACCATGTTAAAAATTTTAAGAATTCGTTTTTTCTTTTCATAATAAAATAACCTCCTAGATTGATAATATACTGCGAACAGTTTTTACATATTTTCTTGATATGCTGAGCTTTTCATTATTGCACATGGTTGCCAAAATTGTCCGATTCAATTCTGGCTTTAATGATATAATTTTATTCATATTAACGATTTGCGATTTCGATATTCTTGCGAAATCTTTTGGCGAAAGAATGTTTTCCAATTCATATAAACGTTGATTTATTTCCAATACATCATTTATAGTATATAAGAAAGTACGATTATCAACGGATTCAAAATATAGTACATCGGACGAATTGATGAGAAATAATTCATGATCCTTTTTCGCTGATAATTTGTTGTCAAATAATTCAATATGAGATTTCAATTGAAGTATTTGATTATCAATTTGTTTGCATTTAATAATAATTTGCAAGCTCGTTTCATTGTGTTCAACAATTTGAATATCCATTTTGTCACCTCCGAGTATATTATACTTAAACAATTTTGACGGCTCAACAATTTTGACGTAAGAGGTACAAAAAGGGTGACTAAGATGACGCCGGTGAGCGCGAAATAAAAACATATAAAAACTGAGATAGGTAATTGGGGTATTATGAATTGAAAGAGGAATAATTCGTGATATGCAAATAAAATTATAATAAGCAATTGTTTTAATAAAATAGTTCTAATACTTCTATTTCTATATCAATAGAAGTATGATAACATTAGTGCCAGAGCTTATAAGTTCTATAATTTTCTCGGGAAAATAAAAAGTGATAATTGAAAGGAAATATTATGAAAAACCAAGGAAGAAAAAGAGTAATATGTTTTTTTATGGCACTGATTATGTTTATTTGCGGACTTTATTCTGGAAATTATACTAATAATACAGTAGAAAAATGTTATGCAGCAACGAAAAAAAATACAACTAATAAAGTTTCTCAATTGTATAATAAGTTGGATCCCGTAGCAAAAGGATATTTTGATATAATAATTAATGAAGATAAGTCGTTGTATAAGTATCATAAAAAATATCATAAAAAATATGTCAAAAGTGAAACAAGTATGAAAAAATCTGCGTTGTATGATGTTGTTTCAGAATTAAAAGAGTTAAATTCTGATTTGATAGCATTAGATATTCCGACATCAGCTAGGTATGCATTTCTAGCTGCGGCAAGTGGAATGTCAGTAGGAGTTGCAGATGGACCTCTACCAATAGCGGATATTATAGGAGCATTTGTTGCAATAGGAGCTATTGGTATTTTAGCAATGGAATGGCCAGAAATTGAAAAAAAGTGGCCAGAGATAGAGAAAGCTTTTGAAAAGTGTTTCAGTAATATTTCCACCGACATTTCGAAAGCATTTTCCAAATTGAAAGTAAAAGTGCAAGATAAATATTATTCATTGCAATTTCAAAATTTCTCAAAACATTATGCGAAGCATGCAAAAGAATTTAAGGACATGAAAGGTGGAACAGGAAAGAAACCAAGCAAAAAAGAATATTATAACATGGCAAAAAGTTTCTTGAATAAAAAAAGTAATGATATAATAGAGGGAAAAGATGTTGAAAATTTTGACCGAATGGTGAAATTTAACAAAAAAACATTGGAATATCTTGTTTATGAAAAATCTAGCAAAAGAATCATTTCATATTTTTTACCTAAATGGACAGCATATAATAACGGTACAATATCATCAAAGAAAGAATGGATAAAGGAAGCTTTAGAGTATGCCTTAAGACATATTTCAAGAAAATAAGGAGGAATATAGTATGAAGAAATATATTTGTAAAATATGCGGCTTTGCGATGAATGAAAAAATAGATGTGGGAACGATTTGTCCGTGTTGCTTTAATGAATATCGGTGTGATGATGAACTCACAAAATATGAAATACTGATGTCATATTGTGATGGAAATTTAGATGTATTACATACAATTGCGCCAGAGTTAGATGGTGTGGATATGAAGGAATACGTTGATACAGAAATTGCATGGAGAATTTTGCGCTTAGTCTGGATAAAAAAAGGTGCTAAATATATATATAAACCGAGAAAGATTCTGTCACAAAGGGAAGTACAGGCACAATTAAAAAATATTGGGTATGATTATGAAGAACTAAAAAAATTAAGTCGGTTGATAACCTGTAATATGGAATTGGACGAATAAGATTTTGTTTATTATAAAGAATAACGATAGAACATCTCTGCCCCTTAAAGATTAAAGGGCAGGGATGTTGATAGATGGAACTCTTATGTCATTTGTTTCTTAAAAGATTTTCAGTACCAGTTCGTCCAAAGAAAGTCTTGTAGCCAGATGGTCATGTAAATTTGCAGGAGAACTTTCAACATAGCCAATTGCTAGAATGCTGATTGGCTCCAGATGAGCTGGCAGATGGAATTCCTCTTTGATTACGTCCGGTTTAAAAATTCCAATCCACACGGAACCCAGATCAAGGTCGGTCGCTTCCAGCATCATATGATCGGTTATAATGGAGGCGTCAATGTCTGTTGTCTGTTTGCCATCATATGGTCGCGTCCATGCTTTTTCTGTGTCGGAACATACAACGATTGCCAATGGTGCATGATAGATATTTGCAGATTTTTCCAGTTTTGCAAGCTGTTCTTTCGTTTGGAGCACCAAAAGTCTGACCGGCTGAAGATTGGCAGCCGTCGGTGCCGCGTGAGCGGCAGCAAGAATTTTTTTGAGTTTTTCTTCTACATTTTTGTCTGCATAATCTCTTACAGAATATCTTTTTTCAGCAAGTTCTAAAAAGTTCATAATTTTATTCTCCTTAGGTTTTGATTTCGTTTGTATTGTGTATTTGTGTTGTAAATATGGTCGACCCGTACTATAATTGTAGCAGTAACTTGTTATTACACAAGAACGCACTATTTTGGTATATACTACCCAAAAAGAAAGTAGGATACATGAAACAACCATATTATGAATCAACATGCCCGGTTGAAGCGGCGTTACAGCTTATCGGTGGAAAATACAAAACTATTATTTTGTGGCATTTGTTGAATAAAACAATGCGTTACAGTGAGCTTCACCGCCTTGTTCCAAGGGCAACAGATAAAATGTTGGCACAGCAACTCAGAGAGTTGGAAAAGGACGGTCTGGTGAATCGGAAAGTTTACCCTGTCATTCCGCCAAAGACGGAGTATTCCCTTACGGAATTCGGAAGAACCTTAGAACCTGTATTGAATTCATTGTGTAGTTGGGGGCAGTATTATATTTCGACGCAGTCAGATCGAAATACAGAGACTTGTGAAGGTAGAGATAAATGTGCACAGTAGAGTCGATTATGGATTTATAGAAGGAGTTTTGGAAGTATTAAAATGATAAAAATTATATCTGACAGCACATGCGATCTGTCACAGGAAGTTTTAGAGAAATACGATATCGATATTATTCCTTTACATATTGTAAAAGGAAACGAAGAATTAGAAGATGGCCCAGCAATTGATATATCTGCCTTATATAAATGGGCGGATGAAAATAAGACGACACCGAAGACTTCGGCACCATCCATAGAGACGGCTATGAACATTATGCGTCCCTATATCGAGGCAGGACGGGAAATTATCTGCTTCTCGATATCCGGCGAGATGTCAACATCCGGGAATGTAATTCGGATGGCGGCGGAAGAACTGGAAGCAGAAGATGCGGTTACGGTAATTGATTCGAGAAATTTGTCAACGGGAATTGGTCTGCTTGTCGTGGAAGCTGCAATTATGGCGGCAGGCGGAAAATCGCGTGAAGAAATCAGAAATAGAATTTCAGAATTAATTCCAAAGGTCCGGGCAAGTTTTGTGGTCGATACGCTTGTATATCTTTACAGGGGAGGCAGATGTAGTGCTGTTTCTGCGTTAATCGGTGGAGCGTTGGCACTTCATCCTATGATTGTTGTCAAAGACGGGAAAATGGATGCAAGCAAAAAGTACCGCGGCAAAATCGGCAAGGTTATAAAGAATTACGCCAGAGATTTAGAGAATGATATGAAAAATGCAATGCCGGACAGGGTCTTTATCACATATTCCGAATGTGATGAAAAGATTGTTGATGAGGTCAGAGATTATATCGCTTCGCTTGGCATTTTCAAGGATATTATAGAAACGAGAGCGGGAGGTGTGATTTCTTCACATTGTGGTCCGGGTACGCTTGGCGTTTTATTTATATCAAAATAATGCAATATTTCCAACGGCAAAACGTATATGATTTGCGAGGGTTAAAAGAAAAGGAAAATGCAATCCATTTAGAAAAGGTGATATATTTTGGAAAAGGAAATGAAGCGGATGAAACCGAAAATGGATATGTTAAACGGTTCCATCTGGAACAAAATCATACAATATGCACTTCCGGTTGCAGCGACAGGAATTCTGGAGCAATTGTTTAATGCATCAGATCTCGCAATTGTGGGTAATTTTACTTTACAACTTTGAGGCGGCAATTTTCCGAAGCATTGGAGAGACGAAGATGCCACTCGAAGCGTTGGCGGTATCCGGTGTGTTGAATGTTGCCCTGAACCTGTTTTTTGTAATTGTGCTGAAGATGACGGTAAACGGAGTAGCAATTGCGACGGTGATTGCCAATGCAGTAAGTTCGGTATTCCTTTTTATAAAACTTGTCAAAACGGATAAGGCGATTCGGATACGAAAAGAGGAACTGCGGTTTGATGGAAATGTCTTTGGACGCATTATAAGAATCGGACTGCCGGCAGGCGTACAGAGTGCCGTTTTTTCAATTGCAAATATTGTCATTCAGGCAGCAATCAACAGTCTGGGAACAGTCGTAATTGCAGCTTCAAGCGCGGCATTTAACATAGAGATTTTTGCATACTATATGCTGAATTCATTCAGTCAGGCATGTACCACATTTACCGGACAAAATTATGGTGCAGGGCAGTTGAAACGGTGTCGGAAAGTGCTGCTTTTGTGTATTGTCGAGGATTTTATCGCGACTGCGGCAACAATTATTCTGGTGCTTTTATCAGGTAAGGTTCTGCTTTCCATATTCAACGATGATCCGCAGGTAATCAGCATTGGATATACAAGACTTCTGATGGTATTTTCTGCATATATATTCAGTATGCTTTATGAAAATCTGTCTGGTTACCTGCGCGGTTTTGGAATCTCACTGGTGCCGGCAATCCTTACGATCATCGGTGTATGCGGTGTTCGATTTTTTTGGATATTCGCGGTATTTCCACAGCATAAAACATTCATAACCATTATGATGGCGTATCCGATCAGCCTGGCGACAACGGCGGTATTGATTTTTATTGCGACGATGTTCTACAGGCCGTCACATAAGTTAAATATGCAGTAAAGTTATTAAGGTAATACAAATTGATACAGAAGCACAAGATTGTTGCAGCAGAATCGGTTGTGGACACCTACACGGATGAAGATATTTATACTATGGTAGCTGGGGTGGAGAAAAACTCAGTGCATCCACTTGGAAAAGCCATCGTAAACTGCTTCAAGACAGATATAGGAATATTAAATCCGGTCATAGGTGCATTGGTACATAATGCGGGATCGGTATTTGTAATTATAAATTCAGCATTCTTATTAAAGTGGGGGAGAACGAAATAATGTTGAATCACCTGTTTGATGTTATAAAAAACTTGTAATATGAAGGAAGAATGTTATGATAAATATGATACTATGTTCAAGGAAGAGGAGGATTTGAAAATGAATAACAAAGGTGTAGGTGCTGTTTTTTGTCTGATCGCTGCAATTTTAATTTCTGCAAGATATATGACAGCTGCGATATTTATGAGCGGAGTTACCTCGTGGGATGCAAGCTTGTTTGCCGCAGGTTTGGAATATGTAGGACCTTTTTTGGCTGTATTAGCAGCCGTGGCATTGGTTGTGGGGATTCTGTTCTTAGTATATGGAATTTACGAAGATAAAAAGAAAAAATAATGGGATTATGGATATACAGTTTGTGTGTTTTGAAATATACCGACTAATCTAAAATAAAACTTTAGATTAGTCGGTATATTTTTATTGATTTTGCATATATTAACGACTATAATAAAATTAGATTTTAGATTAGCCGGAGGCTTATTATGTCGTATATACAAAGAGCGATAACACCAATATTGAAACAAAGAGTGTCTACCAGCAAGTGCATGTTACTGGTAGGAGCCAGACAGGTCGGAAAATCAACGCTTATAAAGCATGAATTCGAGGATTTTAACCGGGCAAATTTTGATGACAGGCTGACAAGAATGCAGGCGAAGGAAGAGCCTAAATTGTTTTTCTTAAACAATCCAAAGCCGCTTTTTATGGACGAGGTTCAAAAAGAAAGCAGTATTCTGGAAGATATCAAGCAGATCGTTGATGAATCGGATGAGCGAGGAATGTTTATTCTTTCCGGTTCTCAGAAACTTGAACTTATGAAAGGCATGAGTGAATCGTTGGCAGGAAGAGTGTCGATCTCAGAGCTTACCGGATTATCCATGCGTGAAATTTATGGGGTAAAATTTAACAGGCATTTTATCCCTACCGATGCATATATCAAAGAACGTGAAAAAGAGATTGTAAAATATGAAAATTTATGGGAAATCATTCACAAAGGATCTTATCCTGAGCTTTATGATATAGACAGGGATTGGCAGGAATATTATTCCTCCTATGTTGCAACTTATCTGGAGAGGGATATCAATGAACTGGTGGCGGCCGACGGTATTACATTTACCAAGTTTTTAACAGCAGTTGCTGCAAGGACAGGAGAACTTCTCAATTATTCTAATATAGCAGGAGAAGTCGGGGTAAGTGAGCCTACTATCAAGAACTGGATATCTATTTTGGAAAGAACCGGAATTGTATACCTGCTCCAGCCGTACAGTGCGAGTGCACTTAAAAGGGCAATAAAAGCGCCAAAACTTTATTTTAGGGATACCGGACTGGCATGTTATCTTACCAGATGGCTTACTGCCGATACACTGAAATGTTCAGCTGTTGCAGGAAATATGTTTGAGACATTTGTAGTGTCTGAAATCCTGAAATCATATACGAACGAAGGCAAAGACTACAAATTTAATATTTTTTATTACAGGGGCAAGGACAGAAAGGCTTCTGGTGAAAATGAAATTGATCTTGTGATAGAAGAGGATGGAGTATTATACCCGATCGAGATTAAAATGTCTGGCAATCCTAAAGCAAGTATGGGTGCAACCAATCAGGTCTTGGATAAGGTAAGCGATAAGAAAAGAGGGCTTGGAGTTATTTTATGTCTGATTGATAAAAAGACATATTTAAGAGAAAATCTTGTAGCATTACCAATCGAGTTTATATAATGCGAGGCAATTTTATGTTATTAATGTGTAAAAATACACCTGTTTACGATATAGATAATGAGAAAACATTAAATACAAGCCTGTTGCCCGGACTTATGCAGCAAAAAGGCGCAAACAATCATACCTTTACAAAATGGATGAAGTACCGTTATTCCTCCGGCACTAACACGATGGCGCGTAAATTAAAGGGAATCACATTCGGACAGGGAGCGCGTATGCGCATTAACCGTGAAACCAGAGCCTTGAGTTTCAGCGACTGTTATTGGATAAAAGCCGAGAATGATCCGATACGTTTCGAGGAGATCAGTCCGTATTACAAGCCTTTCTGGGATGGAAGTGAAGCATTTGCAGGACAGGCGGCCCCGACACTTTATGTGGGAGGTGCGCTGTCAAAGGAGTGGAAACAGGATGGAAAGCTGTACAAATATGGTGATATTTCTGTGGAACTGCAATGTATCGATCTCTGCAGTAAATGTGGTATTTCCGTAGAAAAAGCGGATGAGACAGACGGTGGAATCGCAATTTATAATATCACTTCGCCAAAGCGGATGCTTGAACAGGCGGATCAGTCGGGAAGACTTGATCCGGATGATTTTGACGAGCAGACGATCATTGATCTATTTGGAAAAGCAGGTGCGCAGATGCTTATCATAGATGCGATAATTGGAAACGGAGACCGGCATGCAGGTAATTTTGGCTGGCTTAGAAATGCGGATACCGGAGAGTATGTGGATATGGCTCCACTGTATGATTTCGATCATGCACTGGACAGTACGTTAGAGTCTGACCGACTTTTGACAGATGCGGTCAAATTCTGTATGCCGTATAAGGATGAAATCAGGCGTATTGCTGGTATAGCCGCAGAAGCGGAAAATGAGGTATTTAGGAAAAGAGCACAGAGTATTTTAAAGTTGATTGAGTAGCCAAGGATAATGAGGTAATTTTAGGGTAAATATCAGAAGTGCAAAACAGAATACCTAAAACAAGATGTGATAAAAAGCTTTGCAGTAAGGGAAAGAGTGAAATAAAATGAACAACACAGAAAACATTATGATCAGAAAATACGAAAAGGATGACCTTCCGGAACTGATCCGCATCTGGAATCAGGTTGTGGAAGACGGAGTGGCATTTCCGCAGGAAGAGTGTCTGGACGAAGTGTCTGGTGCAGAATTTTTCGCATAGCAGACTTACACAGCTTGGCACGATTCCGGGCGGTTTTCGCATGAAAGATGGAACATTTGAAGACATCTGTCCATATTATCATGTATTGTAGGAAATAAAAAAATGGAAAAAGATTTAACAACCGGAAGTGTACTGAAAAATATCGTATTCTTCTCATTACCATACCTGCTATCCTATTTTTTACAGACGCTATATGGAATGGCAGATTTGTTTATTATTGGACAGTTTGATGGTGTTACAAGCATTACTGCAGTTTCTGTGGGCAGCCAGGTTATGCACATGCTTACAGTTATGATCGTTGGTCTGGCAATGGGCGCAACGGTGACAATCGGCAAAGCGGTCGGCGGAAAGCAGATGGACCAGGCTTCTCTTGCGGTGGGAAATACCGTGACTTTGTTTATGGGAGTGGCAGGAACTGTTATGATCGTCTTGCTCTTGCTCGTGAAGCCGATTGTGGCAGTTATGTCCACTCCGACAGCGGCAGTTCCCGGAACAATTACCTACCTGACCATATGCTTCATTGGAATTCCTTTTATTACGGCATACAATATTATCAGTTCGATTTTTCGCGGACTGGGTGATTCCAAAAGCCCGATGTATTTTATTATCGTTGCCTGCGGAGCGAACATTTTGCTGGATTATCTGTTCATCGGCGGTCTGCACATGGGCGCAGCGGGAGCGGCACTTGGCACGACATTGTCACAGACGATCAGTGTTATCGTGGCATTGTGTGTAATCCGAAAAAAGCAGACGGGTATCCGGATGCAAAAAAGTGATTTTAGGCTGCAGGGAACAACCATGGGACAGATTTTGCAGATTGGTATTCCGGTTGCATTACAGGATGGATTCATCCAGATTGCATTTATTGTAATCACGATCATCGCAAACCGGAGAGGTCTCAACGAAGCGGCAGCAGTTGGAATTGTCGAGAAAATTATCGGAGTAGTGTTCCTTGTGCCGTCGACAATGCTGTCTACGGTTTCTGCACTTTCTGCACAGAATATTGGTGCGGGCAAGCACGACCGGGCAACCGGAACGTTGCGATATGCGCTTTTGATTACGGTCGGATATGGTATTGTGGTGGCCATTGTGATGCAGTTTGTCAGTTACCATGTCGTTGGATTGTTTACAGATGATACCGTGGTTGTCCGTCTGGGAGACCAGTACCTGCGATCTTACATCTGGGATACGATTTTTGCAGGAATCCATTTTAGTTTCAGCGGTTATTTTTGCGCATATGGTTTGTCTGCAATATCCTTTATACATAATGTATTGTCTATCTTGTGTGTGCGAATCCCCGGAGCATATCTGGCATCTGTTTATTATCCGGACACGTTGTATCCGATGGGACTTGCGGCACCGGGAGGTTCGCTGCTTTCTGTATTAATATGTGTGATCGCATTTGTGATGATGAAAAAGAGGAGGCATGTCTGAAAAATGGAGTTACGTGTACTGCGCTATTTTTTGATGGTCGCAAGGGAGCAAAGTTTTACCAAAGCGGCAGAACAGTTAAATATTACGCAGCCAACGCTCTCCCGGCAGCTTGCAGCGCTTGAAGATGAACTTGGGGCAAAGTTGTTCAACCGGGGCGGACACAGCATTACGCTTACCAATGAGGGCTTACTTTTAAAACGGCAGGCACTGGAAATCGTCGACTTGGAGGAAAAAATCCTCAGCGATTTTAAAGGCGATACCGAGTCGGTAGAAGGAAAAATCACGATTGGCTGCGGAGAATTTCTTGCAGTGGAAGTGCTTGCAAAAATTTGCAAAAATTATAAAGAGAAGTATCCGCTGGTGCAGTTTGGCATTCATACAGGGACAGCAATATCTCAGAAATGATGAATAAATGCTTTTGAGGCATAGAATAACATACTATATGGGTATTAGACATAATTACATAAAGCGTCCTATAATGAATGTGTAAGATCAATTGGAAGATCTTGCACATTTTTCTTTTGAAGATAAGAATATTATCTGTTTTACAGGAGGTATCAAACATGAAAAAAAGACTGGTAGCATATTTCAGTGCGAGTGGAGTAACGAAAAAAACAGCAGAGATGGTAGCAGAAGCAGCCGGAGCGGATCTGTACGAAATTACACCGAAGGTACCATATACGAAAGCGGATTTAAACTGGATGGACAAAAAAGCCAGAAGTACGGTTGAGATGAATGACAAGAAATTCCGGCCGGAACTGGGCGGAGACGAGATTGATATGTCCGCATATGATGAGATTCTTGTGGGATTCCCAATCTGGTGGTATGTTGCACCGACCATTATCAATACATTTCTGGAAAAATACGATTTTTCCGGTAAAAAGATTATTTTGTTTGCAACATCCGGTGGAAGCGGATTTGGCAATACAGTAAGCGAACTTCAGCCATCTGCACCAGATGCACAGATTGTGGAAGGAAAACTGCTGAATCGAATGAGTAAGCAGGAAATCAGTGAATGGGTGAAAACGCTGTAAAGATTGTATAGAAACAGCATAGTAGTTAACAATTATAGGAAGAGGAGCGTAAGAAATTATGGCAAAGATTACACAGACTGCAGGAAGAAATGCTCTCGGTGAATTTGCACCGGAGTTTGCACATTTTAATGACGATGTTCTTTTTGGTGAGAACTGGAACAATCAGGATATTGATGTAAAAACAAGAAGTATCATCACTGTTGTGGCTTTGATGGCACAGGGGATCACGGATTCTTCTTTGAAGTTCCATTTACAGAACGCAAAGGATCATGGCGTGACCCAGAAGGAGATCGCTGCAATCATTACACATGTGGCATTTTATGCAGGATGGCCGAAGGGCTGGGCAGTCTTTAACCTCGCAAAAGAAGTGTGGGCTGTAAATGAGGGAGACCTTCCATATGAAGATGAGGCAATGCGTGCACACGCAAAAGAGATGGTATTCCCGATTGGTGCGCCAAATGACGGATTCGCACAGTATTTTTCAGGAAAAAGCTTCCTTGCACCGGTTTCAACCAGTCAGGTTGGCATTTTCAATGTAACTTTTGAACCGGGCTGCCGCAATAACTGGCACATCCATCATGCAAAGAATGGCGGCGGACAGATTCTTGTCTGCGTGGCAGGCCGCGGTTACTATCAGGAAGAAGGCAAAGAGGCAATCGAGATGAAGCCGGGCGACTGCATCAACATTCCGGCAGAAGTAAAGCACTGGCATGGCGCTGCAGCTGCCAGCTGGTTCAGTCATCTTGCCGTGGAAGTACCGGGCGAGGAAACCTCCAATGAGTGGTGCGAGCCGGTATCGGATGAAGAGTACGGAAAATTGAAATAACAATGTCAAATAACAGGAGGACATATATGTACAATCATACAATCACATTTAAACAACGGAGTAAAAATTCCACAGTTGGGACTGGGTACTTGGTTTATCGATGACAGCAAGGTGGCAGATGCGGTAAAGGCAGCAGTACAATTGGGATACCGTCACATTGACACCGCACAGGCTTACGGCAATGAGCGTGGTGTCGGCGAGGGTGTAAGAACCTGTGGCGTTGCAAGAGAGGATTTGTTTGTTGTATCAAAAGTGGCTGCCGAGCACAAGACATACGAAGAGGCAAAGGCTGGCATTGATGAGACGTTAAAGAAAATGGAACTCGATTATCTGGACATGATGATCATTCACAGTCCGCAGCCATGGGTAGAAGTAAACCAGAGCGAGAATCGGTATAAAGAAGGAAACAGGCAGGCATGGAGAGCACTTGAGGAGGCATATAACGAAGGAAAATTGAAAGCAATCGGTGTTTCCAATTTCCAGATCGAGGATCTTGAGAGTCTTATGGCAACAGCTAAGATTAAGCCAATGGTCAATCAGGTGCTTTGTCACATCAGTAACACACCGGTCGAACTCATTGAGTTTTGCCAGAAGAGCAATATTGCTGTAGAAGCATATTCTCCGATCGCGCATGGCGTTATTTTGAATCAGCCGGAAATTCAGGCAATGGCAGAGAAATACAACGTATCCGTTCCACAGCTTTGCATCCGCTACACATTGCAGCTTGGTGCGATTTCCCTTCCAAAGACTGCAAATCCGGAGCATATGAAGACCAATGCGGAAGTTGATTTTGAAATCAGTGCAGAGGATATGGAAACATTAAAGAACTTCAAGAAGATTGCAGACTACGGAGAAAGCAGCGGATTCCCGGTTTACGGAGGAAAATTATAAGATGAAAAAACCATATATTATCTGTCACATGATGATTTCCATTGATGGAAGAATCGATTGTGCCATGACATCAAAATTGCGTGGTGTTGATGATTATTACACGACACTGGATGAAATCCATGTACCGACGACCGTCAGTGGAAGAGTGACCGCGGAACTGGAGATGGCAGAACCAGGCGAATTTATTCCAAAGAAGAATGACATCTATGGACAGGAAGGTTTCTCAAAAAAGGCAGATGCTGCTGGATACGAGGTGATCGTCGATACGCACGGAAAACTTCTCTGGCCGGATGCTGCCGGAATGAACAAACCATACCTGATCATTACCAGTGAGGATGTCACAAAGGAATATCTGGAGTATCTGGATCAGCAGAATATTTCCTGGATTGCCTGTGGAAAAGACCATGTGGATCTTGTGCGGGCTGTGGAAATCCTTGCAGAGCAGTTTGGCGTAGAACGCATGGGCATTGTTGGTGGATCAAAGATCAATACTGCTTTTATGGAAGCCGGACTTCTGGATGAAATCAGTCTGTTAGTTGGTTCTGGAATTGACGGCAGGGGCGGTATGCCAGCCGTATTTGACGGACTTGGTATGCAGCATGATGTTACACCGCTCAAATTGATCGATGTGAAAAAATTTGACAGTGATGCGGTCTGGATTCGGTATCAGTGCCAGAAGTAAAACAGAATAAAATTTGGAAGTGGAGAACCTGTTACGATTTGTAATGGGTTCTTTTCCTTATACCCGAACGGGACGATTGTAGAGAAATTATGTTGAGATTATACCCGAACGGGATTATTATCTTGGAAAACTATTGAAATTATACCCGAACGGGATTATTATAATTAATATGAGCATAATTGGAGATTATATAAAAGAGGAAAGAAAAAAAGCAGGTTTGACGCAGGAAGAGTTTGCACTTCGTTCCGGTCTGGGACTTCGATTTGTAAGAGAACTGGAACAGGGGAAGGAAACTGTGCAGCTGGACAAGGTCAATCAGGCACTTGCAATGTTTGGATGTGAGGCAGTACCAGGTCGGAAAGGAAGATAAAAAATGGAATCAGAGTATAGAAAAGGATATGTATATATTCAAAATCATTTGGCCGGAATTATTGCTGAAACAGAGGAAGGATATACATTCTCTTATACGGAGGAATATTTGAAACGGAAAGATGCAGTAAGCGTGAGCCTTACACTTCCATTGCGAAGGGAACCTTATGAAACAACTATACTCTTCCCGTTTTTTGATGGATTGATTCCTGAGGGGTGGCTCCTTGGGGTAGTTTGTCGGAATTGGAAAATTGACAGGAATGATAGATTTGGATTATTGCTGTCAGCATGTAAAGATTGTATTGGAGATGTGTGTATCAAAGGAGAGAATGAATGAAATGTCTGTATTGTGGAATGCAAATTTCAGATCATGCGTCAGCAGATGAAAAGACATGGTGCTGGCATAAAAAGTGCATAAAAGATTTTTTTTATGTGAAAGACATGCCTGTGCTGGATATTACAAAAGAGCAACTTGAAAAGCTGGCAAATGAAACCGTAAATGAAGGAATTACAATTCCGGGAGTTCAGAAAAAATTGTCGTTGCATTTGTCATGTGATATGAATGTGAGACTCACGATTGTAGATTATCCTACTGGTTATATTTTAAAGCCACAGACTGAAGAGTTTAAGAATATGCCGGAGTTTGAAGATCTTGCTATGCGACTTGCGGAGATCATGGGAATCCAGACAGTACCACATGCCTTAATTAAAATGAATGACGAATATGCCTATATTACCAAAAGAATAGACAGGAATATAACCGGAGAAAAAATAAGATTATATGCAATGGAAGACTTCTGTCAGCTTTCAAGGCGTTTAACACAGGATAAATACAGAGGCTCCTATGAAAATTGTGGACGAATAATAAAGAAATATTCAGAGATTCCGGGAGTGGATCTGTCAGAAATGTTTTTACGTGTAGTCGGTTCTTTTGTTATGGGAAATTCTGATATGCATTTGAAGAATTTTTCTTTGAGAGAAACCGAACCTGGAAACAGGAAATTTCAGTTATCGAAAGCATATGATATGCTTCCGGTAAATGTAATTATGCCAGAAGATCAGGAACAACTGGCGCTTACGATAAACGGAAAAAAACGTAATATACATCGAAAAGAATTTCTTATTTTAGCGGAATCATGTGGTCTTATGGCAAAGGTCGCGGAACGCATGATTGCAAAAGTATGCGGATTGAAGGAAAAATTTTTGAAACAGGTCGATGAGGCGTATTTATCGGAAGATCAAAAAGAAAAAGTAAAAGAACTTATCGTGGAGCGAATTGAAATTTTAAAAAAGTGACCTAAATTATAAGGATTTTGAGGATTAAAATGGAATTTACATTAGCCAAAATAGAAGATTTTAATGAGGTACAAAACCTGTATTGGAATTTGATAGATCAAAGTAAAGATGAGCCTTCATTTCCGGACTGGAAGAAGGGGGAACATCCATCGCCGGATCTGATTATGGACAGTATTAAGCAAGAACATTTGTATGTTCTAAAAGATGAAGGCATTATAAAGGCGTGTGCAATATGCAATTGTCTTGCAAATAAAGAATATGAAAGTGTATCCTGGCAGGTGAAAGACCAGGCAAACAATGTATGGATATTACATGCGCTCGCTGTAGGGTACGAATATCGTAATCAGGGATTGGGTACGATACTTGTAAGGCATATTTTGTCGCAGGCACAGAAAGAAGGAATCGAAGCAATTCATCTTGATGTGATAGATAAAAATACAGTTGCAGATAAGTTGTATGAGAAGTTAGGTTTCAAATATATCAGCACAGAAAATATATTTTATGAAGTTGTCGGAAACAGAAAATTTAGAATGTATGAATATACTTTCGATGAAAAAGAAAGGTGATAGGAAAGAGTTATGGACATATGGAAAAAATAAATGCACTAAGTCCATAATTTTTTACGTAAATGGACAGAGATATAATTTCCGTATCGTGATGTCCATTTAAATTGAGTAAATTGGACATAGAGATGTGCTCTTTTTGCATATGGAAAAAAAGTTATCTAAAACAGGACATTTCAAGAACATTTTTTCACATCTGTCCAAAATAGCCTTTTAGGGTGGACATAATAAATCATTTTTTGTCATAGGTCCATGTGACCTAATATCATAGGAACTACAGGAACATGAAAGTAATAGAAATGATCCAACGTAAAAATTTTGCGGGTAATCGAAGTTCTTTAGGGTTTGCCAATCTATTTTAGGGTTTGTCGATAGGGTCTAAAGAAACAGGGTAGATTAGCTTGTGTAATACGAGCTAACATACCCTGTTTTTATTATAAATATAGGTTCAAACCCTCACGATAAAACCTAAAACCAGACCCTACTGAAAGACCCTACTGAAAGACCCTACTGAAAGATCCTACTGAAGAACCCTACTGAAAGACCCTAAAAAACTTTGAATACCCATCAAGATTTGACAGACGTTGTGGTCTCCTTTTCAATCAGTGTTGCCGGTACCATGCTTTCACACGGAATATAGTTTTCTAATGATTGAATTGCAATCTGTGCCATAAGAGAAATATTTTGATCGATGGATGTAATAGGATAAACAGCATAATCAGACACCGGTGAGTTGTCGTATCCAATTATTTCAATTGTATCTGGAATCGATATTCCGCTCTTGATACATTGATGTTCGACCAGATTCGCGATATTATCGTTGGAACAGAAGATACCGATTTTTTTTCCGGCATACTTTGTCATTATATTTTGAATCAATTCTTTCATGTGCTCCAAAGCTTTCGGAGTGTATGGGTCAGTAAATTCTTTTACAATAAATCGCTCATAGCACAAATCTCGTACTTCGTATTCAAACCCAAGTATTCGTTTGAAAGAAGGCCAGGTTTCCCGGAAATCATTGTTGATATGAATGAAAACTTCGCACCCGTTTTGAATGAGAAGATTTGCAGCCAGTTTGCCACCGTTGAAGTTGTCATTGTTAATTTGTTTGAAATTCCCGCCGGCTCGTTCGATGGAGATTACAGGAACAGGGAGAGTTTCGATGTCAGAGGATGAAAGCAGGTGACTTAACAAAATCAGTCCTTTTATACGATAAGAAAGTAGGGTCTGAATAAGCTGGAGCTCTTCTTCTCTGGAATTGTCAGAAGTATAGACAATTAAGTTGTAGCCGTTTTCCTTACTGTGCAGAATGAGTTGATTCAACAATTCGGTATAGAAACTTAAATGAAGGTGTGGGAAAATGACACCTACTAAATTCGATTGACCGGTTACTAAAATACGGGCAAGATTGTCCTGCTGATAATTTAATTCTTTGATTGCAGACTGGATTTTATCTTGGGTTTCCTTTGAAAGGAGTTCCGGATGATTAAAGTAGCGTGAAACTGTGGTAAGTGAAACTCCACTTCGTTCTGCAATATCTGTAATTTTGACTTTACTCATATAAGGACCTCACTGTTTATTTTTAGAAATACATAATTATCGTTCAGTATAAAGTAAAACGATAATGTTTATGTCCATTGTATCACAGGATTCGGGAGAAGAAAAGAATGAATGAAAAAATTTTCATAAACTTTCAAGAAAAAAGGATAAAATACATAAGCTATAACATGTAAAATTATACAAAAATGTGTCTAAAATCTGTGACAATTGCCAAATAGATGAAAGTAGCTATGAAAACGATTGACATTACGGTTTTCAAATGCTACTATGACGATGTGAGGAAAAGAAAGAAGAAAACGTGAAAACATAAAGATGTTTCGGGATTAGAGTGAATGTAACAGGAGAAGGAGGAGACGAAATGAAGAAAAGATTGATTAGTATCATGCTCGTAGTGGTGATGACAGGGGGTTTGTTGCTTGGCTGCGGAGCGAATGCAGGAAGGTCCGGTGGAAAAGATGAAAACAGTATTACTGTGTTAGTAGAAAGTGGATCTCCTGCAGAGGCGCTTGCAAAAGAGACGGCATCAGAATTTGAAGAAGAAACAGGGTGTAAAGTAATTATTGATGCAGTTGCTTACACGGGAATGTACGATAAGCTATCCACAGAAATCAAAGCAAAACAGGCGGTTCATGATGTGGCATGTATGGACGTTGTGTGGCTGGCGACATTTGCAGGTGCGATTGAGCCGTTAAATGATGCGGATACAAGTGATTTTCTACCGACATTGGAAGAGAGCGGAACTTTTGATGGTAATCTCCTTGGATATCCGATGTGGGTAAATACGAAAGTTCTGATCTACAGAAAAGATTTGATTCCGGAAGAAAAAGTGCCGAAGACATGGGAAGAATATCAGAAACTGGCGGAAGAGTTGAAAACAGATGAAATGTATGGAACAACGGTATTCGGAAGTGGATCTGATGCGGTGTGCTCATTCCTTGATTTCGCGTGTCAGGCAGGTGCGGAAGGATTGGTATTTGATAAAGATGGTAACGTGAACATTACGGATCAGGCGTATGTGGATGCACTGAATTTTATGATTGAGACTGCGGATGCAGATTACACACCATCCGATTCATTAGCTACAGCATCTACGGAATCGCAGGAACTCTTCACAAACGGAAAGACGGCAATGCAGCTGAACTGGAGCCATCAGTATCCGGCAGCAGTAAAAGCACTTGGTGCCGATAAGGTGGGATGTGCACCGATGATTGCGGGCAGTGCAGGAGTGGGCGCAACAACCGGTCCCTGGTACGAAAGTGTAATGAAGAATTCTGAGAACAAGGAAATGGCAAAGAAATATGTAGAGTTCATGTATGAACATAATGCAGACTATATGGATCTTACATTGAAGATTGCCGGAAGAACTTCTGTGTATGATAATGCCGGAAAAATAGAGGGGAATGAACACACAACAGCGGTTTTGGAAACATTAGAGGCTTCTCAGACACAGGCAAGGCCAATGGTGACAACATGGTCTCAGATCGAAGAGGTCCTGATTGGAGTTGTGGAATCCAGTCTTGGAGGAGACGATGTAGAAGAGGCTCTGGAGTCGGCAAAGAAGCAAATTGAAATGATTGGTAAATAGAAGGTGGGTAAAGATATGAGATTGATTTCAAAAAAAACGTTGTTATTGTTCTTTCTGCCGGGTGCGGTGTTTATGGGTGCGTTTCTGATCTATCCGATTATTACGATGGTAATTGACAGTTTCTTCAAGATCGGACTTACCGGAGAAAGAACATTTATCGGATTTCAGAATTACATCCGTGCATTTGCAGTAGGCGGATTTTTAAAACAACTAGGGAATACATTGATTTATATCGTGATAGCTGTAGGCGTGGAAACAGCAATGGGCTTATTGTTTGCATTGCTTTTTGAACTGAATTACAAAGGTAGCAAGGTGATTCGTTCCCTTATGATGGCACCGCTTATGATCGCGCCATTGGTTGCAGGTCTTACATGGAAATTGATGATGAGTTCCAGCTTTGGTATTGTCAATGAGCTTTTGACACGAGTGGGAATCTTATCCAGTTCAAGTGATATCCTCTGGCTTGCGGATGCAAAATGGTCATTGATCGCATGTTGTATCGCAGACATCTGGCTGACGACTCCGTTTATGATGCTGATGATACTGGCGGGGCTGCAGGGGCTGGATTCCAGTATGATGGAGGCGGCAAAGATTGATGGAGCAAATCTGCTGCAGCAAGTATTTGCAATTAAGCTTCCTGTGATCAAACCGGTATTACTGACTGCATTATCTGTAAGAATTATTGATGCGGCAAGAACATTTGATATTATCTGGGCAATGACGGAAGGTGGTCCGAATAGTTCTTCAGAGACAATCAGTATAATTATCTACAAAACACTGACCAGATATAGTGACACAGGTTATGCCAGTGCAATGGCGGTTGTATTTATTGCAGTTCTTGTTGTATTTACATTGGTATTTATGCAGAGTCTGTGGAACCCGAAGAAAAAGAATGCCTGATTGGATGAGGAAAGGAGGAAAAAATGATGAAGATAAAAGGAGAAATAGGAAAAAAAATCGGAATCGGTTTGTCGGTTGTGCTCACGGTATTCTGGCTTTTCCCATGCATATATGTGATCTGTTGTTCGTTTAAACCCGGATCGGAGGTAATCGCAGTCCCGCCGAAATTCTTTCCACAGGTAGTTTCGATTGAGAATTTTATCGGATTGTTTGAACGAATGGATGTGTTGAAATATTTGACAAACAGTCTGATCACAGCACTGTGCAGCACTCTTCTGGCGTTGGTTCTTGGATCACTTGCAGCATATGCAATTCAACGTTCGGGGGCAAAATTGTCAGTTGCACTTGTAATCTTAGTCCTTTGCCTGAAAATGATTCCGATATCAAGTATTGTTGTACCAATCTATGAAATGATTTGCAAAATAGGATTGTATGATACAAAAATAGCGTTGATCATTGTATATGCGGCAACAAATATGCCATTTGTAATGTGGACGATGCTAAGTTTTTACGAGGGAATCCCGGCATCGCTGGATGAGGCGGCTTATGTGGATGGAGCAAGCAGTTTTCAGACATTTCGCAAGGTGATTCTTCCAATCTGTAAACCGGGATTGGCTACAGCGTTTATCTTTACATTATTCCTTGCATGGAACGATTTTCTTGTAGCGTTGTTGCTTACGAGCACAAATGCAAAGACATTTACGGTTGGACTTGCAGGATTCTTATCTGCGTACAATCTGGATCTTGGACCAATGTGTGCGGGGGCGTTCTTGTTTAGCTTCCCGGTAATGATCATTTCTCTTGTAGCGCAGAAATATATTGTGCAGGGAATGACAGCAGGAGCTGTAAAAGGATAAAAATATGAGGAGGTAAGCTTGAAAAATGAACAGAAATAATTATTATGATGTTACAAAATGGAATGTAGGAAATCCATACGAAGATATCGGTGAAGTAATCAACAGCATGATTGCGGATCTGAAAAGCAGGCAGACAGATTCTAACGTAAAGGAAGGGGGAAAACCGGGTGGGGTAATTTACATTCCGCCAGGAGATTATCATCTTCGAACACAGGTAGTGATAGATGTCAGCTATCTGAAAATTATGGGATCTGGACATGGATTTGTATCTTCAAGTATTCGATACAATCTTCCGGAGAGCGAATGGGCCAATCTGCATGAAATGTGGCCGGGAGGAAGCAGGATTCTCGTAGAAATCTCTGCCGGGGCTGAGGATGCGGAATCAGCAGGTGCGGCATTTTATGTAGAACGTGATGGCAATCCGCGTATCAGTTCGGTTGAGTTTGAAAATTTTTGTATTGACGGATTACATTTTGTGGATGATGGATTTGGAAAGGCAGATCCGGAGAATACCTATATAAATGGAAAAACAGGTATCTATATTGCAAGCGCGCAGGATTCTTTCAAGATTAACGGGATGGGATTTGTATATCTGGAGCATGGAGTGACGATTTATCATGCAGATGCACTTTCCATACATGACAATTTTATTGCAGAATGTGGTAATTGTATCGAGCTGAGAGGATGGGGACAGGCGTCCAAGATTACGGATAATCTGATGGGGGCAGGGTACAAAGGGTATTCCATATATGCACAGAATTTTGGAGGACTTTTGATTGCGTCCAACAACGTGTTCCCGAGAGGAAAGAGCAGCGTGCATTTTGAAAATGTAGCACGTTCAATTGTCACAGGAAACAGATTCCATTCGTTCTATCCGGGGATGTTGGAGCTGGAAGGAAATTGTTCGGAAAACACGATTTCATCGAATCATTTTCTACGGGACAATGAGCCGTGGGCTCCGATGCTGGAAAATGATAATGGGTTAGATGATCTGTACGGTCTGCTCTGTATTAGCGGGAATAACAATTCGGTTATTGCAAACCATATTTCGGAGAGTATTCATAAAGGGTTTATCAAACCTGCCGGTGCAAAACCGGTGATCATTCGTGTTGTTTCGGGAAAAGGAAACTTTATTTCCAACAATCACATTGTTGCTACGACTGAAGCGGAAGGGGAGGAGACAGAGGCTTCCGATTCCTGTTTTTCGGCACAGGTGGATGCGTTGACTACAACAGACAGACTCGTGGAAATTGACATAACAGCAGTGCTTGTGGAAGCGGAAGCTGTCCGGAACACGGTGCTTGATTCTGGTAGTGAGAAGCAGGTGGTTATTGACAGAATAGCGAATGCATTCCGGGCAACTCCGGTGCCGGGAGACTTATGCTAAACTGACAGACTTCTGGATGCCATACGTAGACAGTACAGTTACATACCTGGTTGACTGTGTATTTACAGCAGATGAGCTGGATATCATTGATCAGTACAGAACAGATTTTGAAAACACAGTATCAGAGAATGAAGAATTGTAGCAGGTATACCAGGATGCGTATGATCGTTATGCAGAAAATGAAGAATAAGGAGACATAACATGACAAGCAAAACTTTGCAGAAAGCACGTGACTACGAAGTGAAAATGGAAGAGAAAATTGCCGAAGAGTCAAGACCGGCATTCCATTTATCAGCAAGAGTAGGCTGGATGAATGATCCAAATGGATTTTCTTACTACAATGGGGAATACCATATGTTCTATCAGTATCATCCGTATGATGCATACTGGGGACCAATGCACTGGGGACATGCAGTGAGCAAAGACCTGCTGCATTGGGAGTACAGACCGGTCGCAATCGCACCGGACATGGAATATGACAAGGATGGATGCTTTTCCGGCAGTGCTGTTACACTGCCGGATGGAAGACATCTTCTAATGTATACAAGCGTGGAAAGAAAAGAAGAAGCCGATGGAGTTGTGAGAGACTTCCAGACACAGAGTGTTGCAATCGGAGATGGAATGGACTATGAGAAATATGAGAACAATCCGGTCCTGACAGCGGCAGATCTGCCGGAAGGCTGCAGTCGATATGATTTCCGGGATCCGAAAATGTGGCAGCTGGAGGATGGTTCTTATCTTTGTGTGATCGGAAACCGTCCGGCGGATGGTAGCGGACAGATTCTTCTCTTTAGCAGTCCGGATGCTCTGAATTGGAAATATGAGAAAATCTTAGATGCAAATAACAACCGGTACGGAAAAATGTGGGAGTGCCCGGATTTTATTCCGCTTGACGGAAAGTGGGTACTGCTTACAAGTCCACAGGATATGCTGCCGGAGGGACTTGAATATCACAATGGAGATGGAACAATTTGTATGATCGGTTCCTTTGATGAGACAGAGTGGACATTTACAGAGGAAAAGAATCAGGCAATCGATTACGGAATCGACTTCTATGCACCGCAGACAGTGCTGGCTCCGGACGGAAGAAGGATTATGATCGGCTGGATGCAGAACTGGGATACCAGCGGGCATCATCCGAAAGAAGATCCTTGGTTTGGTCAGCTGAGTCTTCCGAGAGAGCTTTCTCTACAAAACGGTCGACTGATTCAGAAACCGGTTCGTGAACTGGATGCAATGCGGGAGAATAAAGTAGAGTATAAAGATGTGACTCTAACCGATTCTACTGTACAGCTCGAAGGTGTGGAAGGAAGAAAAATCGATATGGAATTGTGTATCCGCCCGAAGGATGCACAGGCTTTGTATCAGAAATTTGTAGTTCGGTTTGCCAAGGATCATGAGTATCATACTGAATTAAGTTTCCGCCCATTCGAATCGACATTGAAAGTGGATCGCAAGTTCTCAGGAAGCAGAAGAGCACTCATCCACCAGCGCAGCTGTAAGGTGAACAGTGAGAATGGTTGTCTGAAGCTGCGGGTAATTTTGGACCGGTTCAGCGCAGAAGTGTTTGCAAATGACGGTGAACAGGTGATGACGACCACATTTTACACAGAACAGGCAGCAGACGGAATTGAATTCTTTGCAGATGGAAGCGTAGAGATGGACATAGTAAAATATGATTTGATTTAGTTAGATAACAGATTGAAAGTAATAAAAGCGGAAGCAAATGTCTATAAGGGCGGGAGCTTTCGCTTTTAGCATAAAGAAGGAGAAGAAAATGAAAAAATATGATGTTGTAGCAATGGGAGAGCTTCTGATTGATTTTACAGAGAATGGAAAAAGTGAGCAGGGGAATGGGTTGTATGAAGCAAATCCGGGAGGTGCTCCGTGTAATGTGTTATCCCTATTGGCAAAGATGGGAAAAGAGACCGGGTTTATCGGAAAAGTGGGAAGTGACCAGTTTGGAACATTGTTAAAGAATACACTGCTGGATGTAAATATCAGTACAGAGGGGCTTGTAGTGGACAATCAGGTGAGAACAACACTTGCGTTTGTTCACACATTTCCGGATGGGGACAGAGAGTTTTCATTTTACCGAAATCCGGGTGCAGATATGATGCTGACGGAAGAGGAAGTGAAAGCGGACATGATCGAGCAGGCAAAAATCTTTCATTTCGGAACACTGTCCATGACACATCAAGGTGTGAGAAAAGCAACTCATAGAGCAGTGGATATTGCAAAAAAGGCAGGAATTTTAATCTCATTTGACCCGAACTTAAGACCGCCACTGTGGAGTTCCAGAGAACTGGCAAAAGAACAGATCGAATGGGGATTGGCACAGTGTGATATCTTGAAAATATCTGATAATGAGATTCAGTTTGTATCAGGAAAAGATGACTATGACGATGGAATTGCATATCTGCAGGAAAAATATCAGATTCCGTTGATACTTCTGACAATGGGAAAAGACGGTAGCCGCGCATACTACAAAGGAAAGCGAATCGAAAAAGCGGGATTTGCAGTGAAAGCGATTGAGACTACCGGAGCCGGAGATACATTCTGCGGCTGTTCTCTGAATTATATTTTGGAGCATGATTTTACAAATCTGTCAGACGAAGAACTGGAAGAGATGCTGACATTTGCGAATGCAGGAGCTGCTCTTGTGACATTGAAAAAGGGTGCAATTTATTCAATGCCGGAAAAAGAAGAGATCGAGAATCTGATACAAAACCATTCTGTTGAAGCGTAATAGCAGTTACTGGTGCAGTTATTTATAGTATTGCTGAAACCGCCCTGCCATGGTAAGATGAATTACCGGAAGGGTTTCGAACTAAAGAGAAGAAATAAAATGTGCCGCCCTGATGGGCGGCTTGTTTTGAAAATCAAGGTACGGATGATTACCTACTTGTGATTTGTATATGTTGAGTTCTATATTAAAAAGTAACCGCAGGATGAACTGAACGGATTGCTTTTGGTAATTGCAATTGATGCTGCGAACTGTACACAAAATAATAATTAGCTTATAATAAGAGCTATGAGCTAATTATTTAATACTGGAGAGAAATCAAGGAACCATATAAAGTGTTTTATAAAAAAGGAAATTGTACTTGTAATCTCGATGGTACTGGCGGTGTTATCCATGCTGTTTGTGCCACCGGATGCTGAGTATCTGGGATATATAGACTTTCGTACATTGGCAATTCTGTTTTGCATGATGACAATTGTGGCGGGGCTGAGGAAACTTGGCCTTTTTGAACTGCTGGCAGGACGACTGCTTGGCGCAGTCCATGATTACGATGATACTTGTAGGTCTGTGTTTCTTCCTGTCTATGTTAATCACCAATGATGTTGCACTCATTACCTTTGTGCCCTTCACCATAGTGACACTTAAGCAGATGGGAGAGGGCATGGAGAATAAGCATCTGGTTTGAATTGTAGTGATGCAGACAATTGCGGCGAATCTTGGCAGCATGTTGACCCCTATTGGAAATCCGCAGAATCTGTATCTGTTTGGGAAGTCAAACATGAGTTTTCCGGAATTCTTTGGATTGTAGTAGTTTTTCTGATTGTGCTGGGATTTGCAGTAGTTGCTGACAGAGGTGTTGTGCGGGCAGTTGATTATTCGCTGCTTGGCACCTTTGTGGCGCTGTTTATTTTTATTGGGAATCTTGGCCTTTGTAATGTTTTTGTGCAAATTCATTATACATCAGAAAGCCCTGTACGATTTCTTTTTTATGAAAAAGTATTATCTGGAATACATGGAGTACAATAGTGCGCAGATAGAAGAAAAAGAATACGTGGCAAAGCTAAAGCAGGATGGGATGCGCAATTTTATCAAGTATGGAATAGCGTGTTTCAAGAAGGACTGTAAGGTGGTTATAAACAAATAGAATTTATGTGGAAATATACTAAAAAAATGTAAAGGAATCATATTAACGTGAAAAAACAAAATCCAATAGCCCTGTTACCAATAGCAGTATTTCTCGTAC
>ENA-OUUV01000415-OUUV01000415.1-human-gut-metagenome-genome-assembly--contig:-NODE-415-length-27276-cov-4.023621_pt1 | contig 27276 bp, 27 predicted proteins | sample MGYA00237952_ERZ548838 | MGnify/ENA primary metagenome ERZ548838 (study PRJEB26490, sample SAMN05194705) | human gut metagenome | biome: terrestrial biome; feature: human-associated habitat; material... | reverse complement strand
TGTCGTATCTCTGCCAGTTTCTCGCTCTTGCGGAGCCCTCGCCCCAGTATTCCTTCATATAGCTGCCGCCCACCAAAATCTTGCTGGTGGGGGATTCGTCAAACCGGGAGAAATACCGGCCCAGCATGCAGAAATCAGCACCCATGGCCAGCGCCAGCGTGATGTGATAGTCCTGCACGATGCCGCCGTCGGCGCAGATGGGCACATAGATGCCGGTCTCCTTAAAATACTTATCCCGCTCGGCGGCCACGTCGATGACTGCGGTGGCCTGACCGCGGCCGATACCCTTGGTCTCACGGGTGATGCAGATGGAACCGCCGCCGATGCCGATCTTCACGAAGTCAGCTCCGGCATCGGCCAGGAAGCGGAAGCCCTCGCCGTCCACCACGTTGCCGGCGCCAACCTTCACGGTATCGCCGTACTTGGCGCGGATCCACTCCAAGCAGTGCTTCTGCCAATAGGAATAGCCCTCGGAGGAGTCCATTACCAGCACGTCCACACCGGCCTCCACCAGTGCGGGGACACGCTCCTCGTAGTCACGGGTGTTGATGCCCGCGCCCACCACATAGCGCTTCTGGCTGTCCAGCAGTTCCAGCGGGTTGCCCTTGTGGGAATCATAATCCTTGCGGAACACAAAGCTCACCAGATGGCCGTCCTCGGAAATAATGGGCAGGGCGTTGAGCTTGTGATCCCAGATGATGTCATTGGCCGTTTTCAGGCTGGTGCCCTCCGGTGCGTAGATGAGCTTCTCCACCGGCGTCATGAAATCCGCCACCTTGGCGTCGGGGTCCATGCGGCTGACCCGGTAATCCCGGCTGGTGACCAGACCCAGCATCTTGCCGGTACCGGTGCCGTCATCCGTGACAGCCATGGTGGAGTGGCCGGTGCGCTGCTTCAGAGCCAGCACATCCGCCAGGGTATCCGTCACCCGGAGGTTGGAGTCGCTGATGACGAAGCCCGCCTTGTAGTTCTTCACCCGGCGGACCATGGCCGCCTGAGACTCAATGGACTGGGAGACATAGACAAAGGCGATGCCGCCCTCCTTGGCCAGCGCAATGCCCATCTGCTCGCCGGACACAGCCTGCATGACGGCGGAGACCATGGGGACGTTCATGGTCAGGGGGCATTCCTCCCCCTTCTTGAAGCGGACCACCGGCGTCTTCAAAGACACGTTGGCGGGGATGCAGTGCTCAGAGGAATAACCGGGCACCAGCAGATATTCGCTGAAGGTATGGGAAGGCTCCTGGAAAAAATAGGCCATAGTAAGATACCCCTTTCTCATCGTTCGTTTATCATTTTACTTATTATAAATATTATTTTTAATAATATCGCAAATGTGCGGTACGGTCAAGCGGCGATGACCTGAATTTCAAAAGAGACCGGCACGGTCACGTCGGGCTGACGGTCCGCAGGTCACAGCTTTTTCCGCAGGACCGTATGGTGGAAGATGCCGTCGGCAAAATACTCGTTGGAGGCGAACACCGGCGCGCCCTCAATATCGTAGTCCACCTCGTCCATGTTCAGCAGCGGTGTTCCCTGTGGCACCTGAAAAACATCAGCCAGAGCAGCGTCCGCAGCCACAGGCCGCAGGTCCGTCAGGTCCAGATAGGACGAAATTCCGCAGACATTCTGGAGGAAATCGAAAATGGGCTGACGCAGTTCCTCCGCTGTATAGGGCCGCTGGAGTTTCGCCTTTTCCACCACATCCTCACAGTAGATGGCAGGACGGCCGTCGGCGGTGCAGAGCCGGGAGATCCGAAGGATCGGCGTTCCGGTGGGGATGCCCAACTGGGCGGCCACCTTACTATCCGCCTTGTCATCGGCAGCCCGGACAAAGGCCACGCCGGGAGTGTGTCCGCTCTGGCGGATCATATCCAGAAACTCTACTTCAATGTCCATTCTGGCCGGTGCACCCAGCACATGACGGTTGATAATGGTGCCAACTCCATGACGCCGGGTAATAAAGCCCTCCCGGTCCAGAGAAGCCAGAATATCCCGCAGCTGTGTGCGGCTGATGCCCAGCATTTCCGACAATACGCTTTCCCGGGGAAGCCGGTCACAATGGGCATACTCCCCCACCTGCATAGCGGTGAGCAACTGCGCCCGGATGCTTTTGGACTGTCTTGGATTCTGACTCATGTCGGTCCTCCCTTCCGTTTCACCGCTTGTTTCGATTATGAAGCGGCCCCAAATAGGTATTACCATTTTTAGACATTGTACCGAATGGCCCACCGTTTGACAATGCACATATTTAACAGATTTCAACGGTGATTTTCGGGGCAGTCTTGTCCGCCCTGTCATGAAAGGTCGATCTTTCTTTGTCAAATTTTTCGTGTATTTTTACTATGTACATTTGTCCGCGCATCGCGTATTATAAAAATACTTTTACCATGGAGGCTCTGCCTATGAAAAATATTGTATTGATCGGTATGCCCGGCACAGGGAAAAGCACCGTCGGAAAGGCGCTGGCGGAGAGGCTTGGTTACGAATTTGTGGACGCGGACGATCTCATCGTCCAGGCCACCGGCAAAACACTGCCGGAGATCCTGCGGCAGGACGGACTGGAGGCCTTTTTCGAAATTGAAAATAAAGTAGGTACGGATCTAAATCGGACCCACACCGTCATTGCCACCGGCGGCAGTATGGTGCTCTACCCGGAGGCCATGGCCCATTTGAAGGAAAACAGCATAGTGATCTGGCTCCAGACGCCCTTTTCTCAGCTGGAAAAACGGATGCCGGCGGACCTGTATGACCGGGGCATCGCCGTGCCGGCAGGAACGCCGCTGCGGGAGATTTATGAAGAGCGCTGCGTTCTCTACGCCCGGTATGCCGACCTCATCGTGGTCAGCCAAGACGGTGAGTCCGACACCGCCCGATTGGTAGAGGACGTCATGCGGACGGTGGGTCTGGAAACCTGATCGAACCTGATCGGACAAAAGGGCCGCGGGCAAGCCCGTGACCTCAGCGTGTCGAAAAGTCTTTTCTCCCCGCTGAGTCAGTTTTCAATGGCGAAGAAATACGTTGCCGACCTAACCGTTTTCCGGGCGCAAGACGCCCGGAAAACGGGAGCCTTCCTCGAAACAGCCCTCGCTTCATCCGCCACTGGCGGCGCTTCACCTGTTTCCCCTTCTTGGGTTATCTCCGCGCTAAGAGCCGCCTTGCGGCGGTTGCGCTCCGAAATGCGCCTGCGGGCGCAGTCCCGCGCACACCCTTCACCCGCAAGGGGTATGCAGCATCCGTAAAGCGGCGGAGCCGCTAACGGCTGCCCTACCTTACCGTTGCGGAGAATCTACCACTTTATCGACAATCTCGGGCTACAGCAAGCCTGAAGCAGTTCTCTCAAATAACGGGAACCGGTCATCACGAATGCTGTTCTTCTGTGATTTTTGACAATTTCCAACAGAAAACTTCTATTCCAATCATAGATATTACGGCTTGCAATCCGGAACCGGCTTCTGTATAATGAACCAGATAAATTTCTTAGGAGGTAACACCATGATGCAGTCCAGTATGAGTATGCGAAGCGCCGTTTCCTCCATTTTCGGGATTCATGGTCCCGTCATTTCCATTTCCCTTTTTTGACCGGCTATAGGAGCCGGTATTTTTATGCCTGTTTGCGGACCGCCGCAGGAACCTGGTCTATTTATATAATTTAGATAGAAGATTTGTGTGTTACGAGAGGAGAAAAACATGAACGAGAAAAAGAAACCCATCCTCGGTCAGGAAGCCGTGACCGACGCCCGCACCCTAGGCACCCCCCGTATGCTGATTTTAGGCTTGCAGCATCTGTTCGCCATGTTTGGCGCCACCGTGCTGGTGCCCATTCTGGTTCAGGGCTACGGCCTGCCCCTGAGCATCCAGACCACCCTGCTGATGGCCGGTCTGGGCACCCTGCTGTTCCATGTGTGCACCAAGTTCAAGGTCCCCGCTTTCCTTGGTTCCTCCTTTGCCTACCTGGGCGGCTTCTCCACCGTGGCCTCCATGCCCGCCTATGACGGTCTGGATCCCGAGCTGAAGCTGGCCTACGCTCTGGGCGGCATCGTCATCGCCGGTCTCCTGTATCTGGTGCTGGCTCTGCTCTTTAAGGTGCTGGGGGCCAAGACGGTCATGCGTTACTTCCCCCCCATCGTCACCGGCCCCATGATCATCATGATCGGCCTGAACCTCTCCGGCTCCGCCATCAAAAACGCCGCCACCTGCTGGTGGCTGGCCCTGGTGGCCATGGCCATCATCGTGGTGGCCAATATCTGGGGCAAGGGCATGGTGAAGATCATCCCCATCCTGCTGGGCGTGGTAGGCAGCTACATTGTGGCGGCCATCGCCACCGCCTGCGGTGCCCAGCTGCCGGATGCCAACGGCGTCATGCAGCCCCTCGTCAACTTCGCCTCCGTGGGCGAGGCACACCTCATTGGCCTCCAGAAGTTCATCCTCGCCAAGTTCGACGTGTCCGCCGTGCTGGTCATGGCCCCCATCGCCATCGCCGCCATGATGGAGCACATCGGTGATATCTCCGCCATTTCCTCCACCACCGGCAATAACTTCATCGCCGATCCCGGCCTGCACCGCACCCTGACGGGCGACGGTCTGGCTACCGCCTTTGCCGGTATGTTCGGCGGCCCCGCCAACACCACCTACGGCGAAAACACCGGCGTGCTGGCTCTCTCCAAGGTCTACGATCCCCGCGTGATCCGTCTGGCTGCCGTCTACGCCATCATCCTCAGCTTCTCCCCCAAGTTCGACGCGCTGGTGAACTCCATCCCCTCCGCCATCGTGGGCGGCGTCAGCTTCATCCTCTACGGCATGATCTCCGCCGTGGGCGTCCGCAACATCGTGGAGAATCAGGTGGATCTGACCAAGTCCCGAAACCTGATCATTGCCGCCGTCATGTTTGTCAGCGGCCTCGGCTTCAGCTCCGTGGGCGGCGTGACCTTCACCGTGGGCGGTGCGGCTGTGACTCTGTCCGGTCTGGCCATCGCTGCTCTGTGCGGCGTGATCCTCAACGCCATCCTGCCCGGCAATGACTACGAGTTCGGCATCAGCGTCGAGGGCGACAAGTCCGCTGACCTGGGCAGCTACTAATTTCTGACAGCACTTTTCCAACAGGGAACGCCAAAAACGCGGCGTTCCCTGTTCTTTTTGCAAAATATAAACATTTTGTGAAGAAACCGTTGACAAGTTCGGAAATTCACCTATAATAGGGTAGGATACAACTGGATAACGCATGATAGAGGCGCGGCTGATAAGAGTAACCATCCGGCAGACAGGCATAGAGGATGGGGAAAGGGTCAGCCGCCGAAGGGCCGTACCGCTGCCTGGCGGGTCGGTGCCTGGGCCGTCGGAAAACATCCGCCGGACTGTCGCCCGGAAACGGGCGGGGCGCTGTCATGGATCTGTTTGGTGAAATGAGACCTTCAAATGGAGTCATGGCGGAATGTCATGACTCCATTTTTTGTTCTGAAACACAATGTGCTTTGACAGGATGGAGTTCACGCGTATTCTCCGGTTGCATGGGCTGCGGCCCAAAAATGAAAGGAGAATCTCCATGAAAAAACATCCCCTACTGCGGACGGCCCTGCTGGTCATGACCGCCGCCGCGCTGCTGTGTGTCAGCGCTCTGGCTGTTGAGGACGGCGCGCCCGCCAACAGCATGTACGGTACCTTCTGGGCACTGGTGCCCCCCGTCATCGCCATCACTCTGGCCCTTATCACCAAGGAGGCGTACAGCTCTCTGTTCATCGGCGTCACGGTAGGCGCTCTGTTCTCTCAGGGCTTTTCTCCCATCGGCGCGCTGAACATGATCGTCAACGACGGCCTGGTGGCCGCCATCAAAGACAACGCCGGTATCTTCCTGTTCCTTGTCCTTCTGGGCATCATCGTGGCACTGGTGAACGCCGCCGGCGGCTCCGCTGCCTTCGGCCGCTGGGCCTCCCAGAACATCAAGACCAAGGTGGGCGCTTCCCTCGCCACCTTCCTGCTGGGCATTCTGATCTTCATCGATGACTATTTCAACTGCCTCACCGTTGGCACCGTCATGCGGCCCGTCACCGACAGCCACCGGATCTCCCGTCCCAAGCTGGCCTACCTCATTGATGCCACCGCCGCCCCCGTGTGCATGATCGCCCCTATCTCCTCCTGGGCCGCCGCCGTTTCCTCCACCGCCGAGGGTCTGGACACCGGCATCAGCGGCATCCAGCTCTTTATCAAGGCCATTCCCTACAACCTCTACTCCCTGCTGACCTTCGTCTTTATCATCGCCCTGTCCTTCATGCAGTTTGATTACGGTCCCATGCGGACCTATGAGCGCAAGGCCCAGGAGACCGGTGACCTCTCCGCTTTGGAAAACGCAGAGGATGAAGCCGTGAACCCCAAGGGCAAGGTCATCGACCTGCTGCTCCCTGTTCTGGTGCTGATCGCCGTGTGCACCACCGGCATGATCTACGTGGGCGGCTTCTTCGGCGTGGACGCCTGGGGCGGCACCGACTGCGCCGGAGACTTCATTGGCGCCTTCGGCAATACCGACGCTTTCATGGGTCTGCCCTGGGGCGGCATCATTGCTCTGCTCTTCACCGTCATCTATCTGGTGGCCCGCCGGGTCATCACCTTCAAGGACGCCATGGCCTGCATCCCCAAGGGCTTCAACGCCATGATCTCCCCCATTCTGATCCTGACCCTGGCCGTCTCTCTGAAGGCTACCATCACCTCTCTGGGCGCCAGCATCTATGTCCATGACCTCATGGAAGGCGCCGCCGCTACGCTGTACTCCATGCTCCCCGCCGTGATCTTCGTGGTGGCCTGTATTCTGGCCTTCGCCTCCGGCACCTCCTGGGGCACCTTCGGCATCCTGATCCCCATTGTTACCGCTATTTTCCCCGCTTCCAGCGAGCTGCTCATCATCGGTATCTCCGCCTGCTGTGCCGGCGCTGTGATGGGTGACCACTGCTCCCCCATCTCCGATACCTCCATCATGGCCTCCGCCGGCGCCCAGTGTGACCATCTGGAGCACGTTGCCACCCAGATCCCCTATGTGCTGACGGTGGCCGGTGTCTGCGTGGTTGGCTTCATCGTGGCCGGTTTCGTCCAGAACGTGTATATTACCTGGGCCGTCAGCTTTGCGCTGATGCTGTGCGTTCTGTTCGTCATCCGCAGCATGGAGCGCCGCAAGGCCGCGTAAACTCATTGAAAAAGTGCCTTTCCATTCGTGGAAAGGCACTTTTCTTTTTGCGGCGGATATGGTATGATGGCCCACAGCGAATAGGAAAGGACCGAAACGATGCAAGCCTTTGAACTGACAATTTTGAACTGGATACAGGCTCACCTGCGCTGCGGCGTTCTGGATGCCGTCATGGTGCCAGTCAGCCGGATCTGCGACCACGGTGAGGTGTGGATCTTACTGGCGGCGATCCTGCTGGCGATCCCAAAGACCAGAAAGCTGGGGACCTGTGTGGCCTGCGGGCTGGCTCTGGATCTTCTGTTCTGCAACCTCGCCCTCAAGCCGCTCATCGGCCGGGTACGGCCCTTCGCCGTCAGCCCCGGCGTTTCCCTGCTGATCCCGCCCCCCACTGACGCCTCCTTCCCCTCCGGCCACACGGCAGCCTCCTTCGCATCGGTAGCCGCGCTGAAAACAGCAAACAGCCGCCTTTGGAAGCCAGCACTGGCGCTGGCCGTGGTCATCGCCCTGTCCCGGCTGTACCTCTACGCCCACTGGCCCACAGATATTCTGGGGGGCGCCGCCGTGGGTATTCTGGCAGGTTGGCTGGGAACAAAGCTGGCGCAGTCATTTCCCCGGAAAAAAGTGTAAAAAAGGCCCGGAAACATCTAACGTGTTTCCGGGTTTCTTTATTTCTTCATTTCTTCCTTTTTTCAGGGAGATCCGGGCCGTTTTCACGGGCCTGCTGGAGGTAATCGTGATCTTCATTTTTCTTGCTGGGCACAAAGTTCAGCGCCGCTGCCCGCTTCTTGCCCTTGCTCCGGGCGTAGAAATACCCGGCCGCGGAGAACACCACCGCGCCCACGAAATTCACCAGCAGATCCTTCATAGTGTCAATGAGGCCGATGTCCAGATAGCCGCCCAGGCCCAGACTCTCGCCATTGATGACCACATCGTGGATCTCTTTCACCGCCACCACCTTATTGGTCCGGGTAGGGTCCAGGCTGGCGGAGTAGATGGCGTTGATGACGGTATCCCGCTGCATATCCGTATGGAAGAACCAGTCCATGCCGAACTCAAAAAATTCCCACAGAACGCCGATGGTCATGGAAAAGCAAAACGCAACCATGGCCAGAAAAAAGGGTGACAGGTCGAAGGTTAACTTCTCATTGTCGTTGAGCAACAACACCAGAGAAAAGCCTACCGCCGCCGCCAAAAAGCCGTTGATAGTGTGGAGCATGGTGTCCCAATGAGGCACGTTGACATAGAAGGCGTTGACCTCTCCCAAGATCTCGGCCGCGAAAATGAAGCAGAGGATCGTAATTTCCAGAGGCGGCGGCAGCTCGATCCGCAGCCGGACCTGCACCCAGCTTGGCACATACAGCAGCACGATGGTCAGAATACAGAAAAACGCACCCTCGTAGTTATCCAGAATGATCTGGCGCACCAGAGACACGATCACCAAGGCCCGCAGAATATAAAAGACGATGAACGAGCTCTTGTGTTCCCGCAGTTCCTTGTCCATGGCCTGCTTGAACGTCTTTTTCAGCCAGCCCCGCTCTTTTCTTGTTTTTTTCAATATGGTTCCTCCTGTCCGGCGGCAGTGACCGCTCATCATTGCAACAGTATACCACAAAAAGCGACTTGCGACAAGATAAACCGGTCAGGCACTTGGCTGCCTTTGCACAATCAGCGGTCAGCTGACACCGGCCAGATAACGGCCCGCAGGGCTTCAAGGTCATGGGTCACCGCCAAAAAACGGAGGGAGCACACTGCGTCGGCGGTAAAGGCCAACAGCAGCCACCACGTCACACCGACGGGAACACGGTCCGCCAGCGCCAGCACCGGCGGCGTCACCAGATAGACAGCCGGGAACAGCAGCAGTCCCCACGCCAGGGAAAATGGCAAACACACCCGGCCACGGAAATTTCCAAAAACCCCGGTGTAGTCCCAGAAGGACACTCCCAAAAAGGTCTCCCCCCACCAGTGGTAAATATATTCCACAGAGGTGGCGGTCAGCCCGCCCCAGAGGTAGAGCGGCCACCCGGAACGAAGGCTCGGCGGCAGGGCCAGCACCGCCGCCATGCCCAGTCCGTATACCGGGCAGAGCGGCAGGAGCAGCAGACATCGTCTCCTCCGCCGGGGAGACCGGGTCACGGCAGCAAACAGCCGCTCCAGCACCCATCCTAAAAGGCTGAAGCTCCAGAAGATCCACAAAAATTCCGCCATACGCCGCCCTCCTCTGCTTGATGCCCTGTCAGTATCGGCAGGCCGCCACCGCCTTATACGCTTGCGCGGGAGAAAACAATATGCTATACTCAAACAAGGCTATTTCAGAAAGGCGGGGATACCATGGCGGATAGCTGGGAGCGTTTAAAACAGGAATGTGGCGTCTGCCGGGGCTGCGCGCTGGCGGACACCAGGACCCATGTGGTGTTTGGGGACGGCTGCGAGACGGCGGAGATCATGCTCATCGGCGAAGGCCCCGGCCAGCACGAGGACGAGCAGGGTATTCCCTTTGTAGGCCGGGCCGGGCAGCTGCTGGACGATATGCTGGAGATCATCCATCTGGACCGCACCAAGGTCTACATCGCCAACGTGGTGAAGTGCCGTCCGCCTCAGAACCGGGACCCTCTGAATGTCGAACAGGATGCCTGCATCGGCTATCTGCGGCGGCAGGCAGCACTGATGAAGCCCAAGATCATCGTCTGCCTGGGCCGGATCGCCGCCAAAGCCATCATCAAAGAAGATTTCAAGATCACCCAGGAGCACGGCCAATGGTTCCAGCGGGGCGGCGTCCAGATGACGGCCATCTATCACCCGGCGGCGCTGCTGCGGGATGAGCAGAAGCGCCCGGAGACCTTTCTGGATTTGAAAAGCATTCAAGCCAAGGTACGGGAGCTGTGCGAGCATACTGAATGTTAAAAAGGTACGGGAACTTACGTTCCCGCACCTTTTTCATTTTCGATTTCAATTCTCAGGCTGTGGCGATTATGTCCCGGTTCAGCACAAAGTATTCCACGCCGGAATACAGGGTGGTGATGGCGATCACTGCCACGCACACGGTATTGAGCCAGCCGGGGATCGGCAGGAACATGAGCACAATGCACACCATGGTGCTGGCCGTCTTCACCTTGCCGGACCAACCGGCGGCGATAACCCGGCCCTTATCACTGGCGATCATCCGCAGGCCGCTGACGGCAAACTCCCGGACAAGGACGATCAGCAGCGCCCAAGCAGGCATCTGGCCGATCTCCACGAACCAGAGCAGTGCCGCCGTCACCAGCATTTTATCCGCCAGAGGATCGGCAAACTTGCCGAAATCCGTGACTAAGTTGTACTTTCTGGCGATTTTCCCGTCCAGCAGATCGGTGAAGCTGGCGATGATGAAAATGGCCACCGCCACCCAGGTAGCGCCGGGGAAGTCCCAGTACAGCACCACCATGAACACCGGGATCAGCAAGATCCGCAGCATGGTCAGTTTATTGGGTAAATTCATAATATACGTCCTTTCGCAGGGTTTTCAAGGAAAAACAATCGCCTTCACACAAGCTCGCCGGTGGTCTCGCCGTCCATGGTGCCGGTCAGGCGGACATTCACAAAGCTGCCGGGAGCGATCTCGCTGTCGGCGGTGAACCAGATCCGTCCGTCGATGTCGGGGGACTCAGCATAGCTGCGTCCGTAGAACATCTGAGCCTGAGAATCGTACCCCTCGCAGAGGACCTCCCGCTCTTCACCTAAGATGGAGTCATTGTAGGCGTCAATGATGTCAGACTGGACATCCACCGCCAGCTCCGCGCGGCGCTGGGCCTCTTCCATGTCCACGTGCTCCATGAGGGCCGCCTTCGTGCCGTCCTCCGGGGAGAAGGGGAACACACCCGCCCGCTCGATGCGGACCTCCCGCAGGAAGTCGCACAACTCCTCAAAGGCCGCGTCATCCTCGTAGGGCAATCCCGCAATGAGGCTGGTCCGCAGCACCAGACCGGGAACCTTCTCCCGCAGCTTTTTCAGCAGGGCCAGCAGGTTCGCCTTGGTGTCCCGGCGGTTCATGGCCTTTAAAATGGTATCGTTGCAGTGCTGGATGGGAATATCCAGATACTTCACGATCTTCGGCTCGCTGGCGATCACGTCGATCAGCTCGTCGGTGGTGTCCGTGGGGTAGAGGTAATGGAGCCGGATCCAATGGAAGTCCAGCTTGCAAAGCTCCTTCAGCAGCTTCGCCAGCTGATGCTCACCGTTGAGGTCCGTGCCGTACCGGGTGATGTCCTGCGCGATGACGATCAGCTCCTTCACCCCGGCGGAGGCCAGCTCCGCTGCCTCGTCCAGCAGCTCGTTCATGGGACGGCTGCGGTACTTGCCTCGGAGGGAGGGGATCACGCAGTAGGCGCAGTGGTTGTCGCAGCCCTCGGCGATCCGCAGATAGGCATACCACGGGGGCGTGGACAAAATGCGCTCACCGCTTTGGTTGGCGGTGTGGATATTCCCCAGATGGCAGGGCTTTTCGCCCTTTTCCATCACCTCGGCGATGGCCGTGGCAATGTCGCCGTAGCTGCCGGTACCCAGCAGGCCGTCCACCTCCGGCAGCTCGTGGAAAATATCCTCTTTATAGCGCTGGGTCATGCAGCCGGTGACTAAGATCTTTTTCACCTGCCCCGCCTTTTTCAGCTCCGCCATCTCTAAAATGTTCTCGATGGCCTCCTCGCAGGCGGACGCCAGAAAGCCGCAGGTGTTCACCACCACCACGTCGCAGCCCTCCGGCTGGGCCTGAATGGAGTAGCCTGCCTCGGCGCACAGAGCCATCATCTGCTCGCAGTTCACCTGATTCTTGGCGCAGCCAAGGGAAATGAATGATACATTATAGCTCAAAATGGATTCCTCCGGTATGATCGAATACGCCCCCCCGGGCGGAAATAACGAATGCGCAATCAGAACCAAAAATTTCACAGTCTTTGAGACTGATCCCCGGCTCCGCGGATATAACCTCCGGGATCACTCCTCCCAGATCTCAGAACCATAGCGGCCCCAGGCGGACCTCACCTCGCCCCAGGAAAACCCCCGACGCAAAAGGGCGTCCGTCAGCCGCTTCTTCTCCTTATCCTCTGGGGACCGGCCGTGGAGCTTGCTTTGCAAAAAGCGGTCGATCTGCTCCCCGTCCGGGGGCAGCTCGTCCAGCGCCTCGTCCCAAAGCTCCTGAGGCACGCCCTTTTCCCGCAGCTTTTCTCTGGCCCGCTGGGGACCATATCCCATATCGCCGCAGTGCCGCACCAGTGCGGCGGCATAGGCGCCGTCATCCAGCGCGCCGATGGCTTCCAGCCACTCTCCGGCATAGCGGGCCTCAGTCTCTGAGGCTCCCTTTTCCTGCAATTTCTTCTCCAGGTCCCGGCGGCTCATGGCCCGACGGCCAACGAGGTCCGCCGCCGTGGTCTTGATGTTGGACACCCCGGCGGCCTCCTTCAGCCGCGTCAGGGTTTCCTCGTCCAATTCATCGCCGGAGCGCAGACCAAAGGTCAGCAACTCCTGCTCCGTCACCTTCAGCAGACTGCCGTCTGCCAGGAATACCAGCACCCGCCCCCGCTTATGCTTGGAGGCTTCAATGCGGTCAATCCTCATCGTTGAAATCGTCAGCGGAGACGTTCACCGCCTTGCCGGCGGCCTTGGCAGCGGCGATCCGGGACTGGTTGCCCATCAGCTTATCGAAATTGGCCCGGATCTGCGCCTCCACATCGGCGGCAATGTCGGGATTTTCCTCCAGATACTTCTTGGCGGCGTCCCGGCCCTGACCGATGCGGACCTCGCCCATGGAGAACCAGGAACCGGCCTTGGTGATGATACCCAGCCGGACGCCCAAGTCGATCAGTTCGCCGGTGTGGGCGATGCCCTCGCCGTACATAATGTCGAATTCCGCCTCCCGGAAGGGTGGCGCCACTTTATTTTTCACGACCTTGGCCCGGGTCCGGTTGCCCACCACCTCGCCGCCGTTTTTCAGCGCCTCAATCCGGCGGACGTCGATGCGGACGGAGGCGTAGAACTTCAGCGCCCGGCCGCCGGTGGTGACCTCCGGGTTGCCGTACATAACGCCCACCTTCTCGCGAAGCTGGTTGATGAAAATGACGATGGTGTTGGTTTTACCCACCGCACCGGTGAGCTTCCGGAGGGCCTGGCTCATCAGCCGGGCGTGAAGGCCCACATAGCTGTCGCCCATTTCGCCCTCGATCTCCGCCCGGGGCACCAGCGCCGCCACGGAGTCCACCACGATCACGTCGATGGCGCCGGAGCGCACCAACGCCTCGGTGATCTCCAAAGCCTGCTCGCCGGTATCCGGCTGAGAGATCAGCATTTCATCGATATTCACGCCCAAGGCCCGTGCGTAGGTGGGGTCCAGCGCGTGCTCCGCGTCCACAAACGCCACCTCGCCGCCCTTTTTCTGGGCCTCTGCCGCCACATGAAGGGCCAGCGTAGTCTTACCGGAGGATTCCGGTCCGTAGATCTCCACAATGCGGCCCCGGGGCAGACCGCCTACGCCCAGCGCCACGTCCAAGGACAGGGAACCGGTGGGGATCACGTCCACCTGCAAATTATTCTGGTCGCCAAGACGCATAATGGAGCCCTTGCCGTACATTTTTTCGATCTGGCCCATGGCCGCTTCAATGGCCCGCTTCCGATCCTCCGCCGGTGCGGCACTGGCCACGGGGGCTTTCTCTTTTGCCATACGTTCTTCCTCCCAAATCTGATTTTCTATCTTGCTTGCCCGGTCTGCCGGGCGTTCTTACTCGCTGTAAACCTCTCCGCAGAGGGTGCCGAACACCACGCGGGGGATGTCGTTGTGGTCCTTCACCACCTGAATGTCTCCAAAACCCTGGGTGCGCATGATCCGGAGCACCGCGTCCGCCTGACCGATGCCCACTTCAAAATACAGCCGCCCACCGGGGGCCAGAGCCGCTTTCCACTTCTCGCTGATGGCCCGGTAGAAATCCAGACCGTCCTCGCCGCCGTCCAGCGCCAGATGGGGCTCGTAGTCCTTCACAGAATGATCCAGTCCCGGAATATCCCCATGAGGGATGTAAGGGGGATTGCTGACGATGCAGTGGAATTCCCCCAAAGCCCGGTCCGGCCGCTCCAAGGCGTTCACCGTCATGGGGATCACCCGGCCCGTCAGGGCGTTCCGGCGGGTGTTCTGGCGGCAGATCCGCAGAGCCCCGTCGGAAAACTCGCCCAGTACCACATGGGCCTGAGGGGCCTGCGATGCCAGCGCCAGGCCGATACAGCCGCTGCCGGCGCACAGGTCCAACACCCGGCAATTGCCCAAGGACTGCACATAGGGCAGCGCCTGATCCACCAGCACCTCCGTATCCGGCCGGGGAATCAGCACCTCCTTGGAGATATCCAGAGGCAGGCCGTAAAATTCCCACTCACCGATGAGATACGCCACCGGCTCTCCCGCCAGATGGCGGGCTGTCAGCTCCCGCACCCGGCGTTCCAGCTCCGGCGGGGCGTACAGCCGCCCGTCCCGGGTCAGCTCCTCCCGGGTCTTGTTCACGCCGAAGCAGGTCAGCTCCCGGGCCTCCAAGGTGGTGTCGATGACGCCGCCCCGCTTCAGTTCCCGGCGAATATCCAAAAACAAGTCATTATATGTGATCGCCATGCGTCGTCGCAAAGTCCGCTGAACTTCGTTTCTGCCTGTGGCAAAAACTGCGTTCACTCCCTTGCTCCTCCTTTTTCTTCCGCAAACGTTTCGCTGGTTGCGGAAGAAGTATTTCTATAATTGTCACCATGCGTCCTTGCCCTTTTCGCTGGGCAGAACCAGTTCCAGCGAACGGATGGCACACTCGATCATGCTGTCATCCGGCTCGTTGGTGGTGAAATTCTGCATCCACAGGCCGGGGGCCGTCAGGAATTGGGCCAGCTTGCTGTCCTGCACATGGCGCCCCACCCAGCGGTTGAACTCATAGGTGATGCCCACTACCAACGGCAGTAGGAGCAGATGCACCAGCGTCCGCAATCCCGCGTTGGTGATGGGCCAGATGCCGAACACCACGCTGGAAACCAGAATGGACACGAAGATCACCACAAATAGAAAGCTCGTTCCGCAGCGGGGATGGTGCCGGGGCTGGATGCGGACGTTCTCCACTGTCAGCGGCAGACCTGCCTCGTAGCAGAAAATGGTCTTATGCTCCGCCCCATGATACTGGAACACCCTGTAAATGTCCTTCTGCTTGGAGCAGAGGATCAGATACGCCAGAAAGATCGCGATTTTCAAAAGGCCCTCCACCACGTTCCGGCCCCACAGGGGAAAGCCGGGGAAAAAGTGAAGGATCCCGCCGGTAAGCAGCGTCGGCAGCACCAGAAAGAGGAAAATGGACATTCCCACGCCCAGCAGCACGGCCAGACCCACGATAGCCTTTTCCAGCTTTTCGCTGCTGAGGTGTTTTTCCAACCACTGTTCAAATTTGGAGGGCTGGCTTTCTTCCTCCTCCGGGTAAAAGTCCGCGGAGTACATCAGGGCCTTCACGCCGCTGACCATCGCCGCCAGAAAATTTACGGTGCCCCGGATCAGGGGAATGCCCAAAATGGGGTAACGGTCCTTGATGAGCTTCAGCTCCTCCACCTTTTCCACCAATTGACCGTCCTTGTCCCGGACCACGATGGCCTGCTTTTCAGGCCCGCGCATCAAAATGCCTTCGATCAGCGCCTGTCCGCCGATACTGGTGCGGAAGGCGCCGCTGGAATGTTCCGCCATAGATAAGGTTCCTTTCTGTTTCGCTGTTTCAGTATATCACACTGTTGTTTGAAAATCAAACATTTGTTCTATTTATTCTTTTTCCGGGATGCAGATGGTCACCACTGCACCGCCGCCCTCGGCATTGGCAATGTCGAAGGTGCCGCCGTGGAGCCGCACGATCTCGTCGCACACAGCCAGACCGATGCCGCTGCCCCGGGCCTTGGAGGAGCCCTTGTAGAATTTCTGCTTCACATAGGGCAATTCTGCCGCCGGAACGCCGGGACCGTAATCCCGGACCCGGACCACCTGCACCGTTCCCTCCCGGGTCAGGGAGGCATCAATGCGCCGGCCTGCGCCGCCGTGCTTAGCGGCATTGTCCAGTACGTTGCAGAACACCTGCTTCAGCCGCTCCGGGTCACCGCTGATGGGCGGCAGGATCTCCTCTCCCGGTTCGTAGCGCAGTTCGATCCCCTCCTGTCGGAACAGCTCCCGGTAGGTAAAAATGGCGTCCTCAAACTCTGCCTGAAGATCCATTTCTTCCAGCTGCAGCGTAAAGCGGCCATCCTCCATCTTGGAAAATTCCAGCAGCTCCTCCACCATGGTAGAGAGCCGCCGGGACTCGTTGAGGATGATCCGCAGGCCCCGGTGGAGCTGGATCTGATCCCGCTCCCGGTCTGCCAGCAGCGTTTCGCCCCAGCCGCTGATGGCTGTGAGCGGCGTCCGCAGCTCGTGGGACACCGACGAGATAAATTCCGTTTTCATTTTCTCGTTCTGGCCGATCTTCATGGACATATCGTTGATATTGTCCACCAGCTCGCCCAGCTCGCCGGTATACTTGTTTTCCAGCGTGAAGCCGTAGCTTCCCTGAGAGATCCGCTTGGCAGCGTCAGATACCACCGCCACCGGCTCCACCACATTGTTGATGAAAATCAGGTTTGAGCTTAACACCAACAGAAGACACAGTAAAGCCACCAGCACCACTGCCAGCACCGTCATCCGCACCTGAACGTTGACCTGCCGCAGGGAGGTGACGAATCGCAGGACGCCTACCACCTTGCCGTTCACCGTCAGAGGGTGAGACACCGCTAAGATCTGTTCTCCCGTCTTGGGGTCTGCGCCCCGGAAATAGCTGATACGGTTGGTTTCCACCGCTCTGGAAATATCCTCCGTTCCGGGGCGGGTGCCCACCGTCAGGTTAGATGTGGAGGACGCCTGAATACGGCCTATGCTGGACAGGAACTGCATTTCTACCCGTTCCTTGTCCGCATAGTCGGAAATGGCCTGATTGGCCCGCTGCAAGTAGTTGGCGAACCCCTGATCCATAAAATAGTCCACAAAGGCGCCGGACTGCGCCCGGGCCTGCCGTTCCAGACCGTCCAGCATTCCCTTATAATAGTAATTGGAAATGCCCAGAGATACGCCGCCCACGATCAGCGCCAGCAGCACGAAGATGGGCACCACAGAGTTGACGATCCAACGCTGGCGGAGGCTCCGCACCCGCGTGGCTTTTCGTTTTTGACTTCCCTCCGGCACGAAGCATCTCACCCTTTCTTTTCCCATTTTGCGGGGCAAAATGGGAGCCCTTTCATCTTACTTGCGCGGCGGAAATGAATTCCGCCTTGCGCCAAGGTTTTGGCTCCGCCAAAACGCTTGTACGCGCCTGACGGCGCGCCCCGCCGTGCGGGGCCCCGGACAATGTGCCGCCAGCTTACTCGTTTCACGCGTCCCATTTATAGCCATAACCCCAGACGGTTGTTATAAAAGTCGGATTTTGCACATTGTCCTCGATTTTTAAGCGGAGGCGGCGGATATTCACGTCCACGATCTTCAGCTCTCCGAAGTAGTCCCGCCCCCAGACCCGGTCTAAGATCTCCTCACGAGACAGTGCCTTGCCGGGATTTTCCATAAACACCCGCATGATGGCATACTCCACCTGCGTCAGCTTCACTCGCTGGCCGTTTTTTTCCAACGTCCGGTTGCGGGTATTCAGTAAAAAGGGCGGCTGGCTGATCTCACCGCTCTGGACCACTTCCTCCCCGCCAGCCCGGCGGAACAGCGCGTCCACGCGGGCGGTAAGCTCCGCCGGAGAAAAGGGCTTGGTCACATAATCGTCGGCGCCGGTCATCAGTCCCGTCACCTTGTCCATCTCCTGAGACCGGGCCGTCAGCATGATGATGCCGATTTTCGTATTGGTGGCCCGGATGCGGCGGCAGACCTCAAAGCCGTCGATCCCCGGCAGCATGATGTCCAAAAGAGCCACCTTGGTATCCGGGTTGGCCCGGAGCCGTTCCAATGCCTCCTCGCCGGTCTCAGCCTCAATCACATCGTAGCCCGCCCGGCGGAGATTGATGACGATGAAGCTGCGGATGCTGGCTTCATCCTCCAAAACCAGAATTTTCTTCACGAAAGCTCCTCCATATCCATCAGTTGTCCCCTGCGGACCATTCCGTGCCGATCAGGCTGAAGGATGCCCGCACCTCGTCCTCTGTAACGCTGTACTTCCAATCCTGATTGCCCTTCAGCAACTCGCCCACATAGATGACGCCGTCATTCCGGCCCAGGATGAACCGTCCCGTCCGCACCGCCAGCCGCTCCCGTTCGGAGCCGCTGAGGGCCGTGATCCGCAGCACCGGAACACAGGATTCCTCCCGGCTGCTGTCGGTATAGAATGTAATGCCGATCTCATCCGGCGATGTGGACCGGCCGACCCAGACCCGCTCCGGCCAGCCCTCCGGCAGCTGGAGATACCAGCCGTCGGCAACATCGTGATAGGTGGACAGGACCCGGGACGCGGTACCGGAAGCGTCATAGCTGATCCAGTCCACCCGCTGAGAAACGGCGTGGTCTGCGTCCTCGCCCTGCAGCGTCACCGTGCGGGGCACCTCTGTAACGCCGTCGCCGTTGATGTCCATGGGATACACGGAACAGAACCGGGACACCTCTCCGGAAACGCCGGTAATGGCGGAAAGCACCAGATTTGTCAGTTCTCCGCCCCGGAGAGCCAGTACGTCCGTAATGGCCCGCGCACCGTCCGCCACGCCGGTGATGAACAGGGCGGGGTCGCTGGACCGCAGCGTGCCCACGGTGACCTTTCCCTGCTGGCTCAGCTCCGCCATGGTCATGGACACCAGAACACTGGACCGCAGCGTCAGCGCGCCGTTTTTCGACACATAGCAGTCCGCAACGCCCTCACCGTCCTGATTGGCCCGGAGCACCGTCAGCTCCCGTTTGCCGTCTTTATTCAGGTCCGCCACGGCATATTTCACATAATTGGTCCGCATCAGTTCCCGTGCGCCGTCCGGCTCCAGGGAGTAGACCGCCAGCGCCTGCAGATCCATGCTGACCCGCCAGCCCACGATGATCTCCATACGGCCGTCGCCGTCAATATCGCTGTAATCCACGCTGTAAATCGCCAGACCGCTGCCCTCAATGACCGCCGCCTGCCGGTAGCTGTTGTCATCATCCGCCGTAAATATATGGATCTTCAGGGGCTTTTCCCCATCGCCCTGGCGGAAGAAGGCCAGTGCCTCCTCCCGGCCGTCGCCGTCCAGATCCATCATCTGCACCGGCTGGATATTGCTGCCGGATACCGGAGCGGCGTATTCCGCGCCGCTTTCCTGGATAGCGCTGAGCTGCTTATTCAGAGCGGTATACCGCTCCGGCAGCTCCGGCAAAGCGTACAGTTCCTCCGGGTCCAATGTCAGCTTCGGCGCGGTACAGGCCGAAAGAGGCAGCACCGACAGCGCGATGCACAGTGCCAGCAGTCCTGACATGATCCGCCGCTTTCTTCTCACGGTTCCGCCCCCCTTCAATACACATATCAATACAAGGATACAATACCACATCTTCCTCAAAAATGGTAGTCCCTCCGCCTGATTTCAAGAGATTTTACAGGCTGTTCACGATTTGCGCCGCGAGTACGTGAACACAGCCCCGGAGATGGAATCATCTCCGGGGCTGTTCATACACCTGTCATCCGCTATTCAGGAGATTGCCGCGGCGCCTACGGTATAATCTCCCCAATGTCCCTGCGCATCCCGGCTGGCGGTGCAGTCAGTGAAGAAGTAGGCCCCCAGCGCAGAGCGCCACTTCTGGGCATCGAAGGTCACGGTGTTCTGCAAAGCGTCCGGTTCGCCGCTCTTCGTTTTTACCGGACAGAAGTCGGACTGCCCTTGTCCGGCCTCCGCCGGAGGCAGTTGGCAAGCAGCGCCGCTTTTCTCTTCTGTACGGGGCAGCGGGTCTGCGCCGGTAATATTTTTGCTGTCCTGTTCCACATGGATGCTGTCCTGCCCGTTCTGCTCCGTAATGGTGAACAAGCAGCCGTCCTTCCAGTGGGGGATCCCGTCGACCTCCGGGGCCGTGTCGGAGAGATACCCCTCCGCCGCCAATTCCTCGTAGCTCATGGTCATGGTCTCGGAAATATCGTGCATCCCGCCGAATACCCACGCTACCGCCGCCTGCTCGCTATCGGACAGGCCGGTTTGGGACAGGTCCACAGAAAGCATGGTAATGTCGCTGTTCAGTCCCTCATCCACGGCCCACAGGTCATTCAGCACCCGGAGATACAGGGCACAGCGGTCATCAAAGCCGTCAGACCGGATATTCACCGCCGTGACCTCCGCCAGCTGGCCGGGATAGGTTTCCAGCACGGAGCCGTAGGTGATTTCCAGCAGCGTTCCCGGTGTATAGACCAGATCCATGGCCGCTGTGGAACGGCCATCCAGCGTCGGCTCGACGGTTGTTGGCGAGAGTGTATAGACGTCCCCCGGGCCGCCGCTTTCTTTCGCCAGCAGCAACGGCGCCGCTCCGGCCTGAGACCGGATGACCCGAAACAGCTCGCCCCCAGCGTCTGCGCCGGGTTCTTCCGTTTTCCCGGACACGTCCCCGCCTCCGGAGCCTTCCTCCGCCCGGCAGGTATTGCCGGTGCTGTCTGTCCGCCCGCACCCCGCCAGCAGACACAGGCACAAAATCGCCGCAAACAGTCGCTTCATAGAAACCGCCTCCTTTTTATTTCTACTTCTTTGTCGGCGCAAGCGGCGATTTTGTTCCCGGTCCTGCAAATTTTTCCTGAAATAATTATTTTTCTGAAATTTGTGCTTGACATTTTGCTTTCGCTGCGTAAAATAAGCATTAGATTAGAAGTCTAAATTTTTGCTTACAAAGGAGGGACAGTCATGACCCAGCGTGAGCGGCAGCTTTTGAACTGGATCGAAGAGAACCCCCTGATCTCCCAGCAGGAGTTGGCAGACAAGGCGGGGATCACCCGGTCCTCCGTGGCGGTGCACATCTCCAACCTGATGAAAAAGGGCTACATCACCGGCAAGGGCTATATCGTCCACACGGCCCCCTACGTCACCGTGGTGGGCGGCGTGAATATGGACATCGGCGGCTGGCCCGGCGAGGTCCCCGTCATGCAGGACTCCAACCCCGGCGTGGTGCGGATGAGCCTGGGCGGCGTGGGCCGGAACATCGCCCACAACATGGCCCTGTTGGGCATGGACGTCCGGATGGTGACGGTGTTCGGCGACGATATCAACGCCCAGAAGATCGCCGCCAGCTGCGGCGAACTGGGCATCGACATCTCCCAGTCCCCCATCATCCCCGAGGGCCGCACCTCCACTTATCTCTTCATCACCGATGAAAAGGGCGATATGGCGCTGGCCGTCAGCGATATGGAAATCTACAAGCACCTAACCCCGCAGATGCTGGCCCAGCGGCAAACGCTGCTGAACGCCAGTCAGGCGGTGGTGCTGGACACCAACCTGCCCGCCGAGAGCATTCAATATTTGGCGGACCACTGCACCACGCCCCTGTTTGCCGACCCGGTATCCACTGCCAAAGCAGTGAAGCTGAAGCCGGTGTTGGGCAAGCTTCACACTCTGAAGCCCAACCGTATCGAAGCAGAGCTGCTCTCCGGCGTGAAGATCACTGACGATGCCAGCCTCCGAAAAGCGGCAGAGACGCTGCTGGACACCGGCCTTCACCGGGTCTTTATCTCTCTGGGTTCTGACGGCGTGTTTGCCGCCGACCGGTCCGGGCAGCAGGTGCAGCTTCCCCCTCTGCCGGGAGCTATGGTGAACACCACCGGCTGCGGCGACGCCTTCATGGCGGCGATCACATGGGCCTATTTACAGGGCACAGACCTGACGGACACGGCGAAGGCGGGGCTGGCCGCCTCCGTCATCGCCATGGAGTCCGCTGAGACCATCAACCCCGCCATGAGCGAGGACACTTTGCGGCAGCGCGCCGCCCTTTCCAACTGAAAACCAATTCAAAATTAAACTATATGGAGGAATACAACATGACGCTGAACAAATATCTGGACATCGCTCCCGAAGTGCAGAAGGCCCTGGAGGAGGGCCGCCCCGTGGTGGCTCTGGAATCCACCATCATCTCCCACGGTATGCCCTATCCTCAGAACGTGGAGACTGCCCTGAACGTGGAAAAGCTCATCCGTGAAAACGGTGCGGTGCCCGCCACCATCGCCGTCATCGGCGGCCGTCTGAAGGCCGGTCTGTCCGAGGCCGAGATCGACTATCTGGGCAAGACCGGCGCGGCCGTCACCAAGGCCAGCCGCCGTGACCTGCCCATTCTGGTGGCCGAGGGCCGGGACGGTGCCACCACCGTTACCACCACCATGATCATCGCTCACATGGCCGGCATTCAGGTGTTCGCCACCGGCGGTATCGGCGGTGTCCACCGGGGTGCTCAGCAGACCTTCGACATCTCCGCCGATCTGGAGGAGCTGGCCCACACCCCCGTCATGGTGGTCTGCGCCGGCGCCAAGTCCATTCTGGACCTGGGCCTGACGTTGGAATATCTGGAGACCCACGGCGTGCCCGTCATCGGCTACGGCACCGAGGAGCTGCCCGCCTTCTACACCCGGAAGTCCGGCTTCAAGGTGGACTACCGCATCGACACTCCCGCCGAGCTGGCCAAGGCCTTCTATGTGAAGCAGGACATGGGTCTGGGCGGCGGTATGCTGGTGACCAATCCCATCCCCGAGGAATACTCCATGGATCACGAGGTCATCAACAAGGCCATCGACGAGGCCGTGGCCGAGGCCAACCGGCTGGGCATCCACGGCAAGGAGACCACTCCCTTCCTGCTGGCCAAGATCAAGGATATCACCGGCGGCGATTCTCTGGCTTCCAACATCCAGCTGGTGTACAACAACGCCCGACTGGCTGCCAAGACCGCCTGCGAACTGGTGGCACTTGCCAAGAACTGAAAACTCTGCTAAAATGGACTGGTCGGGAATTTCCCGGCCAGTCCTTTTTTCGACTGCAAGCGCAAAGCAGGGAGTAAGCCTCCCAAATCATAGAAAAGCAGGTAATGAACGATGATGACGCGTCTTGCCAAGACCGTGGTGGAACCCACGGCGAAAAACGGTTTTATTTTTACGCTTCTCGGTACCAAATGGGGATTCCTTTGGCTGTGGCTCCTGATCATCAATGCTGCGGCGTTTCTGGCCTACGGATTGGACAAGCTTCTGGCTAAGCTGAAGGCCCGCCACGAGAAGGTCCCCCGCCTGCCGGAGCGAAATCTCCTGCTGCTGGCTATCGTAGGCGGCGGTATCGGCGCATGGCTGGGCATGGAGGTTTTTCGCCACAAGACCCAGCATCGCTCCTTCCGGGTCATTGTACCTCTGTTCACCTGCCTCTGGCTGGTCATCGTCACCGGCGCGTATCTCTATTTCAACGTGTTCCGCTGATCCGCTTTTCATCTGACAAAACCCCACCCTTGACGGACAGTCCGCCGGAGGTGGGGTTCGATCATATAGAAACTTTTTTACAGGGCCGACACAGCCTCATTTACGGCATCCTCGCAGGAGCGCATGGCCAAAATGGTCTTTTCCATCAGCTCCTCAATAGGCCAGCCCAGCCGCTCCGCACCGGTATTGATGACATCCCGGGAACAGCCGGCGGCAAACTTCTTGTCCTTGTACTTTTTCTTCAGGGAGCTGACTTCCATATCCTGCACGGACTTGCTGGGCCGCATCCGGGCCGCGGCTCCAATGAGGCCCGTCAGTTCGTCGGCGGCAAAGAGGACCTTTTCCATTTCCTCCACAGGCTCCACATCGCAGCAGATGCCATAGCCGTGGGAACAGACCGCGTGGATCAGGTCCTCAGAACAGCCGATCTCCTGCAAAAGCTCCGGGGCCTTGACGCAGTGCTGTTCCGGCCACTTTTCAAAGTCCACATCGTGAAGGAGGCCCACGGTGGCCCAGAAATCGGCATCTGCGCCATAGCCAAGCTCGTTGGCATACCAGCGCATGACGCCCTCTACCGTCAGGGCGTGCTGAATGTGGAACGGCTCGCTGTTGTACTTTTTCAGCAGAGCCAGGGCTTCTTCTCTTGCAGGACAGGCTTTCATAGGGATCGCTCCTTTGTTTTGCTTATTTCAGTGTCTCCGGCTCCGGGTCGGAGGGCAGCGTCAGAAAATAGTCGTAATAGGGCAGCAGAAATGCGTAGCCGGTTTTGATCCGGTCCACCACATCCCGGCTGAACAACTCCTCCGTCAGTTTCTCCTCGTGGGTGATGCTGATGGTTTTCATCTGGAACCACGGCGCCAGCAGCTCCGACGGCGCACCTGCCTTGGGGCGCTTGTAGGTATCGCCGCCCAGAGTAAATTCCGTCTGGCCACGCAGCGCCTTCGTCAGCTTTTCCATAGGCTTCGGGTCCCTGATGATCCGCGAGCGCAGCTTGGCCATGTCCATGGGCCGGGCCATCCAACAGCCCATGCCGTAGCCCCAGTAATCCGGCCCCAACTCAAACCAGAAGGTAGGCCGGGTGGTCCAGTCCTCGGCGGGGCGTTCCACGCAGAACCACAGGTGGTCCTTGTAAGGCCCCCGGCCGTGGAGCCGCCGGGCGTCCCGGTAGATCCGGGAGACACGGCACACCATGGGGTCATTCTGCCGCTGTTCGGACAGAAATTCATAGATCTCCGCTCCCAAGTCCTTCATGGGGCGGTAAAGCTCGCTTAAATAAGTCTCCTTGTGGGCTTCAAACCAGGGGCGCTCGTTATTGAAGCGAATGCCCCACAGGAAGTCCACAGTGGCATCGGTAAATCCGGTAAACATCGTTTCCCTCACAATCGTTTTTCCGTGTTATTATAGCACAGTCATAATCGGTATTTCAAGAGATGATCCTTATAAATCCTATTGTTTGAGTAGGTATATGTTGTTGGAAATGGCAAAAGCTCCGGTCTTTCGACCGGAGCTTTTAAAATGCGGATTATTCAGCGGCGTAGACGGAAGCCTGCTTCCGATCCTTGCCCAGACGCTCAAAGCGCAGGGTGCCGTCCACCTTGGCAAACAGGGTATCGTCAGTGCCGATGCCCACGTTGGTGCCGGGATGGATCTTGGTGCCGCGCTGACGCACCAGAATGTTGCCGGCCTTGACGAACTGGCCGTCCGCGCGCTTGGCGCCCAGACGCTTGGAGTTGGAGTCACGACCGTTCTTGGTGGAGCCGCCGCCCTTCTTGTGGGCGAAGAACTGCAAACCGATCATCATCATAATAAAGGACCATCCTTTCTGTAGATTTCAGGGAGAATTATTCATCCTCCAGAACTTCGATATGTTCGGGATATTCGTCGTGGAGCTGAGCAAAGTAGACCATCATGCCCGTCAGAAGTGCCTGACAGGTGCTCTCCGCTGTCTGGCCGAGGCTTCCCGGCAGACGGAGGGAGATCGATGCGTCACTTTCCCGCACCTTCACGGATGCCGCCAGACCCAGCACATCGTTCACCGTGGTCTCCACGAGACGAACGGCGCTGGTGATCGCCGCGCAGACAATGTCCGCACCGGCCTCAGCGTAACCGCTGTGACCCTGTACGTCAAAGCCTGTGATCCGACTGCCCTGACTGCGGAAGGTGATCGTCGTCATGCTCAGACAGAGATCTTGCCGATCTCAACCTTGGTGTAAGGCTGACGATGGCCCTGACGTTTCCGGTAACCCTTCTTGGGATTGTACTTGAAGATGCGGATCTTCTTGCCCTTGCCGTTCTTCACGATCTTGGCCTCCACGGAAGCACCCTCCACAACGGGAGCGCCGAACGTAGCCTTCTCACCATCGATGATAGCCAGGACCTGCTCGAACTTTACGGTATCGCCAGCCTCGTTGTCCAGCTTCTCGATGTAGATCACATCACCCTCGGACACCTTGTACTGCTTGCCACCAGTCACGATAATTGCGTTCATTCTTTTCAACTCCTTCATTTACGGGCTCGCTGTCGGGGGCGATTTCCGAAGAAATACTTATAACCCATTCAAAGCGGCTCTATTATTATATCTGTGCACAGTCAATTTGTCAACGGTTTTTCCTAAGAAAAACAAGCAACTTCATTTGCAAAAGTAAATGCAACCCCACCATTGCATTTAGTCTTACAAATCTCAGTGTTGCATTTACTCGTACAAACGCAGGTGTAGGTTTCATCACACACTGAAAAATAAGAACTCCAGAATCTAAATTTGATTCTGGAGTTCTCGTTTTTATCCGAACAGCTCGTCCAATTTTTCTTGGAGCGTCCCTTCCTTTGCGTAGGGCAGGGCATCAAGCTGCCGGAAATTATGCTTGATGTCCTACATACCCTCATTAAAGCCGAAGATATAGGATAACGCAATATGATAGATGATTTCTGTTGGAGCCAATCCATAGACCTGTTTCTCAAAAATATGGCGAAGGCGTTCTTTCGGGTCAGGGAACTGTTCCTTCATTCGCTCACTCTGATACAGGCGCTTGACGATTTCTGTGATGTATATGCCGGATATCATGTAGAGGTCGATAAAAGTCTTGTCCGGGTCATCGAAACAGCCGGGGTTCTCAGTTTCAAGCATATCCACCATCTTCTTGACCATTGTCTTCGGGGTGAAGATTTGGTTGGTCTTCTGCGGCGGGATATAATCGAAGATGTCCTCGATACTCTTTTCATCGAAATAATCCGCCAACTTTTTCTTGAGCCGAAGGAATTCCTTCACAGAGTCATCGAATACGACCGGGTCAAAGAGATTGCCCGCAAACTCCTTTTCTTCCCCTGTCTCAGCGTCCTTGTACTTACCGCCGTCACGAAGGAAACGGAACTGGTCGAGGGTAATGCTTGTCACCTCAAGGAACACAGGATTCGGGATAACGGCATCGAAGGTTGCCAGCGTAACGGTATCATTGCCATAGGCCATCAGGAATGACGGTATCGTGCGGGAGAAGCCCCTCAAGTGGTCCCTGACGGAATCTTCTATACCCGTCTTTTCCCGTTCCTTGATTTTCTTCTTAACCGTCTCAACAACATCCTGCGTAGATGTTTCAATAAAAGTCTTTACGGTATTGGAAAGCTGGTCCTGCAAATTGGCTTGCAAGTCCTGCTTCTGTCTCTTATACACATCTCCGAGCCCACGAGACTAAGGCGAATCTC
>ENA-OUUV01000412-OUUV01000412.1-human-gut-metagenome-genome-assembly--contig:-NODE-412-length-27361-cov-5.274006_pt1 | contig 27361 bp, 30 predicted proteins | sample MGYA00237952_ERZ548838 | MGnify/ENA primary metagenome ERZ548838 (study PRJEB26490, sample SAMN05194705) | human gut metagenome | biome: terrestrial biome; feature: human-associated habitat; material... | reverse complement strand
TTTTTGTAACGTGCAAGCAGTGCTCCGATAAAATAGTAGGACGCACGGATACGGCGGACGCCTTCGCCGTCCACTACCAGATTGTTTATCCGGGAAGGATAAATCGTCACTCTGTGACGGTCTTCTCTTTTAATCATAACGCCGATGCTCTGCATAGCTTCCAATAATACATTGGTATCCCTGACATCGGGCAAATTATCTATATGCACTGTCTCTTCTGACATAAGGGCCGCAGCTATAATGGGAAGAGCGGCATTTTTGGCACCGCCGATTTCCACTTCACCAACTAATGGATTACCGCCTTTGATTGCGTATTGTTCCATTTTCATACCTCTATCCATTTCAAGATTTCTTATCCTTACATTATATATCCATACACCGTTTTTGTAAACGTGAATATGTGTTCGTGACTTTTCCCGGCTAATTCAGGTAGTTTAAGGGATTGACCTGCTTGCCGTTTATCAGGATTTCAAAGTGCAGATGAGGTCCCGTACTTACGCCGGTATTTCCGCTCAAGGCTATCTTATCCCCCTGGGAAACCTTCTGTCCCGCCGTTACCAGAACCTTACTTAAGTGTCCGTAACGGGTCTGTCTGCCGTCTTCATGGTTAATGTAGACCACGTAGCCGTAGCCGCTGCCCCATCCGGCTTTGGCTACCGTACCGCCGCAGGATGCTACAACCGTAGTGCCCTTCGGGGTTGCCCAGTCAACGCCCTTATGATAGGTGCTGGCGCCCTTCTTCGGTGCTTTTCTCTTACCAAAGTTTGATGTCAGACGCCCGCCGGAAATCGGCTTGATATAAGTAGGCGGTATTCTGGTTCCTTTTTCCACAATCTTCGGAACCGCTTCCATGACCACTTCTTCTTTTAGTATTTCCCTGTTTGTTTCGGTATCATTCTTATAGGAAACAACTGCCACTACTTTCCGGAAGCCCGCCGAAGGCTCCTGCAGGGTCTTGGTCTGATTGGTGTACCAGCTGTCATTGTATACATACTGAACGGGAGCATCGTAAATCTCCTCATAGTACATTTCTTCGTCATGATCCACGGAAAGCTCGGGCTCCGGAATTGTGATAATCAATTCCTGTCCCACGCGGATTACAGAATTGGTGTCCTCCAGGGAGTCATTCATGGCAACCAGTTGTTCCATGGGGATGTTGGTCTTGATGGCAATTTCGGAAAGGGTGTCGCCGGAAACCACTTCGTAAACAGAATTTACCTCCTGCTCCTTGATGACCTCTTCCGCCGCCTGCGCTACATCCGTAAGCTGTGAGTCATCCAGATACACTTCCACAATTTCCACTTCTTCCGCAAAACGGATATCCACCGTACCAAGCTCATAGTCGGAGAAATCCTTTTCTCCCGCAGGCTCCGTGTCCGTAAGCATGTTTTCTGCTGCCAGTTCAAAACCGCCCTTGTCGCTTACCTGTACGGTGCCGCTATCCCGGCCGGTTGTTTCTTCGTCCGCCGTGTCTTCAATCTGTGCGGTAAGTACGTTGAATTCCCTGCCCTGGGCATGGGTCAGATTTACCTGATAACGTCCTTCCGTGTCATATTTGTCCACCGCCTGCTGCAAAAGAGAAAGCACATCCTCCCTGCTTCCTAAGTTTACCATGTAATTATTGATTTTCACGGCATAGGAACGGTGTGTGGTTTCTTTGATGTTGTGCTCAAGCACCTGCTTCATGCGGAACCGGACGGAATCTTCGTCATCGATTTTGCCGACCAGCACTGCCTGCCCCCGCAAATTCATATCCACGTCCATAAATACCAGCCCGTCCCTGCCGGAAACTAATTCCTTGCGGGCTTCCTGGAGCAGCTTTTCGGCAGTTTCTTTCTCCGCAACCACTCCCACTTCTTCACCGTTTAAAGAAACGGTAAACATATTCTCCGCAGGAGCTTCCCATTTTACATAGGACGGAAAAAAGAGAGCGGCGACAACAAGTATGCCGCCTGCCACTTTCATATATGTGTATTTTAACCTTTTGTGATACCGGGTAATTTTCATACTAATTCTTTTTCCTTACGCTGTAACCAAATGTACCAATCTTTTTTCCCGTGGTCATATAAGTGCCGTGGGAATATACAATGGGGTCTGCCATTTCCAGATGAAAACGGTTCTGCTCATCCATGTATTTTTCATCCGCATGGACGCAGACCACCTCTGCCATAAACATATCGTGTGTGCCCAAATGCTTCACTTCGGTAACTTTACACTCTAAATTCACAGGACTTTCGGCAATTAACGGTGCTTTTACCTTTTCTCCCCGCACGGGTGTCAGCTGCATGGCAGCAAACTTGTCCACATCCCTGCCGCTTTTCACGCCGCAGTAATCCGTGGCAAAAGCCAGCTCCTTCGTGGTCAGGTTTATCACGAATTCACCGGTTTCTTTTATCATATGATAGGAATATCTCTCCGGCCGTACGGATATGGAAACCATGGGCGGGTCGCTGCAGATGGTGCCTGTCCACGCAATCGTAATGATATTCTGCTTTCCTTCTTTGTCAGCCACACTGACCATAACAACCGGTAAGGGATAAAGCATATTGCCGGGTTTCCAGATTTGTTTGCTCATGCTGCCTCCGTGTTTATGGATATGTAATAAACTGTTTTTGCCAGACGCTTATAAAATATGTATTTACAGAATGTGAAGGTATACTAAAATCTGGAATACCAGTCCGGCACAAGATGCCAGCAAAGATACCAGGGATACTACCAGAATGGCGTTGGTTCTTACGGACAGGTAACCAAAGCTCTTTCCGCTGTTCTCATTCTGTTTGTCGTTTTCGTCAATAACAACCGCCTGCACATTGCGGTATACCTTTACGTTTTCCTTGTGTACGTGATCGGTAAGCTGTGCAAACTGGTCGTTCTGTACCTTCTGTAATTCGGCAAGCAGTGCCTTTACTTCTTCCGTATTGCCGTTTCCTGCCTGCATCTGTTCAATCTTTGCCATGGCGGTGCGGATGAGCTCGTCCGTCTTTGCGGCGCCCTGTTCTGCCTTGGTAACGCTCTGTTCGGCGCGTACCACAGTCTGTGCCGCCATGGATACGCTCTTTTCGTTGCGTTCCACAACCTGCTCTAAGCGGGTATTGCTTTCATTTAAGCGTTCTAAGCCTTTGTCCATCTGGGAAAGTCCCTCTCCTAAATGGAAGGTGCCTTCGCTTAAGCCGATAACACCGTCACTGATATTGGTAGCGCTCTCGTTCAGACGATTGATGCTGTCGCCGAGACTTGTCATGCCCATATTCAGTTTGGTGACTTCTTCTTCAAAGGAAGCGCTGCTGCCGCTCGTTTCGGAAAGACGTCTGATTTCCTCTTCCAGACGGTCTGCACCGGCGCTCATTCTGCCAATTTGTTCCTTTACCTGTGCAACCTGCTCTTCCATCAGGGATGCGCTCTGGGTCAGTCCCGCCGTGCTCTGGTCAATCGCCGCCGCACTTTTTTCCATGCGTGCCGTGCTGTCCTTTCCCTTTTCGTTTTCCTCCTGAATGTCCTTCAGCAGATCCTCATATTCCGCCATCTGCTCCCGCAGCATGGTAAGCTCTGCCGCATCGGCTGCCGAGTTGGCATTTATCATCTCCTGTGCTGTCAGCTTTTGTGCCAATTTATCAATAAAGGTATCCATATTTCTTCCTCCCGGAGTAATAGGGTAATTTTCACCACATATAATATACCTATTTTATCATCTCTTCATCGAAAAAACAATAAAAAGCACTTTTTTGTGCAACTTGTATATAAATTATTTTCGTTTTTTCGTTTCTTTGTAACATTTACCTTTTATTTACATCTTGTTCATAGTTTGTTCATAAATAATTGCTATACTAAAACCATCTTAAGAAACGATTTGAGATAATTTTTTTCATAATAGCCCCGATGCAGAGATGTATCGGGGCACTCCTCATTTTAAAGGGTTTTAAAGGGCATCTGCCCCAAAAAGGAAAGACAGGCTTATCTTCCCACAGCCTGTCTTTCTCTCTGCAGTTCTTTCATAAGCTCCGGCACCGTCCACTCCTGATTAGACGGTGTTAAAACTGCCTTATAATCTATCGGAATGTCCGCTCTCCTTAATTCAAACAGCACCTTGTCCAGACGCTTGTCCCGGAGACCGCACAGGACAAGACAGCTTGGCGGTGTTTGTGCACCTGATGCACCGGCATCTACCTGTGCTGGAACGGTGCCCTCTGTCGCAGCACTGCCGGAAGGTATGGTGCCCTCTGCTGCAGCATTGCCGGAAGGTATGGTGTCCTCTGCCACAGTGCTATCGGAAGGTATGGTACCCTCTGCCACAATGCTATCGGAAGCTACAGTATCCGGCGGGTTTTGTGCATATTTACCTGCCGCCAGCTCCTTAAGATGGCAGCCGCAATATTCATCCTGGATAATATCCAGCGCCAGTTTCAGGCGGGATGCCACGTTCTTCACCTGCAGTTGTATTTCTTTCGTGCTGTGAATGAGCAGAAGTTTTTCCATAATTCTTGCCGTTCCTTTCCGCAGGCCGCAAATACCGGGCATTTTTCATCCTGCCTTTACAACTCCCGACCGTACCGTTTACAATTCATGATAATAGGGACAGATATCTTCATAGCTGCCGTCCTTCATGCGAAAGCCCTTCGGAATGACACCAAGCTGCACAAAGCCCAGCCGTTCATACAGATGTCTGGCATGCACATTGCTTGCCACAACCGCATTGAACTGCAGCACGCCGTAGCCGTGGGCTTTGCCCTGCATAAGACAGTCCAATACCAGTTGTTCACCGATGTGATGTCCTCTGCTGTCCCGGCTTACCGCATAGCTGGCGTTGCAGATATGACCGCAGCGTCCCACGTTGTTGGGATGCAGGATGTAAAGACCGTACACTTTTCCGGTTTCCGTATCCTCTGCCACGGCGCTGTAGGTCTGTCCGGCAAAAAATTCTTTTCCCGTTTCTGCATTCAGAAGTTCTTCCTGAGGAAAGGCTACCCCGTCTGCCACCACTTCATTCCAGATTCTTATCATTTCGGGTAAATCTTTTTCTTCATAAGCTCTTACCGAAATCTTCATTGGTTTTTCTTCTTTCTTCCGTAATTGATTCCTATCTGTAACAATGCCATGGCATTGGCTATGGTCAGAAGAATTCCCGCCAGACCCAGCAGGTTTTTCATAGCGCTGTAAGCAGCAAGGCTTGCAGCTCCGTACCTTCTGGCAATAACAACCGTTTCATAGCTTCCTCCCAATGTATTGCACACCGGCAGCAGGCACTGAAATATCACGGCAAACACAAGAAGTATCAGCTCTTTGGTATTATTCTCCGTGCCGGGATTGCCAAGCAGCGCTCCCACCGCAAACAAAAGCACCAGCGCCGCATTCAGGAAGGTCTGCACATACAGGCTTATGTAAACGGGCGCATCCGCATGCCAATCCTGAATAACTACTCCATAGAGGTTATAAACCAGCCCGGTGTTAGTAAAAATGCCTACACACAGCATCCCATAAAGAGTCGTAAGGATAATCGCTGCAACCGAAAAACCAATTGATTTCTTCATAAAAACTTTTCTCCTTTATTTTGGATAAACCGTCTTTAAGATGTCCCCATCCAGGAAGGGGGCAATCCCCATCAGTTCCGCGAATCGTCCCTGTTTTACCAGATGCTCCGCAACTTTGTGAATCGTCTTCTGGGCAAGGAACGGAGCCAGACCCGTTACGGTTCCCATACTGTTTCCGGACTCCAGACTTTTTTCCACAATTTTATCCAAAGACTCTTCGCTTAGGAACGGAGCCAATCCGCATACTGCCGCATCCATACCCTCCGCATTCGCAGAACCAAGATACCTGTCCACAATTTTATCCAAAGATTTCTCACTTAAAAACGGAGCAAGACCGCAGAATTTGCTTAAATTTTCCTCTTCCACGCTTTCTGCCAGCATGTCCAGATCTTCATCCCCTAAAAAGGGAGCCAGTCCTATCAACTGGGAAATGGAAATCCTGGGTTTTCCATTCTCTTCCGTCTGTTCCGTTTTTTCCCGGATTACTTTTTCCATTCTGTCCGGGGTTACAAGGGGCGCAACCTCTGCCAGTTCGGAAATGGTAACTTCCGCATCCCTGTTTTCCGCAAATTTTTTAGCCGCCTCTATAGCCCTGCTTTCTTCGCCTAAAAGTTCTTCCATACGAATGTGCAGGATGTCGCACAGCTCCGGCAGTTTGGATATATCCGGCATGGAATTGCCTCTTTCCCAGTTAGAAACTGCCTGATAGCTGACGCCCATGGCGTCCGCCAGATTCATCTGCGTCATATTCTGCTCCACTCTTGCCTCTTTGATTTTTCTTCCTACCTTTGTTGTTTCAAACATAACTTTTCCTCTCTTTCCTGTATTGGACAACAGCCGGCCTGTCATCTGACACATTCAGCGTAACCGGTTATGTTTTGTTTTCCAAGCAAGCAGTACTTGATGCAAGTAACACTTGAGTGGTGCGCCTATTTACGGATCGTCAATCTCCTCTCCGACAAAGCCCGTCTCGGTTGACTCATTGAAAATTCCGTAAAACAGGAGAGTTTCCGGCATATTTCCGTTTTCATCACAGAGCTGTTCCTTTACCCCTTTTATGTATGCTTCCGGCAGCTGCGCCACCTTTTTCCCGGGCAGATAAATCATAAATTCCTCTGCCTCTTCCAGTCCGTAAACCTCTGTATATACCATACGCATATCGCCCTGGAGGCTTTCTTCTCCGGCTTCCGAGTAAGTGATGCTCTCCACTTTTGCTTTGTAGGTATAGTCATCCACCCTGACCGGTTCTGCGATTTGCCCGAAGCCGGAGCCGTAATACATGGTACCGCCCTGATAATCCTCTCCCGTGTCCTCCATATCCATGGCATAATAACTGGCGCTGAAGGAGCCGTCCTCCTGTATCCGCATACCCGTTTGTCCACCAACCGAAATACCCTGTCCTGTGCCCTCCTCCAAAGCACAGGTAAACTGTATGTTGTCAAACTGCTTATAGGCAAAGGCTTCTGCTTTTCCGCATCCGCTGAATGCCATTACTGCCAGAGTTACTACAACAGAGGTTTTCCAAATTTTCTTCATTTGTATACGATGTCCTTCCTTGTAGTTCTATTCTAAAAAACAATCATACCCCTATTTGAAAAGAGAAGTCAAGAGGGGCTGCAGCTCCGCCTGAAATATTTGCGGTTGCCGCAGCCCCAAAGGTTTATTTCATACCGTTGACAGTTTTATATTTGTAAAGCATTTCCGCATGGTTCTGCTCCTCCACCTGAATATCGGCAAGAAGCTTTCTCACACCGCTGTCCCCGAAGTTGAACACGTCGGTGTTGTATTCGCCGGATACTAACTTTTCCGTTCCGATGCAGTCGGTTGCCAGAAACGCATCGTGCAGCTTGTCGTCCGTATTTTCCATGGCGGAATAGGTTGCCTTGGGTTCATAATTTTTGCCGTCGGAGTCGTTGCAGTTGCATTGGGGCACAGTACCGGAAAGCACCCGGCTTAAAGAGTCGTAATGCTCCTGTTCCTTTTTCTGCAGAGTCTGAAACAGGCTTTTGAGTTCCGGATCCTTTGCCTGCTCGGCATACTTTCCGTATTTTTCCACACAGCTTTTCTCCTGTGTCTGCAAATCTTCAATGGTGGTACGTTCCTTTTCCTTTAATATCATAGTTCTACTTCCTTTCCAGAATATTTACACTATTATTATGGATAGAAAATAGTTTCCTATTCAAAAAGATCACTCCGATTCAATGTGTGAGGACAGGATTTCTTAAGATTTGACTCTATAATAAAAAATGCCAACAGAGTCAAACTCGAATACCGTTTAAGGGAAAGACTTTTGACTTCCAGAGAGAAACATCGCTGTAGAGTCAAACTCGAATACCGTTAAACTGAAAGGCTTTTGACTCTACCAGCAAAAAATCTTCACAGAGTCAAATCAAACAGTTTTCCATTGTGCCTTTGGTTTGACTCTGTGAAAGACTTCGCCTTAATAAGTCAAAATAATGGGAAATGATGCTCGTTTTCTTTTGACTCTGATATAGAATAGTACAATTAGAGTCAAAAAAATAACAAAGAGTATAGTAAATCCTTTGACTCTGTCATGGATTTGTGACTGTTGGGTCAAATTTACCTCTATATAAATACAGAGAAGATAAAACAAAACCCAACGGGTGCATGCAGAGGTAACAGTTAGAAATTACTTCCGTCTTTCCAGTGCCTGCAATGCGTCAGGAAGCTTATCGGCATTTAACAGCTTGTCGGACCATCGGATGGTTCTGTGTACTTTTCTCGTATAATACCGAAAGTAATGCCCCTGCTGCAGTATCCTTTGGTAATCGCCCATAGGCATGTGATTGGAAATAAAATGCTTCATGCAACCGTCTTCTTTCCTGTCTTCTTTTGAACTGAGCATAAGACAAGAAGATAAAATCAGTCAGTGTCTGATGTAAAATCCCGGTAAATTATTATTTCTTCTCCTCACTCATGGCAAGTATTTCCTCATTTAAGGAGAGCATCCGGGCATCCAGGTCGGACACCATATGTGCACACTCCACCAGCTCGTCTTTAATATGCTGCGGTGCATCCCCTTCAAATTTATAATGCATCTTGTGCTCTAAGCTTGCCCAGAAATCCATGGCAACGGTGCGTATCTGCATTTCCACCTTGGTTTCCTCGATACGGTCGGAAAGGTAGACCGGCACGGATAAAATCATGTGGTAGCTCTTGTAGCCGCTTGCCTTGGGATATGTAATGTAGTCCTTAATGGAAAGAACCTTGATGTCCTTCTGGTTTGCCACCATATCCGCAATCCGGTAAATATCCGATGTAAATGAACAGATAATGCGGATACCCGCAATGTCATTCACATAGGTAATCATATTTTCAATGGTGGATTCGTAGCCGTACCGCTTTAGCTTTTTCACAATGCTTTCCGAGCTTTTGATACGCGCCTTGATATGCTCAATGGGATTGTAACGGTGTACTCTCTGAAACTCGTCATTTAAAATCTCCATTTTGGTCTGCACCTGCTTGAGCGCCGCATTGTAAATCAGATTGACTTCTTCCCAACTGTCTATTCCGTCATCCCGGTATTCCCTTACATCCATATTTTACATACTCCTTTTACAAAATAAAAACTATTTTTAGTATATCACATCGTTTCTTACTTTTGTATATTATGTATAAGGATTTATGAAAATTTTAATATTTTCTGTATATTTTTCTTCCATATAATCTGTTAAGATGATTTCAGGGGCAATAGGTCCCGACTCTGATACCTGCTATACAGAAAGGAAATCTTATGTTTCGATTATGGGCCAAAACTTTTAAGAACAACAAAATGTTAAACGATATGGTTGTGGAGGATGCCGGAACCGATACCCGCACCCATAAAATTTTTCATGCCATTGATGAAATCTGCACAAAATTTGATCTGGGTCACCCCATCTGGCTCGACTCCACGGTACGGGATTTCCAGCTCCACAGCAAAACCCGCTTTACCCAGGACAATTTCACCGAAACCATTCCCTTCGATTACCTCGAAATACAGGTCATCGAAGAAGACTGAGTCTCCGGACTTTTGTGGGGACCTGTAGACTGTGGATTATGGAAGAAGACTGAGTCTCCAGGCTTTGCAGATTATCGGGAATACCTTACTTTGCGGAGCTTGCACATTGCAGATTATGGAAGTAAACTAACTTTCCGGACACAAAAAGAGGATGTTGCATCCTCTTTTTTTATGCATAAATTTTTCTTCTTGACATATCCTCACTCATGTAGTAGTATTTCTTCAACGACATGTAGTATTGAATACTATGTATTGTAACTGTCAACATGTAAAAGATTTATTATACAAATATTTGCCTGCATTTTCAGGCTATGGAAAGGAATGAAATTTTATGCAGATTACTATTCGTGAACCCGGCAGTGCCATTACTCATTTTATCGGCTGTATGATGGCCCTTTTCGCTTCCGTCCCCCTGCTTATCAAAGCCGGCGTTTCCGCAGGCGGCCGGACATTTACCGCAATGCTTATTTTCATGCTCAGCATGGTTTTATTATATGGCGCGAGTGCCACTTATCATTCCGTAAATTTAAGCGGAAAGCCATTACGGATTTTCCGGAAGATTGACCACATGATGATTTTCGTGCTGATTGCCGGTTCTTACACACCGGTATGCCTCATTGTTTTAGGAGGCAAAGAAGGTGTCACCATGCTGACCGTTGTATGGAGCATCGCCATTGCCGGCATGCTGATCAAGGCTTTCTGGATTACCTGTCCGAAATGGTTTTCTTCCATAATTTATATCGCCATGGGCTGGGTCTGTGTCTTTGTGTTCCGTGAACTCCTCCATACACTTTCCGTTCCGGCTTTCTGCTGGCTTTTAGCAGGCGGTATTATTTACACCGTGGGCGGCATCATTTATGCCCTAAAGCTTCCTATCTTTAATGCGAAGCATGCAAACTTCGGCTCCCATGAAATTTTCCACCTGTTTGTCATGGCGGGCAGCATCTGCCACTTCATCTTTATGTACCGTTATGTAGCATAGTCCCCTGTTAAGTAAAGGGCGCCCGATGTAAAGTCGGGTGCTTTTTTTATGTATTTTACTGCTTTACACCGATTTTACACCGGTCTGCTTTTTGACTTTACAAACCGATGCTACCCTTTTCTTGTAAACAAAAAAGGCATTGCGCCACAAAAAAGAAAAGAGGAATTACATTATGAAAAAGAAAACAGTAGTCAGTTTAGCAGTTGCAACTATCCTTGCTTTAACCTCCTTAACCGGATGCGGAAACAGCAAGCTTTCCGGTACCGTAGCAACCGACGGTTCCACTTCCATGGAAAAAGTCATCGGTGCTCTGGGCGAGTCCTTCATGAATGAAAACGACGGTATCCAGTTTACTTACAATCCTACCGGTTCCGGTTCCGGTATCACAGCCGTATCCGAAGGAAGATGCGACATCGGTCTTTCCAGCCGTTCCTTAAAGGATGAAGAAAAAGCACAGGGACTTACCGAAACCGTACTTGCACTTGACGGTATTGCCGTAGTCGTAAACCCCGAAAACCAGGTAAATGACTTAAGCATTGAACAGATTGCTTCCATTTACACCGGTGAAATTACCAACTGGAGTGAAGTCGGCGGTGCCGATGCAGAAATCGTAGTAATCGGTCGTGAAGCAGGAAGCGGTACCAGAGACGGTTTCGAGTCCATTACCAAAACCTCTGAAAAATGCCAGTACCGTCAGGAGCTTACTTCTACCGGTGATGTCATCACAACTGTAAGCCAGAACCCGGATGCCATCGGTTACACCTCCCTTTCCGCAGTAAAGGACAACGTAAAAGCTCTTAGTGTCGGCGGTGTAGCTCCTTCCGAAGAAACCGTAAAAGACGGCAGCTATGCAATCCAGCGTCCCTTCGTTTTAGTAACCAAGGACGGTGTAAAGCTCTCCGATGCAGCACAGGCATTCTTTGACTATGTAACCAGCGACAAGGTTGCCGACATCATTACCGGCGCCGGTGTTGTACCCGCAAAATAACAGTTTCTGAAATTCTTGGAAGTAAAAGAAAGGTATGAGGATTTGTATGAAAAAACAACGAGCTTTTGAACGAATTGTAGCCGGTATCTTCCTAATCTTAGGAATGATTACCGTAGTATCCGTACTTCTGATTACCATATACTTAGTGATAGCCGGGGTTCCGGCTATCCGCAAAATCGGACTGATTTCCTTTTTATTCGGGAAAGAATGGCATTCTACGGCTGCGACCCCTGAGTTCGGCATCCTCCCTTTTATTTTAACCAGTATTTACGGTACGGTCTGTGCCGTAATACTGGGAGCCCCTATCGGATTTCTAACAGCCGTGTTTCTTTCCAAGATAGCTCCCTACAATCTGCGCCGCGCTGTAGAAACCGCTGTCAGTCTGTTAGCCGGAATTCCTTCCGTTGTATATGGCCTGGTGGGTATGCTGATTCTGGTACCTGCCATCCGTAATATATTTCATATTCCCGACGGTGCCAGCCTCCTTGCTGCCATCGTTGTACTGGCAATCATGGTACTGCCATCCATCATCAAGGTTTCCCTAAATGCCCTGGACGCCGTACCGAAAGAATACGAAGAGGCTTCCCTTGCATTGGGAGCCACACCGGTGGAAACCTACTTCAAGGTATCCGTTCCGGCAGCAAAAAGCGGTATTGCCGCAGCCATCGTTTTAGGTGTTGGCCGTGCCATCGGCGAAGCCATGGCGGTCATGATGGTATCCGGCAACGTACCCAATATGCCTTCCCTTTTCCAGAGCGTCCGTTTCTTAACAACCGCGGTAGCCAGCGAAATGTCCTACTCCTCCGGTCTGCAGAGACAGGCTCTGTTCTCCATCGCTCTGGTATTATTCTTCTTTATTATGCTGATTAACGCAACCTTAAACTTTTTTCTGAAACGGAAAAAAGATTAACAAAATGCCTGTCGGGAATGACAGGCAGAAAACAGAAAGGTCCGGAGATTTCTATGAAGAAAAACTCTCTTTCCACAAGCAGAAAAATCTATATCGGCATCATGAAAGCCTTCATGTGGCTTTCCGTATTTTTCACCTGTGCGCTGGTTCTTTTCCTGATTATCTATGTGCTCTTTAAGGGATTCCCCCACATTACCTGGAAATTCCTCACCACAAAGCCCAGCTATCTTACAGATGAAATCGGTATCCTGCCCGATATTTTGAATACGATTTACATCATACTGGCAACGCTTCTTATAGTGCTCCCCTTAGGAGTCGGCGCTGCCGTGTACCTGACGGAATATGCCAGGAACAAAAAAATTGTAACCCTGATTGAATATGCCGCCGAAACCCTTTCCGGCATCCCTTCCATTATATACGGTCTGGTGGGTATGCTTTTCTTCTGTCAGTTTTTATCCATGAAAACATCCCTGTTAGCGGGCGCCATGACGCTGGTTATCATGAACCTTCCCACCGTCATGCGGACCACGCAGGAAAGCTTAAAGACCGTTCCCCAAAGCTACCGGGAAGGCGCTTTCGGACTGGGAGCCGGTAAATGGCGCGTCATCCGTACGGTGGTGCTCCCCGGCTGTATCGACGGTGTGGTAACCGGTCTTATCCTCTCCGTAGGTCGTATCATAGGTGAGTCGGCTGCCCTGCTTTTCACGGCAGGTTTTGCCCATGCCTTAAACAATATCTTCCACGGACTTACCAGCTCCGGTGCCACGCTTACCGTTGCTCTTTACGTGTACGCCAAGGAGCAGGGTGATTTTGATACCGCCTTTGCCATCGCTGCCATTCTGATGATTATGACACTGATTATCAATCTGCTGGCAGACTTCGCGGGCAGATATTTTAAGAAAAAGAACGCCGGCTGATGCTTCGGTATAAGAAACAGATTTTCAAACAGAAACCGGCTGATTTCCCGGTACAAGAAACTGATTTTCAAACAGAAACCGGTTCATTTCCCGGTACAAAAGGAGATTTCCTATGAAAGACATTATTACCGTTAAAGACCTCTGCCTCTGGTACGGCAATACTCAGGCATTAAAAAACATTGAAATCGGCATTAAGGAAAATGCCATTACCGCTTTAATCGGTCCCTCCGGCTGCGGCAAGTCCACTTTCTTAAAGACCTTGAACCGCATGAACGACCTGGTTCCCGATGTCAAAATCACCGGAAAAGTGGAATACGACGGCAAGGACATTTTTGCTCCCGGCGTGGATGTCAACGAGCTGCGCCGCGATATCGGCATGGTGTTCCAGAAGCCCAATCCTTTTCCCATGAGCGTCTATGACAACATCGCCTACGGCCCCCGTATCCACGGCATCAAAAATAAGGCTAAGTTAGATGAAATCGTAGAGGAATCCTTAAAGGATGCCGCTATCTGGGATGAATTAAAGGACCGCCTAAAGAAATCCGCACTCGGTCTTTCCGGCGGCCAGCAGCAGAGACTCTGTATCGCAAGAGCGCTGGCTGTCAGCCCCAGGGTACTTCTTATGGATGAACCCACCAGTGCGCTGGACCCCATTTCCACTTCCAAAATTGAAGACCTTGCCATGGAATTAAAGAAGAAATACACAATTGTCATTGTTACACATAACATGCAGCAGGCTGCCCGTATTTCCGACCAGACCGCTTTCTTCCTTCTGGGAAATCTGATTGAGTACAATGACACCGAAAAGCTTTTTGCAAATCCGAACGACAAACGGACGGAAGACTATATTACAGGGAGGTTTGGCTGATGCGCAACAAATTCGACGAACAGTTAAAGCTGTTAAACAAAAATCTTATCGAGATGGGCTCTCTGTGCCAGGAATCCATTTCTTTATCCGCACTGGCACTGACGGAGGGAAAGCCCGAAAAATGCAAAAAGGTCATTCCCATTACCGAAGAAATCGACCATATGGAGCGGAGCATCGAATCCATCTGCTTAAAAATGCTTTTACAGCAACAGCCGGTAGCAAGGGACTTGCGTCAAATCTCCGCAGCGCTTAAAATGATTACAGACATGGACAGAATCGGAGTCCAGGCAGCCGACATTGCCGACATTATTACGTTCTTAAACGGCAGAACCGGTGAGGAATGCTCCTACATCCAGCATATGGCAAAATCCACCATCCAGATGGTTACGGACAGTATCGATGCTTATGTAAAGCAGGACCTGCAGCTCGCCCAGAAGGTCATCGTGGATGACGATATTGTGGACGACGATTTTACCAAAACCAAAAATTTCTTAATTGATATGATAAGTCAGAACACAGCCGACGGAGAATATGCCATGGATTTACTGATGATTGCCAAGTATTTTGAGCGAATCGGCGACCATGCGGTAAACATTGCCGAATGGGTACAGTTTTCCGTCACCGGCGTGCATAAAGGAGAAGCAGAATTATGATATGGTGTGTGGATGACGACAGTGCCATCAGGGATATTGAAGTGTATACCTTAAATGCCACAGGATTTGAAGCGAAAGGGTTTGCAGACGGAGTTTCCATGCTGCATGCCCTTTCCGAGGAAAAACCCCAGCTTATTATCCTGGATATTATGATGCCGGAATTAGACGGTGTGGAGGTGTTAAAAAAGCTTCGCGCTATGACGGAAACCCAGAAAATCCCCGTTATCATGGCAACTGCCAAGGGGATGGAATACGATAAAATCCAGAGTCTGGACTTAGGCGCCGACGACTATCTGGTAAAGCCCTTCGGCGTTATGGAATTAGTTTCCCGCGTGAAGGCCGTTCTTCGCCGCTGTGAGGATACCGTGCCCGCACAGACGCTTTCCCTGTCCGGCATTTCCATGCAGGTTGACAACCGCGTGGTAACCGTGGACGGCGAAACAGTTGCTCTCACCTTCAAGGAATTTGAACTGCTGCACCTGTTTTTATCCCACATCGGCGTGGTTTTTTCCCGTGAAAAACTGCTGAATGCCGTATGGGGCGTGGATTACTACGGTGAAACCCGCACCGTGGATATGCATATCAAAACCTTACGAAAGAAACTCGGAAAATACGGTTCGCTGATTAAAACCGTAATCAGTGTCGGATACAGAATGGAGGCATCTTTATGACAAAGAAAATATTTCATTCCATCCTTTTGGTAGCCTGCACGGTGCTCCTTGCCTGCTACCTCGTCATACTGACTTCCTTAAACGATTATTTCACCTCTTTAAGGAAATCCCAGTTGAAAACCCAGTTAAGCTTTGCCTCGACCGCCGTGGAGGACGAGGGTATCGAATATCTGAAAAATTTGGAAAACGGTGAATACCGTCTTACTCTCATTGATACGGACGGCACCGTCCTTTACGATACCAATGCAGATGCCGCTACCATGGAAAACCACAGCGACAGAAGGGAATTTCAGGAGGCTTTCCTCTCCGGCTACGGAGAGTCCCACCGCTATTCCCGCACCCTGACGGAACAGACCTATTATTTTGCCAAGAAGCTCTCCGATGACAGGGTGCTCCGTATTTCCACCAGTCAGGTAACCATCGTTTCTCTCCTGTTAGGTATGCTGCAGCCGCTTTTGGTCATTACATTCCTTGCCATCCTGCTTTCCGTTTTCCTGGCAAAGCGCGCTTCCCGGAATCTGGTAAGGCCCTTAAACAATCTGGATTTGAACGACCCGCTTTCCAATGATGTGTACGAGGAATTAAGCCCGCTGCTCCGCCATATGGCACAGCAGAATAAACAGATTGCCCTGCAGATGGATGAGCTTTCCCGGAGTCAGAATGAATTTAATGCCATTACCTCCAACATGAGTGAAGGCTTAATCGTCTTAAATAAGGACGGTGTGGTAGTCAGTCTGAATACCGCCGCACGGAAGATTTTCGAAGCGGAGGAAGACAGCATCGGCAAGGATTTTCTTACCATAGACCGTACCCCGGAAATCAGCCGCGCCATCAAGGAAACCCTGTCCGGCAAGAAACAGGAATTAGAATATGAAAAGAACGGCAGAAATTACGATTTGTGCATCAACAAGATTGTGGAAAAGGACGAGATTATCGGTGTGCTTTTACTCGCCATCGACAATACCGAAAAAATTCAGGCGGAGCAGAACCGCAGAGAGTTTACCGCCAATGTTTCCCATGAGCTGAAAACTCCGCTCCAGTCCATTATCGGCAGCGCTGACTTAATCGAAAGCGGTCTTGTAAAGCCGGAGGATATGCCCCGTTTTATCGGCCATATCAAGACGGATGCGGCACGACTGGTGTCCCTGGTCAGCGACATCATCCGCCTGTCCCAGCTTGATGAAAACACGGAAATGAACTGGGAAACTGTGGACGCCCTCTCCGTTGCGAAAGAGGCGTTGGAAATGGTGGGTCCCATTGCGGAAAGCCGGAACATTTCCCTGACGATAAAAGGGGAGCCTGCCCCGCTTACAAGCGTTCACAAGCTCCTCTATGATATCATTTATAATCTGTGCGACAATGCCGTAAAGTACAACAAGGAAGGCGGCTTTGTCAAAGTAGATGTAAAAACGGCCGGTGACAAGGTGCAGGTTGCCGTCAGCGACAACGGTGTGGGAATTGCTCCCGCAGACCAGTCCCGCGTATTTGAACGCTTCTACCGGGTGGACAAAAGCCACTCCCGTGAAAGCGGTGGCACCGGTCTCGGTCTTTCCATTGTAAAGCATGCCGTAGCCTACTTAAAAGGAAGCATTTCCTTAGAGAGCACCTTGGGAAAGGGAACCACCATTACGGTTTCGTTCCCCGCAGAAAAGTAATCCCCATTAATAACCGTTGGGATTGCTGCTCTGCCATCTCCATGAGTCCTCGCACATTTCCTTAATTCCGTACTGTGCTTTCCAGCCCAGTTCCTTCCATGCCTTGTCTGCATTGGAATAGTTTACCGGAATATCGCCCGCACGTCTGGGCTTGAATTCAAAGGGAATGGTAATGCCGGTGGCTGCTTCAAAATTATGAATCACATCCAGAACACTGTATCCAATGCCGGTTCCCAGATTGTAAACATCGAGGCCGGCATTTTTTTTCAGTCTTTCCAGTGCCTTTACATGGCCGGTTGCCAGGTCGAGTACATGAATGTAGTCGCGGATGCAGGTGCCGTCCGGCGTAGGGTAATCGTTGCCGAACACGCCTAATTTCGGCAGCTTTCCAACCGCTACCTGGGTAATATAGGGCATCAGATTGTTGGGAATGCCGTTGGGGTTTTCGCCAATCTTTCCGCTCTTGTGTGCACCGATGGGGTTAAAGTAACGGAGCAGGATGACATTCCAGGAGGGGTCTGCCTTCTGGATATCGGTTAAAATCTGCTCCAGCATGGACTTCGTCCAGCCGTAAGGGTTGGTGCAGCTTCCCTTGGGTGTTTCTTCTGTAACGGGTACTTTTTCCGGCTCGCCGTAAACGGTTGCGGAGGAGGAAAAAATGATATTCTTTACATTGTGTTTTCTCATCACGTCCAGTAAGATCAGGGTGCCCGTGATATTGTTGTTGTAGTATTCCCAGGGCTTCTGTACGGACTCTCCGACTGCCTTTAAGCCTGCGAAGTGAATGACCGCTTCAATCTTTTCTTTGGAGAAAATTTCCTCTGTCGCTACTCTGTCCAGAATGTCTGCCTTATAAAAAGTAAGGGGCTTTCCGGTAATTTCCTGTACTCTTTCCAGTGCCACTTCGCTGGAATTGCTCAGGTTATCCATAACCACTACATCATAGCCAGCATTCTGTAATTCTATTACGGTATGGCTGCCGATATATCCGGCGCCGCCTGTTACCAAAATTGCCATAGTAAATTCCTGCCTTTCCTCACCTGCAAACTCCCGGTACCGCCAGGAGTGCGTGTGAAATCATACTTGTTTTGTATACATTAAGTGTAGCTGATTTTACACGCCTTAACAACTCTTAAAATTACAGAATTATGCCGTTCTTTTTTAAGAGTTCACGTGCACTTTCCACAGAATCCACGCCGGTTTTGTTCTTAATGGGGGCAAATTCCTTTTCCCGGACCACTTCAAAGGGCAGACAGCTTTCCATTTCATGAATCATATCCAGTACAAGCTGTTCAAATTTATAGCCGTTGGGTGCTTCGGGATTTACCAGTTCTCCCGCCTCGTTTAAGTAAGGAATCTTCTTCTCCACAATATGCAGCGGAAGCTTGCGGTTCATGATTTTGTGCAGCTCGCTTTCCTTAAACAGGTAATTTAAGATAACACCGAAGTTGTATGCCGGGTCGCCCTTCTCATCCTTCGCATCCCGCATCTCTTCCGTCAGCTCATAATATTCCACGATGGAAGGTCTGCCGTCCTCTAAGCACATAACGCCCACCTTCTCGTCCGGTGCGTTCTTGCGCACTACCTTGGAGCCTACGACACAGTCCTTCTCGATGACGGCGCCCACAAAAACAGGGTCTGCTATCTGCTGCAACACATTGTCCACGGCAAACACGTTCAGCCATTCAATGCCTTTTTCAAGGATTACATCCCGGAGCCCCGCATGGCAGAGGGAAACATACCAGCCACCGTTTCCGTTGGGGGAAGTGGACATTCTGGATTTGCTTTCCATGTAAATCTTTCCCTCGTAGTCCGCTGCCGGAGCCATATCCTGCTTAAAGAAAAATACATTTGTCTTATCGTAACCGAAGAAATCGTGTTCTTTGAAAAATCCCACGGTTGCCTCATGATTTTTTTCACTGGTCATGACAAACAGGGGCACGTAGCTGCCTGCCTCCTCCACTACCTTCATCAGGTTGCAGATTAACCTTTCAAAAATATAAACATCCTTTGTAATGCCGATGTTATACATGCCCTTGGGTGCATCGGAGCCGAGTCGGGTGCCCATGCCGCCCGCCAAAAGAACCGCTCCTACTTTTCCTGCCCTGATGGCATCCAGTCCGATCTTCCGGTAAGACTCCTTCTCTGCCTCGATTTCCGGCAGCTCCATTGCTTTTAAGGGCGTAATCACGCCTCTTTCGGCTGCCTTTTCTTTATGTGTGCACATTTCGGTAACAGAAAAATCCGTTTCGGCTATCTGGTTTAAGAGCTCTTCCTTTTCCGCATCATTTAACTCGTCAAAGTACTTAAGAACCTGTTCCTGTCCGTAGCTTTTTAACTTTTCCTGCGCCTGTGTAAAATTCATATTCACTGCCCCTTTTTATTTTTTAAGGCTCAAGCCTCTGTCTGTTATAAATTCAAGTATATCGGGAAAAAGACATTTATGCAACACGCATTCTTGCTTTAATGTCCGCAAAAAATGCTGTTAAAACCGTGTTAAGATTTCGCCCTCTTCCGTTAAAGGCTCTTAACATCCGTTTTTTGAAAGAGCAGAATGTGCTATCTTTTCTTTGGTAAGTGATACCCATACTATATATTACATATCAGGAGGTCTTTCTTATGAATCCTTTTCTTCTTGCGTTTGTTATTGTTGCGGGCGGTTTCGGCGGTCTTGTGACTCTGTACCTGACCATCAGTTTTCCCGCGGTCATTATCTGGAAAATATACCGTCGCATTGTGAAGAAAATTCCCATGATGAAATAAATTTCGACAAGTATATTTTGTCCCCCTGTCTCATATCTTGCTTTTAGGCACAGGTTGTCTAATTCAAGTATGAAACAGGGGGATTTTTTTATGAACCAGCCATTATCCAGTCAGGAAACAGAACGCGGGCATAACGTCTTAAAAGAGGCGCCCGAAAAAAACGCCCTGCAACGCTTTTTAGCCCAGCTGAACGATCCTCTGATTTTTATCTTGTTCATCGCCGCTTCCATTTCCATGCTGCTCGGAGAATACAGCGATACCCTGATTATTCTTTCCGTTATTTTAGTCAATGCGCTCGTAGGCGTCATTCAGGAGGGAAAAGCCCAGAGGGCGCTCCATGCCCTGAAGGAAATGAGCAGCCCCAAAGCGCTTCTTATAAAAGACGGAAACACCACGGAAATCCCCGCCGCCGACCTTATACCCGGCGATGAAGTGCTTTTGGATGCCGGCAGACAGATTCCCGCCGACCTGCTTATCACCGAATCGAACTGTCTGAAAATAGAGGAGTCGGCTCTCACCGGAGAGTCCCTTCCCGTGGAAAAGGATACCCACACCCATAACCGTGCCTATCTTTCCACCAATGTCACCTACGGCAGAGGAAAAGGCACCGTCACCGCCATCGGCATGGATACGGAAATCGGTAAAATCGCTTCTCTTATAAACGAAGTTCCGGCAGAAAGCACACCACTTCAGAAGCGTCTCTCCGACCTGGGAAAGCTTTTAAGCATTCTCTCCATTGCCCTGTGCGCCCTGCTGTTTCTCATTGCCATTATCCAGCACCGCAATGTCATGGAAATGTTAATCACCGCCATTTCCCTTGCCGTTGCCGCCGTCCCGGAGGGTCTGGCTGCTATCGTCACCATGGTACTTGCCTTAAGTGTATCCCGCATGGTAAAGGTCAATACCATTGTAAAAAAACTGCCCAGTGTGGAAACCCTGGGCTGCGTCAGTGTGGTCTGCTCCGACAAAACCGGCACGCTGACCCAGAATAAAATGTCAGTCACCGCCTGTTACACGGACGGCAGACTGCTGCCGCCGGAGGAACTGTCCCGTGAGGCGCACCGCTCCTTTGTAGAAGGCTTTGCCCTCTGCAACGATGCCTCTGCCCGCATCGGCGACCCTACGGAGTTAGCACTTTTAGATATGGCTGCCGGGCTGCATGTCTACCGTCCGGTTTTAGAAACCCGCCTGCCCCGCATAGACGAAATTCCTTTTGACTCCGACCGGAAAATGATGACCACCCTGCACCGTATGGGAAGCAGTTCCGTTTCCTATACCAAGGGTTCTCCTGATGAAATCTTAAAACGCTGCACCCACATCCGGCTTGACGGCAAAGTAGTACCGTTTACGCCCGCCCACAAACAAAACATCCGGAATGCCATAAAGGAAATGTCCTCCCGGGCTCTGCGTGTACTGGCTCTTGCCATGCGGACGGGCGACCGGAAAGCCACAGAAAAGGAGCTCATTTTTGTCGGTCTTGCGGGCATGAAGGACCCCATCCGTCCGGGTGTTGCCGAAGCGGTGACAAGCTGTCAGAAAGCCGGTGTGAAAGTGGTTATGATTACCGGTGACAGAGTGGACACCGCCTACGCCATCGCCGGGGAGCTTTCCATTGCCGACTCCATGAGCCAGTGCATGACCGGAAGCCAGTTGGACCACCTGCCGGATGCGGAATTTAAGAAAGCTGTCCGAAACATCCATGTCTTTGCCCAGGTTTCTCCTTCCCACAAGACCAAGATTGTGAAAGCCTTAAAGGAAACCGGCAATGTGGTTGCCATGACCGGGGACGGTGTCAACGACGCCCCGTCCTTAAAATCCGCAGATGTGGGAATTGCCATGGGAAAAGCAGGAACGGATGTGGCAAAAAATGCGTCCGACATCATTCTCACCGATGACAATTTTGCCACCATCGTAAAGGCAATCGAACAGGGCAGAAGCATTTATGCCAATATCAAAAAGTCCGTCCTGTTTTTACTTTCTTCCAATTTCGGGGAAATCATTACCATGCTGACGGCTATTCTGTTCGGCTTTGCCTCTCCGTTAAAGCCCAGCCATATTTTATGGATAAACCTGATTACGGACTCTCTGCCCGCCCTTTCCTTAGGTGTGGACTGCAGCGATACTTCCCACTTTATGAAACGCCCACCCCGTCCCAAGGACGAAAATCTCTTTGCGGACGGCGGACTTTCCTGCACGGTCTTTTACGGTCTGCTGATTGGTTTTATCAGCATCAGTGCTTTCCTTTACCTGCCTATCCAGACCCTCAGGGCGAGCGGCATTGCCATTACAACGTCCCATATCCGCGAGCTTCTTTTGCTGCCGGACGTTCTGACCCGCTCCCAGACCTATGCGTTTACCGTTCTCGGTATGTCCCAGCTTTTCCATGCCATCGGCATGCGGGATGTGGACTGCTCGCTGTTTCGCATGAAGCACTTTACCAATAAGCTGATGATGCTTGCCGTAGTCTTAGGTATCGCCCTGCAGGCTCTTGTCACCACGGTTCCATACTTTATCAAGGCGTTCGGCACCGTGCCTTTAAGCTTTTCCGATTGGAAAATGCTGCTTCTGCTCGCTGCCATGCCCCTGCTTGCCCACGAATTTCTTTACTGGCATGCAAGGCTCCGCAGTAAAGCATTCCGGATAAGCTGATTATTTCAGGAGCTTGAATTTGCCAATCAACGGAAGCTCCTTGGCTTCGCCGTTTGCCGCATTGATGATACCAAGCACTGCCCATACCAGAAATACGATATGTACCAGGCCAAGGATGCCGTTTAAGATGCCGCCCACAACGGGAATCAGCCCGAAAATAAGACCCAGTACGGACTCCACGATAACATACGCAATCTCCGTAATAAACAGGGTCAGTCCCTGATTGGCATGGTATCTGGCAAACTTGGATTCCGGTGCTGCCAGAATGGGAATGAGTACCAGAATGGCAAGATAAGAAAGAACTGCCATTGCCTTGTTCTGGGAAATATCGTTGGGGTCAAATTCACCCGTGGTATTGGGTGTATCCATAAATTTGTCAAAGTTGCCCTGTGCACCGCCCTGGGGTGCTCCCGTCTGCTGATACTGCTGCGGAGCTCCGCATGCGGGACAAAATTTTTCTCCGTTAATCGTTGCGCCACATTTTGAACAAAATGCCATTTTAAATTCCTCCAATCCATTTATTTGCTGAAATTTATTTACTACCATTATAAAAGGTTCTGTGGGATTGTCAAACTGATATTCACCCCTACTCACCTATTTCATCCGTCAGGGAAAAGGTAACGGTCATGCCGTCTTCCGCGGGCTCTATCAGCACTTTGACATAGCCGTCTTCCCCGCCGTAACTTGCCGCCCGGTAAAAGCAGAAAGCCTCATTGCCGGTTTCCTCTTCCGTCATGTTTTCGCTTCTTAAAAACTCCGCATAACCGGCTGCTGCCTCATACCCGTTTTCACAGCTATAGGTATAGAACCGGTCGATATCGTCTTTTGCGGTATTGACACAGATAATATCTTCTCTCCATTCATCCGGCTTTGCCACATTTCCGTAAAGCCCATCTAAAATGGCATCGCGGTGAATCATCATGTCGGCAGCCGACAGCATTTCCTTACCGTCCTCCGTGCTGCCCGCCGCTATGGCGCCGATGGCAATTGCCCCTATATAGATGGCAATAAACAGGAAAACTATTCTTTTATAAAGGTTTTCTGCCTTGCCCTTTTCGTATTTTTCTATGACCCAGCCGAACTTTCCGTAGTCCATGTGGGTTCCGCAGTAGGGGCAGACACCGCCGCTTAAGATATCCACACTGCCTCCGCAGCCGGGACATTTGTATTCACGGATAGCTGTTTTTTCCCGTGCCAAAGCTGCCTCCGAGCAGGTCAGGGTAAGCTGCAGCTTTTCGTAGCGGTTTTTAATCTTTCTGCCCGTATCGCAGGAAAGTCTCATTTTTACCGTTACATCCGCCCGTATGCCTTCCGCCGTCCGCGCCGCCGATGTAAAGGTCAGATTACACAAAACGCAGTCCACCACATCCCGGTAATCCTCCACAATTCCCTGCAGCGGACAATGGGCAAAGGGCTGCACAGCCTCCGCTTTGTCCGTCAGATGGATGTTCTTCAACTGGTACTCCAGATTTTGCAGAAAGTCCTGCATGGAAAAATCAGGAATTAACTGTTTTACCATGTTTTCTCCCGATATCTGCACCCTGGTGCGCACCAGAAGCACGATGAACAAAATCAGGTATACCCAGAACAGAATGGAAAAGATAACGCCCAGCTTGTCATACATGCCCAGTGCAATTATCATGACAATGCCCGACCATACCGCCTGTGTTCCGTTGTTTCCCTGCATCAGCAGCATCATGACCAGTACCGCTGCCAGTACGCCCAGAATCACAAGACCAATGGAGGTAAAAAACATGATTGTCAACATTCTCGTAAAGGTCTTTTTGGCTTTTTTCGGCACATTTTCCTCTACCGAATATCCGGACACCTTGGTTTCAAAATCCGACACCACGAATTTTGCATCACAGTAATCACAGCCGTCTATGTAGCTGGAAATTTTACCCATATGTCCGCAGTTGGGGCATGCCGCCATATCCCCTTCCACATCGGATTTCAAAAACTGGATTCTGGATATTTCATAGTCCTTCTGCCTGCAAAGCTTTTTTCCATTCCTGTAAAACGTTCTCTTTATCTTCAGGCCCCGGCGGTGCATTCCCACATAATCCCCGCCGTCCTTGTAAGGTCCCTGATACATTTCGGCATCCACAAACATGGCAAATCTTCCGCCGGATCTGTCTTCTTCCGCCTGCACATCCACTGTCAGGTTCCGCTCTTCCAGACGTTTCCGGCTGAGTCTCATGCTTTCATAAAAAGGCTGGGTAGTATCCTCCGTCAGTTGTTTGTCCGTGCACTGCCCCGCAAAATAGGCATTCCGTTTCTGCTCAAAATCCGCCTCTTTTGCCTCCATTTCCCGCCTTATCTGCCATTTTTTGTTGTCCTCACTCTGTACGTTTCCCATATTCATCCCCTGCATCTGTTTTTATTCTGCTCCTTTTTATTTTTGCTGCCGCTCCCGCTATCTGTAGGCGTACAGGCCACAGCCAGCGCCACACGGTAAAAACCGCCCTGCAAAGCCTTCCCCTCACTTTTTTTGTCTTTTATGGGTATTGTAGCATTTTTTACGTGCTAATGCTATAATAAATACTATACATCGATGCAAGAAAGATGATGTATTCCATGATTCAGAATTCCGATTTTATCCTGAAAACCATAAACGGATCTTCCTATCTGCTCCCCACCGGCCAGGACGGTTTGTGGCACACGCTCTCCATTGCAGGACTGACCTCTTCTTTATACGGAGAAAATACCTTTTTCTCTCCGGCGCTGCTGCCCTTTGCAACAGATACTGTGTTTTCTGTTCCGGACGATGCCGCTTCCATAAAAGCGGCGGATTGCGGCACATCACGGCAAAATGTTCCGGACCAGACCGTACTTGTTTTAGCCGGAACACCTGCCACCGCTGGAAACGGCAGTGTCCTGCTTCATAATAAAGAACTTATCGTGAAAGATGCCTCTTTTTTCTGCATTTACTGCATCCCTTCGGAAAAGGGCTCTTTGCAGGATGTTCTTTTCCATGTCCTTCGGTCCTTCCGGCATTTCCGCCACCGCTTCCCATCCTTTGGGCGGTATTGTGTTCCTGAAGCAGGATGCTTCCGACTTTGTGGAAGAACTCACCCCGGACGAGCAGATTTTGTTCCTGACAAACCGCATGATTACGCCCTCCTGGACGCCTGCTCTTTTTGAGAAAAATCTTTTCTTTGCGCAAAAACTGGCTTCTCTGACGTCCTTGTGCCGTCTGCACTGTACGCCCACAAATCATGCGGCGGAGGTTATGAAAGAGTATGTGGATGGGTGGATGGGTGGATAAGGGAAAACGAATAAAAATGGTTGTAAAACTGTTTGGTATAAGTACTGTTTAAGTAATGCGTTGACTTTGATAGCGGTAGACTGTAATAAGAAGCGATAGGGGAATATTATTTTATTCGCCCCAGAATTCAAGACTTTCAGATGTGCGAAGTGAAATCCCGAACATTTTTTGTATGAAATTTTCACGTTCACTGTACAAAGCTGTAATATAAATTGTGTTATTCTCAACCCTGTAAAAAATATAAGTATACTCAATATGCAGGAAATAATAGGAACTGGAAATTCCAAGCACCCTTTCAATAGTGGGGCACTGTCTGGGATAATCTGACAGGTTTCTTATTCCTTTCATAATCAGACTTACCCTTTTTATGCCTTCTTCCTTTTTCATTTGACACAACTTATCTCTTGCTTCCGGTGAATACTTTATTCTCAATAGGCATCCACCCCCAATTCTTTTTCAAGCGCATCTGCATCTACCCAGCCTTCTTTATCAGCTTTCTTCTCGGCACTTTGCAGCTTAGCGAGTAACAGGTATGCAGCTTTTATCCTATCAAGTTCATCTACTTCATCCATGGTAAGTATTGCATATTCCCCATGTCCGTTTCTTGTCAAATATACACGATTGGATAAATCAACTTCCTTAAGTACATCTGTATAATTTCTCAAATCAGAAATAGGTTTAATATTAGGCATATAAACATCTCCTTTTCTTAATACCTTTTCTTAATACTACCATTATGTCAATATATGTGCAAGCATATTTACGTGTTTATTAACATGCTAATATGCTTCATTTACTTACTTTCATAACGTAAAGTGAATTTCAAAATCAGTTTTTTGAATCCAAAAATGGCAAATCTGGAATTTACTCTTGCACATAGTTTTTGACTAATTTTTACAATTATGAGCAAATTCATGTTAAAATGATAAAAACTTTATTATGTTGTATATTCAGGAGAACCCAAATGCTTACATATCATAGAACAACGGAAGAAGAAAAATATAACATTACAAGTTGGAAATACGAAGGAAAGTACAGTATTTATAACGAGAAACCCTACGAAGAACATAAAAGAAACCATTACGGTTTTGCCAACCCCAAAAACAATTTCTTTTCCTTTTATGAAAATGAAAACCTCATAGGATTTATTAATTTATATGAAGAAGACACCGAGATTTTCTTTGGCATTGGTGTAAATCCTGAATTTTGCAATAAAGGCTACGGGCAGCAAATGACCTTGCTATGAAAAAGCCGGTTTCCACATTGTAGGAAATGAAATAACACAAACGACTTCCATCGGAGAAGGTGTGTTTTATCACATGGTTGCAGAATAGCATATTGGTGTAAAATTTTATGTACCTTATACTTCCTCTGAAATTAACTTCCGGAATACCTTCTCCTCATCATATTCCGGAGCAAATTCTTCCGCTGCCTGACAGATAGGAGCAATCGTTTCCATATCTGCTTCCAGTTCGTCTGCAATCTGCTCTA
>ENA-OUUV01000404-OUUV01000404.1-human-gut-metagenome-genome-assembly--contig:-NODE-404-length-27893-cov-6.462425_pt1 | contig 27893 bp, 20 predicted proteins | sample MGYA00237952_ERZ548838 | MGnify/ENA primary metagenome ERZ548838 (study PRJEB26490, sample SAMN05194705) | human gut metagenome | biome: terrestrial biome; feature: human-associated habitat; material... | reverse complement strand
CTTTTGCTGGTGAAGAGTGATTAGGTGGTCGAGTGTTCTGAAATATGACGAAATTTTACTCTGTTCCTCTTCATTTGGAAATAAGAAAGGAATCCCCATAAATTCTTCATATCCAATATTAAGAAGTCCATCCATTCTTGCTCCCGATGAAATCAATTTGCCAAGTTCCTTATCTGGTAACTTTGTAGCAAAATAATATTCCACGAAATCCGCATCACCATTTTCAACTTTGAAGCTATGATAAACCCTTGGCACAAGTGCTTCTTCATATGTTTGTAGTGAAAACACAGCTCCATATTTTGCAAGTTTAGAATTTCCGTGATTATATGATAATTCACCTCTATGAAGCAATGTATAATTTCTTTGTTCTTTACCTGCTATATTTCCAGAGAACCTATCCTCTTGCCTCATCCATCCATTGCCAGCAGATATAGTTAATGTGGGCAGCTCCATTCTTCCATCATTTCCTTGAACTCTTGAACAGACATCCCCCAACTTACGCTGTTCCCAAGGGTGAGTAAATCCTGAAAATCTTATCTCCGGAACATTTGAACCATTTTGAGGAAACATTTTTTGAAGCATATATTTTTTATATTTTTTTGCCTGCTCACACTCTCGCTGGTGAAGAGTGATGAGGTGGTCGAGATTAGCAAAAAACTCACCAATTTTCCCTTGTTCATCTATTGTTGACGGTATAGGAATATCTATTCCTGATAGATTTCCACGACTTATTCTTTGTCTTGTACCCCCACCAAGAAACGAATTGACTTCCTTGAAATACATTGGTGTAGATAGATACTGAACAAGGTATTTTCTGTCATATTCCTTGCTGGTTCTTACAATAGTACAATCAACTGCTGTAATCATGCGAATGCCCAAATTAGGCATAATACACGCTCTTCCAGCAGGTTCCGGTAACCTTGAAACAAGAATGTCGCCTTCATAGATTTCTTTACAATGCAGTCTTTCAAAAGTCTCCTCTGAAATCCACTTTTTATTGTTCTCTTTGTCCAAATATTCTGTAGTTCCTACATTACCGGTCTGAATCAATCTTATACCTGAATCACTCTGGTCTTTGGCTTCTATCCAATCGCCATCCGTGAAAACATCGCAAAGCGACTCCAACTTACGCTGTTCCCAAGCGTCCTCATACCCTTTGAACCTAACTTTCGGTTTTTTCACGTTTTCGTTCACGTCAACCTCCATTTCCAAGCCTGCATAACCGCAAGCTAACAGTAAACTCATCTCCCGGATGATTTATCAATTCTTCTCCAGCATACTAATAAATCTGTTAATTGACGCCATAGTTTCCTCGTCGTCAGATGTAAGTTCTTTAAGAAGCGATACGAATTCAGTCTGTGTCTCTGCAATCTCTCTGTCCGTCTTCTGTATGTCTGCGAGAAGTGAATTAATATCTACCTCTTCCTCTTTTTCAAAATTATCAACATAACGCGGAATATTAAGGTTGAAGTCATTCTTTTCGATATTTTCAAAGCTTGCAAGGTACGCTTCCTTGTCAACACTTTCACGCCTGTTATACAGATTAAGCACCTCTTCTATGTGCTCATCACTCATCTCATTCTGCTTCTTGCCTTTTACAAATTTCTTGGAAGCATCAATAAAAAGTACATCACGTCCCTCTCTGTGTTTCTTGAGTATAATTATGCATGTAGGAATTGATGTGTTATAAAATAGGTTCGCAGGCAGTCCGATAACTGCATATATATTACCTGAACGAAGCAGCTTTTCTCTTATCTTTCCCTCTGCCGCACCTCTGAACAGTACACCATGAGGAAGTACAATTGCCATAGTTCCGTTACTTTTGAGATGATATAATCCATGAAGCAAAAATGCATAGTCTGCCTTTGACTTTGGAGCAAGCACACCATAATCACTAAAGCGCTCATCCTGCAGGAATCCTGCCGCAGCGCTCCATTTGGATGAATATGGAGGATTCATGAGCACCATGTTAAAATCTGTCTCCTCGCCTGTAGGCCAGTCCTCATCAAGCGTATCGCCATGATGAAGCTTCTGGTTATCCGGATGGACTCCGTGAAGTATCATATTCATCCTTGCCAGATTATAAGTTGAAGTGTTAAGCTCCTGTCCAAAATATTTGATATTATGAGGGTCTTTGGAATATCTCTTGGCATTCAGAAGGAGCGAGCCCGATCCCATACAAGGGTCATATACCGACAAGCCTTTTAATGTCTCCTGCCCCGTTATTGCTATTCTTGTGAGAATCTTTGACACAGCCTGCGGAGTATAGAATTCCCCTGCTTTCTTGCCCGTCTCCGATGCAAACTGTCCAATCAGATATTCATATGCATTGCCAAGCACCTCTGCATCTGAATTAAGCAGATCAACCTTGTCAATCTCCTTAATCAGGCTGGCTATCGTATCACTCTGCTTCTGGTCTCCTGTTCCAAGCCTGCTTGAATATAGATCAATATCATCAAACAGATCCGCAAACATCTCACCGCTCTGTTCAATATTGTTGAATGCCTTCTGAAGCTGTTCACGGTTAAATGTATTATTGCGTGCTGCATCAGCAAAACATGAATATGTAAGCTCCGGTTCAATGAGATAATGACATTCACGAATTATCTGTTCCCTTAGTTCTGCTTTGTCTTCATTATCCTCAGACATTGCCTCCTTATATGCTTCCAATGCCGCATTAATCGATTCAGGCTTTTCGTCATACATAAGGTCATACGCCTTTATAAGAAATGAATCCGAAAGATATTTATAAAATACAATTCCTAATAAATAGTCCTTATATTCATTAGCATCCATCTTGGAACGTAAGATATCTGCCCCACTCCACAATACACTAATCAAATCCTTGCTGTTATCCAAATCTGCCACTTCTTAACTCCTCCATTCAACATCTGTCACGCACTGTATTATAATGTTATTAACCTGTCGTATAACTTATCTTTTATTATATCAGCCGTACAGGCAAGCCGCAAGCATTTAACTATCGTTTGGGTACAGCGTAATTGTTCAGATTATGCGAAAACCATTATCTCAGAAAAGTAAAAAGATACGCCCCCCGGCACTGCACCGGATGGCGTATCTTTTAATATTTTAATTTTCCGGATTCTTCCATGCTCCGATAGCCTTACTGTTACTCAATCACAAGCAGTAATGCCATCTTGAACTTACCGTCAGCAGTAACGCTGTGAAGTCCGTTCTTCTCAAAGCGGAAATTCTCTCCTGCCGAGATAGTGTAATCCTTGCCCTCGTAACCGATTACAGCCTTGCCCTCAAGTGCAAATATAATCGCATTACCCGGTGCGCGGTGTGGCTGAAGACCTGTACCCTCGTCAAATGCCATAAGCACAAACTTCATTGTAGGGTTGCTTACAATATCAAGGTTGCTTATGCTTCCTTCCTCATACTGGATAAGATTCTTAAGCTTCATTACTTCTCCTGCTTTTACTAAATTGTTCATATTAATCTCCTTTTTAATCATAATTTCTGTATAAACTGCACCGCTGCCGCTCTCCACTCCGCAGAGCGTTCCACCGGGTACAATAAGCATATCCCCATCCAAGAAGCTTTGCCTCCCGGCATCGTCTCCCGTCAGAAATACCGCTTCTCCCAATGCCCCAATATACATGGATGTCATGTCATAACGTTCCCTGCTTATTGAAGTTCCTGCGCCAAGCGCAAAAAATGTTACTGTGTTCTCCGAGCCAAGTCCGGCATCCCTCGATATTGTCATTCCGTCTCTTGCCGGTCTTACCCCGGCAACCGTGAATACTCCGTCCATTGCACCCAGTCTTACATCTGTTCCCATAGCTTCCTGCCTCACACTCCTGCCCTGCTATGCCAGCGATACCGGCACAACGCTTCTTATGGTTCTGTTCTGATACATAATCTCGTCAACGACAACATTTACATCAAATGACTTAGATATATTACTCTCATTCAAAATATCTCCGGTAGGGCCATAGAATCTGTCTCCCTTGCGGTTCATCATAAGTGCTTCGTCCGCAATGCTCATTGCGTTAGTCGGATAATGTGTATTCATTATAGCACCTATATTTTCCTCATGGGCTAATTTTTCAACCATGTTGAGTACAAGAATCTGATTATGAAAATCAAGTCCTGTCTCCGGCTCATCAAGGATTATAAGCTTCGGTTCGTTTATCAGTGCCCTCGCAATAAGCACCATCTGAAGCTCGCCTCCGCTCATGCGGTTGCAGTCCTTATCGGCAAGCCTGGTAATTCCTACCTTTTCCATCATTGCCTCAGCCATCTCTATCTCCCTGTGACCGGGCTGACTGAACAGTCCCAGATGCGAACTGCGTCCGAGCATTACCATCTCAAGTCCGGTATATGAAAATGAAAAGCCGTGTGTCTGCGGAATATATGAAATCATGTTCCATATCTCCTTAGACTTAAGCGTGCGTATATCCTTTCCTGTAAGCAGCGAACGTCCGCGGCTCCACGGCATAAGCCCTATCATGCATTTGAGGAGAGTTGTCTTGCCTATTCCGTTAGGTCCAAGCACCGACAGAATGTGTCCCTCTTCAAGCTTTATATTAATATCAGTCAATATCTCTTCCTGCTTAGGATATCCAAAGCAGCCATTTTCAACCTCAAGAATCATCGCAAATTACTCCTGTTTCTGTTAAGCAGTGAAATGAATACCGGTGCTCCGATAATCGCTGTAAGTACCGAGAGCGGCAGCTCAATCACACTGATTGTTCTTGATAACGTGTCTATTATTATCATAAAGCTTGCTCCGAGGCTTATGCTGACCGGAACAACATATCTGTTGTTGCTTCCCACAAGCATTCTTGCGCAGTGCGGTATAAGGAGCCCTATCCAGCCTACCTGGCCGCACATCGACACTGCTGACGCTGTAATAAGCGTTGATGCAAGAATAAATGTCATTCTCGTCTTTTTTATATCAATACCGCTCGCCTTTGCCTCATCCTCACTGAGTGCAAGGATGTTAAGCCTCCATCTCAGAAGGTATATAACAACTATTCCGATAATTATAAGCGGAGAACCTACAAGAATCTTCTCATATGTTGCACTTGTAAAGCTTCCCATAAGCCAGTAAGTAATCTCAGGCAGCTTATCCTGCGGGTCTGCCGTATACTTAAGAAGTGAGCCTATCGCATTAAAAAGCGATGATGCAATCACACCGGCGAGCACAAGATATACCATTGAGCCACTCTGGTTTCTGCCTGCAACCTTTATTGTAAAAAATACAGACACAAGCCCGAATACAAGCGCAATAAGCTGTGTCTCAAGTATTCCGCAGGACATAATTATCGCAAGGATCGCTCCCACACACGTTCCGCTCGTTACACCGAGAATATCCGGTGTCGCAAGCGGATTGGAAAATAGCGCCTGAAATGTGTCGCCGGCGCAGGTAAGCCCTGCACCAACGATAATAGCCATAAGAATACGTGGCAGACGAAGCCTTACTATTATTGAATAGTTCTGTATATTTCCTTTTTCGCCTGTTATAAGGCTTGCCAGAGCATTAATGACATCGCTTACCGGCACCTTCATTCTTCCCGCACACATACACAGTATTCCTATAACCAGTGGCAGTGCAATCATGAGAACTATTGCAAGTACCGTGAAATGCCCCTTTTTTATTAATAAACTGTCTTTCATTATTCCCTGCTTCCAATTTAATACTGAAGCATCTCTGCCATATCTGCATCCGTTACCGTGTAGCCGTACCACTTCTGGTAATAATCCTTGATTGTCTGCTCAAGGGGATAATCTGCAAACACTTCCGGATATGTCTTACATGCAAGCCATGCATATACAAGCGGTGCATCCGGATTAGGTGTAAACCAGTTCCACATTCCGAGTGTTGTATCATATACTCTCTTATTCTTAACCGCACTTAAGGTTGAAAAATCCGTTCCCTGAACCCTATTTTCAATGACATCAGCTGTCCTGAGCGAGAGAAGTCCCGGTCCGTCAAGGAAAAGTATGTCAGGATCCCATCTGTATACCTGCTCCATATTTACCTGTGTAAAGCCCTTTGCCTCATCAACTACCACATCCTTAACTCCAAGTCTCTTGAGCCAGAATGTACCGAATGTTCCATTGCCTGATACCTGTGGAACACCATCCGAATATTTCCAGAGAATCATAGCACTCGGTCTCTTATCCTGAGGAACAGCTGCAATTCTCTTCCCAACATCTGCAACGATTGCGTTACCGGCGCTCTTAAAATCGTTCATCTTGCCGTCCTCGTTGAATACATCCTCAAGAAGCTCAAGCCACTGCTGATATCTGTCAATCGGATCTGCATCTGTGCTTGCTCCCACCGTTGCAAAGCCAATGCTCGGTATTCCACTTTCCTTAAGGATCTGCGCATGGCTGGCATTATTGGCATTGTAAAGTATTACGTCAGGATTAAGCTTCATAATCTCTTCAATGTTGAGGTCGCTCTGTGCATATACCGTATCTGATGACTTCATAAGCTCAGGCGCGATATCCTTAAGAACCGTCTTTGTTATTGTATCCTTGAATGAACCGCAATATCCAACGATATAAGGTGCAGAGCCCTTAAAATATGACATATACGTTGAAAGAATCGGAATCTGGTCGATTACAACTCTTGTTATCTTATTAGGAACCTCTACCGTATTGCCGGCCTGGTCAGTTACCTTATGTGTACCCTTCTCATCTACGGCTGCCTGTGAGTTCTGTGCCTGTGAACCATCTCCCTGTGATGTTGTTCCTGTACCCGTGCTGCTTCCGCAGCCTGTAACCAATACTGTAAGCATGCATGCTGTAAGTACCGCTGATAAAAATTTTTTCATATCTCCTCCTGTTACCTTGTGTCAGCGTTATCGTTTTGAGTTAGTTTGTTCTAACTTACGATAGCTTATTCTATCCATAAAAGCATATTATGTCTGTTGCTATGGCAACATTTAAAGTTTTTGAAAATTTTTATTATATTTTAATTGGGGAGTTTTTGGAAAATATAATATATCTATAGAATCACAGAATATCAGTTGAAAAATCAGCAAAATCATTAGCAGGATTTTAGAGCGGCCGGTACTTATGCGGCGTTATATGCCGCATTATGTACCGCTGCCAGCTCTAACAAGCGGAAGCACCCTGCGTTGATTTGCTGATTTTTCAACGCCACTTAGTCATTATATGTTTTAAAAATCTCCCCTTACCCTGCAAGGAATCCCCTGTCCAGCACTCTTATCTTTGCACCGGAGAAGCTGAGTATTCCCTCATCGCGCAGCCGGCAGAGCTCGCGTGACAGCGCACTTCTGTCGGCATAGAGGAACTCTGCAAGCTTATTTCTGGTGTATGGAAGATTTATTATTCCTTCATCAGACATATGCTGAGTCTGCAAATATACCTTAAGCTTATCGCGCAGTTTTTTCTGACTGAGTATTCTCACCTTTGTATTAAAAAATGTTATCTGGTTAGACAACTCCTGTAGGAGATTCGCCGTAACCTGTATTCTGTGTGGACATGTAAATGTTCTCTCAGATAAAAGTGCCTTAAAATCAAGCAGCAGCACCTTGGAATCCTCAACAGCTTCAAGATAGAACTGGCTTGCAAGTGAGTTTCCGCACGCAAGCTCCGCGCCAAATACCCCTCCACTGACAAGATGTCTTATAACAACCTGATTTCCGTTTTCGTCATATATGTATTCTTCAAGATTTCCCTCCAGCAGAATGCCTGCACAGAAGTTGCTGTCACCTGCATTTACAAGTGAGCTGCCTGCCCCATAGACAGCCATCCGTGCCTGAAGGCATGACAGGACATTTGTATATTTATCTTCAGGTATTCCCCTGAACAGACATGAATTGTGAAGATAATCTTTGTATTGAATCCAGTCAAAAGACAGATTTGATATATTTTTTGTTGCCATGGCAACCGACCTCCATTAAGTAGATGCATATAATATTTGTTAGTTATTTCTAACTAATATTATATATTTATTCTTATTTAAAGTCAATTATTAGCAGCACTCCGGTGCCTGCGGAATGGAGAGACAAAATGTTCCAGTTAGGTATTGATGTGGGAACGTCAACTGTAAAATTAATTCTGATAAATAACGGGGAAATATGCGCTTCGTGGGAGTGTGCGCACCATAACCGCCCGTCTGAGGTTTTAACAGATGGTCTTAACGATATAATAGCTTCTGCAATAAAAAGTATTAATGCGGATTGTATTAATGCAGAGCGCCTTGCTGTCGGAATTAGCGGCAGTGATGCGGCATTTTTGCATGATGCCCTCTCAGGCTCAGTATTTATGGAGGATATACCGGCAATCGTTGAGGGTACGCTGTTTATTGCACCTGATGCCGGAAGCATAATAGAGATTGGCAGTCAGGGTTCAAGATATATAGCCAATATCCATGAGATTCCGCAGTTTGCGACCAACGGACACTGCGCCGGAGGAACCGGAAGCTTTTTTGAAGATCAGATGTCGAGGCTTGGTCTGGCAATTGAGGACTATTCCGCACTTGCAGACAAGGCTGAGTCAATACCACGCCTTTCCGGAAGATGTGCGGTATTCGCCAAGACCGATATTATACACAGACAACAGGAGGGCGTATCTACGCCTGACATTCTGCTTGGTCTGTGCTATGCGATGATCCGCAATTACAAGGCAACCATCGTCCGCACGCTTCCAATCAGCAAGCCGGTTGCCTTCTGCGGCGGAGTTACGCATAACAGCGGAGTTATAAGGGCAATACGCGATGTCTTTGACCTTGGAGCAGATGAGCTTATCGTTCCGCCGCATGCTTCATTTGCCGGAGCTGTCGGTGCCGCACTGAACGCATCGGGAGCATTTACACTTGAAGAAATAAAGGATTCCTGTAAAATGTCCCACATTCACAGAGTTCAGACGCTTGAACCGTTAAGCCGCTACGCACTGAATCCGTCAGCAGCTGCATGCAGTTCTTCTTTATACGGGATGGATTCTTCCCGCTGCTCACTCGGCATTGATATCGGTTCGACAAGCACTGACCTTGTAATAATATCCAACAGCGGTGAGCTGCTCGATTACCAGTATCTGCGCACCGCCGGCAATCCTGAAGCGGCTGTCCGCAACGGACTTAATTCTATCAGGGAGCGTTTTGGCGAGATTAAATTTACATCCGTGGGCGTGACAGGATCCGGACGTGAGCGCGTAGGACGCATGCTTGGTGCCGATTCGATAATAGATGAGATTACCGCACAGGCTGAGGGAGCTGTACACTGTGTTCCCGATGCCGACACTGTGTTTGAGATCGGCGGACAGGACAGCAAATATATAAGCATACGCAACGGAAATGTCACCGACTTCCAGATGAATAAGATATGTGCCGCCGGAACGGGAAGCTTTATTGAGGAGCAGGCTGCAAGGATGGGCATTCCGATTGGTGATTTTGGTACGGCTGCACTCAGCTCAGAAGCACCGGTTGATCTTGGTGAGCGCTGCACGGTATTTATCGAGACAGCCATAGCGTCCGCATGCGCTGAAGGCGCTGCACAGGCTGATATTGCTGCCGGTCTGTGCTATTCTGTAATCCGCAACTATCTTCACAAGGTTGTCGGCAGCAAGCCTGTAGGCAGCAAAATCGTGCTTCAGGGAGGCGTAGCCTATAATCCCGCTGTTGTAGCCGCATTCAGGGCATTCTACGGTGACAGGATAACCGTCAATCCGTACTTTGGTATAAGCGGCGCCTTCGGTGTTGCCCTGCTTGCACTTAAAAATATAGGTAACAGGGAAAGTACATTTGCAGGCTTTGATTTTTCAGGCAAAGCAATGCATATTGATACTACCAATGCCGAGGTACGCAAAAATATCGAATTCTACAGGCAGGCCGACAAGCTTCTGCTTGACGGATATACCGGCGTGCGTGACCCTGCAAAAAAGACTGTAGGCGTTCCTTTTGTGCTCATGATACACAAATTCTTTCCTATGGCAAATGCATTTTTCACATCCCTCGGTTTTAATGTCGTACTGACGCACCCGACAGATGAGGAAACAATCCGTCTGTCACAGGAATATGCGCGTGGCGAGACATGCTACCCTGTAAAGCTTATTTACGGTCACATGAAACAGCTTATTGACCAGAAGGTTGATTATATATTCCTCCCGACAATTCATACAATGAAGCATGAAAAGAGCCATGTGAAGCACAATTACGGCTGCGTATACATGCAGACTGCTCCCGAATCCGTAGGACGCGCAATGGGGCTTGATGAGAAAGGAATAACTCTCTTAAGTCCGGTATTCGACCTTGATTTCGGAAAAGAAGCAATGGCAGGTGCAATGGTCGGTCTTGGCAGGATTCTCGGCATTCCTAAACCCTTCTGTGCAAAGGCTCTTCTTGCCGGTGCAATGGCTGTCAGGAAGCACACTGCTGCCGTTGAGAAGCAGGGTAAGCTTCTGCTTGACAGTCTCCGACCTGATGATAAGGTGCTTGTACTGGTAACACGTAATTACGGCGTGTCCGACCCTGTGCTTAATATGGGAATACCTGAGCTTCTGCTTGAAAGAGGCCACAAGGTCATAACGCTCTCGCATCTGCCGGGACATTCGCTGGATATATCCGATGAATATCCTAACCTGTACTGGCCATTTGGACAGCACATAATATCAGGTGCAAAGCTTATCGCCAATCATCCAAACCTGTACGCCGTATACCTTACCAATCACGGCTGCGGCCCTGACAGCGTGATAAGCCACCTCTTTGCACAGGAGATGGGCGATAAGCCATATCTTCAGATAGAGGTTGATGAGCATTTTAGCAAGGTTGGCGTAATAACAAGAATTGAAGCATTTCTTAACAGCCTTTCATCCCGCCCTGCTGTAAAGCTGCCTGAGGGCTTTGATATTGCCAATGTAAATATCCGTCATGCCGATATTGCTTCTAAGGCTGACACAGCTTCACCTCTGTATATACCCGATATGGGATATTACACGGAATATCTTGTGCGTTACTTTAAAGCTGCTGGTATTGAAGCCATTGCCGCCCCGGCTACGGACAACAGCACTATTACACTTGGACGCTCTCACACAAGAAGCAAGGAATATCTTCCGTTCGCAGCCCTGCTCGGAAGTGTCATGAGTGTCATGCAACGTGCAGCTTCACCTGGCACACCTGACGGTTGCCGGTATCTTCTTCCACAGAATCAGGGTGCTGATGCTGACGGTGAATATGCGCGTGTAATATACGGAATATTAAATGAAAATGCAGACAATAAGTCTATCCAGATTGTCTCGCCTGTAATTGAGACTATTCCTGAGACTGCATATGATTTTGACATGCTTACACGTGCCATAATGTGCGGTGATATTATATATGCCGCACCTGCCGGTGCAAGAAAGAAGATTGCAGCAATACTTAATAATGCGGACAATGACACTGAGGTTACTGACCGGGATTTAACAATCCGTGAAGCGCATGAGATTCCTGACTGGGGTACAATAGCCCGTGCCGCTTCTGCTGTTTCCACGGCTGACATAACGTCATACGGTTCAAAACGTATCGCCGCTGTCGGCACACCACTCTGCCTGACAGTACTTGATGAAGGAATCCTCGATACACTTGATAATGAAGGAAATATAATTCTGCGCGCACCCCTGACTGAATATCTGTACTTTTTATGGATGGATTCTGAGTGTGACGGCTGCAAAAAGCAGCTTGATAATCTGAGCCGCCATATGAATACAATAGCTGATGAACTTGGAAGCCGCAATGCATTTGCCGGTGATATTGATATGCTTAAAAATATTGCCGACAGACATCTTCCTCATTTTGCCGGCGGCAACGGAAGATACAGATACGCCAAAGCCATAGATATAGCATCCCGCAATATGACATCAGATGGTACAAAAAACGGTGCAGACGCTGTTCTTGCAATGGCTCCGCGCTACGAAAATACTGCAATCATTCTCGATATGCGTGAGCTTGGCAAAAACTGTCCTGCACCGTTATATAACATAGAGCTTGACAATGACTGGGACGAAAGCGCATGGTCAAAGCTCAGGTCATTTTTGTACTACTGTTAGTTATTGCCGGTTACTACCGTTAAGCTCCCGGCGGATGCTCTCTTCATCAAGATGCTCGCCTATCACAATAATAACGCTCTGTCCTGACGCAGCAGGCTCAACTGTTGTCTGTCCGTGGATTGCGTTAATCTGAAGCCAGCTGCCATCCGCTTCCTGAATGAAGCCCTTAATGCGGTATATATGTCCGCATTTCTTCTCTATTTCCTTATCATTCATAAGCACGGCAGCGGCTCTGGCGAGCTGCTCCCTGCTTATATCCATATTCATGAAAAACAGCGATTTAAAGCCCTCGTCATCGCCTATATCCATCTTTTGAAAATCCTCTGACACGTATCCGCATGTCATCAGCGCGTCCATGTCCTCTTTTGTAAGCTGCATTGTGCTTTTCATAAGTACCTCACCGGCATTATTTTCATCAAAATGCCTGCGGCACTGTATCTGCTTAAGCGCTCTGTTTATGTGCTTTACCGCTGCCTTTGCCTGTTCGGGTGATGCCTCGTCAGTATGGCTGAGAATTATCCTGCCCGCATCCGCAGCCTCAGAAGCAAGCAGATAATCCGCCTCCTTAGACAGCTTATCAGGTATCTGCGCATCAACTATCGCTATAACACTGCCAACCTCATACCATTGGTCGAGCGGCTCGTCATGCAGCACATCAAAGAATTCATCTATATCATATATTCCTGACGGTTCAACAATTATCCTGTCATACCCGCTCATTGCCATTGCGATAAGCTTTGTCCTGAATCTGCGTCTGTGTGTCTCCTTATCACAGCCGCCTGATATCATCTCAAGGTCACAGTAATCTCCCATAAGCTCCTGAAGAAGCATCATATCTACATTAATCGCACCAAAATCATTCTCCAGAATCCCTATATGATGCCCTTTATCCATAAGATGCTTTGCATATTTTTTTATAAATGTTGTCTTGCCGGAACCTAAGAATCCGGTTATGAGGTCAATTTTTATCATGGTTGTCCTTTCATTTGTTTTATAACGTAGTCAAATGCTATGTCTGCTTTTCTTATATTCTCTTCAAGTCTCTCCTATAATCAAGCTCTGTATTCTAATATTATCTTCATATCGGAGGCAATTACAACTGTTTTCTTGTAGAATTTTATTCATATGTGATTGTTATTGCATTAATTTTAATCCACCAGCGATTTTGCGAATTCTATGAGTTTGTTGTAGGTGGGGGTGTATCACGGTTTTCCAATGTTAAGAATAATATCTGCTATAAAATGGATAAAGATGATTTTGATACAAGCCTTTATGTGCTATCTAACAAAGACAGAACATTCGGGGTATCTGTATTGCTTTACGATAACACAGACATTTTAAAGGATTGTTTAAATAAGGTGAAGGATTAAACTGGTAATAATTGTAAAGAGCTATATGTTTTACCAAGCAGCATACACGAACTTATATTAGTTCCTGATAATGGTGATATGAATAAAAATTATATGATGCAGATGGTGCGTGAAGTTAATTCAACAGAAGTCAGACCAGATGAAATATAATGGTAAGAAATAATTGACGTTTAGCACTATGTGAGTTAGCATAGTGGTAGACAATTGCTTCTTTGTATCACACAAATCTAATTTTCCGAAATTCTTCATAAAAAAGGAAATATAATTTTTCAAAAAGAAGCAAGGTGAAAAGAAGAAAATGAATTTATTTAATGCAAAACTGGGGGAAAAAAGTGAAAAAATAAATTCCATTTTGGGGGCTAAAAAATGGAAAAATAGTTTCCCCTGATACAAAAGCCTGTTTAGAACATATATCCATAAGAATCTTAAATATATCGTCCTGTTTTGGATATTGTAAAACTATGAGTGATTTATATGACAGAAAGAAGGTTAAATATGATAATTGAAAAGGAATATTTTGATTCAGAAGAAGTCAAGAAAGCGAATGCCATGAATGATAAGACGATGGCACCACCAAGAAGAATACGTCTTGCGACAACGGACAGTAACAAATATTATGCCAAAGCTGTATTTGTAGCCGATAAAGAAAATATAATTACCGGTGAGCTTCTTTACAGACCAGATTTTCAGGAGTCAGAAGAGGGAGTGGCATTCAGTGAGGTTGTTGTTAAGCAGACAGCAGATGTGGAAGAATATTTCAAGAATCTTATAAGGTTTGAAGGCTATAAAGTGATTCCGGAAGAATATGATGAGAGTGATATGCTTATGCATTATGATGAGCTGAGCATACAGGCTAATAAGCTTTTGTTTCTTGAGAGCAGGGATGAGTAGATATGACAGATACGCAGAATGAGGTGTTTAAGACACCAGTAAACAAGATAAGGCTGTTTGAGCATGGGGCTCCAGGTTCGCAGAACCTTAAGCTTACAAGAAAATATTACACTGAAGATATGCCTGATGGAAGAGTAAAGCATATAGTGCAGAACATTACAGATCCGGATATTGTTCCTTATATACCTGATGGTATTGGTAACAGTACAGACAGACAAAGGATTCCGGCAGTATTGATTATTCCAGGAGGTGCGTTCAGACGCCTTGTATACAACTTTGAAGGTGAAGATGTTGCAAAGTGGCTTAATAGTATGGGAATAGCTGCATTTGTTCTTGAATGCAGACTTCCATCAGATGAACATGATAATGCAGAGGATGTCCCACTTATAGATGCTATGCGCGCAATGAGAGTTATAAGAGGAAGGGCGCAGGAATTCGGTATAGATGAAGCTAAGATAGGCGTTATGGGCTTTTCAGCAGGAGGCTTTATGGCAGCGTTATTATCAACAGCGTATGAAAGTGATGTGTATGCGGATTATAAGTATAAGGATGAATATGATAAACTATCAGCAAGACCAGATTTTGCTGTTTGTTCATATCCGGTTATAAGTATTGACGATTGTATTGAAGCAGGCAAAAGATATATGTCTGAGGAACAGGTGCTTGAGAGAATCAGTGGCAGTAAGGCAAAGATACTGCATAAGTATAATCCGGATAAGCTTGTAAGACCGGATATGCCGCCAGTATTTATATGTGAAACGGATGATGACAGAACAACATTGTCTGAGAACAGTGTGGGCTTTTATATGGCAGCAAGAAAAGCCGGGGTAAGTGCTGAACTTCATATATTCAGAACAGGTGGCCATGGTTATGGCTGTGGTGATGATTTTGCACAGACTGGTGAGTGGAAAGTACTTTTTACAAAGTGGATTAAGAGTATTGGAATTATTAGTTAAGATGGATATAGTATACGAGGATAAAGATAAGATTATATTAAACAAGCCGGCGGGACAACTGTCGCAGAGCGGAAGTTTTAATAAATAGTAACTTAAAAATCGTATTTTTATAGGAAAAAGAGGCTGGTACCTTAACGATTTTCAATCGTTAAAGCGACAGCCCCTCACAGATGCGTATTGCAATGCTTAATCCACCAGCGATTTTGCGAATTCTATTAGTTCGTTGTAGGTGGAGGTGTCATCAATTGTGTAATATGTAATTTTACTGTCTTTATCCCTCACTCTGCATTTTTCATCCCTAAATGTATACCATGCTTTAACCTGATTCTTACGATTAAGAACAGTAAATTTATAATCATATTGGGAATACTCTTCTTCATTACCTTCATATGGTGTCATGTTCATACTCTGTAGTAAATTTTCCACATAGATTATGTTTTCATTTCCATTCTGCAATACTTTATCTTTATCTGTCTGCCCGTTCGTAACTATTATTGATGCCGTTTCATCCACATCATCACTAACTGTCTGGTTCTGCTGCCTGATATCTGTTTCTTCTCCTCTATAAGTTTTTCCTATTACAGCTTTGGCTTTATAATCTCCATCCTGTAGATATATTTTTTCCAATCCGACTGCCTGTGGGACAGCATCATCTACAACTCTTCTGATAATTGTTATCCTGAATGTTTCCTCCTGATCTGTCTTAATTCCGTTCAGTACCGCATCAACTGTTTTTTCAATATATATCCCGTCTTTTATGGTGCTGCTCGCTATACCTCCGTTTCGTACTTCTCCATCATACACAGATTCTCCGTTGTACATTTTGAATGCGTAGTTTATCTGACCATCAATGTCATATTTATCTTTTATGTCAGGGGCAAACATCCCCTTTAATCTGTCCGCATCCTTGTCATTAAAACACTGAAGGATTTCATACAGCATTTTTTCGCTGTCATTTCCTTCCTGTTCTGCATTTATATAATGTGAGTCATTCTTATGTGCTTTTAATCCACAGCCCGCAGCGCATACAATTGCAATTATCAACAATGATAATATATACTTCTTCATTTCAGCCTCCTATCTATAGTTGTAGTTCTTCATCAGATTAAATAGGTTTGCACACGCCAATCCAAACATGTACAAATAACTTACTGCATGATTTTATGTAACATCTAAAATATTATCCATACAGTGCAATTTTTATCATCAAATATAAGTTTATCTCTGTCATGGCTTATAATTCTTATACTTTTATACATATCCGGATTATATGAGAAATCGACAGAGCATATACTTTTCATATTGTCCGGATTCTTTTTATTATAATTTGCATTAAATCCAGTTATCCACCATTGATATTCATCCGGTACCCAATTGAATATGCTGTCTATTTCCCCATCATCTCTAATATAATATAATGAGAGAGTCATTGGCATATTTACATCTATTGCATTATACTGTGGAATATTTTTAATTGATCTATCATACACATAAACGCCGGTTTCTGCCCCACTCTGTAAATTCCAATAATCACCTTTCCATGACCATAATATATGTTCTTTACCATTATGTTCAAATTTTATCTTATTTGCTTTCATATAAGTACCATTATCAAATATAATATCATTATTATCATTATACCCAAATGCTTTTTGCCATGTTTCAGGTCTTGAATGGTATGCAACTCTTTCCCTATCATAAATAAAGTTCAGGAATTCCGCACCATATTTTGCATCTTTTTCAGAATTAAAATACTCTTTAACATGTTTTCTACAATAAGTAGCAATCTGTTTATAATCTTCTGAATCAATTTTTAAAAAACCATCCACAATTAAATCTGCATATTTAGCTGCTATATTCATTGGCTTATTATATGGAATATCATCATCTGCATATTGTGTTTGTATATTTCCTGCGTCTATCTGTTTTCTTTGTGCATCCCATATTTTCTTATCTCCATTAGCATAAAAAGGTGCAGAATCTGTAGGAACCAATACCTTATTATTGTATACTACATTTCTTCCATCCATGAGTCCATCATCATCTGAATCCTCTTTGGTTGGGTCTGAATTCAACGGAAGCACTCTTTTTGAACGAAGTTTATCAATTTTTTCTCTTACAAAATCTCCATTATTAGCTATAGACATTTTTAAGGCACTGTCTATAACTGATTGTTCAGGGCCAAGCTGCTCTAATATTTCTCCGAAGGTAGGTAATATTACATTATCATTTTCATCAGTTTCAAGCATATCTGATCTGACTTCTTCCCAGTCAGTAAGTCCGTCTCCATCTGTATCAACCCTATTATCGATTGACAGCTTATCCTTAAGTTTTATCCATTTCCAGCCGGTAGGTGTAAATGCCATATACTGATTATCACTTGTATAGCCATTATCCCATTCACATATAAACGGATATCTCACATTATAAAATCCGTCATCCGTCCATTGTCATACATATACCCATGATCCTGTCCCTCATTACCGGCATTATTAGGCTCGCGATAATTCCAGAATGTAAAGTCCATAGGCTCTCCGGTCACCCATACCCATGTGCCTTCCTCTTCCTCATCACTCATTCCTATTGCAGCATACTTTATTCCTGCATTAGATACCAATGACTGTATGAACATATTCTCCTCAAGACTGCCTATTGTAACAAGGTGTCCGCCGAGTGACTGACAATAATCCCTTGCCTCTTCCCATGTCATGTCCATGTCAAATATTGCATATCCATGTCCGTTGTACTGGGATATCTCAATATCCCCGGCAGGTACCGTTACTGCATGCTGCGCTGCTTCTGTGGGACTTCCGTTCAAAGCCATAACCTCTGTATCTGCCTGTAAGCTCATCGCACCGATATCCGTTCCTGCTGTCTCTGAGCCGCTGTTTTCCGGCATTATTGCATCAAGCCATTCTTCCATATCAACGAGGCAGTAGGTTCCTGTCATGTCCGTATCTGTATATATCGTGCCTGAAGCCTCGTCATAATATGTCTCGACAGGAAGCAGCATGTTTACTTCCTCGAAATATCTGAATATGTTGAATCTTTTTATTCCCGCAAATGCCCCGCTGTCATTCTCCGCTTTGCTGCTTTCATATGAAACATTGGAAAATTTCACGGTAATTTTATCGATTCTGTTTGAATATCTGATTTCGGCTGCCTTTCCAAGAATAATGTCATTGGCAATCGCAGCGGAATAGCCGCTTTCTCCCACTTCAATACTGCCCTCCGCATATCCTGCCGCCGTAATGTCTATTGATAATTCATACGGGTTATCATCTGTATTGATTTCTTTTAATACATTGCTGTCTTTGCTTATTGTCTGGGCAAATATATATTCCGCATCAGGCACACCGTTTGTTGACGGATTGAGCGGATTAAGCCCTGCCAATATCTCATCCCTGTCCGATATGGTGTCATTGTCCGTATCAGGGTTAAGCGGATCCGTACCATATATCTCTGACTCTTCATAATCTGTCAGCCCATCTCCGTCGGTATCCGTCCTTGCCGCATCTGTTCCGAGCTGTATCTCCCTTATATTGCTTAAGCCATCGTTATCACTGTCGGCATCGGCATCTGATATTCCCGGAGTTACCGAATCGAATTTTAATGGATCTGTGTCTGTAAGCACTATCTCCTGATAATCAGTCAGACCGTCTGAATCCGTATCTGCATTATCAGGATTGGTTCCGAGCATCTTTTCATAAGCATCAGGAAGTCCGTCATTGTCGCTGTCCGCCATCTTTGCCTCGTAGCCGTCACCATTACTGCGTATTATGAGTGGTTCGCTTGTCTTGCGCCTTCCTTCTGAGTCTGTTAATACTATGCGTATGTATTTTAAAGAAAATGCTTCTTTTACGGCATATGTATATTCGGATGTGCCCTTGACAGCGGCTGTCTTTGAATATGAGCTTCCGTCATCCGACTCCTGTATCTCACAGTCTGCTGCCTCACAGTCTGTTATCCAGCCAAGCTCTATATTTCCTGTTCTGGTATCATATTCTCCGAAAAGCAGGATAAATGCATCAAGCGTGTCCGGCTTTTGCTCAGGCTCATCCGATTCGGTTCCTATCGCTGCCGCCGCGCTTCTTCCATATCCGGCATTGATATTGCGTCCGCTGATAATTACATTGTCCGCTATTATTACTATATTGTTAAGGTTGAGATTGTCTGATTTTAATGTGACTGCACCCTCCGGTGCATATATAAGACCACCAAGCCCCGCACTGCCGGCTTCTATTGTTATGCTGCCCGTTCTGGAGCAGATTAACGGTGAATTGCAGTTGAGTACTCCATCTGATATTGTTATGTCTCCGTCCGCAATCACTGCCGCATTAAGGCTCACATTGCCCTGAAGACCGAGCGTGCCTGATACACGCATTGGATTGTTGATGTTTATATTAGTATCCTTTTTCTGAAAATCCCCTGAAATGTCTTTTACGTTATTGCCACTGTAATATGCGGCTTCAAGCCTTTTTACCGCTGATATCATCTGCTCACCAGCTTTTTCTGTCTTTTTACCGTTTATATTCAGATTACCCGATGCAATAATTGTTCCATTCGTTGCGATATCACCATTAACATTGAAGCTGTCTGCCTTAATTGTGATAGCACCATCATCACCGGAACCGGCAAATATCGTATACGGATATACCGGATTCTCCTTATCCTGTGCATATACCAATGTACACGGAAGCAGGCCCGCCGATATTGCAGCCGCAAGCATCACTGCCACTAATCTTGTGACACATTTTTTGAAGTTGTTTTTCATCCCTTTTCTCCCTTATAAAATATATTATACTCCTCACCCAATTGATAATTACACCCTATAATTATCTACGTCATAACCATACCATTCTTTTATATGCTTTACAATATATTTTTGCATAAATAGTATATATTACCCACATTTCGAGTAAAAATGACGGTTGACATTTTCGCTGCATATACTATAATTATTTCAAATTTGAACTATTCAAATATGAAGATTCAGAAAGGATGTGACACCTTGAAATCCAATACCAGCTTCATAAATATCGAATTTGCAAGAAAGCTCTCTCTTGCCTACAAGGCCATGTGCAGACCACTTTGTCAGGAGCTTAATCTGCCGCAGACCGCATTTGACATACTTATGTTTCTTGCCAATAATCCGGCGTACCGTACTGCAAGCGACATAGTTGAGGTGCGTAAGCTTAAGGCTAATCTTGTGTCTGTGAATGTGGACAGGCTTGTTCGTGAAGGTTACCTGACACGGCAGGCTGTTGACGGTGACCGCCGCAAGGTTGAACTTATCTGCACAGACAGGGCATCCGATGTCATCAGCCGCGGGCAGCAGCTCCAGCGCAGCTTTATGGATCAGCTTCTTGCCGGAATGGATGCCAATACACGCAGTATTCTCAACAATGTTGTACATGTAATGGAAGATAACATTGACAATATTCTTAATTCTCAACATACAGGAGATCAGCATGAGTAAATTTTTATTAACAGTTATAGTAACATTTTTTGCCGGTATGGGAGCCGGGCTTGGCACAGGCTTTGCCGGTATGAGTGCCGCAGCGGTCATCAGTCCTATTCTTATTACATTTCTTGGAATGGATCCGTATATCGCAGTCGGAATTGCACTGTCATCAGACGTGCTTGCCAGCGCCGTATCAGCGTACACCTATGGTAAGAACAAGAATCTTGATATCCGCAATGGACTTATCATGATGGTTACGGTACTTGCGTTTACTGTTGTCGGAAGCTATATATCAAGCCTTGTTCCTTCAGCAGCAATGGGTAATTTTTCTGTATTTATGACACTTCTTCTCGGTATTAAGTTCATTGTACGTCCTGTCATGACTACAAAGGAAGCAATGCAGGGCGTATCCGCAAAGAAGCGCGCAATACAGTCTGTTATATGCGGCATGATAATCGGCTTTATCTGCGGCTTTGTCGGTGCAGGCGGCGGCATGATGATGCTTCTTATCCTCACATCGGTTCTTGGCTATGAGCTGAAGACTGCCGTAGGCACAAGCGTATTTATCATGGCCTTCACGGCATTCACCGGCGCTGTCTCACATTTTGCAATCGGCGGTATGCCTGACATTACGGTATGCCTGCTCTGCATAGTGTTTACACTTATATGGGCGCGTATTGCCGCCGTATTTGCCAACAAAGCAACGCCTGCAACACTCAACCGTGCAACCGGAATAATCCTTGTTATACTTGGTATTGTAGTGCTTTTATTTTAAATAAATGTTAAAATATATATACTAAAATGATACCAAGGGTCAAAAGGTCTAAGCCCATATGAGCTTGCTCATATGTGGGTGAAAGACCTTGGGACCCGCCCCGATATGAGCATAAAAGTGGGATGATAATCCCACGATATGCGAATATTGGGTAGGATTGTGGGAGTGCAAAGCACGGAGCAATCCGTTGGTATCAAAGTCGGGGACTTTTGCTCCCGACATCATAAAACTAATACCAAGGCAAAAGGTGACAGCCATGACAAAATCATCCATTATTAATGACCTGAAATCCATGGGACTTACAGGTTCTGAGACAATTCTTATACATTCATCCATGAAAGCAGTCGGCAATGTTGAAGGCGGTGCCGACACTGTGCTTGACGCGCTCATGGAATTCTTTGCAGACGGTCTGCTGCTGCTTCCTACGCATACATGGAAGACTGTGAACGAATCCAATCCCGTATTTGATGTCAGCAACAGTGAGAGCTGTGTCGGCATTCTTACGGAGCTTTTCCGCAAGCGTCCGGGTGTAGTCCGTTCGCTGCATCCTACACACAGCATTGCTGCCTTTGGGCGCAATGCCGAAAGCTATATAGCGGGCGAACTCTCATGCAACACCCCATGCACTCCGGGCGGCTGCTATGACCGCCTTAAGGACGTGGACGGAAAGATTCTTCTGATAGGTGTCACACATGCCCGCAACACATATATACATAGTGTCGAGGAAGTTCTTAATGTTCCTAACCGCCTTTCAGACAAGCCTATGAAGCTGTCGGTTATCGACAATTCCGGCAACAGCCATACCGTCTATATGCGTAAGCATTATAATGCATCCCAGCCGCACATATCTGAGGATTTTGTAAAGCTTGCACAGGCATATATTGACTGCGGCGCTGCCCGCAATGTAATGTTTGGTGATGCACCATCGGTCCTTTGCAATGCCCGTGGCATATTCAATGTGACAAGGCATGTGCTTGCCCCTGCTCCGGAATGCTTCATCACGGAAGACGTTATCTCTTCTGAGCGGTGGGCGGATTTTCCTGGGAATGAGTTCTCCCGGGAATGAGTTCTACGAAGAATACATTTTCTTTATTGTAAAAAGATATAAAAGGAGTACTCCCATGACCACTAATCTCACAATACGCAGAGCCACACCACAGGACACTCCCGTAATACACGGACTTATCCGCGGGCTGGCCGAATATGAGAAACGCCCACAGGATATGACGGCAACCGTTGAGCAGCTTCGTCACTGGCTTTTTGAGCGCATGGCAGCCGGGGTTCTGATTGCTGAGATAGACGGAAGTGCTGTCGGATACGCTCTTTATTACCCGATATTCGGGTCATTTGCAGCAGCAGGCAGAATCTATCTTGAAGACCTCTTTGTAAAGGATGAATACCGCGGAAACGGTTTTGGCAGAACGCTGTTCATGCAGGTTGCAGAGATTGCAGCAAAAGAGGGCTATTCCGGCATGGAGTGGAGCTGCCTTGACTGGAATAAACCCTCGATAGAATTCTATAATAAGCTTGGTGCCGCAACAGAAAGCGGACGTGTGCATTTTGATTTTGATAAAGCTGCCATGGATGCTGTCTGCAATGCATGCGGCACTGTGGGTTATACTACAGATTCTCCATCTTAATGCCCTGTGATGCATTTTCAACATCAGCCTTGAAACCAAGTGCTGATATTCTCTGGGCTCCGTTGCCCCACACTATCATCTGTTCAAGCGCATCGGACGTTGCCACTGTCACACGGTATCTTCCCTTGTTAGGCGGCGTCTGGTGCATATCATGAACTGTCTTCTCGATATACTGGTCTGCCGTCTCCGCTTCCTTTGTATACACAACATAAATGTTATGATATTTTTCAACCGAACCCGGATTCCCCTTCACCTTATATGCATCAAATACAAGGATCAGATTACAGCCCTTATAGCCCTGATAATTACAGAGTATGTCCATAAGCTTTCTTCTTGCGCTGTCCAGATTGTCCTTCGACAGCTCATTAAGTTCCGGCCATGCAAATATAATATTATATCCGTCAACGAGCAGATATTCATCAAGCGGCTCCTGCTTAGGTATATGGCGTTTTTCCGATACCCTGCCTGTCCGGTCCTGGCTTCCCGTATTGGAATATTTTCTTCCGTTATGTTTCTTGAAAAGGCTCAATTCCTCCGGCTTCTTGCGGTACGTCTGACGGAATATCTCTTCAATCTCCTCCTGTGTTATGTACTGCTCACTGCTTCTGTATGTTGCATTTTTAAGAGGAACTGCGATTCCGCCTATTTCATTTTCATTATTCACAGCATTAGCTGTATATGTGCCGTTGCCGTCATCCGGCTTCCAGCCATCTTCAACATGTGCATAGTCCCTTACCTCATACCATGGCACAACAAAACCTGCACCATGCGCACAGAACACCGAACCTGTGGGATTGGCGGTATCTGCTTCCGGGTCATAACCGCATCCGGCAATTACTTCCTCAGCATTATGGCACGGCTCATATCCCTTAAGGGTACATGTAAGCCTGCCATGCCCCCTTGTGTATGCTGTTACTTCCCTGCTGTAATCACGCATAGTTTCCGCAGGGGCGCTTCCGGTGAGAATGCATTTATCTCCCTCAGTTACCGGCGGCTGGAATTCCCCATGCATCCTTGTCACATCCGACATCGCTTTTCCTATGTTGTCAGCAGGGACCTCAAGCCTGAAATCAAACCACGGCTCAAGCAGGATATTACGCCCGCTTCTCAATCCCTGACGCACGGCGCGGTATGTTGCCTGACGGAAATCGCCGCCCTCGGTGTGCTTATCATGCGCCTTTCCCGCAATCAGAATGATTCTCACATCCGTAAGCTCTGAGCCGGTAAGCACGCCGGGATGTATTCTCTCCTCAAGATGTGTCAGAATAAGTCTCTGCCAGTTCTTATCAAGCTCATCCGAACTGCATAACGAAGCAATCTGTACGCCGCTTCCGCGCTCCCCCGGCTCCATCAGCAGATGTACCTCCGCATAATGTCTTAATGGCTCAAAATGTCCTATTCCCACAACAGGCTCTGCAAGTGTTTCCTTGTAGACAATGCTTCCCGCATCAAATTCAGCTTCGATGCCAAATCTTTCCGCAAGCGTGCTCTTAAGAATCTCCATCTGCACCTGCCCCATGACCTGAATATGAATCTCACGGCTCTCCTCCTGCCATGTGACATGAAGCTCCGGCTCTTCCTCCTCAAGTTGTCTCACCTTGCCAAGCGCAACAACCGGGTCAGTCTCATCATTAAGAATAAGGCGATAGGTAATTACCGGTTCAAGCACCGGCGCCGAGTTCTCACTCTCAATTCCAAGTCCCTGTCCCGCAAATGTTTTCAGGAGTCCGGTTACCGCACATATATCGCCTGCCTCAACCTTTTCCGCCATCTGATAGCCCGCACCGTTATACAGACGAAGCTGGTCAGCCTTTTCCTCCCATACATTGTCTCCATCAGCACTGCAGCTGTTGCCAACCATCATCTTAACCCTGAGTGTGCCGCCTGTAACCTTCATATACGTAAGTCTGACACCTGACGCATCGCGTCCTATCTTATATACCCTTGCGCCGAATTCCTCAGGATATTCCATGTTCTCAGTCATGGAATTAATTCCGTCAAGAAGTTCTGTAATTCCTTCCTCCTTAAGCGCCGAACCGAAGAAGCACGGAAAGAGCTTTCTTTCGCAGATTGCGTCATTAACAGAGTCAGCCTCTATACTGCCATTCTCAAGATATTCCTCCATAAGCTGTTCGCTGCACATTGCAAGCTCTTCTGCTGCCTCAGGCTCAGATGCTATGTCTGACGGAATCTCCATGATATTATTATCAAGCTTATGCCTAAGCTCTGTCAGAACAGCTTCCCGGTCCGTTCCCGGCTGGTCCATCTTATTTACAAATATAAACACAGGCACGCGGTATCTGCCAAGGAGCTGCCATAACGTATGGACATCCCCCTGCACACCGTCTTTGCCGTCTATCACAAGAAGCGCATAGTCAAGCACCTGCAGCGTTCTCTCCATCTCAGCCGAAAAATCAACATGTCCCGGCGTATCAAGGATTGTTATGTCACAGTCCTTCCACGTAACTCTCGCCTGCTTGGAAAAAATCGTAATTCCACGCGCCCTCTCCATCTCTCCGTTATCAAGAAATGCGTCCTTATGGTCCACACGTCCTGCTTTTCTTATCGTCCCGCATGCATGCAGAATCCCTTCCGCAAGCGTTGTCTTACCGGCATCAACATGGGCCAACAGACCAGCACATATATGTTTTTTCGTTTTTTCAGGCTTCTGTTCGCCCATAAAAACGCCTCCCTTCTGATGGCATAATATTGAATTATACCACAAAAGGAGGCGTTGGTCGAGATGCTGTTGCACTCGGTTCAATATAAACTTATCGCATAGGAAGTTTAGGATAGATGTGAATGCTAACTTCTCCACCTGGTGTACGGTAAGCAGTGATCCGTTCCATAACAATCTTCCATAAACGATTCTTTTCTTCAACAGAAAGCTGTGGATAGCTGTCGAGAATGTGCTGTGTTGTCGGAATTATTTCTTTCTCTACATCATGAATATCTTTTTGAGCCCCCTGTTTTTTCAGCAACTCATTTTCAGCTGCCTGAACTTTATGTATTTCTCTGGTTAAGGTATCATTTCGCTTTGTAAACATTTCTATTGTATAAATACCCTTCTCCAGATATTCACATATCTTATCCTGCTGTAACTGAAGCTCTGTAAGTTGCTCTCTTACAATACTCAATGCCGTCTCCGTAGAGTCCGTTTGTGCTACCTTATCTTCCTTTATTTTAATAGTGTACTCACCCCACCATTGAGACATGGCTTTCACCACTTCTGCTTCAAGAAAATCACATTTTATAGTCCGACAATTACATCCACGAGTTGGACATCTGTACCATGGAGAAGTGTTTTGGGTCTTCGCCGGAACATTCCGCTTCATTACTGCTCCACACTTTTCACAAAAAAGAATTGTTGCAAATGGATTCATAAGTTTTTTATCCTTATGAACTGATGCGTGATTACGACTGCTCTGAACTGCTTTTACTCGATCCCACTGTTCCTGATCTATAATTGGCTCATGTAATCCTTCATACAACTCATAGTCTTTACTGGTAACTCTTTTCTTAGTAAGCATCCCGTCTTTAACTACTCGCTTTGTAGGTTCATGTTTCCAGCGGATCATTCCCAAATAAACTTCATTATTTAAGATATTTGTGATGGATGTTTGCCCCCATGTACCAGTTAGAGATGGAATGTTCATTTGATTCAGTTCATGGGCAATCGTATTGTAGCCAATTCCTTGTTTCCCATACATATCAAAAATCATCCGCACCACTTTTGCTTCTTTCGGTTCAATTCGCAGGCTATTCCCTTTCATACCAACCAGTTTATAGGCACGGTATCCATACGGAGCTACTGAACCAAGAAATTTGCCCTCAGAAGCTGATTGATTTCTTCCGCGAACCAAGCGCTTTGTGATGGTTTTCAATTCGTACCGGCTGAACATAAACTTCATATCAGTAAACTGTTCATCCGATTCATTCTGAAGATCATAGATCTTGGACGGTGTGATAATTTTACAATTATTCGTTTGAAGTACCTGCATGATATAACCGGATTCCAAGGATGACCCTCTGGAAAGACGCTCAATATCAATACAAATAACTCCTGCATACATTCCAGTATTGACCAGTTCCAGCAAACGAAGCATCTTAGGTCTGGACGACAAGGATTCTCCCGAAACTACTTCTTCCAAGACATCAACAACATTTAATCGTCTTTCCTTACAAAAAGACTCTAAAATGCGTCGATGTCTGTTCAAAGTTTCTTCAACAGAAATTTCGTCAAAATCTGTATCCATTCTGGATTTCCTCAAATACATCAAATACCGTTCCATTATCACACCTCCTTCCCGCGGGTTATTCTGTTACCATTTTACTCAACACTTTTCCTTTTCGCAAAGATACGGATTAATGTTTCCACATCCTTGCTTATGAGAAAGAAGCTTGCTATGCTTTAAGATTCACTTAATTTCTCTGCCTTCGTACTGCGATAGGAATTAGAAATAAGCTCACCTATCTTCAATAAAATTTGTGAGATTTCTGCTGCTTCAATATCAATACAATAATCGTCATGGATACAGATAACAGCATCTTTCTCACTTACAGCTGTCATAATCATATATCCTCCATATATATCCAAAAAACAGCCATACTGGTTATTGATGAGGTGCTATCTATACACGCTCTCTCCCAATATGGCTGTTGACTAATTTACTTATTACTTATTTTACTCGTCACATTTGCCACGCAACCCTGACGATGGGAACATAACAGGTCTCCGCTGGCGCGGTTGTCATAACTCCGCAGCGTCGT